>Ga0154356_1121_pt1 | contig 15050 bp, 13 predicted proteins | sample RifGroA2_FD_115884 | JGI IMG/M metagenome (GOLD analysis project Ga0154356, IMG submission 115884) | Candidatus Schekmanbacteria bacterium GWA2_38_11 | reverse complement strand
TCTACATGGCCTTCATTCTGAAATTTTGCAAAGGACTGGACAATGTGTTCGTTGTAGACATTCTTAAAATCTGACAGTATTTTGGAATACCACCTGCACCATCTCTCTGCTAATTCTGTCAGAAGTTTTTTCTCTGTTGATAAAAATTCTTTTCTGTTTTCTTCAGCAGCCTGAATTTTTACTTCGAGGTAATTCTTAAACCCTTCCTTAAAAGATTTGTCCGAAAGCTGTTCTGTTAAAACCGGCGTTATCCCTATGGTCATTTTTGGAGAAATCCCTTCTTCCACCAATTCCCTTATTACATTCAGAATCGGAATATAACACTCTGCAGCAGCTTCATTGATCCAGTCTGTGCCGTGGGGCCATGTGCCATGGGACAGGACGTAAGGAAGATGTGAATGCAGAACAAAACTAAAAGAACCAATTATATCCTTGGACATTTATTACCCATCAGTAAAAATTTTAAAAATTATGGTATTATTCTAATTTACCCCACTCTTTTCAAATCTTTTTACCTTACCAACAAATTCGGAAACCTGACAACTTTAACAACATGTTAGCATTTTAACATTAGAACATGACAACATTCCTACAACTCATCCCTTATTAACTTTGCCATCGCTTTTGTGCCAACTAATTTCTTTCCGCTCTCCATAATATCAGGGGTGCGGTATCCTTTCTTTATAACTGCCTTTACAGCCTTTTCAATGGATTCAGCTTCCTTTTCTAAATCAAAGGAATATTTAAACATTGCAGCCACTGATAAAATCATTGCAATAGGGTTTGCCTTATTCTTCCCTGCAATATCAGGAGCAGACCCGTGAACAGGTTCATAAAGCCCGACTCCATCTCCTAAACTTGCAGAAGGAAGCATCCCTATGGAACCTGTAAGCATGGAGGCTTCATCACTCAGAATATCGCCAAAAAGGTTTTCAGTTAAGATAACGTCAAACTGCCTTGGATTCCTCACAAGCTGCATAGAGCAGTTGTCAACATAGAGGTGACTAAGTTTTATATCAGGATAAGACTTGCTTACCTCTTCCACGGTCTTTCTCCATAACTGCGAACATTCAAGGACATTTGCCTTATCAACAGAGGTCACTTCTTTTCTTCTTTTTCTTGCAATCTCAAAAGCAACCTTTGCTATGCGTTCAATCTCCCCTGTTGAATAGGACATGGTATTTACTGCCTGATGGCTGTTCCTGACCTTTTTTATCCCTCTCGGTTTACCGTAATATAAACCTCCTGAAAGTTCCCTTACAACAATCAAATCCACATCTTTTATTACTTCCTTTTTTAAAGTGGAACTCTTTTCCATTCCTGAAAATATTTTTGCTGGTCTCAGGTTTGCATAAACATCTAATGCTTTCCTCAGCTTCAGAAGACCGGTTTCAGGTTTTTTAGAAGGCTCTAACTTGTCCCATTTCGGCCCGCCAATAGCTGCAAGAAGAACACCATCAGATTCATTGCAGAGTTTTAAGGTCTCAGCGGGAAGAGGATCTTTTTTCTTATCAATTGCGACTCCGCCTATAAGCCCTAAGGAAAGATTGAATCTAATGCCGGATTTTTTTCCAACACTTTTTAAAACTTCAAGTGCCCCGTCCATAACCTCCGGACCAATCCCATCACCAGGAAGGACTGCTATTTTATAAGTTAAATTTTTGTTCATAGATTAAAAAAATCTTAAATCCTAATACCTAAATTCTAAACAAATTCAAAATTCAAATCATCTAAATCTAAAACAGTTTTGAACATTTGGATTTTGGTCATTGTTTAGGATTTAGAATTTCACACTCCTATTCCCTCTCCCCTGCTTTCACCCATTTCATCAATCCGCCAGCCCTAATAATTCCCTGGACGAATTTTGGGAAAGGCTGTGACTTATAGGTTTTGCACTTGGTCAGATTTTTTATTATTCCCCTGTCCAGATCCACTTCGAATTTATCTGCCATCTCTGCCTCATCTGCAGCCTCACTGCATTCAAGTATAGGAAGGCCTGTATTTATGGAATTTCGGTAAAAGATCCTTGCATAGGATTTTGCAATCACGCAGGAAACCCCTGCAGCCTTTATTGCGATCGGGGCATGTTCCCTCGATGAACCGCAGCCGAAGTTTCTACCTGCAACAATTATATCTCCGTGTCTGACCTTTTTAGTAAAATCTCTGTCTATATCTTCCATGCAGTATTTGCCAAGAATCTTTGGGTCAGATGTATTAAGATACCTTGCGGGAATAATCTCGTCAGTGTTAATATTATCTCCGTATTTAAAAACATTTCCTCTAAGCTTCATTTACATCTTCTCCAAAAGTTGGAATATAGGATTCAAGGGGTATAGTAGTCAAGGGTTCCAGTGAAATTTAAAATTCAAAAATCAAAGTCAAAATTAAAATAAGATCTTTTATTTTTTTCTTTTATTTAATCTTGAACCCTCGAATCCTTGAACCCTTTTTCCAACTATTTTCCTACTACTTCCTCAGGGCTTGCAATTCTACCCATTATTGCCGAGGCAGCGGCTACAGCCGGGCTTGCCAGATAAATTTCACTCTTAGTATGACCCATTCTTCCAACGAAATTCCTGTTTGTTGTTGCAACAGCACGCTCGCCTTCTGCTAAAACCCCCATATGCCCGCCAAGGCACGGACCACATGTCGGGGTGCTTACAACTCCTTCAGCGTCAATGAAAATATCTATAAGACCCTTCTTCAGCGCTTCTTTGTAGACTGCCTGAGTAGCAGGAAATACAAGCAGCCTCACATTGGGATTTACTTTTTTCCCTTTAAGGATCTTTGCTGCTTCAATAAGGTCTGTAATTCTCCCGTTCGTACAGGAGCCGATAACAACCTGGTCTATCTTTATATTACCTACCTCGCTAACAGGCTGTGCATTTTCAGGAGAATGTGGCAGGGATACCTGAGGTTCCAGCCTGCTGCAGTTGAATTCCAGGATCTCCTCATACTTTGCATCACTGTCACTCTTATACATTTTATACTTTCTGCGTGCCTTTTTCTTTATATAATTTAAGGTCTCCTTATCCGGTTCTATTATTCCATTCTTTGCTCCTGCTTCGATAGCCATATTGCATATTGTAAGCCTGTTGTCCATGTTGAGGTTTTTAATAACCTCTCCGCAAAACTCCATGCTCCTGTAATTTGCTCCGTCCACACCAATTTTACCTATTATATAAAGGATCAAATCTTTACCTGAGACCCATCTATTCAGCTTCCCATAAAGATTTATTTTAATTGTTGAAGGGACTTTGAACCATATCTTACCGTTTATCATCGCTGCCGCTAAATCAGTGCTCCCTATTCCTGTTGAGAAAGCCCCCAGCGCTCCATAGGTGCAGGTGTGGGAATCTGCGCCGATAATTAAATCTCCTGGCAGAACGATTCCCATTTCAGGCAAAAGGGCGTGCTCGATGCCCATTCTGCCAACCTCAAAGTAATTTATTATTTTATGCTTCCGTGAAAACTCTCTCAACCTCTTGCACTGTTCAGCAGACTGGATATCTTTGTTGGGAGCAAAATGGTCCGGGACAAAAACAATCTTTTCCTTGTTAAAGACTCTCTTTGCACCTGCCTTCTCAAAGAGTTCAATAGAAATTGGCGCTGTTATGTCATTTCCAAGCAGGATATCAACCCTGCAATTTATGATATCACCCGGACAAACATTCTTTGCCCCGGAATGAGCTGCAAGGATCTTTTCAGTTATTGTCATTCCCATAATAGTTCCTTTTCAATAATAAAAGGGTTAAAGGAATCCTGGGGTCAGGGATTCAAGTGAAAATCAAATCCCCCCTTCCTCCCTTTTCTAAAGGGGGGAATCACTAAATAAAATGCACGGTGAAACACCGTGCCTCAAATTTTCAACCCTATAACTTATAACTTATGAGCTACAGCTTAAAGCTTACAGCCTTCCACAACATCAGAATCCTTCTATTTCTTTTTTGCTTTTATCCTTTGATAAAAACTTGTTCAGGGCATTTAAATACGCTTTGGCACTTGCAAAAATCACATCCGTGCTTGCAGCCTTGCCGGTATGAACCTTGTCGCCGAATTTCACCTTAACAAACGCTTCTCCCACAGCCTCTCTGCCAATTGATACAGAACGGATAGAATAATCCAAAAATTTCCCTTTTATTTTTGTCAATTTATCAATAGCGTTACACGAAGCATCAACAGGGCCATCGCCGGTTGCTGAATCCTGAAAGACACTTCCACTTTTTTTAAGCCTCACAGTTGCGGTAGGAAATGTCTTGTTTCCGCTCACCACTTGCAGGCTCACAAGCTGAAATATCTCCGGAACAGTTTGTATCTCATCATCAATGATAGCTTCAAGGTCTTCATTAAAGATTACTTTCTTCTTATCAGCCAGATCAATAAAGATGGCATAAACCCTGTCAAGCTCCTCTTTGCCAAGCTCATAGCCGAGCTCCTTGTACCTTCTCATAAGAGCATGCCTGCCCGAATGTTTCCCCAAAACCAGATGACTGCCCTTGATGCCCACTATTTTTGGCGTCATTATCTCATAGGTCTGTGCTTTTTTCAAAACACCGTGTTGGTGGATTCCGGCCTCATGGGCAAAGGCATTTTTTCCAACAACCGCTTTGTTGACCTGGACCTGAAGTCCTGTCAGCCTTGAAAACAGGCGGCTTGAATTGCAGATTTCAACGGTATTAACATCTGTTTTAAAGGGAAGGATATCCCTTCTTGTATAAAGCCCCATTACTATCTCTTCCAGGGAAGCATTCCCGGCTCTCTCTCCAATACCGTTTACTGTGCATTCAACCTGCCTTGCTCCGTTTTCAATTGCTGCGATTGAATTGGCTACCGCTAACCCAAGATCATTATGGCAGTGTACTGAAAGGATCGCCTTACCTATATTCGGGACCTCCCTTTTGAGATATTTAATAAGCTCACCAAATTCAACCGGCATAGCATACCCGACTGTATCCGGAATATTGATAGTCGTTGCACCGGCATCTATAGTGGCTTCAACTACCTCAGCTAAAAACTTTCTGTCACTCCGTGAGGCGTCTTCAGCCGAAAACTCAACATCTTCAGTAATTTTTTTTGCAAGCTTAACAGACTTCACTGCATCGTTCAGAACCTCACTCTTGGTTTTCTCAAGCTTATACTTCATATGGATGTCAGACGTTGCAAGGAAAATATGTATCCTTGGTTTCTGTGCGTATTTCAACGCTTTCCAGGCCAGATCAATATCCTCTTTTTTTGCTCTTGCTAGCCCGGCAATGACAGGACCTTTTATGGTCTTTGATATCTCTTTAACAGCTTCAAAATCCCCAGGCGATGCAATAGGAAATCCTGCCTCAATAATATCAACCCGCAGCTTTGCCAGCTGCCTTGCCATCTGAAGTTTCTCTTTTATGTTCAAACTTGCGCCGGGGGACTGCTCCCCGTCACGCAGTGTTGTATCAAAAATTCTGATTTTCTCCCTTGTCATACATATCCTTCTTTCTTCTTCTAAAAATTGGTTTTCTCTTTTCCTGTTCTATTCTGGGTGAAGTTAATTTTTTTACTAATAAATAAACGCCTTCAACAGCCCCGAAGAGCGTATAACCCCAGAATATTAAGAAAACCATTATCTGTGGTTTCATTATTATAATTAAAATTATAAGTATTAACCCCAAAACCGTATTAAAGGGTTTCCTTTTTTTAATATCAAATTTTTTAAAGCTTCTGAATTTTACTGTGCTAACCATTAAAAATGCTAACACATAAACAATTATTACAGTGGTAATTGCTCTGTAGCGCAGGAACCCTACAAAGGATTCCCAGTAGTTAAAGTAAAAAATAATAAGAGTAGCTATCACCCCTGCTGCCGCGGGTATTGGCAAACCCGTAAAATATTTCCCCTCTCCGCCTGAGGACTGCGTGTTAAAACGGGCAAGCCTCAAAGCCCCGCATATAACGAACAGGAAAGCCGCAAGCCATCCTATCTTCCCGTAAGGCCTTAAAGCCCAGGAATATACTAAAAGCCCCGGCGCCAGCCCGAAACTTATTAGGTCTGCAAGTGAATCAAATTCAAGGCCGAACCTGCTCGTGGATTTTGTCATTCTTGCAATCCTGCCATCAATACCGTCAAAGATTATACCGAGCATAATCGCATATGCAGCGGCTAAAAATGCCTGCTGTGATTTTTCAACATCTCCTTCTGAGTGGATCATTACCCCATTCATCACGGAGATTATAGAATAAAAACCGCATACAGCATTTCCTGTTGTGCAGAGGCTTGGCAGTATATAAATTCCTTTTCTCATTTTAAAACCCCTATTGTAGTCTCTCCACCCTTTACATTCTCGCCTAATTTCACTTTTATTTCAATCTGCCCCGGAATGAAGAGATCAGCCCTTGATCCGAAACATATCAATCCAAGTTTCTCACCTGCTGCAACCTTCTGTCCATTTGAAAGCCAGCAAATAATCCTCCTTGCAATTAATCCAGCAATCTGCCTGACCACAACCTTCCTTCCACCTGCCTTTATTACTACAGTATTTTGTTCATTATCAAGAGAAGCTTTTTCCTTAAATGCAGCCAAAAATTTTCCTTTATTGTAATCTATCCTCTCAACCTCTCCTGATACCGGAACCCGGTTGATATGGACACTAAAAAGAGACATAAAAATGCTCACCATCATGGCATCACCCTTAAGATATTTCCCCTCATAAACTTTTTCAAGTTTTATCACCTTCCCGTCAGCAGGTGCAACCACTAAATTATTTTCTCCGGGAGGCATCCTTAAAGGGTCTCTGAAAAAATAAATTAAAAATAAGGTTATTAAAAATACAGGTATTATTGCAAAATAATTTTGACTAAAAATTAATAAAAGCAGCAGTAAAATTAAAAATGGAACTATTACATAAAGACCCTCTTTTACTACTGGTAAATTCACATTCCTCCAAAACAAGTATTAAGGATTAAGCAGTAAGGATTAAGCCAAAACTTAATCCTTACTGCTACATTGCCATTCTATTTCTTTTTTAAATTTATCTTAAAATTCCCCACTTCACTTTTAGAATATGCTGGACCGGGTAAATTTGATTTTCACTCGAATCCTTGAACCCCTGGGTCCCCGAACCCGCAATAATCACTATCAGTTGCTTAATCCTTCACAGGCTTGCCTATCCAGCTCATCATCTTTCGCAGTTCTTTACCGACCTTCTCAATTAAATGCTCTGAATCCTTTTTGGCAAGGGCATTAAATACCGGCCTGTTAGACTGGTTCTCTAAAATCCACTCTTTGGCAAATTCTCCGTCCTGGATTTCCTTTAAAATCTTTCTCATCTCTTTTCTTGTCTCTTCAGTAATTATCCTTCTCCCGCGTGTCAGGTCGCCATATTCTGCCGTATTGCTGATGGAGTAGCGCATATTGGCAATCCCTCCCTCATATACGAGGTCAACAATAAGTTTTAATTCGTGGAGACATTCAAAGTAAGCAATCTCAGGCTGATAACCCGCTTCAATCAATGTCTCAAAACCGGCCATTATCAGAGCCGTAGCCCCTCCGCACAATACCGCCTGCTCGCCAAAAAGGTCTGTCTCAGTTTCTTCCCTGAAAGTGGTTTCAATAACCCCTGCCCGTGTTGCGCCAATCCCTCTTGCATAGGCTAAACCGATTTTTTTAGCATCCTTTGAAGAATCCTGATAAACAGCAATAAGTGCAGGAACTCCTCTCCCTTCAGTGTAAAGCCTCCTCACCAAATGCCCCGGTCCCTTCGGGGCTACCATGATTACGTCTATATCCGTCGGAGGCATAATCTGTCCAAAGTGAATGTTAAAGCCGTGAGAGAAGACAAGTACTTTCCCTTTTTTGAGGTTTCCCTGAACAAAATTCCTGTATATTGCTGCCTGATTCTCGTCCGGAGCTAATATCTGGATCATGTCTCCAACCTTCGAAGCCTCGCTTGTAGACATAACTTTCATGCCATCCTTCTCAGCCTTCTTCCAATTTGGAGAACCTTCCAAATCGCTTACCACTACATTCAATCCACTCTCTTTCAGGTTTTGAGCCTGGGCATGGCCCTGACTTCCATAGCCTATTACTGCAATGGTCTTGTTCTTCAACACCTTTAAATCTGCATCTTTGTCATAATAAATCTTGGGCATATTTCCTCCTTAAAAATTAATCAGCTACTTTAAAAGTTCTAACATTTCAAATTACCAATTAATGTTCGTAAAACCGGGTAGAGCAGGGTCTCCAGAGTCTGCTGCAGGTTAGGGTCAGGAGACCCTAACCTACCCATTTAGCAATAACAAATTAAAGTGTCAGATGATTATCAATCTACTTCAACTATCCCTTCTTAACTCCTCTGCTCATTGCAACGCTTCCGGTTCTTGCAATTTCTTTTATCCCAATGGGTTTAAGCAACCCGAGAATTGCATCTATCTTCTCGCTGTCTCCGGTTACTTCAATTATATAACTCCTGGGACTGAGGTCAATAATCTTTCCCCGGAAAACATTCACTATTTCCAATACTTCAGATTTGCTTTTGGAATCAGAATTCACCTTTATCAACACCATCTCTCTTTCAACAAAATTATCCTCTGTGAGATCCGTAACCTTGATGACATCTATCAGTCGGCGCAATTGTTTAATCACCTGCTCTATTATCTGGTCATCCCCCCTTGTCACAATTGTCATCCGGGATACTGTGGAATCTGTAGTTTCGCCAACAGAGAGGGATTCTATGTTGAAGCCCCGGCTTGAAAAAAGGCCTGAGACCCTTGCCAGAACCCCGAATTTATTCTCTACCATTACTGAAATTGTGTGTTTCATAGGCGTTAATCTATAATCATGTCTTTAAGTGGTGACCCTGCCGGAACCATGGGATAAACTTTTTCATCCCGGTCAATTCTAAAATCTATCACCACAGTTTTAGGCATATTTAATGCCTGCTTTATCGTATCATCAACCTCTCCCTCTTTTGTAACCCGCATCCCGACTGCTCCGAAACTCTCTGCAAGCTTGACAAAATCCGGATTCCCGTGAAGATCTGTAGCATAGTATCTCCCTTTGTAAAAAAGGCTCTGCCATTGCCTTACCATGCCGTATGAGCAGTTGTTAAGTATTGCAATTTTAATAGGCAGCTCATTCTGGACAGCAGTTGCAAGCTCCTGCAGGTTCATCTGGAAACTGCCGTCACCGGTTATGTTTATGACTGTCTTCTGGGGTTGCGCAAGTTTTGCCCCGATTGACGCTGGCAGCCCGAAACCCATAGTTCCAAGTCCGCCTGAGGAAAGGAAACTTCTCGGCTCTTCGAACTTATAAAACTGTGCAGACCACATCTGGTGCTGTCCCACATCTGTACAGATGATTGCTTTGCCTTTTGTATGCTCATACAGCTTTTCAATTACAAATTGAGGTTTAAGTAGTCCGTTAGTTTTGCTATAACTAAGAGGGTGCGTGCTATGCCACTCATTTATCTCTTCAAGCCATTTTTTCCTGTCAGGCAACTCCTTTTCAATTTCACGCAGTTTTTTATTCAACTCCTTCAAAACTTCCCTGGCATCACCCACAATGGGAATATCAACCTTGATGTTTTTACTTATGGTTGAAGGGTCAATATCAATATGTACTATCTTGGCCTCAGGAGCAAACTTATCCACTCTCCCTGTAACTCTGTCATCAAACCTCGCACCAACAGCAATAATTAAGTCAGCATGGTTTGTTGCCATATTTGCGCAAAATGGGCCGTGCATGCCGAGCATTCCGATAAAAAGCTTATGTGTCCCAGGAAACCCTCCCAAACCCATGAGTGTATTTACCACAGGAATCTCTGCTATCTCTGCCAGTTCAAGAAGCTCTTTTGAGGCTCCGGACAAAATAACTCCGCCTCCTGCATAAAGCAGAGGCTTCTTACTGTTAGCTATCTCCTTTAAAACCCTGTCAATCTGTCCGGGATGACCGTGGATGTTCGGGTTATATCCCCTGATTTCCACCTTTGAAGGGTATTTGAACTCGGTCATTGCAGACATAACGTCCTTTGGCAAATCAACAACCACAGGCCCGGGCCTCCCTGTTGAAGCAATATAGAAAGACTCTCTTATGACCTTGCTAAGCTCTGCCACATCATTTACCAGATAATTGTGCTTTGTGATTGTGCGGGTAACACCAACTATATCAGCCTCCTGAAAGGCATCGTCTCCAATCATATTAGTTGGAACTTGCCCGGTGAAGGCTACCATTGGAATGGAATCCATAAAAGCTGTAGCTACACCTGTCACAATGTTTGTTGCACCAGGCCCTGAAGTAACAAGGCAAACCCCGACTTTTCCGGAAGCCCTTGCATAGCCATCTGCAGCGTGAGCAGCCGCCTGCTCATGCCTTGTCAGAATAAACTTAACAGGAGAATCATAGAGTTTATCATAAAGTTCGCAGAGCACTGCCCCTGGCAGACCAAAGATATACTCTACCCCCTCTTTTAAAATGCTTTCTATAAATATTTCTGCACCGTTACACTTCTTCACTCTTTCTCCTCTAATCTTATTTCCTTATCCTGAATTCTGATTGGGCGAGCCACCGGCTCGCCCCTACTTAACTTTTAGCTCGTAACTCGTCACTACCCATCTATCATTCGACAATCGCTCCGGTATTTGCCGAGCGAACTGTTTTTGCGTATCTTGCCAAATAACCTGTTTTTATTTTAGGCTCTCTTACCTTCATCCTGCTTTTTCTCTCAGCAATCTCCTTGTCAGAGAGCTTTACATCAAGTTTTCTTTTAGGAATATCAATCTCAATTATATCCCCGTCTTTTAAAATTCCAATCGGTCCCTTTTCCATGGCTTCAGGAGAAACATGCCCTATGCAGGGACCTCTTGTTCCGCCTGAGAATCTGCCGTCAGTAATCAATGCAACCTTATTCCCAAGACCAATCCCTACAAGGGAAGCTGTGGGAAGAAGCATCTCCCTCATCCCCGGACCTCCTTTTGGCCCTTCATATCTTATAACCACTACCTTGCCGGCCTTTACCTTGCCTCTTAAAATTGCTTTTATTGCTTCCTCCTCAGAGTCGTAGACCAGGGCTTCACCCGTAAATCTCATAGAGCTTTCATCAACAGCACTCTGCTTGACTACTGCTCCGCCAGGAGCAAGATTGCCTCTTAGTACTGCAATCCCGCCCTCTTTATGGTAGGCACGGTTTAACGGCCTTATTACATCATCATCCAAGACCTTTGCCTCGCTTGCAATTTTAAAGATCGTTTTACCCGAGACAGTTGGATTGTCAGACAGTCTGTCTTTTAACCTTGAAAGCACAGCCGGAATTCCTCCGGCATATTCCAGATCCTCCATATAATGGTCTCCTGCTGGTTCAAGGCAGGAAATATGAGGAGTTTCAGGACCAAGCCTGTCAAAAGTCTCAAGGGTCAGTTTTACACCTGCCTCATGGGCTATTGCCGGAATATGCAAAGCAGTATTGGTTGAACCTCCCAGAGCCAGATCAACCCTCACAGCATTTTCGAAGGCTTTTTTTGTAAGGATTTTTCGTGGCGTAATCCCTTTTCTGACAAGCTCAATAATCCTCTCACCGCTTTCAAAAGCAATCCTTCTTTTTTTGGACTGCCCTGCAATAGCACACGCACAGCCCGGAAGCGACATCCCCAATGCCTCAGTAACACATGACATGGTGTTGGCAGTGTAAAGACCCTGACAGGAGCCCGGCCCCGGACAAGCCTCAAGCTCAAGTTTATGAAGTTCATCCACGCTGATCTCACCGCTCTGGCACCTACCTACCCCTTCAAATGTATCTCTCACAAGGGATAACTTTTTCTTTGCATTTATTCTTCCGGTAACCATTGGACCGGCAGTTACGGCAATTGAAGGAATATCAAGCCGTGCTGCTGCCATAAGCATTCCAGGGGTTATCTTATCGCAGTTTGTAAGCAGCACAAGCCCGTCAAGGGCATGGGCCTTTGCAACAGACTCTATCATGTCAGCTATTAACTCTCTTGAAGGAAGGGAATAACTCATCCCCTCATGTCCCATTGCAATCCCATCACAGACTCCGGAAACACAGAATATAAAGGAATAACCTCCTCCGGAATGTACTCCCTTTTCTATAAATCTCTCAAGATCTCTCATCCCTATATGCCCGGGAATTAAATCAGTAAAACTTGAAACAATTCCAATAAAAGGGTTTTTCATTTTGGAAGGATGAACACCTGTTGCATAAAGAAGTGCCCTGTGAGGCGCTCTCTCAATCCCCTTTTTTATTTTATCACTTTCCATTTTATACCCTGGTTAAATATAGTCCCTAAATAAAAAAAATTTACTAAAGTCAAAATAAGCATTAATCCAATGACCATGGATTCCCTTCTCCCCCCTTCCTCCCCAACCCTTGACTTCCTGCCACCCATTTTCATGAATCTTAATTTTTCAAACTTAATTTCTTCTTAAATTCACCGAGAAGAAATTCCATCCTGTCTTTGCCCTGAAGTTTTAATTTCTTAATCCTGTTTTTCTCAACAATTTCTTCCTGAGAGAGGAATTTGATTTTATCTAATTTTTCAAGCTGTTCTTCATACTCTTTATGGGATTTCTCAAGGTTCCTGAATTCCTCGCTCTTCTCCCGTACAATTTTTAAAAACGTTTCCTTTTCCTCCATCCCTTTTACTCCTTATTAAATTGCCATTTTAACTGGTTAAAATTTAATAGTTTTGAAACCTTAACAAACCGGCCAATATACTATTGCATATTTTAAGATAAGATAACAGAGGAAATGTAAAATTTCAACAATAAAATAATAAAATCTTTTTGATATATTGAGGAAGCTTTATCTGAAGCATGCTTTAAACCCAATAGAAAAAGAGAGTGTCATAATTCTCTTTTGTCATTGCCTGCCTGTCCGGTAGGCAGGCGAGAGCAGGAATTCAGAAGGAAAAAACTGGATTCCGCATCAAGTGTGTTAATGATAACATGAAATAAGGTAACCCTGTGGCAAGACCACAGGGAATTACAAGTTCAAAAGCCCATTATCGAATAAAGTGTTCTAAGATTTTGGGACATTTGGGACAATTGTTTAATAAAATCAAACTCCTATCCATTCTGCAGAAGAAAATAAACATCTTTCTCAAATCTAACAAATTGCCTTTTAAAACTGTCGGATTTTTGAACACTTTTATTCTTTATTTTTCAATGACATACGAAAAGTCATAAAAAACTGTCGGACTTTTGGACACTTTTTTATAGAGTTTATAGATTGATTTTTTTACCAGGAAAATTTTTGATAATAAAAATTTAAATATTTCAATGAGTTATTAAAAATATTTAAAACGGCATGAAACTTGCATTGCATTATGGTGAGTCATTATTATTTAGTTAAATATTAGATTTAAATTTATTTTTGGGAAGGGGAGGAAGGTATGAAATATATGAAAGTATCAATTATTTTAGCAATATTTATTGTGTTTTTAGGGATAAACGCATACGCCACACCTATTACTTTACTTATTGATTCCTTTGATACCCCACAAGAATTTTTGTTATTATACACCGGCTCTTCTCCCTATAACCTGCTCCCTGTTTCAGCTTCTGGGACTGTATCTTCAGGAGGGGGAGATATCATAGGAGGCGAGAGAGACGTATCTGTGACGTTAGAATCAGGCACAAGTCTCTACTTAGGTATTGGTCAAGGAGGATTGTCTTTAGCAGATCAATCCTTAGGTTCGTCATCTAAAGGTCACACTACGATTGTTTGGGACGGTCTTGATGGTAATGCAAATGCAATAGATTATACAGGACTTAACTCGTTAGATTTGACAGCAGGAGGTGCGAGTGCCTTAAAGATCGATTTAACTTTTGATGATCTCCCTGCTAAGCTCGTGCTTTCAGTATATACTGATGCTATTAACTGGTCTAGCATGGATTTAAATCTGCCAGGTGGTATTTCTAGCCTGCAGAGCTTCATAATGAATTATTCGGATTTTGTAACAAAGGGAGGCACAGGAGCTGCTTTTGCTGATGTTGGAGCAATATCTCTTTATATAGATGGTACTATTACTGCAGCAGCTGATTTGCGCTTTGATAGTGTGACAACTGCTGTTCCTGAACCAGGCACTATCCTTCTTGTCGGAGCAGGTCTAATCTGTATTTATTATGTTTATAGAGGAAGGAAAAAATCTAAGAATTGACAATCATCAAGACAATCATCAAGGAGGAGTCTAAAAAATGAAAAAGATAATATTCTTCAGTGTAGTTTGTGCCATCACACTTCTTTGCGCTGTAAACTCTCAAGCGGTTATTATAGATTCATTTACAAAGCCTCAAACTCTTTTTCGAGTTTCCCCTGGCACAAGCCCGAGCTCTGTTTCATCAATTAGTGGAGACATATTAGGCAACGAGCGTGATATAACTATTACTTCATTAGACTCAGGTTCTATGATTGGTACTACTGCTTATCTGGACGGGCTAAATATTTATTCTCATAGCCAGGGGGCAGCTGTTAGAGGTACCAGCACCATTCAATGGGATGGCTCTGATAACAGTCCTGCATTAAATCCTACTGGCCTAGGAGGGATAGATCTGACAGAAGGTGGAGCTACAAAAATAATTTTAAAGGTGCGTTTTAAAGATTTGTCACTTTCATTTCCTCTTACCGTTTCAGTTTATACAGACGCATCTAACTGGTCTAAATATATCCTTAATGTCTCAGGAAGTATTGCACCGCAAGGGGTAGAATTCATTTTGCTTTTTGCGGATTTTATCCCGCAAGCAGGTACTGGAGCTGACTTTACTAACGTTGGAGCTATTTCCCTAACCATAGACGGCAGTAACATACGAGCTCTGGATGTAGAGCTTAGGTCTATAGAGACACCACCACCACCACCTTGTGCGATCGAGGTAGAGAAGACTTGCTCCATTGAACCGCCTCCACCATCACCTTTTGTGTGCTCAGATGCCAAGCCTCTTGATAGTATCACCATGATATGGAATGGGACTCAACCCATAAAGATCAAGGCATGGAAGGGCGCAATTGGCAGCACCTTGCTACCCACAATCGATAATATTATTAACGTTGGAGATGAGATCACGG
>Ga0154356_1108_pt1 | contig 15380 bp, 15 predicted proteins | sample RifGroA2_FD_115884 | JGI IMG/M metagenome (GOLD analysis project Ga0154356, IMG submission 115884) | Candidatus Schekmanbacteria bacterium GWA2_38_11 | reverse complement strand
TAACCGGATTGTCAGTATTGATCTTTTCATGTAATACAATGAAAAACAATATTAGCTTTTTGTCAAGCTCATTGCCTGCGGTTGCTCTGTTTCCCGGCGTAGCCCTTCTGTTCCCAAACAGGTACTACAACCTTTTTTGGAACCTGAGTGTTCTGTTTTTTTCGCTTCGCAATCCTTTTTTGTCTAATGTTTCCTTTTAAACTTATTCCACAATTGTCTGAAATATATATTTTGAAGGGTGTATTGTCAATCTTTTTGCTGAAAGGCTAAAGGAGACAACCATCCCATTTAATTAGGAATCAAAATAGATTTTGACAGGTTTAAGATAGTCACTCCGCTGAATAGTATGATGTGAACAACCCTGCCAAGTATTCAACCTGATAGTGGCCACTGGCAACTAACTCGGATTCGATTTTTTAATTGTAAATTAATAAATAGAATGATATTATTTTTTTAAATATATCAAGCCATAGTTTAAAAGACTGTTGGAGGGATGGAAATATGAGAACCCTTGATGAAATAAAGAAGATACTGGCAGAACACAAAGAAGAGCTTAAAGAAAAATATAAGGTTAAAGAGGTTAGCATATTTGGTTCTTATGTTAAAAGTGAACAAAAAGAGTCAAGTGATGTAGATATTTTAGTGGAGTTTGAAAAGCCTGTAAGCCTTCTTCAGATAGTTTCTCTTGAAAACTACATTTCCGATTTTCTCGGAATCAAAGCTGATATTATTCCCAAAAAAAATATTCGTAAAGAATTGAAGGATGTTATTTTAAGCGAGGCTGTTCCGGTATGAAAAGAAGTGTATTACTTTATATTAGGGACATTCTTGAATATATGGAAAGGGCTGAAGCACATGTTAAGGGTCTTAGCTTTGAAAAATTTCTTAAAGACAATAAAGCATGCGATGCGGTTATAAGATGCATTGAAGTTATTGGAGAAGCAACCAAAAATATACCTGAAGAGATAAGAAATAAGCATCCATCCGTCCCATGGCGCGATATGGCAGGTATGAGAGATAAAATCATTCATGGCTATTTTATCGTGGATTTTGAGACTGTTTGGCTTGTTGTAAAAGAGGAAATTCCAAGATTAAAACCAATGATAATCGAGGTTTTAGAGGATTTAGAAAAAGCATAATGCCGAGGAATGCATTGTGGCAATAGAGTATTTAAGAAAACAATATCATGTAAGTACAGCAAGACTTCAGAGAATTGTTAGAATTATTCATACCTTTTTTTTCCAATAACCAGGCTTACGTCGTAAATGTGCTACAGCAATAATAACAATTTCTTCAGGTTCAATTCGGTATAAAATGCCAAAGGGAATTTTTCGAACAAGAGGAATACAACAGGCTTCATTTTAGTTTTGAGCGAGCCTCTTTAAACACCATTTCTGCAGATTTTGTTTTTACCTTGCCTTCTTTGTATTTTTTATAACGATGTTCAGCCTCTTCAATCCACAGCATTTCTGCTTCCGGATCTTCTTCATCATCTAAACTGCTTATGAGATGCTCCGCTAGCAGAGCTCTTTCATGGGAAGGAAGCCGAAAAACTTCCCTTTCAATCTTTTCTATTTTAGACGGCATGTGAAATACCTCCAATAGCGTTAATATTTTAACTTACCGAGATATGCAGATTATTGCAAGTTTTTTAGCAAAAGGGTTTTTTCTTAAACACGAAAAATATACTTGGGTGTCAGGAGCCCCTTGATAAATAGGCATGACTCCAGGTTGTCCCAAAATGATGGCATAAGGATATTGAGTTTGCTATATTAGAGTTAAAAAATTATTAAAAAGGGGCTTATTCTTACTATGCTCTATAAACTTGCTGCTGACCTGGTCGTTGTAATACATTTTCTCTGGATTCTATTCATCATCTTTGGAGCCTTCTGGGGCAGGTTTAACAGACTTGTGCGGAATATTCATATAGCAGGACTTGTATTCAGCATCGTGAGTCAGATATTTTCCTGGATATGCCCCTTAACTCATCTTGAGGTATGGTTGCATGAAAAATATAATCCGTATTTGGCTTATCCGGGTTCTTTTATTGCCCACTATCTTGAAGAAATAATTTATGTTGAGATGTCTGAAAGAATTATTTTCGTTCTTACCCTGTTTATAGTGGGAATATCTGGAGTGATTTACTGGAAGGCTTTTTATAAAAAAGGTTAATTATATTTTTGATATTTGTTCAAAGTGAGAAAGGTAAAAGAAAAATCTTTTGCCACATATACGCTCGTCAACGTAGGTACAGCCTTTATGGCTGTCCACGGACAGGGATAAACCCTGTCCCTACATCAAATAAATCGGAATCTAATTATTTCTTCAACTTCTTCCTCAGTACTTTTTATAACTTAAAGCTATCTTCTGAATTACCGGAATCATATAAGAAGCAAACTCCCGTGAACCTTCCTGTGTGAAATGGCATGCATCATCAAAATTTTTTCCATTCTTATGAATTAAATTATTCATATCAATAAAATACAGTTCCCTGTAAGTATCAGTTGAAACAACATCCTTTAATACCTGATTATGTGCCTCCATCCCTAATTTAACATTTTCCGGGTTACCCCACCATTCCAGAGGACTCCTATGCTTGCTGTAATCTAACTTTTTTGAATTAAACTTGTCCAAAGAATAATCAGACGGAATATAATATGCAAAAGTCATAACCATAACAGGAGTGTTTTTAAGCCCTGCCAGTTTGATAATTTGTTCTAAATTCTTTCTAAACTCTGAGGAGGTCTTAATCTTTGCTCCATACTTTACCCACTCCGGATCAGGGTTATATATTGAGGCATATTTTCTTAATTTGAACTTCTTTTGAATACCAATTTTTAAACTCTCAATAAGGTAAGGGATAACTGTATATTTTATTTCTTTGTGCTTAACTATATTAATAATTTCATTGTACCATAAATAATGTAAATAGTTGCTCTTAAAAAAGGAATCAGGACAATTATTAAACCTGACTTCATTAATTCCATGATAAAAAATTACCAAATCGAAATCCTTATCTTTCAACCATTCAAATTTTATTCTACTATCTAAAGATGTATGAGCTGGGACGGCTACATTGTAAATTTTTACATTTTTCATGCCGGTTCCTTCGAGTTGTTTATAAAGCTCGCTTTTGACATTTCCCCATTTGTCATTTAGAGCAGACCCATCTAATATTAAAATATCAAAAAATTTATCATTATTGCTAATAGGGGTCTCAGTTATTTCTTTTAATTCCGGGTAGTAATAGTATATTATTGTTTTGGGATCAAAAAAAGATGCTTTATCCCGTATTTTCAAAAAATATCTTAAGCTAAATTCAAGTAGCAGACACAAAAGTAACAAGTAAAGCAATATCATTGATAATTTCTTTAGCCTTTTCATGTAAAACGCTCCGTAATGAACTACCCCGCAGCAAAGCTTCGAGGAATTCTTTGATTAAAAAACTAAAATTAAAAAAAATATTCGTCTCTCAATGGGAGATAACTTGTTCATATCCGAAAAGGTTCGGATATACTCCCAAATTAGGGTATATTCTAAGTGTTACGGATATACCAACTTTGGGCAGAACTATCTACTATCTACTTTTCACTCCCTGAAATTTATTCAGGTTTGGTTTTCTGTTTCAGAAATTTTCCAGTATAGGAATATTTACATGACTGGATTTCCTCCAGACTCCCCTGAGCCACAATATAACCACCATCCTCTCCTCCTTCGGGTCCAAGGTCAATTATATAGTCAGCAGCTTTTATAAAATCGAGGTTATGCTCTATAACGAGGATCGAATGTCCGAAATCAACCAGTCTCTGGAATAACTTTATTAATGTGTCTATATCTGCAAGATGAAGTCCTGTGGTTGGTTCATCAAAGATGAAAAGGTATCTTTCCTTTCCCTTATTTGCAGCAAGAAAGCTTGCAAGTTTAAGCCTCTGAGATTCTCCACCGCTTAATGTGGCCGTTCCCTGGCCGAGTTTCAGATAGCCAAGGCCTATTTCTTTTAAGACTCTAAGTTTTCTGATAATCTCAGGTTTATCTATGAAAAAACTCATAGCCTCTCCTACTGTGAAGTCAAGGATATCATTTATATTTTTGCCTTTATAATATACATCCAAAACATTTCTGTTAAACCTTTTAGCATTGCATTTATCACATTTTACCTCAATATCAGCCATAAAGTACATCTCAAGGACTATGACCCCAGTCCCTTTGCATTCGTCACATCTCCCTCCATCTACATTGAACGAAAAATCCCTGGCACTCAAACCTTTCGTTTTTGCCCCTCTTATGGATGCCATTAGCTTCCTTATTTCATCATAGGCCTTTATGTAAGTCACAGGATTTGACCTTATTGACCTGCCAATAGGAGACTGGTCCATGAGTATAATATCACTTACAAGATTAATCCCTTCTATTGAATCAAACCCGCTTGCCTCCCTGACATCTTCTGACCTCATATCGCGCAAGGGACCCTTTGTCTTTGCCTTTAATTCCTTAAATCCGGTGTAGAGAATATCATTAACTAAAGTAGATTTGCCGGAACCTGATACGCCGGTTATACAAGCAAGAACACCAAGAGGGATATCCACATTGAGGTTTTTTAAATTATTTTTCCGGGCATTACGAATACGCAAAAAACCCTTCGGTTTTCTATTAAAAGATTTAAAATCAGCCATATTCCCATTCCTTAAAAATTTAGCAGTCAGGGAATCTTCTGCGTTTAAAAGTTCATCGTATCTTCCCTGGAAAACTAATTTACCACCAAGCTGACCTGCTCCGGGGCCAAGATCAATAACCTTATCAGCCCCTTCTATTATAGTCCGGTCATGCTCAACAACAACAACTGTGTTTCCGCTCTCTTTAAGGTTTTTTAAAATATTAAGCAGCCTTGCACTATCCCTTGCATGGAGTCCAACTGTAGGTTCATCAAGAACATAAAGGGTATCAGTAAGAGATGAACCTAACGCTGAAGCAAGGCTTATTCTCTGCATCTCTCCGCCGCTCAATGTTCTTGTCTGCCTGTCAAGGGTAAGGTACCCAAGGCCAACATCATTCAGATACTTTAATCGGGTCTTTATCTCTTTTATTATATTTTTTGCCTTCTCAAATTCAGAATTTTTAATAGTCATGTAATTGAAGAAGATACTAAGGTCTTTTATGCTCATTGAACAGATTTGTGAAATATCTTTTCCCATAAATTTTACATACATGGCCTCTTTCTTAAGCCTCCTCCCCCGGCATTCACCACACTTAGTATAGCTCCTGTATCTGGCAAGCATTACCCTCACATGGACCTTGTATTTTTTGCCCTCAAACCAGTCAAAAAACCCTCTTATCCCGATATAATCACCAGCTCCGTTGATGACGAGATCCTTCTCCCTCTCGCTTAACTCCTTAAAAGGTTTATCAAGAGAAATCCTGTGAGCACTGGCAATTGACTCAAGATCATTATACATTTCCTGGTAAGCAGGGGTATTCCATGCTGCTATAGCCAACTCTCTTATGGAAAGATTCTTATCCGGGATGACTTTATCAAGGTCTATCCCAATTACTCTGCCAAAACCGTGGCAAACCGGGCAAGCGCCCATAGGGCTATTAAAGGAAAACAAAAGTGGTTCAGGTTCTTTAAAACCTGTGCCGCATTGTGTGCAATTAAAAGACGAATCAAAATCAATCCTACCTCCGCCAAGTCCTATTACAGAGGCTTTCCCACTCCCGAGTTTAAACGCAATTTCAAGAGATTCGTTGAGCCTCTGGGTCTGGCCTTCATTAATCTCAACCCGGTCTATCAGGACCTCTATTTTTTTGCCCCCCTCAAAAGCCTCATATTGGAGCTCATCAAGGTCAATGATTTCTCCTTTTTTGTAGACCCTAAAATATCCCTGACCCACCAATACATCTTTTATTGATTCAAAGTGTTCTTTGTCCTCGGCCATGACGGGAAAGATTATCAAAATTTTTGAACCCAAATCTTTATTCAAAAGATAATCTGCTGCTATTTCCGGGGTATCTTTTCTTACTTCAAGATTGCAGGCAGGGCAGATGGTTTTACCGATCTTAGCAAAAAGAAGCCTTAAATAGTCATTGATCTCTGTAGCTGTCCCTACTGTGGATCTTGCATTTTTTACAGTATTTTTTTGCTCAAGGGCAATCGCAGGCTGAATGTTATTAATGTAATCCACATCCGGCCTTTCAATCCTTTCAAGAAATAGCCTCGCATAAGTTGACATTGACTCAACATATCTGCGCTGTCCTTCTGCATAAAGGGTGTCAAAAGCAAGACTTGACTTTCCAGAACCTGAAACTCCGGTTATAATAGTAAGTTTGCCGGTAGGTATGGTACAGTTTAACACTTTGAGGTTATTTGTCCTGGCACCTATTATCTCAATTTCTTTATCCATAGATGGTGTAAATTCTAAATCCAAAATCCTAAATTCTAAACAATGCTTCGACTTTGCTCAGCATGGTGAGCCTGTCGAACCACAAAATCCAAATGTTCAAAACAGTTTTTAATTTAGGTCATTTGAATTTCGAATTTAGGATTTATATTTTAATCTTACGGTTCCGGTATTGTCTCTACCATTTCTTTGTTAAAATCATCCGCAGTTCTTATAAACTCGATATCTTTTAAATAATAACTCCAAAGAGCCTTTACCGGTCCTGTTGTCAGGCTTGCAATGGTACTGATAGGATCAACAAAAGTGGTCCCCGGAATATCTCCTCCATAGCTTGTTTTACTGTGGTCAGCCATCCAGAGTGTTTCTCCTGTTTTTGCATCTATCATCTCTGCAGAAAGGCCCACAGTCTTATAAGAATAAAAGAGCCTCCATGCTTTTTTATAATAAGTTACCCTCCCGTATATTAAAGCATCTGCATGGAGCATTTTCCCAATTTCTCTTGGATCATATTTTTTCAAGTCGCCGGCACCCTTTATGTGATTCTTATTTAATACAGAATCTATTTTTAAGATTTCCATATCAACAAAGCTCTTTGGAGCAAACTGGCCGTAAAAACTTCTCCTCACAACAAGGGAAGCATCTGGCTCTTCAGTCAAATTTTCAAAAGGAAGTATGGCAACTACTTTTGGAGGGTTCTTTTTAAATTTCTCTGATACTGTATATTTAACATCAAAAAGTTTTTTTATTACAGGAATCTCTGAGCATGATGCAAGAGATATTGCTAAAAAGATTAATATATATATTTTTTTAAGCTTCATATTATTAATTTAAATATACAAACTCAGATAGTCAAGTTTTGGTAAAATTTTATTATATTAACTTTTATCTTGATTAAATAGAAGCAATTTCTTAACATCTAACCCTGAATATTGTTTTTACTATCCAATATCAGGAGGATTTTATAATGGGTTACTATGGTATTTTGTATCTTTTAAGGAATAATGAAACATTCTGCCCGAATTGCGAAGAACTTCGTTCCATCTGGTTGCAACATAACCTTTCCAAGGTCATAGAAATTAAGACCGTTGAGTGGAAAGACAGGTCACCCCTTATCCAGGCGCTTGGGGAAAAGGGTTGCCCCCAATACCAGATTCTGAATGATGATAAAGTCCCCGGGGTTGAGGTAAAGGAGCACAATAAAAACCGCTACCTCAGCAGCGTCTATGACATCTCAGTATGGTGGAACAAAAAATACGGAACTCCTGTAAGAGCGAGTAAGGACTAAAAAATAAGGAGTCAAGGAATCAAGCAAGACAGGGCGGAAAACTAAAAGCGCAAAGCTAAAAACCACAGTTCAAAGCTTTAAACTTTAAGTTTTCGGTTTACACTTTACACTGTTAAGTTATCTTGAATCCTTGAACCCTTTTAAACAATTAACTTAAAAAGGAGAAAATGATGAGTTTGAAAAGAACCTTTCTGTGCGTTTTGATTTTAGCAATAGCACTGGCGTTCTCGCTCTCTGTAAGGTCTGAGGAAGCAAAGAAAGCTGAAGAAGCAAAGGACGATTCTAAAATAGTTTTAGCTGAAATAGGCTCACAGAAAATAACCATGAAGGACTTTGAGAAGAAACTCAGCGATCTTCCTGAACAGTACAAGGCATTATTTTCAGAACCTGAAAGGAAGGTTGATCTTTTAAATGCACTGGTTCAGCAGATTGTCTTAGCGAAAAAAGCAAGGGAACTTAAGCTTGATCAAAAACCTGACGTGATTGAAAAGACAAACAGCGTTGCCGACCAAGTATTAATCCAGGAATTGATCAAGGAAGAAATTTTGAATAAGTCAAGCCCCTCAGATGAGGAGATTAAAAAATATTACGAGAGAAATTTATCAAAATATAAAGAGCCTGAAAAGGTAAAAGCCCGGCATATCCTGATAAAAGTAGACCAGAACGCGCGTGATGAGGACAAGAAAAAAGCAGAGGAAAAAGCAAAGGGAATACTTGCCAGAGTAAAAAAGAGTGAAGATTTTGCTAAACTTGCCAAGGAACTTTCTGAAGACACCGGCAGCAAAGAAAATGGCGGTGACTTAGGCTTTTTTGCACGCGGAAGAATGGCAAAAGATTTTGAAGAAGTAGCTTTTAAATTAAAGCCCGGTGAAATAAGTGACCTGGTTAAAACAAGATACGGTTATCATATCATAAAGACTGAAGAAAAAAAAGAAGAACACCAAAAACCTTTGGATGAAGTAAAATCCATGATTAAAGATAGCCTGGCAAGAGAAACTGCTCAAAAAAGGTTAGAAAATTATACAAAAAAATTAATGGCTGATTTCAAAGCCGTCATCCATCCTGAACTCCTAAACCCTGAAGAAACATCAGAGGAGAAAAAGGATCAAAGCAAAAAATGAAGTACGGCCAGAGGGCAATAAAAGCTTCCAAGCTTGAGGTCTGGGGGAATCCAACTCCTGACAGGGATTATGAGATTGAAATAAGTTTCCCGGAGTTCACCTGCCTGTGTCCCAGGTCAGGTTATCCGGATTTTGCAACAATAAGCATCAAATATATCCCTGATAAATATATAGTTGAGTTAAAATCCCTTAAACTCTATTTCAATAAATACAGAGATGAACATATTTCCCATGAAGCGGCTGTAAATAAAATTTATGATCTCCTCAAAAAAAACCTTAGACCTAAGTATATAGAAGTTACAGGTGATTTTAACCCCCGTGGTAATGTCAAGACACTAATCAGGGTGTCTTCGGATATGGGAAAAATAATTCCCCCTTTGAAACCTGCCTGCCAGCAGGCAGGAAGGGGGACTTCGTCGTGAGTTCAGTCGAACGATTAAGGGGGATTTAAAAAAATAAAAATTTTTATCCTACCATTTTAAATTTATCCCCTCACCACTTCCACAACTTTTGGCTTTACATCTTTAAGTTTATTTGCTACAGGAATTTTTGTTTAAAGATAGATTACACAGATAACACAGATAAATATTACTGAAAAAATCAGGTTTGCAATAAAATTCAGATTATACTAGGAGGTAAACATGAGGAATGTTGTGATTGTAAGCGCTGTGCGAACACCATTTGGTAATTTCGGAGGAGTACTCCGAGATTTCACTTCTGCAGAGCTTGGCGGGATAGCCTTAAAAGAAGTGCTGAAGAGGATAAATCTCGATCCAAAGCTTGTTGAGGAAGTATGCCTGGGAATAAATTTACCGGGTTCAGACCGCTCCATTGCCCGTCAGGCAGCATTAAAGGCAGGTATTCCTGATGAGATTCCTGCCATTTCGCTTGACAGAGCCTGCTGTTCAAGCATGACTGCAATTGGCATAGAATCACAGAACATACAGCTTGGCCAGATAAACATTGCAGCAGTAGGCGGCTCAGAAAACATGAGCCAGGTTCCTTATTTTATTCATGCTGCAAGATGGGGCCAACGCATCGGGGATATAACCTTAAACGATCAGCTTGTCATTAAATGCCCTTATTCAGGAGTACCGAGAGCCCTTCAGGCAGGAAAAGAGTCTGTGGAATTCGGGATTACAAGAGAAGACCAGGACAAGTGGGCTTTTCGAAGCCAGCAGCTATGTGCAAAGGCACAGTCAGAAGGAAAGTTCAAAGACGAACTGCTTACAATCTCAATTCCCCAGAGAAAAGGCGACCCGCTGCTTGTTGACAAGGATGAACCGCCAAGAGCTGACACAACATTAGAAAAACTTGCAAAGCTACCAACAGTAAACCAGAGCCCAACAGTAACAGCAGGAAATGCACCGGGGCTAAATACCGGAGCTTCTGCAGTTATTCTGATGTCTGAGGAAAAGGCAAAGGAGATGAAACTTCCAATTCTTGCAACACTTGTTTCACATGCCCGCTTTGCAGGCCATCCACAGAGGATTGCATCAATCCCTGCTTATACGGCACAGATTGCTTTAAAGAGGGCTAATTTAAAAATTGATGATATAAAGCTCATAGAGATTAATGAAGCCTTTGCAGCAATGCCCCTTGTTTCAAGTAAAATTCTTGGAGATTCTGATCCGGCAAAGGTTGAAAAAATCAGGGAAAAACTTAATGTCAACGGAGGTGCAGTTGCCATAGGGCATCCAACCGGTGCAACAGGCGCAAGGCTTGTTATGACCCTTGCCTATGAGTTAAAAAGACGGGGCGGCGGATACGGTTTAGCCTCTATTTGCGGAGGAATCGGAGAAGGAGAAGCATGTGTGATTAGGGTGTAGAGGTTAGAGTGAAGAGTTAAGAGTTCAGCGTTTGGCGTTAAGAGAGATAGTGAATAGTAGTTAGTAGCCGCAGGCTTTAGCCTGCGAATAATGAATAAAATCCAAATGTCAAAGCTCAAAGTTCAAATGAAGTCTAAAGCCTAAAGGATAAAATTTTTGATATTTGGGTTTTGGCATCCATTTGACATTTGGATTGTGAACTTTGGATTTCATTCCAATTACTACGATAGGCGGGACATTCCTGTCCCGCAAGAACGGGGTTAGAAAATCCCGTCTATGGAATGTAAATCTTAAAATGTAGGGACAGCCTTTACCTGCCTGCCGGCAGGCAGGCGGCTGTCCAGAAATAAAGGAGAGGGATAAACCCTGTCCCTACATTAAGTTAAGGTAATTAAATGTGTAATCAAGAGATTTCTGGAAGGAGTAATTAAGCGTGTTTGATAAAAAGAAATTACAGGAGATAGAAAAGAAAAAAAAGGAATGGGAAAAAGAAAAACTAAACGAATCCCTTAAAAAAAATCCTGAGAGAAAAAAAGAGTTTGCTACAAGCTCCCAAGTAAAAATCAAGAATGTCTTCACCCCTTTAGACCTTGAAGAGATAGGATTTGATTACCTGAAAAACCTGGGATTTCCCGGAGACTATCCCTATACCCGCGGCATAGAGCCGAATATGTACAGGAGTAATCTCTGGACCATGAGCCAGTATGCAGGCTTCGGTACAGCCGAGGACGCTAACCGCTGGTATAAGTATCTTCTGAAACAGGGTCAGAAAGGCAACAGCGTGGCTTTTGACCTTCCAACCCAGCTCGGTTATGACTCTGATGACCATCTGGCCCTTGGGGAGGTAGGAAAAGTCGGAGTTGCAGTTGATACGCTTGCCGACATGGAAATCCTTTTTGATGGTATTTCACTTGGACAGATAAAACAGTCAATGACCATAAATGCCACGGCTTCAATTATCCTCGCCATGTATATAGCAATTGCAGAAAAACAGGGGATAAATAAAAGTGACATAGAAGTTTTTCTCCAGAATGATATCCTGAAAGAATATATCGGGAGGGGCGCTTATATTTTTCCAGTGAAGCCTTCTCTGAGACTGGTAACTGATGTAATTGAGTATTGCGCAAAAAACATGCCAAAATCAAGCCCTCAGAGAATCTGCGGTTATCATATAAGGGAGTCAGGTGCAAATGCGATTCAGGAGGTCGGATTTGCTCTGGCAAATGCAATAACCTATATCAAATCTGCTATCGAGCGGGGACTTGGTGTTGATGATTTTGCCCCGGGGCTTTTAATATTCCTATCAGGAGATAGTGAGTTTTTTGAAGAAGCGGCAAAATTCAGGGCCACAAGAAAAATGTGGGCACAGATCATGAAGGAGAGGTTTGGCGCAAAAAATCCAAAATCAATGCAGATAAGGTTCTTTGGCTATTCATCCGGAAGCACACTCACAGCGCAGCAGCCTCTCAACAATATAGTCAGGGTAAGTCTTGAGGCGCTTTCAATGATTTTAGGTGGTGGACAGATGATCTTTTTGTCATCCTATGATGAGGCAAAAGCCCTTCCTTCTGAAGAATCTATCAGAATTGCTCTGCGTACCCAGCAGATAATTGCTCACGAGACAGGGATTGCAGATACTGTTGATCCTCTTGCAGGCTCTTATTATGTGGAATATTTAACCCACCAGATTGAAAAAGGTGCTCAGGAATATATTGACAGGATAGAAAAAATGGGAGGCTCTGTAGTAGCCATTGAGAAGGGGTATATTCAGGAAGAAATCTCAAGGGAAGCCTACAAGAAACAAAAAGAAGTAGAGGAAAAAAAGAGGGTAATTGTCGGACTCAATGATTATAAAATTGAGGACAAGGAAAAACGGGAAATCATGAAGGTTAACCCTGAGGTTCAAAAGAAGCAGATAGAAAGGCTTCATAAAGTTAAAAGAGAAAGGGACAATAAAAAGGTTGAGCAGGTTTTAAAGAAAGTCAGGGAAGTAGCAAAAAATAACGAGAATATAGTACCAACCATGATTGAAGCAGTAAAAGCCTATGCCTCTATTGGTGAAATCTGCGGGGTTTTGCGCGAGGTATTTGGAAGGTACGAAGGAAAACATATATTTTGAGGTCATACTTGTATGAAATTCTAAATCCTAATATCTAAATCCTAAACAAATTTAAAATTCAAATAATCTAAATTCAAAATGGTTTTGGAAATTTGAATTTCGAATTTAGAAATTGTTTAGAATTTAGGATTTCGAATTTGGAATTTATAAGTCAGAATAAGAAAGGAGACATACTTATGAGACCACTTGAAGGTATCAGAGTTCTCGGCTTTGAGAACCAGGTCGCAGGTCCTTACTGCACAATGATGCTTGCTGAACAGGGAGCTGAGGTAATTAAGATTGAAACCCCGGGGACAGGAGATTCTGCCAGAGAAATGGGGCCAATTGTTAAAAACGCCAAAGGAGAAAAACAAAGCGGTTATTATCTGAGGTTTAACAGGAACAAAAAGGGAATTACTCTTGATATCAGGAAAGACAAAGGAAAGGAAATCTTTAAAGATCTTGTTAAGGTCTCAGATGTTATAGTTGAAAATTTCAGGCCGGGACTTATGGAAAAGTCAGGTCTTGCATATAATATTCTTTCTGAAATTAACCCACGGTTAATTTATGCAGCTATCAGCGGATTTGGCCAACTGAAGGGATATGAGGGGCCCTATAAGGACAGAACAGCCTTTGATATGGTAGTCCAGGCTATGGGCGGACTTATGAACAATGTGGGTGAGGAAAACGGCCCTCCAAACTGGCTCGGTATTGCCCTTGGAGACATCTATTCAGGCGTAATGGCTGCCTATGGAATCACCCTCGCATTAATTACCCGCGGCAAGACCGGTAAAGGCCAGTTCATAGACGTTTCAATGTATGACAATATTATCTCTCTAAATGAAAGAGCTCTGACATTTTTTTCACTCACAGGAGGAATACTTAGCAGGGGAAGAGACAAGCTTGTTTACCCCATCGGGCCATTTAAAGTGAAGGATGGATATATTGCCATGATAATTCCGATTGAATCTATCTGGCAGAGGCTTTGCAAGGTGCTTGGAAGGGAAGATCTTGGAAAAGATGAAAGATATAACTCAGGGCCAAAGAGAGCCGCAAATATTGATGACCTGCAACCTGTTATTGAAAACTGGCTGAAGGATAAAACCAAAGCAGAGGCAGAAGCATTGTTGCTAAAAGAAGGTGTCCCTGTTGGCCAGGTCCAGAATGCCAGGGATATTTTTGAGTGTCCTCACGCAAAGGCAAGGAACATGTTTGTCGATATAAATGACCCCATTTTAGGCAATATAAAAATGGTAAATATGCCTCTTAAAATGTCAGATGTTCCTCAGTCAAAGCCAAAACCAGCACCTCTTCTTGGCCAACATACTGAGGAGGTATTGTCAACCCTTTTAAAATACAGCAAGGGGGATATAGAGAAGTTGAAGAGTGAAGGAGTAATTTAAAGGGGAGGGTTCAAGGAGCCAAGGGGTCGAGTGAAGTAAAAAATCAAATATCAAAAATCAAAATTACTGTAGGAGGAAATTATTATGCTCAACGTAAAAGATGTTCACAGAATTGGAATTCTTGTTAAGGACCTTGATAAAGCTGTTAAACTTTTCACAACAATCTTTGGAGCAAAGGTTGGTATTACCTATAGAAAAGATGAAACAGAAAATTATCAGCTAACCTATGACGAAATCCCGCCGGTCGGGTTAAAATCAGCTTATTTGACTATTGGCAAAGATTTTCAGATTGAACTAATGGCTTCTTCTACTCCTGATGGAGTAATGGCAAAAGAGATAGAAAGAAAAGGGGAAGGTATATATTCAATTTCCTTCCAGGTTGAAAATGTTGAAGAAGCAATAAAAGACCTTGAAGCCAGCGGTGTCAGAGTTGTGGGAAAACAACTTGACTGGAAAACAAAAACCAATCAGGGAGACGTCCATACACCTTATGCTTTAACCCATCCAAAGGATACCTGCGGGTTTATGATAGAAATAGGCATGAGATAAGGACAAAGCATAGAGTTTAGAGTCGAGAGTTAAGAGTTGAGAGTAAGAATATAGCCGCAGGCGTTCGACTAAGGGCGACTAAAGGCGCCCCTACCCAACCTAAATTAGAAGGAAACAGAACACCCTTTCCCTTGCGGGAGAGAGTCAGGGTGAGGGGTAAAAAACGGAGACTCTGAAGGATGCTTAAAAAAAGTTTATTAAAAAAAGGTAAAACCTTTCTGATTTTACTGTTTTTAATTATTACTGCCTGTGCCTCTGATAGCAGGATTGATAAAAATGCCTCTGTTCCATCAAAAATTACTCCTGAGTTTTTAAAAAAGATATTAGATGAAAATGATAAAAATTACCTGTTAATTGATGTTCGAACTCCGTCTGAGTATAAGAAGGGGCATATTCCATCTGCCTTACTAATCCCCTATGATGAGATTGAAAAACATACTGAAGAGATTTCAAAGGAAAAAGTAATTATTCTCTACTGCCATTCAGGCAGGCGTTCCGGAATAGCTCTTTCTGCACTTAAAAATCTTGGCTATAAAAAACTGATAAATTTTGGCGGGATTACTAACTGGACCTATCCATTAGAAAAATGAAGGGTTATGCCAGAGGATATTAAAAAAAGAGCTTTTGAAATACTCAGAATCTTAAAGAAAGAATATCCAGAGGCAAAAATAGCCCTCGAATATAAAAACCCTCTGGAACT
>Ga0154356_1134_pt2 | contig 15632 bp, 10 predicted proteins | sample RifGroA2_FD_115884 | JGI IMG/M metagenome (GOLD analysis project Ga0154356, IMG submission 115884) | Candidatus Schekmanbacteria bacterium GWA2_38_11 | reverse complement strand
TTGTCGCTTCTATCCATGACATAGAAAAAACTCACAATTGATTCATAGTGATAAAGGGTATTAATTTTTATATTTATTATATCTTTTTACAAAATTAACAATACAATTAATCACATGTCAAATATAAAACATAAAACAAAATAAACAAATATAAAACTTATATTAACTTTAAAGGCTTGATGCAGGATAAAAATTAATTGTTAATTATTATAATGCACAAACATAAGGTTTTATTTGATTGTGCTGGAATGATTTCAAAAGGATTTACTGAATAACGGCCATATTCAAATCTCTTACATCGCCACGATATCATACTGCTCTATGAGGTTGTCAAAGTCTGTTTTTATGATAATCCTTTTTTGGAAAACCCTCTCAAGCTCTTCAATCCCTGCGCTTTCCTCATCATAGAGCATATCAGCTACATCCGGATGGACGCTGACCATTATCTTCTTCCCGGGATCTGTGAGGGCTAATCTTGTAATTTCCCTGAAGATTTCATAACAGGTGGTGGTTGTAGACTTTATCATCCCCTTGCCATCGCAGTAAATACAAGGCTGGCAGAGAGACTGGCTTAAACTCTCCCTCACTCTTTTCCTTGTCATCTGGACAAGACCGAGTTCAGAGATTTTCAGAATATTGGTCCTTGAACGATCTCCCTTTATTGCATTTTCAAGAGCGTGGAAAACCTTATCCCTGCTCTCCTCTTTCTCCATGTCTATAAAGTCGATTATAATAATCCCTCCAATGTTACGGAGTCTAATCTGGTAAACGATTTCTTTAATTGCCTCAAGGTTGGTTTTAAGGATTGTCTCCTCTAAGTTCTTCTTGCCCACATACCTGCCGGTATTAACATCAATTGCAACCAGAGCTTCAGTCTGGTCAATGACAATATACCCTCCTGATTTAAGCCACACTTTTCTACCGAGAGCCTTGTCGATCTCTATTTCTATACCAAAGGTGTCGAAAATCGGCTCCCTCCCTTCATAAAGCTCAATCCTGGTATGATACTGGGGAAGATATTTTTCTGCAAAATCAAGACACCTCTCATAATCAGTTTTTGAATCTATTAATAACCTCTCTACCTCTGGAGTAAATAAATCCCGCAAAACCCTGAACACTAAATCCATGTCAGAATGGATCATAGATGGTGCCTGGCGCTTTTCATTCTTTTCCTGGACCGTTTCCCAGAGTTTTGTTAAAAAATCTATATCAGATTTAAATTCCTCTTCTGTCATCCCCTCGCTTGCAGTCCTTACAATGAAACCTGAATTCGGTGTTCTCAATCCATTCATTATATTCTTAAGCCTCAGTCTCTCATTCTTATCCTCTATCCTCCGTGAAATCCCCAAATGGTCAACAGTTGGCATAAATACAAGGTATCTCCCCGGCAGGGTTATGTAAGAAGTAAGGCGCGGGCCCTTGCTCCCAATTGGCTCCCTTGAAACCTGTACAAGAATCTCCTGCCCATTTTTCAAAAGGTCTTCAATCTGCACTGAAGAGATTTTGCTGACAGGAAATTCCTCTTCATCAGAAAAAGTCTCCTCTTCCACCTCTATTTTATCCTTGGTTAAATCCTTCTCCTGATCAAGTATCTTTTCGTAAGCTCCTGCATCATCACATATATCACCTGCATGCAGGAAACCTGCTTTCTCCAACCCTATCTCAATAAAGGCAGCCTGCATCCCTGGAAGAACTTTGGTCACTTTCCCTTTGTACACATTCCCCATGATTCCCTTATCTTTTTTCCTCTCAACAAAGATCTCTGAGACAACGTTATTCTCAAGTACTGCAACACGAGTCTCCTGCAATGTTGAATTTATTATTATTTCCCTTGTCATTTTAAACCTCCAAACTATTATATAAAAATTCTCCAGGCTGTTGAAAAATGGTAAGTTAACCAACAATTGCCTGCTGACGGATAGCCGAGGCTTTCCAGCCTCGGCGAAAATGCAGTACGGGACAAGAATGTCCCGTCTATCGGTTTTAAATCGCTGCATTCATCCCCGCCCACAGGACGGGGCATTCTGCAGCATTTTCGTAAAACCATGAACAATCCCAAAATCCAAATTATTCCTGATCCAATATTACCCTCGTCCTCTTGATTTTTATTTTATCATAAACATTACTATCTATGTCAAAAATCTCTTTCATAATATCTTTTGGCTTAACCATCTTACCATCAATCAATTTAGTCTCATATTTAATTTTTACCAGTTTATTTCCTTCTTCCTCTATATTTATTTTTTTAATAAATTTTACGTAATCAGCAACCTTTGCTTCTTGCAGAGTCTGGCTTAGAACTAAAGGTTCTTCCACTGATAAAGAGTCACTCTTAACTTTCATAAGATCACCAATAACTGCCCATTTTTCTTTGTTGCCGTTTTCTGAAAATATATCATGCGGAGCAGATATTTCATATTCAAATGATGAAATAACCTTCATCAGGGACCTGCTTCCAGGCAGCAGTTTCCTGGCGTCAAGAAACCTTATTCCCAAGGGTAGTTCTTTATTAACTCTGCTGCAAAAATCCTCTGTCCCTATTTCTTTCTCTAACTGGATATCTAAATATTCTTCAAAGCCTTCAAAACCAACTGACAATGGGACAGAAAAGGATAACAGTGGATGAGGATGAAACCCTCTCGAATAAGCTACAGGTATCCGAGCCCGTGATAAAGCCCTTATGAGTACATTCTGAAACTCAAGGTGAGAGAGATATTTTGCAATTTCTGTTTTCTGGAATTTTATTCTGAATTTAACGCTCAAATCTTCTGACTCAACCCTAATCTCTTCTTTTTCTGAGGAAATGCTCTGAGCCACATAAGATTTTTCTGTTTTATAATCGCACCCCTTGTCCGCCAAACCACAGTTGGTACATCCACTTTTCCTGCAGTCAGGTGTAATTATTCCCTGCAATGCCCTGCTGTACTCATTTCTTAAAAAATCCATACTTACCCCGGGCTTTATATGTTCCCAGGGAAATACCTCATCCAGTTCCCTTGCTCTTGTGGAGTAAAAATATGGGTCTATCCCTGTCTCATCAAAAGCCTTCATCCATTTCTGAAAATCGAAATGCTCCCTCCACCCGTCAAATTTACAGCCGCTATCCAGAGCCTTTTCAAGAACGCCGCCAAGTTTCCTGTCTCCTCTTGCAAGAACAGCCTCTAAAAAACTTAAACGTGGATCGTGCCATTCAATATCAATTTTTTGATCTCTTATGTTTTCATTTATCCATCTTATTTTATCATTTAATCTTTCCAGGCCCTCCTGGGAAACCCACTGAAATGGTGTATGGGATTTTGGTACAAAGGGTGAAATTGAAACTGAAATCCTTTTAAATTTACCGGTTGATTTTGCAGCAAGCTTTTTTATTTTTTTTATGAGGCTGATCATTTCTTTAATATCCTCTGTCTTCTCAGTTGGAAGCCCTATCATGAAATAAAGCTTCAAAGCCCCCCACCCTTCTTTAAAAACTGTCTCTGCAGCCTTTAATATTTCATCTTCACTGATCTGCTTATTAATGACGTTCCTCAAACTCTGCGAACCGGCCTCTGGCGCTATTGTAAACCCTGTCTTCCTGAACCTCTTAATCTGAGAGGCTAAAGTTTGTCTTAAAGTATCAGGCCTTAAGGATGGAAGAGACAAAGAAATTCTGTTAGGCTCAAAATAGTCCATTAGCTCAGGGACTAAATCCCCTATCCCTGAATAGTCACCTGCATTAAGGGACGTAAGAGAAACTTCATTATACCCTGAGTTCCTGATTGAAAGCTTTATAAGCTCTTTTATTTCATCCGGGTCTCTTTCCCGCAAAGGCCTGTAGATTATACCTGCCTGACAAAACCTGCAACCGTTTAAACATCCTCTGGCTATTTCAATATTTACTCTGTCATGAACAGCTTCGATGTAAGGGATAATCGTGCGGCATGGGAAATCTTCCTTGACAAGACTTTTTACGGTTCTTTTATAAACAGAATCCTTCCCAGCAACATTCACATTCTTTATATCACTGATTCTTCCATCGCTGTGATGTGATACTTTAAAAAAGTAAGGAACATACACTCCTTCTATCTCGCTGAGGGCTTTTAACAGTTCAAGCTTTTTAGAAGAGAAATTTCTCCAGCCTCTATAAACTTCTACTATTTCTAAAAAGACTTCCTCGCCGTCTCCTATAACAAAAGCATCAAAGAACTGAGCCAGAGGTTCAGGGTTAAATGCACAGGGGCCACCAGCAATTACAAGAGGCATGTCCTCATCTCTTTCACCGGACTTTATGGGAATGAAACTAAGTTTCAGGATATTTAATATATTAGTGTAACTCATCTCATATTGAAGGGTGATGCCGATTATGTCAAACTCCCTTAATGGCTTGTTGTTTTCGATACTTAGGAGGGGGAGTTTTTTGTTAACCAACACCTCTTCAAGGTCAACCCACGGAGAATACACCCTTTCTGCCTGCACCCCCTTCGTTCGGTTTAAGACGTGATATAATATACGCAAGCCAAGGTTTGAAACCCCTATCTCATACACATCAGGGAAAACCAGGGCAACACGTGTATCTACTTCATTTTCAGGTTTCCTTACAGATCCTATCTCATGACCAATATACCGGGATGGTCTCCGGACAAGGTCAATGTAATCAGGCAATGGTTTCATTATTTTTTTATATAATTTTATTTAAATACTTTAAGTTCTATACGAACTATAGAGGGCTGGTGGAATAAAGTCAAACAGAAGTCTCATGTATCAATTTGTAGGGCAAGGCTTTAGCCTTGCTTAAAGCAACCCTAAAGGGTTGCCCTACATTTTATCAAGTTCCTAACTTCCCAGCCTTCCTATTTTCCTATTTCCTATTTACGATTCCCTGTCTCGCAGTGTAAACTTAAAGGTTTCCTGCCGGCAGGCAGGCAGGTTTCAAAGGGGGAAATATGATGGCTAACCACAAAATCTCAAGATTGGAATTTATTTTCAGAGTTGGGTTGCAACTTTTTTTAGCTCAGAAAGCATGGCTGTTCTGAATCTCTTAGACTTCTCATCCTTAAATTTTATTTTTACCCCCTGAATCACAGAGAAGTATGATGAGCGCTCACTTTTTATATTAATAACATCTATCCTCACAATATTCATCAAGGGATGTGTGTCTGAGGGAGCTTTGACCACACCAGCTCTTCCAAAAATATGAAGGTAACTGTCATTATCATTATAAATGGAGAAAATAACTTTCTTACTTTTTACTAAATTTCTGTAGTTCGGATTGTCTTTGTGAATGGCTAAAAGCAGGCTCTCTTCATCTTTAGCTATGAAGAAAGATATGGCTGTTAAACTTGGAATATTATTTAAATCCACCGTTGCGAGAAATGCAAGGCTGTCCTGCTGGTTTAACTTATCCTGGATTTCTTTACCCAGTTTGGTACCGACTAATTCAGATATCATCATTTCCTTTATCTTTAATTAGTTTGAACAGCATTTGAAAGTATCTAATATTTTTTCTGCAGCCGTATAAGCGTCTATCTCTCTTGATGCAACCTTCTCAGCATACCCCCTGATACCTCCTTCTGCTTTGGTTTTTTCCAGCGCCCTTTCGAACAACTTCTCCTTTAATATAGTCGCTATCTCCATCTCGCTTTTATAAATCTCTTTCTCATATAGAAAAGAAGTATTCTTCTCAAGAAAATCCCTGTGCAAATCAATTTGCTTCATCAGCTCTTTTATCCCTTCACCAGTAGTTGCTACAGTTTTTACAACTATTGGGACCCAGCCGTTTTTCTTAGGGTTTAATCCAAGCATTGCATTTATATCCATTTCTGTTTTATCAGCATCCTCCCGGTCAGCTTTATTGATGACAAATATGTCCCCTATTTCCATGATGCCAGCCTTCATTGCCTGAACCTCATCTCCCAACCCGGGCGCAAAAGCAACTAAGGTGGTTTTGGAAAACTTGACTACATCAACTTCGTCCTGTCCCACCCCAACTGTTTCAATAATTATGAAATCAAACCCGCTTGCATCAAGCACCTTTACCGCATCCTTTGTTGTCCGTGATAACCCTCCAAAACTGCCCCTTGTAGCCATACTCCTGATAAAAACTCCCTCATCAAGGAAATGGTGCTGCATCCTTATCCTGTCAGCTAAAATAGCTCCCCCTGAAAAGGGACTTGATGGGTCTACAGCTACCACACCTACTTTTTTTTTCTCATTCCTCAAATATTCAATTATTTTATCAACAAGAGTTGACTTGCCGACTCCGGGCGCGCCTGTAATCCCGATAACATAGGCTTTACCTGTGTGCAGATGCAACTCTTTCATCATGGCAATTCCTTCCGGGCTGTCATTTTCAATCATGGTTATTATCCTTGCAATCGCCCTGTAATTACCTTTCAGCGCTTCCTCAACTAAATTCATTTATGTATGTTTTCTTTTACAAAGTTAACTATGGTTTCTGTGGATGTGCCGGGAGTAAATATACCTTTAACCCCCATCTGCTTTAAACTGGGAATATCTTCATCAGGGATTATTCCCCCTCCAAAGACCACAATCTCCTCCAATTTTTTGTCCCTTAATAGCTCCATTATCTTGTTGAACTGATAATTGTGTGAACCTGAGAGGATGCTCACACCGATAGCATCAACATCTTCCTGAAGGGCTGTTGCTACTATCTGCTCAGGGGTCTGATGGAGCCCTGTGTAAACTACTTCCATGCCAGCATCTCTTAAAGCTCTGGCAACTATTTTTGCGCCTCGATCATGGCCGTCAAGGCCGGGTTTAGCTATCAAAACCTTTATCTTCTTCTCCACTATTTACAACCCTCCAATATTTTTGCGATCTGAACTTTATATTATTCCGGGTTAGTTGTTAAAAGAATTGTCCCATCACTATTAATTATTTTGTAAATTTTATTTATTTTTTCAACTCTCTGGCCTTTATAGGAATTTAATATCTTTCTCACGTAATCCTGCGTTTCTTCAATAGGAGGGATTCCAGAATAATTGATAACTCTGTTCTCACCGGCATTATATGCAGCAAGAGCCAATTCAAGATCATTATTAAATAATTTCATGAGGTACTCTAAATACGCCACACCGCCTTCAATATTTTCCTTTGGATGGAATGGATCTTTTACTCTGAACCGCTTCGCTGTGTCCGGCATAAGCTGCATTAATCCCATGGCGCCTTTCGGAGAAACTGCATTTGTATCATAATTGGATTCCGCTCTGATTATGGATTGGATGAGCTTTGGATCCTGCCCGAATTTTTCAGCAACATCTTCAATAATCCCATTCAGAGCTTCAGAATTTCTATTCGTTGACGGTGTTCTTCTAACTGCAGTTTTGTTATAGGAGAAGCTGTTGAATACCTGAAGAAGCTTGTAATTAGAGTTTTTCGATCGATTACTGTAGTGAATAACCCCTTCCTTATCTACATATTTATATATTTCACCACTTGCCTCAAAATAAAAAAAGAGGCAAAAACTTATTAAAATGATAAGGATTATGCGCCTTGATGACCTATAAAGCATGCGTTTTAATAGCATTTTTCTATACCCCTGTCAATATTTTTGTTATTTCAACCGTGAACTCCCAACAAGTTGTCAGCAGGAACCAGGAAATATTTGGGCCGTCCCTTGAATCCTCGATTCCTTTTTATTCAGTTCATCAACTTATTAGGAGAGAAAAGTATATTAACTAACGGTTTTTTTGAAGAAATACTTTAAAGGTTGGATTACCCTGTATTTTTCATTCCCGCAGCAATTCCATTAATCGTGGAGAGTACCATAAAAATGATTTCTTTTTTCCTCTTTCCCCTTAAAGCCTTTACTCTGAGTTCTCGCAACAGCCTCACCTGGATATAACTTAAAGGGTCTATATAAGGGTTTCTCAAATTTATTGTCCGCTTAAGAAGTGGTGAGTTATCCAGCAACCCATCCTCTTCTGTAATCTCTAAAACCATCTCCCTTGTTAATTCATATTCCTTTTCAATCCTTGAGAATATCAATTCCCTGATCTTTGCATTTTCAACAAGGCTCGCATATCTCCTTGCAATCCTCATATCGCTTTTTCCAAGGGTCATTTCTAAATTATCAATTAACGTTCTAAAAAATAACCAGCGCGAATACATTTCCTTTAAAATTTTAATATTAGTTTTTTTATTTTTTTTAATAAATTCATAAAATGCGGAACCGATCCCAAACCATGCCGGAAGAATGTGCCTGTTCTGTGTCCAGGCGAAGACCCATGGAATAGCCCTTAGATCTTCAATCCTCCTGCTCTTTTTTCTCCTTGCAGGCCTTGAACCAATATTAAGTTCACCAATTTCCTCAATCGGCGATGCTTTATAAAAATATTCTTTAAAATCTTCCTGGTCATAGATAAATTCCCTGTAAAATTTATATGAATAATCTGACAGCTCTTTAATAGTATCTGTCCAGGTTTTTTCCTTATCAGGGTCTGGAATATCTTTTCTCTTTTTCTTTACTGATGAAAGGATAACAGCACTAGCGATAAGCTCGAAATTTCTCATAGCTATTTCGGGAATCGTATATCTTGATGATACTACCTCTCCCTGCTCCGTTATCTTAATTTTTCCATTCACTGTTCCTGCAGGCTGAGCTAAGATTGCCTGATGCATCGGCCCTCCACCCCTGCCAACTGACCCTCCCCTGCCGTGGAAAAGTTTTAGAGTTATGTTGCTTCTCTTTGCAAGGCCTGAAAGCGCAGTCTGTGATTTATAAAGCTCCCAGCTTGAGGTAAGAAAGCCACCATCCTTGCCGCTATCAGAATATCCGAGCATTATTTCCTGCAAATTCCCCCTTGCCTCTAAATGGCTTTTAAAAACCGGGTTTTCAAAAAGACAAGACATAATATCAGGAGCTTTTTTCAGGTCATTAATGGACTCAAATAATGGTACTATATTCAATCTGCTTAAGATTCCTCTCTTTTCATTCACCTGGTAAAGACCTGTCAGTTTTGCAAGATATAATACCTCCAATACATTACTCGCTGAGTGAGCATTGCTGATAATATAAGTATCAATGGCCTTGGGGCTTACCTCCAACAGCAGCCTCTTTACGTTCCTGAATGTTTCAAGGACTTCTTTTGTTTCCGGTGAAAATTTTGGTATATCAAAGGTATGAGTTTGTCTCCTCTCACCTATTTTTTTAGTTAAAAGATCAATTTTATCTTCCTCACTTATTATTAAATAGCCCTTATCAATCCAATTAAGCTTTTTTGCAATATCTGCTATTGCTGATGCATGAAGCGCTGAATGCTGTCTTATATCGAGCTTTGCTAAGTACAGGTCAAAGAGTTCTACCTGCCTGATAAGAGTTGCCAGGTCTCCCTGAGCAATTCTTGCCCCTTTATTTGAAATCAGGCTTCCTTTGATCACATTTAAATCTTCCAGAAGCTCTTCACCGTCCCTGTAATACCATTCCAGATTTCTTACATAACCCTTGTTTGCAGGCGAAATGATTGGTAAAACCGCAGGCTTATTTGCCTCAATAGTATTCTTTATTTTCTGAAGAACAAAACTAAGTTTTTTCCTGTAAAGCTCATTAGGATTTCGCTTTGCAATTATCCTTGCGAATTTTGGCAGTTTCCTATCATCTTCTTTTAATGAATTGAGTAATCCTCTGCTAACTCCTGTAAGCTTCGTCGATACACTCAAAGATTCAATTAAAGATTCAATAGAACTCCTGTATTTCTCCAATATTAATGACTTTTGCATTCGCAGGGCAGATTCCATTACAGTATCATTAACTAAGGGATTCCCGTCCCTGTCTCCCCCAATCCATGAACCAAAGCGAAGAAACGGCGGGATTTTAAAATTGAAGCCTTCATATTGTTTTTTTAACTGATAGCTTATCTCTTCATAAAACTTTGGCAGAGTATCAAAAATTGTTTCATCAAAATAAAAAAGTCCGTTTCTGATTTCATCTGCAACTGTAGGTTTTTCCTGCCTTATATCCTCTGTCTGCCACAGGCCTGTTATTTCTCTGTATATTTCATCAACAATCATGCTTCTTTCAAAGTGAGTTAAGACTTTTGTTTCAAGGGAATCTATAAGAATGGAATTTTTTTTATTTTTGCTTAAGATTGTCCTTCGCAGCGCTTCAGTTGGATGCGCGGTTATTACAAGTTCAATTGAAAGTTCTTTCAGCAACTCATTTATTTTTCCTGCCGGAAACTTCTCCTTACTCAAGTCAGACACCAGCTCTGCTATGGAACCCTTTTGGGGTTTTGGCTCTGCCATTACCTGATAGGCCCTCCGGCGCCTGATTCTGTGGTATTGCTCTGCAATGTTTACAAGCTGGAAATATACGGAAAATGCCTTTATTATTTTTTTTTGGGCTTCCGGGTTAAGCTTCTCTATTTCTTTTATTAATACATTTTCAAGAAATGGAGAGTAAGTTCTGCGCAGGGTCTTGCATAACTTTCTTATTAATTCTTCTTTCTCAAAAATTCCAATCCCTTCCTGTTCTTTAAGGACATCGCCCAGAACGTTCCCAAGAAAATGCACATCTTTTCTTAATGGTTTGTCTTTTTCAAATCTGTTATTTACATTTTTCATTTGTTTTAGAGGGCTTGCGGGTAGGGGCGACTTTAGGCGCCCTCAATCCTTAGACCTTTCGACTCAGGATGGGAGGCTACCTGTCTGCCGACAGGCAGGAAGCCTCCCCTACCCTAAAAAGATTTGGTTTTAAATTTTGAAACTTGGTTTTATTTTGTCATTTGCCTGCCGGCAGGCAGGCAGGAATTTTGATATTTGAGCTTATAATTATCTTAGCCAATCCCAGAGCTCTTCACCCATTCTTTCCCTGCTTATTCTCTGACTCCCCGGCATACGGACAGCCGCCGGGAGGTGGTCCTTGAATCCCTCCCGGACCGGGCAATTTTGGTGCAAAATTTACTTTCCCATGCCTCTTCAAATCACTTATCATCTCCTGGGTTGACTCATTTTTATGGGTCGAAAAACTTGAGAGTACTTTCTTCAACCGCCTGCTTCCACAATTACTGCATTTGCGGCTTAAAAATTTTATCTCATCCACTTTTTCAATAAAGGTGGTTATTGTGCTGCATTTCTTACACCGGTATTCGTAAATAGGCATTCTGCTTTACCTGACTCCTTTCAAGTTCTTCTAATATTTTTTTTATTCTCAGAAGTTCAGCTACAGACCAAGCCTGAGCTATACAGCCCTTTGGTGCATATGGTTCATTCCCGTCAAAATATTCTGAAAGAAACCCAACGCCCGTATCCTTTATATGCTCAAAAAGTGGCTCCAGCATCATTTTGGCCCTGGTAATAGCTGTAATTGAATTATCATTAACTTTTAAATAAGCTTCTATAAAATAACCCATCAGCCAGACCCAGATATTTACCTGATGGAAAGAATTGTCACGCCTGGAAAAATCATTTTTCTGAACCTGGCTTGAATCTTTAAAGGTTTTTGTAAAATCTTTAATCCCAAGAGGTGTAAACAGTTTCTTATGAATAATCTCTACTACATTTTTTTCCCTGTCGCGGGGAAGTATTGAGAAAGGCAAACCCACGGCAATAATCTGGCTGGGCTTGAGAGAGGAATCAACTTTGTTCTTCCAGATGCAGTCAAACAAATAACCTTCTTCTGTACACCAGAATTTTTTACAAAAGGACTCTCTTACCTTTTCGGCCAGCTCCTTGTACTTGGGATTCCACATCCCCAGTTGACTTGAGATTTCATCAAGCATCATCAAAACATTAAACCACAGCGCTTGGACTTCCACTACTTTTCCATATCTTGCAGGTATGAAGAGTTCTTCGTTCCTTGAATCAATCCATGTAAGCCGGTATCTGTTTTCATTTGAATAGATTAACCCGTCTTCATCCATTGATATGCCAAAATCAATGCCTTTCTTGTAACTGGATATTATCTCCTCTAATTTCTTAAAAAGGGTTTTGTTAATAAACTCTAAATCTCCGGTCGCTGCCAGGTATTTATAAGATGCCATAATAAACCACAGAGATGCATCCATGCTGTTAAATTGCGGTTTTTCTCCCCATTCAGGAAAATTGTTTGGAATCAGTCCGCCTTTTGAATTTTTGGCAAAGTTTGTAAGAATTGCCCTCGCATCTGAATACCGCTTTGTAATTAGGGTCAGGCCCTCAAGTGCTACCATTGCATCCCTGCCCCAGTCGCTTAACCAGTGATAGCCTGCAAGTATTGTTTTCGCCTGCACAGTTTCTCCCTCGCCTTCAGCTTTTATCTTTCTGTCCACAATGAAACAATCAGATGCCTTTACCAAAGTTGTTTCAATTTCATCTCCTGCACCGGAGAGTTCAATAATTTTTTGAATCCTTTCCTTTTCTTCTGCCTTGATTCTCTCAATATCCAAACCCTTATTTATTGGCTTGTCACTTGCAATTATTGAAAATTCAGCTTCTCCTTTAACAGATGTCATAAAGTAGCCGACGTCATAAAGGTCTTCAATAAAATCCAGTCCCCTTGCCCTCTCGACTTCATACTCAAAACTGTGATACCAGCATCCTCCGGGAATAAAACTTAAATCCTTTCCCTGTATGTATATGGTAGGGGTATCCAAGTAAGGTCTAATGCTTATAGTGGAATTCTTTACCTCTAAGGATGGATTAAACTCCTTATCTTCCCTCATAAGCCAGTGAGAATCTCTGCATGCAATCAACGGTGAAGCAACAAAATTAATTGCCCTGCCAGAATTGTATATTCGGTATGTTATAATTGTCGTATTTTCACCGCGAACCATGGCAATCTCTTTTTCTACTATGATATTTTCCACAGAAAAAATAAATTTAGGGAAAGGGTCCATCTTAAAACCCTGCAATAAAAGATAACCCTGGGGATGAATCGTTTTAGGATAACGGTTTGTTGATAGTTGGTAAGATGCTTCTTCAATACCTATTACTTCTTCAAGCTTTGACAGGAGTACCATCCTGCCAAGAGGAGGTTTTGTAGCTGCAACAAGCAAGCCGTGATAACGTCTGGTATTGCACCCGGTAATAGTTGATGATGCATAACCTCCTATGCCGTTTGTCAGGAGCCATTCTTTTCTCGATGCAATTTTTAAGTTCCCGACTGTTTCCTTTCCAAAAGAGATCACATTCTACCTCTCGCATTTGATTGCAGATTTTCCTAAAAACCTTGCCTCTGCTCCTAACTCCTCCTCAATCCTCAAAAGCTGATTATATTTAGCAATCCTGTCTGTCCTGCTTGCCGAGCCTGTCTTTATCTGTCCGGTATTTGTGGCTACGACAAGATCTGAAATCGTTGTATCCTCTGTCTCACCTGACCTGTGGGACACTACAGCGGTGTATCCTGCCCTTTTGGCAATCTCAATTGCTTCAAAGGTTTCTGTGAGAGTACCAATCTGATTTAATTTTATAAGTATTGAATTGGCAACCTTAAGCTCTATTCCTTTTTTAAGCCGTTCAGGGTTTGTGACAAAAATATCATCACCTACAAGCTGTATCTTCCCGCCAAGCTCTTCTGTCAGGAGTTTCCATCCGTCCCAGTCGTCCTCAGCAAGCCCGTCTTCAATGGAGATAATGGGATAATCTTTAACCCATTTCTGGTAAAATTCGATCATCTGTTCAGAAGATTTTTTTGAGCCGTCAGATTTTTTGAATACATATTTTCCCTTTTCATAAAAAGAACTGGCAGCAGGGTCAAGGGCAAGGCAGATATCTTTCCCAGCCTTGTAACCAGCCTTATCAATTGCCTCCAGTATTACCTCAACTGCTTCTTCATTGGATTTGAGGTTTGGTGCAAAACCGCCTTCATCTCCTACGGCAGTATTATACTTCTTTTTTGAAAGGACTTTCTTTAAGCTGTGGAAAGTTTCAGTACCCATGCGCAATGCTTCAGAAAAAGATTTAGCACCTACCGGCATCACCATGAACTCCTGAAGATCCACATTGTTATCCGCATGAGAACCGCCGTTAAGTATATTCATCATTGGCACAGGCAGGGTCTTTGCGTTTATCCCTCCTAAATATTTATAAAGAGGAATCCCCAAAAAATTAGCAGCGGCTTTTGCCACTGCGAGTGAAACACCAAGAATCGCATTTGCACCCAACTTTCCTTTATTCTTACTGCTGTCAAGCTCTATCATCGCTTTATCAATTTCAGCCTGATGGAGTGCGTCCATTCCTTTTATTGCTCTTGATATAAAGCTGTTTACGTTGCATACAGCCTTTAAAACTCCCTTTCCGTTATACCTGTCCTTCTCGCCATCTCTTAACTCAACAGCCTCATGCTCGCCGGTAGATGCTCCTGAAGGAACAGCAGCCCTGCCTTTTACTCCTGATGACAATGTCACATCAACTTCAACAGTCGGGTTACCCCTTGAGTCAAGGATCTCCCTCCCCTTCACCTCTACTATCTCTCTCATCTTGTCCTCCTTATAATATAAAAAATGATTACATAGATTAAGTTAAGATTACACAGATTATTAGGCTATAAGTTTTTTGAACGACTCTCGCTTCTTCCTGCTCTCTGCTTGCCTGCCTGCCGGTAGGTAGGCTACCCGTTACTCTGTTAAATTTTATTATAACACCTAAAAATTCCTTGTCAAACTGCAAATTCTGTTACCACTCTATCCTACTTTACAACAAGTACGGTACAGGGGGAAAGCTTTGTTAGGTTCTGTGATGTTGAACCCCATACCCTTCCAAAGATTTTTGAATGGCCCATAAAACCAATCACCAAAAGATCAAATTTTCCATCTTTGGTATAATTAACTATTGTCTCGACTTCATGACCCGGTAAAACCTTTGTGTGAAGCTCAACTCCTTCTTTCCTTGCCATCTCAGTGGCTTCTTCATTAACCTTTCTAAAATAATTGTTTGCCTCCTGCTTAAATTCTTCTACTTCGCCAATAGTCGCAGCATAATGGGGAACTCCCTCTTCAACTGAGATGCCGTGGAGTTCTGCGTTGTATTTTTTTGCAAGGTCAATAGCAACCTGGAGTGCATTCTTTGCACTTGCTGAACCATCATTGGCGATTAATATTTTCTTAAACATTATTGTTCTCCTTCGTAATTTTTGGTTGAAACCATTTTTGCGCAATTAAAGTGGGTATCACTGCTGAAAGTATAACAGTAGTAACAAGGATTGTATATTGCTCCTGATTTATTATCTTATTAGTCAGTCCAAAAAGCGCTGAGATTGTACCAAATGTAAGTCCTGTTGACATAAGTAAAGTTGTATACATCCCTTCCTTTTTACCAAAGCTGAATATTTTGGTTGGCGGCCACACTCCTATAAATTTTGTCCCCATCTTTATCATAAGAAAAATTACTATCAACACTACACTGCTCCATATTGCCGAGAGCTTAACAAGTGAACCAGCTTTAAGAAAATAAAATGGTGTTAGCATTGTGAATGCTGTAACACGCATCCTATGGCTCAGGGTTTTATTTTTAAGAAAGAATGGTGCAAGTACCATCCCTACAAGATATGCTGGAAGTACCGCTTCACTCTTTGCCATCATAGAAATACCGCCAAGTCCGAAGAGCAAAAAGAATATAAACTTTGTTTCAGGTTCACTCACACGGCTTCCTACCTTTTTAAAAAACCAGGGAGTAAATTTTGGAAGGAAGTATAGTGCGATTGTTGTAACAATAATAAA
>Ga0154356_1154_pt1 | contig 16519 bp, 18 predicted proteins | sample RifGroA2_FD_115884 | JGI IMG/M metagenome (GOLD analysis project Ga0154356, IMG submission 115884) | Candidatus Schekmanbacteria bacterium GWA2_38_11 | reverse complement strand
CAGTCTAATAATATTTGTGTAATCAATTTTTTAGATAAGCTATCATGAAGAACAATAAAAGAAAATTGTGGGATGGCAGATTTACTGAGTCCACTGCAAAGATAGTGGAGAAGTTTACCTGCTCACTCCACTTTGATAAAAGGCTATATAAATATGATATAGAGGGGAGTATTGCCCACTGCATGATGCTTGAGAAGTGTAAAATAATAAAAAGGGAAGAGGCGGGGAAGATTATAAACGGGCTAAATAGCATATTAAAGGAAATTGAGAATGGTGTCTTTCCGTTCAGGGAAGAACTTGAAGATATCCACATGAACGTTGAGAGAAGATTGATTGAGAAAATAGGAAAAGTGGGCGGGAAACTCCATACTGCAAGAAGCAGGAATGACCAGGTTGCCCTTGATGTAAGGCTTTTTCTGAAGGACGAGATAAAGGAGACAGGTCTGGCTTTAAAGGAGCTTCAGAAAGCAATTATTAAGATAGCTGAAAATAATCTGCAGTGCATAATGCCGGGCTATACCCACATGCAGCAGGCTCAGCCTGTTTTATTTTCTCATCACCTGATGGCATATTATGAAATGCTTGAAAGAGATTATGAGAGGTTAGTTTTATGTTACTGGAGAACTGATGTGCTTCCCCTTGGTGCAGGGGCATTGGCTGGAACCTCTTTCCCGATTGACAGGGAATATGTGGCAAAGCTTTTGAAATTCTCAAGGGTCACTAAAAACAGTTTGGATACAGTGAGTGACAGGGACTTTGTGATTGATTACCTCGCCTTTGCTTCCATACTGATGATGCACTTAAGCAGGCTATGCGAGGAACTGATCCTGTGGTCATCCTCAGAGTTTAATTTTATTGAAATCTCTGATTCATTCTGCACAGGGAGCAGTATGATGCCTCAGAAAAAAAATCCCGATGTGCCGGAACTTATCAGAGGGAAAACAGGTAGGGTATACGGGAATCTGATAACTATGCTGACAATATTAAAGTCTCTTCCTCTTTCTTATAACCGCGACCTGCAGGAGGATAAAGAGGCTCTCTTTGATTCTGTTGATACAGTGAAAAATTCACTCGTGATATTAAAAGATGTGATTTCAAATCTGAAGGTAAAAGAAGAAAAGATGCAGGAGAAGGCATGTGCCGGTTTTCTAACTGCTACTGATATATCAGATTATCTTGTGAAAAAAGGTTTAGCTTTCAGGGAATCCCATGAAGTTGTTGGAAAATTGGTAAGATATTGCATTGATAAGAGGAAGACCTTAAATAAATTAGATTTATCTGAATTTAAAAAGTTTCATAAAAGTTTTGATAAGGATGTAATAAGTTGCATAGCCGTTGAGCATTCAGTTGACAGCAAGATATCTTATGGCGGAACAGCAAGGGGAAATGTTGTTAGAATGATCAGGGAGGCGAAAAAGGAACTCCGGGGAAGTTTTTTTAAGTTCTCTTGATTTCTGTAACCTAAAGTTTATGACTATAGTAAAAGGTTTTTACCATTTTTCCAGGGATCTCATAGAAAATCTGAATGGAAAGATTTAGAGAATGGAGTATAAAAAAAAATATTCCAGCTTAGCTTTTCTTTTTTATTCTGCCGGAACTTTCTTTGTTTTATTATTGTTAGTCCTTTGCAGTGTTACAGGATGCGGCAGGAAAGGTCCGCCGCAGGTTCCAAAAGAAGTTGAGCTTATAAAAATTACAAATATATCCGGTGAAGCCCGGGAGGGAGAGGTAGAACTCTACTGGGAAATCCCGAAGAAAAAGGATAAGAGTGCGCCATTACCAGGAATAAAAGAATTTAAGATTTACAGGTTACCCCCTAACAAAGAAAAGGTGGAGGGTGTTAGCATAGCGGAGGCTTTTAACGTGATTGGAAGTATAGAGGTTAAGGAGATCCAGGATCTATCTCGTGAGATAGAATATACAGACCATAACGGCTTTACAAGGGAAAAATGGTACCATTACGTAGTAGCAGGCTTTGACAGGGAAGAGCAGTTAATAGCCATCTCTGATACGGTTGATGTGTATTTTTCTTTTGAGCCGGGGCCTCCAAAAAATTTAAGGGCAGAAGTAAAAGAGAATTATATTCTCCTGCAGTGGGAGCTGCCTGTACTTGATATAGAAGGGAAGCCGCTTAAGAACCTTGTGGGCTATAATATCTACCGCAAGAAGATAGACCAGAAAGCATATATGGCAATTAATAAGATCCTTATAAAAAAGGAAAGATACGTAGATATGGATCTTGAGAAAGATGTTGCCTATTCTTATTTTATAAGGGCAGTGGATAACCATTATCCGCCGTGGCATGAGAGCGCTGATTCAAATATTGTTGAAATTGAAAATAAGAACCTTGTTCCTCCGCAAGCGCCAAGAAGCTTAGAGGCTGTAGGAGGAATGGGGAAGGTAAGCCTTTCCTGGGAAAGGAATGTGGAACCAGATTTACTGGGTTACAGGGTATACAGGAGCAAGACCTCTGGCAAAGACTATGAACTTCTTAATAAGGAATTAATTAGAGAAGAATATTTTGATGATACCTCTGCTGCAAAAGGGTTAAAATATTATTATGTTGTAACTGCAATAAGCAGTGCAAAATATGCAAATGAAAGCTCTTTTTCAAATGAGGAGAGTGGGATAGCACAGTGAGATAAAAATGCATTTATTCCAATACAGGAGAGACCAGCTTTTTTGCGAGGACATCCCGGTAAAAAAAATTGCTGAGGAAGTAGGGACACCATTTTATCTTTACAGCTTTAATACCTTATCAAACCATTTTAAGGCCTTTGATGATGCCTTTTCTCCCATACCGCATATTACATGTTTTTCCCTGAAGTCAAATTCAAACCTCGGGATTCTTTCAATCTTTGCGGGTCTGGGAGGAGGGGCTGATATTATGTCCGGTGGTGAGCTGTACCGGGCGTTGAAGGCAGGGTTTAGTCCTAAAAAAATCACATATGCAGGTCCGGGAAAGACCACTGAGGAGATAGAGTATGCATTAAAGAACGATATTCTCATGTTTAATCTTGAATCTTCTCAGGAGGCTGAGTGCATAAACAAGGTTGCAGGGAAATTAGGGAAAAAAGCAAGGATTGCCTTCAGAGTAAACCCTGATGTAGACCCAAGGACCCATCCGTATATTTCCACGGGGCTCAAGGAGAATAAATTCGGAATTAATATTAAGAAGGCCATGGAAGAGTTTAAGAGAGCAAATGCAATGAAGAACCTTGATGTCGCAGGTGTCCATGAGCATATAGGCTCTCAGATAACAAAAATCAAGCCTTTCACTGACACTGTAAAAAGGGTAAAAGAGTTTATTAAAGAATTAAAAGAGGAAGGTATCAATATCAGGTATTTTGATATGGGTGGTGGACTGGGCATAACTTATAAAGATGAGAAGCCTCCTCATCCCAGAGAACTTGCAAAGGCTGTGATCCCGATTTTGAATGACCTTGACTGTACGTTCATCTTTGAGCCCGGGAGAGTGATAGTTGGAAATGCTGGAATTCTTGTTTCAAAGGTCTTATACACTAAAAAGAGCGGGGATAAAAATTTCGTAATCGTTGATGCCGCAATGAATGACCTGATAAGACCGAGCTTATACGGTTCCTATCAGGAAATTATTCCTGTCCTAAAGAAGCGTGGCGCAGGGAGCATGGTGGTTGATGTAGTCGGGCCTATTTGCGAATCCGGAGATTTCCTGGCAAAGAAAAGAAAGGTACAGGTTTTAAGGCAGGGAGATCTTATAGCTGTTATGAGTGCGGGGGCTTACGGGTTTACAATGTCATCAAATTATAATTCAAGGCTGAGAGTCCCTGAGGTGATTGTAAGAGGGGAAAAATTCTGCATTGCAAGAAAGAGGGAAACATATAAGGATTTGGTGAGAGGAGAAAGAAGGCTGGAGTTATAATTAGACAGGAAAAAGACATCGGGTCAGGAGACCCGATGCTACCCGGGTAGAGGCAGGTTTCCTGACCTGCCATATTAAGCGGGACAGGAAAACCCCATATTTTCAGATGGGAAATAGAAGGTAAAGGTTATTTATAAATGAAGCAAATTAAATTTACAAAGATGTGCGGGAGCGGGAATGATTTTATAATCATTGACAACAGGAAGAAAGAATTTTCTATTAAGAACCTCAAGTCCTTTGTCACAAAAATCTGTTCAAGGAGATTTTCAGTAGGGGCTGACGGGGTTATCTTTATCGAAAAATCATCCAGGGCTGATTTTAAATGGCGTTTTTTTAATTCTGACGGGTCAGTGGCTGAGATGTGCGGCAATGGCGGAAGGTGCGCTGCGCGGTATGCATTTATCAAAAGGATTGCCGGCAAGTCCCTCTCTTTTGAGACAATGGCAGGGTTAATCAGGGCAGAGGTAAAAGGTGAGAGAGTGAAAATCCAGTTGACTGAACCAAACGGACTAAAGCTCGGGATTAAGCTGAAAATTTCAGGAAAAGAAAAGGAACTCAACTTCATAAATACTGGCGTTCCTCATGCGGTGCATTTTGTAAAAAATCTTGAAGACTGTCCTGTTGAGGGACTTGGCAGAGAGATCAGGTATCACAAAAAATTCTCCCCGGCAGGGGCTAATGTGAATTTTGTAGAGCACAGCAAGGGAAGTTTTTTAAGGATAAGGACATATGAGCGGGGAGTAGAAGGGGAGACTCTTGCTTGCGGCACTGGGGCAGTGGCATCAGTCCTGGTAGCATCAGCGCTTGGGAAAGTGAGTTCATCTTGTAGCATTACTCCAAAGAGCGGAGAGGCTTTAAAAGTTTATTTTGATAAAAATGAAAAAGGTTTTCATGATGTTTATCTTGAAGGTGAAGCAAGATTGGTTTTTGAAGGGGCTATAAGAGAAGAGGCGTGGAAGTATTAAATAAAATTCAAAATTATGGATTGGTAGCCGCAGGCTTTAGCCTGCGTGGATGATAAAGTTTCTATGGTATAATTTTAAAGGAGAAAATAAATGTTTTGTGGTTCAATGGTTGCAATTGTAACACCTTTTAAAAATGATAAGGTTGATGAAGATAGTTTTAAGAAACTCATAAAGTTCCAGATATCAAACAAAACCAGTGCCATTGTTCCTTGCGGCACAACAGGAGAATCAGCTACCTTATCCTTTGAAGAACATCAGAGGGTTATAGAGATTACAATTGAGGCAGTCAATAAAAAGGTACCTGTGATTGCAGGGACAGGGTCAAACTCTACAAAAGAGGCTATAAAGCTTACACGCCATGCTGCAAAGGCAGGGGCAGACGGAGCACTCTTAATTGCACCTTATTATAATAAACCGACTCAGGAAGGGCTGTACCGGCACTTTAAGGCAATTTCAGAGTCAGTTGATATACCAATTATACTTTACAATATTCCAGGGAGAACCGGAGTCAATATGCTTCCGGAGACTATTGCAAGGCTTGCTGGAATAAAAAATATTGTGGGGATAAAGGAAGCTTCTGGCTCACTTGCACAGATGGCAGACATAGTTTCTTTATGCGGTGATGATTTTGACCTGATATCAGGGGACGATAATCTCCTCCTTCCTATTCTTGCAATTGGCGGGAAGGGAGTAATCTCAGTTGTTGCAAATGTCGCGCCGCTGGATGCAGCTAATCTGATTGAAGAGTTTGAAAAAGGAAATTTAAAAGAGGCTAAAAGGCTTCACTACAAGCTTGCCCCGCTTGTTCAGGCTATGTTTTATGAGACAAATCCTATTCCTGTAAAAGAAGCCCTTCACATGATGGGGATGATTACAGACGAGATAAGACTTCCCCTTTGCCCTATGAGCGAGGGAAACAGGAAGAAGCTGGAAAATGTGATGAAGGGTTACGGGCTGATTTGAGTACCAACCCCCAAATGTTCGCTTCTCTGCCACTTGTTTAGCGTGTGTGTAATGGACACCGTTTGACGGCTGGTGCGAAACCCTTTGCGGAGTTTGTGACATCCGGTAAATGTGCTCATGGGTCTCTGAGCGCCTGTGCGCGTGTTATCTGGAGTGTCCGAAAGGCTTCAATTAATAGCGATATATTCAGCGAAAGAAGTAGACTCGGGAATAGGTAGATTATCCTCCATTAATCCCTGCACATGCAACTCAATAGCCTCATGCATGCTTTTTTCAGCCTCCTCACGAGTTGTGCCTGTAGCGATACAGCCCGGTAAATCAGGCGAATATGCAGAATAATTACCTTCAGCCTTTTCGATAACAATAAGAAAACGATGCATCTATTATTTCACCTCCTTTACTTTTGCCTGCTTCAAAATACTGTTCAGCGTGCCGGGAGCTAAATCATCATTAGGATGCCCAGCGATAGTAACTCTGCCAGTTTTTGTAGTATGCTTGTATTGTCGATGACTGCCCTTTGTATCTACTTGATACCAGCCATCATCCTCTATCAATCTTATAATATCACGTACCTTCATTGCTATTCATTATTTCAGATTTTCGAATAACGTACTTGTTGCAAAAGAAGCCTAAAGAGTTTAAAATTTAAATTTTTGTACCATGTTATCTGTTGTTGGAGCAAACAACAGTTCCATTTATTTCCAAAAATTAAAAGAGTTTTTCATAAATCGGTGTAAGAATTTGTCCGTTTTCTGCATAACCAATAGAGCCTTCTTCGAAATTTGGAGGAGCACCTATTGGAGTAACTGCATAGTAATAATAAGCCTTAATATGTTTTGAATATTCTTTGCAGAAAGGATCGTTAAAAGGGACTTTTGCTGATTTCTTTAACTTAGCCTCAGATGCCCACTCAGGTTCTGAAAAGACAAATATCATGATTATTCCGTAATCGCCCTTTTTACCTTTTGGGGTTGTGGGTGGAATACTTATTTGTCTAAAAGAATTGTTCTTTCTTGCTTCTCTAAAGGAATATACCAATGCCTTTAGTTGTTCTTTTGTCGTATTAGGCGATACAAGAATACTCAATGATGTAAAATCTCGACCCACTACCTTAAATGATGGAAGTTTTTGGGCAGATACTTTTGGCGAAACTATCAAGCCTATTGGCAAGAGTACAAGTAATACCACTATGATGATAAATACCTGCTTCAAATACCCTCCTCTTTTTACTGTTTGCTTTTTTTGTTTGCCTTCAATGAACGCCTAACTCATTAATAAATAAACAGGTTCGCTTATAGTCCAAAATTGATAGTATAGGCGAACTATTTTGCTCATACCGACTATACCAGAAATTCCTCTCCTCTTTCCCAGATTCTATGATTTAAACATATCAAAACCTTTTTATACCGTCAAGCCTGTTTGTTTCATTGACAAGCACTCAGGTATAATCTATAAAAAAAACATAAAATGCAATAATATAAGAATTGATTTTAAGCATAAAAAGAAAATTTTGTTATGACAAAAAAAGAATTCATGAACATTATAAGCAATGGGCGGGAAGATCTTTTACAGCAGTTCCTTGATTTACTAAAAAAATTGAAAATTGATTATTGTGTGATTGGCGGTTTAGCTGTCAATGCTTATGTTGAACCAGTAGTCAGTATGGATTTAGACATAGTTGTTGTTGCAAAGGAATTTGACAGGCTTATAAAAGCATCAGCGAAAATTTTTAAGATAGAGGAATTTCCTCATAGCCTGAACTTAAGTAATCCCAAAACTGATTTACGTATCCAATTACAAACTGACTCACGTTATCAGCTTTTTATCCCCCGTGCTTCAGTAAAAGAGGTAATGGGATACAAAATGAAGGTGGCAACCATAGAAGATGTTTTGCAGGGTAAAATATGGGCATACGGTGACGAAGAAAGGCGTAAAAGTAAACGGCAAAAAGACCTGGCTGATATTTTTCGTTTAGTAGAAACCTTTCCCCAATTAAAAGATTTGCTACCTGAATCAATAAAAAACCTTTTATAAATATTTTTTGCCTGATATGTACGGGGCATGCTTGATGCGGAATCCAGTGTTTCCCGTGAAAACGGGAATCCAGTTCATTTTAATAGTTCCCCGCTTTTGTGGGGACAGCGGCTGGATTCCTGCTTTCGCAGGAATGACGGCTGAGGAATAGAGATGATTTAACCCTGAAGCAGAGCTTCGAGGAATTCTTTTGATTAAATATACTAAGGAGTAAATATATGGTCAGGGCAATTGTTACAGGTGCATGCGGCAAGATGGGGAAGATGATAAGGGGTGTTATAGCTAGTAGCGATGGGGTACGTCTTGTTGGCTGCACGGAGACAAAGGACCATAAATGCATAGGCAGTGAGATAAGGCTTGAAGAAGCGAAGGCCGGGAAGATTAAAGTAGTTGATAGTCTTGAGAAGATAATTGGTTCATGCGATGTGGTAATAGATTTCACAGCCCCTGAAGCAACTCTTTCAAATCTTGAGGTCTGCAGGGAAAATAAAAAGGGGATTGTCATCGGGACAACAGGTTTTACGCCCGAGCAGAAAAAGAAAATTACAGCAGCATCTAAATCTATCCCGGTAGTTTTTTCTCCAAACATGAGTACAGGAGTTAATCTGGTATTTGATTTAGTCAAAAGAATAGCTGAAGCTCTCGGGAACGATTATGATATAGAAATTTCTGAAGCCCACCACAGATACAAAAAGGATGCACCAAGCGGAACAGCCTTAAAGATTGCTGAGATAATAGCAGAAGCACTGGGGAGAGACCTTGAAAAGAGTGGTGTATACGGAAGAAAAGGAATAGTTGGAGAGAGAAAGAAAGAAGAGATAGGGATTCACAGCATCAGGGCAGGAGATATTGTTGGTGACCACACCGTTCTTTTTTGCGCTCCGGGCGAGCGGGTAGAAATTGTCCACAGAGCCCATAGCAGGGAGACATTTGCACGTGGAGCTGTAAGAGCTGCAAAGTTTGTTGCAGGCAAGAAGAAGGGTCTATTTGATATGGCAGATGTGCTCGGTATCAAACGGTAATTTTAATCAAAAAAATTCCTCCGACACGCCACAAAACTCTTGACTAAAAACTAAATAGTATAATTCTTTCTTTAGTGCTTTCCTAATTTTTTCTGATTTTACTTGACATAATATAGAGTATTTGTATATTTTAAATATGTTTTCTGTTACTTTTGGGTCTTGTGACAGATAACAATTGAAAAAATAAGGCCCAAAAACTTTTTTACCTTGCGATCGGAATCTAAGAGGAGAACCTATATTGGGAAAGTCCTTCCACGAATTTTTGGGTTCTAGCCCCCTTTAGCTATCTGAATCTCAAGATAATATTTTTTAGAGGTAAATATGGGGAATAAACTTTATGTAGGAAGCCTTGCTTATTCTGTTAGTGAGCAAAAACTGTCAGAACTTTTTTCACAGCATGGCACAGTGTCATCGGCAAAGGTCATCTCAGATAAATATAGTGGCCAATCAAAGGGATTTGGCTTTGTTGAGATGGGCTCAGACGAAGAAGCACAAAAAGCGATTGCCGCACTGAATGGAACACAGTTCGAAGGAAGGACAATCGTAGTAAATGAAGCAAGGCCTCAAGAAGACAGACCAAGACGTCCGCGAACTGGCGGCGGCGGTGGTGGTGGTAGCGGCGGCGGCGGACGCGGCGGACGCAGCAGTAACAGATGGTAGTTAAATACTTCTGACAAAATTAGGTATGCATTGCCTGTAAAAAATAGAAGGATGTTTTTCAGGTGATAGAATACACTGAAAGCAAAAGGGGTGATTTTTATGAAAAGTCACCCCTTTTGCTTTTAAACCCTGAGTCTTGAAATTTTCTATTTTTTCATTTGATATCATTGACTATTTCTTTGAAGCGGCCCCATGGGATCGCAGTCCAGGTTTCAGTTGTAGAATGTCCGAATGACCTGATTATTGCTACTACTTTTATTACTACTGAATCATCTGGGGCTTCAAAAATATCGAGGTAATCATAGGGACCAAGAATTGCATAGTTTGCCAGCCATTTCACTGATGAACAGTGTTTATTTATTTTTGATTTTATTTCCTGCTCAAGTTCTTTAAGTTTTGCCGGTGAAGCAGTTGCCTCGGCTGAAAGCTTTGTTAAGAGAATATAAGTCGCCATAATATTACCCTCCTTTTAACTGGTTATTGGTTAAAGTATAATAGCTTTAAGCTATAAGCACTAAGTGGTTAAAAAATAAAAATTTAAAGTACATAGGCCAAGGAAAGTGTCGGACAAAATAGTTTGACAGCTTGTTAGCCTACGAGCCTCTTATTTTAAAACTATAAGACATTTGATAATTTACAGCTTATACTTTAAGGTTTGAATAGGAGGATTCCACTTTTTTCTGACTTTTTTCCTCTGCGGGTGGAAGGGAAAAAGTGTGTGGTTTATAGTTTGTAGTTTTTGGTTTATGGTTACAACTCGGTGGTTATCCTTTTCCATCCTATCTTTGAACTATAAATCAGAAACTATAAACCCAAAACCGAAGATGTTATTAGTTATAAGTTATAGGTTATAAGTTAGTTAACAGTGGCGGTGCAGGGACTTGAACCCCGGACTCCGCGGATATGAGCCGCGTGCTCTAACCAGCTGAGCTACACCGCCAATAAAATTTTTTATTCTATTTTTTCTTCCTTCTCATCCCGTTCTTTACTAAATGAACCTCTGAGCGATCCCCAGAACCACCTTCTCTTTGAAGGTTTATAGGTAACAAGATCTTCAAGGCGCTCAATTTCTTCAGGCAAGGTTTTATTGAAGTCCTTTATAACAAAATCCTCTGCAGTCTTAATAGCATTCTTAATTGCATATGATGGAGAAGAGCCATGGGCAACAATGCATACACCATTGACACCAAGGAGCGGGGCTCCACCATATTCAGTAAAATCAAGCCTGCGGTTGAGGTTTTCAAAGGCAGGCTTCATCAAATAGGCTCCAATCCCGCTTCTGGCCCGTTTAGAAACTTCTTCTTTTAACATATTTACATATATATTTGCAAATCCTTCTGTGAGCTTTAAGAAAATATTGCCCACAAATCCATCGCAGACAACAACATCTGCTTCCCCATAGAAAATATTGTTTCCCTCTATATTACCAACGAAGTTCAGTGAGGAATTGTCTAATATTCTGTAAACTTCCTGAGTAAGTCTGTTTCCTTTTGTGGGTTCAGAGCCGTTATTAAGAAGTGCTATTTTTGGCCTTTCTTTTTTTAAAATAATCTTTGCGTAAAGATGCCCCATTATGGCGAATTGGAGAAGCCATTCAGGTCTACAGTCTACATTTGCGCCGGCATCAAGTACTATTGTCCTTCCTTTGATACTCGGAATAATGGTGGAAATAGCAGGCCTTTTGACCTTAGGAAGGGTATTAAGGATCTTAATGGCCGAATACAGGAAAGCGCCGGTATTACCTGCGCTGACAACAGCTTTAACCTCTTTTTCATAAAGCATTTTAAGAGAAACTGACATAGATGAATAGGGTTTTTGACGGAAGCTTTCTGAAGGTACTTCCCCCATTTCTACTCTCTGAGGAGCATGCCTGATATCAATTGGTAACTGTAACTCATTAGATGGTGAGAGATATCTTGATATCCTTGCTTCATCTCCAACAAGGACAATTTTAATGCCAAATTCCTTTGCGGCACTGAGAGCACCTTTTACAATTGCTCCAGGGGCAAAGTCGCCTCCCATTGCATCTACTGCGATCATCTCTCCCTCAAGGTAATAGATCTACTCTATGAATATTCTCTTTTTTTAGAGCATAAGTTGAAGATCTAAATTAAATACTAAATCCTAATATCTAAATCCTAAACAAATCCAAAGTATTAATGACCAAAGTTCAAAACAATTTGGAACATTAGGATTTTGGATTTTGAAATTGTTTAGAATTTAGGATTTCGAATTTTTCAGCTCTCCTTATTCCTCTATTTAACTTTTCTTCGAAAAACTAAATATCTCGTTTAAGCAGGGGTTTCTATTTTAATGACCTCTTTGCCATTATAATATCCACAATGCCTGCATACACGGTGGGGCAGTTTCGGCTCCTGACATTGCGGACATTTTGAGTACTGAGGTGCAGTTAAAGCATCATGGCTCCTTCTGCTATCGCGCTTTGCTCTTGAAGTCTTCTTCTTTGGTACAGCCATTTTATTCTCCTTTATTTGTTACCTTCGTTAAAAAGATTTACTTAAGTTTTAACTTTGAGTTTTTTAAATACTGCAAACCTCGGGTCAATTGATTCAACATCACAATTGCATTTATCAAGGTTTAAATTAGTACCACACCGGGGGCATAACCCGGGACATTCAGGTTTACAAACCGGTTTCATAGGCAATGAGAGAAAAATTTGTTCTCTTATAATCTCAAAGAGATCAATTTCTAATCCCTTTATGAAAACTGTGTCCAATTCCTCTTTTTCAAGTTCTTTTTCTTCTTCAAAGACTTCAGCCGGTGCTGATTTAAATTCAATCTCAAAGGGAGACGAAATAGTTGAGATAAAATTTTCAAGACAGAGGCTGCAAGTCTGTTTTATGGAAAATTCAATGAGGCCCTTGGTGACAGCCTCGCATTTAACCTTTTCAATGTCAATAGAAACAACAATGGGCTTTGGGAATTCTAATTCATCGTCCATCCCCAGGGCTGACGCAGAAATCTGCTCATTTATTTTATATCCGCTTTCAGGGATTTCGCTGATTTCAATAAACCTTATCATTCTAACCCCTTATCCTTTCTCTGTAATTTCTTACTTATTTTTTCCTTTTTTAAGGGATTTTTTTAAAACCTCCTGCATAGTTTCAGCAAAAATAAAATTTACTCCTTTCCTCACATTATTGGGAAGTTCTAAAATATCATTTTCATTTTTCTTTGGCAAAATTATAGTTGAAATGCCAGCTCGTTTGGCAGCGAGTGTTTTTTCCTTAACTCCTCCTATAGGCAGGATTCTTCCTCTAAGAGTTACTTCACCGGTCATAGCAACATCCTTATTTACAGGAACTTTGGTCAGAGCTGAGATCAAAACAGTAGCCATTGTTATTCCTGCTGAGGGTCCATCTTTGGGAGTAGCTCCAGCAGGTACATGGATATGGATGTCGTTTTTGGAGAAGAAATCATCATTTATTCCAAGGTTATGTGCTTGAGACCTTGCATAGCTCAAAGCAGCTTTTGCAGATTCCTGCATAATGTCTCCTAACTGTCCTGTCAGGGTGAGGTTTCCTTTTCCCTTCATGGTGGTTGCTTCGATATAGATAATCTCGCCTCCTGCCGGAGTCCAGGCTAAACCAGTTGCAACTCCTACTTCGCTAAACTCCTGCTCACCTTCCCTGAAATATTTCGCTGCCCCAAGAAACTTGTGGAGGTTGTTTGCTGTTAACAGTGCTGGTTCCTTTCTTTCCGCTGCAAATTCTTTTGCTACCTTTCTGCAAATAGTGGCAATCTCCCGCTCAAGGTTCCTAAGGCCTGCCTCCCTTGTATAATCTGATATAATCTTTGCAATTGCAGAATCGGAAATGGACAGCATTTTCTCTGTTATCCCGTGCTCTTTTAACTGGCGAGGGATAATAAATTTTTTTGCTATCATCAGTTTCTCTTCTTCTGTATATCCTGAAAGGTATAAGGTTTCCATTCTATCCTTCAGGGCTGAAGGGATAGGGTCTGTCAAATTGGCAGTTGTAATAAACATTACCTTGGAAAGGTCAAAAGGTAAAGCAAGGTAATGGTCTGTAAAGGAGTCATTCTGTTCAGGGTCTAAAACCTCAAGGAGCGCTGCTGAAGGATCTCCCCTAAAATCTGTACCGACTTTATCAATCTCATCCATCATAAAAACGGGATTATTTACCCTGGCCTGCTTGATTCCCTGAATAATCTTACCAGGCAAAGCCCCGACATAGGTTCTCCTATGCCCCCTTATTTCTGCCTCATCACGGATTCCCCCAAGTGAAATCCTTACGAATTTTCTTCCCAAAGCCCTTGCGATGGATTTACCAAGAGAAGTTTTACCTACCCCGGGGGGTCCGACAAAACAAAGGATTGGCCCCTTCATCTGCTTTTTTAATTTGCATACGCCGAGATATTCCAGAATCCTTTCCTTTACTTTTTCAAGGTCATAGTGGTCCTCATCAAGGACCTTGGAGGCTTTCTTGATATCAAGGTTATCCTTTGTTGCTTTACTCCATGGGAGTTCTACTAAGGAGTCAAGATATGTTCTTACAAGAGAGGCTTCAGCTGCATCCGGATGCATTCTTTCAAGGCGGAGTAATTGTTTTTCAGCTTCAGTTTTAACTTTTTCCGGCATCTTGGCTTTTTTAATATTTTCCCTGAACTCGTTTATTTCCTCTGTCTTCTCATCAACCTCTCCCAGTTCCTTCTGGATCGCCTTTAGCTGTTCCCTTAAGAAATATTCCCGCTGGGTCTTGTTCATTTCATCTTTGGCTTCACTCTGGATTTTATGCTTGACTGTAAGGACTTCAAGTTCTTTGTTCAAATATTCACTTACTACTTTTAGTCGATCTACCGGGTTTAAGGTCTCAAGGACTCTTTGGGCATCTTCGACTTTTAAATTCAGATTAGATACAACAAGGTCGGCAAGCCTTCCCGGATCTTCCAGATTATCAGCAAGCACTAAAATATCCGGAGGTATAAGCTGTCCCAGAGATATTGCTTTTTGGAGCTGTTCCCTTACATTTCTCATCAAGGCTTCAATTTCAGAAGTTTTCTCTGCAAGGGACTCCTCTTTAATGACCTCAATTTTAACCTTGTAAAAAGGTTTTGTCTGCGTATATTCTAAAATTTTTGCCTTAGATAACCCTTGAACTAAAATCTTAACCCTTCCGTCAGGAAGTTTTAGCATTCGCATTATCAGGGCCACAGTTCCTATGGAGTGAATCTCCTCTAGGGAAGGGATCTCTGTAGCACCATCCTTCTGGGCTGCTAACAATATCATCCGATTCGATGATAAAGCGCTATCTACAGATTTCACTGACATCTCGCGGCCAACAAAAAGCGGGGCAATCATAAATGGAAAAACAACTATGTCTCTTATAGGTAAAAGTGGAACATTATCCGGAATCTGAAGATCTTCAATATTTAGGGTGTCAATCATATTTTATATTCCTCAGAGTTAATCTATCTTTATCTCTGTCTTTGTTCCTCGCCTATCTATTATTTTTTTAAGCTGAATAATTAAGACCCCCTTTTTGTAAGTAGCCCAGGACTCCTTTGTGTGGCAGGGGACCGGTAGTTTGATAATTCTTTTGAATGTACCAAAGGGGCGTTCCATGCATAAAAATTTTACCCCTTCAGCTCCTTCATGAAGAGGAGCAAAATCATCTGATTTACTGCCCTCGATAGAAAGTTCATTACTTCTTACATAGACGCTTATATTTGACGGATTTATTCCTGGAAGTTCGCTCTCTATATAAACTGAGTCTTGAGTTTCGTAGACATCTACTGGAGGAAACCTTTTGCTTTTGTCCAAAAGATGCAGGCTTCCCTGGATAATATCAGGGATATGATTAAATAACCGCAATATTTCATCAAAGCTCAGGAGTTTTAACTTTTCAAGATTTATTTTTCTGTGAGGCATATACTTTACAAGTCTAATTGTTTTAAATATTTTTTAAATTCTTTACCAAGGTCTTTTCTTTTCAGGGCAAATTCAACTGTTGCTTTAAGGAAGCCCAGTTTATCTCCTGCATCATATCTTACTCCGGAAAATTCACATCCGTAAATATTCTCTTCTTTTAAAAGTGTCTTTAATCCGTCTGTAAGCTGTATTTCACCGTGTTTTCCAGGTGAAGTCTTTTTTAAGACTCTGAATATTTCAGGGGAGAGAATATACCTGCCTATGACTGCTAAATTGGACGGTGCTTTTGTAGGCTCAGGTTTTTCCACAAGATCCAGTACCTTATATACTCTATCCTTCATTTTCCTCGGCTTTATAATCCCGTAACTTTTTGTCTCCTTTTGCTTTACTTCCTGAATGGCTATAACAGACCCATGATATTCTTCGTAAACATCTATAAGCTGTTTCATGCAAGGAACACGGGAGTCAATGATATCGTCACCCAAAAAAACAGCAAAAGGTTCATTGCCGACAATGGGTTCTGCACACAGAATAGCGTGACCCAGTCCCAGGGCTTTTTTCTGCCTCGTATAGGCAAACGTTACCATATTTGATATGTTTTTTATTTCTTCCAGTAAATCAAACCGTTTTTTTTCAAAAAGCTCATATTCCAATTCTACTGACGAATCAAAGTGGTCTTCTATTGCCCTCTTCCCTCTGCCAGTAACAATAATAATTTCTTCGATTCCGCTCGCCTTTGCTTCCTCTACTACATACTGGATCAAGGGCTTATCAACCAGAGGAAGCATTTCCTTGGGTGAAGCTTTGGTTGCCGGAAGAAATCTTGTACCCAGGCCTGCGACAGGGATAACTGCTTTTCTAATTTTCATACTTTTATTTTCCTAAAAAATCAAAAATTTCAAAATTAAAATTAAGACCATCCATTTACAGGGAAGCCCTACTGTCTAAATTCAAAAATCTTAATTTCTTAAGTCTTAAATGTCAAGGTTAAAAGGCCGCAATGTCAACCACAAATAGAAATGTCCTCTTTTAAAAAAATTAGAAATGTCCTCTTTGTTGTGTT
>Ga0154356_1130_pt2 | contig 16519 bp, 13 predicted proteins | sample RifGroA2_FD_115884 | JGI IMG/M metagenome (GOLD analysis project Ga0154356, IMG submission 115884) | Candidatus Schekmanbacteria bacterium GWA2_38_11 | reverse complement strand
GGGAACCAGTGGAGATTAAAGAGCTCCTGAAGCCCGATAATTTGTGCTCCGCGTTCTACAGCCATGTTTATAAGGTTTATGGCGTTTTCCAGATTTTTATATTTGTCATTGATGCACGCAGCCTGAATCCCTGCAGCTTTTAACATCATTTCCTCCTGGTATAATTTTCATTATACCTGATTACACATGATTGCACAGATTATGAAGAATGATTACATAGATTAAAAGAATTATTCCGAAAAAAATCTTAATTCTTTTTTTAACATTTACCTTTGTTAAATGTTTTTACTTCATCCTCTCCCCCAAGGGGAGAGGAGATAAATTGGAATCCCTCCCACAAAGAGGGTGAATTCATCAAAAAGGTTTAATAGACTTCAAAAAAACCTCTTTTTGTATATCATTAAATTTAAGTTAAGTCAACAAATCTGCAATTTAAGGAAATCATTTGAATTTATCAAAAAAGTTTCATAAACTTAAAAAACTATTTTTTATAAAACATTAGAATTTATACGACTTAACAAATCTAAATAAAATCCAGGGACTTGGTGGTTAGAGTGTATGAAGTACAAAAAACTGATTCAGTTATAAGTTAGTATGTTTAAAGCCAGAAGACCGGTAATTATTGTTTTTTTACCATACCTTGCAGGTCTCATTTTTAGCCATCTATTCTCCTTATCTAAAAGCTCATTTCAATTTACTTTCTTCTTATCATTTCTTCTTATCATTGCGTTCCTGAGTCTCAGATACAAAAGACTGGTAAAAGCTTTTTTAATTCTTATTGCCTTTGCAACAGGTTGTTTCTTCAGTTTTATAGCAAACGATTTTATTCCGGGGAGCTGCATAGCCAATTTTGTTACATCCGGAGAAGAGTCAATCCTTTCAGGACAGGTGATTTCCATTCCTGAAAATTATCAGGACAAAATATCTTTCCTGCTGGCAGCAGATGCATTAGAGAAAAACGGGAAGAGATACAGCGTAAGCGGAAAAGTAAAGGTCAATATCTATGGTGGTTCAGCAGAAGTAGGTTACGGAGATAAGATTAAGGTTCTGGCAAAACTTTTCATTCCAAGAGGGTTTAGAAACCCCGGCGGCTTTGATTATCAGGAATTTCTGGAAACAAAAGGCATTTCGCTTGTTGGAACAGTTAAAAGTGATCTTTACATAGTAAGCAGGCTTGAGAAAAGAGGGAATCTTTTTTTAGAATGGATATACGACTGGAGAAAGGACTTAATAAGTAATATTGAAAAGAATTTTGTTACTCCTTACTCTTCAATGTTAGTCGCAACTCTTTTTGGCGAGAGAAGCGGGCTTTCTGATGAGATAGAAAATAAATTTAAATTTTCTGGGACTTATCATATCTTTGCAATATCAGGGTTTAACATAGGACTGGTGAGTTTTATCTTTTATATGCTTTTCCGTCTTATTGGATTAAGTCCGGTTTTTGCCTCATTTCCTGCAATTATAGCTGTTACTTTTTATTCCATCTTAGCCGGAATGCAGCCTTCTGTTGTAAGAGCAATGATAATGGCAATAGTTTATTTTATTTCAGTCATAATAAAACGGGAAAGTGACCTTTATAATTCCCTGTGTATTGCTGCCTTTCTGATCCTCATAATGGATCCGAATGCATTATTTGATGTCGGGTTTATTCTTACTTTCGCTGCTACTTTTTTTATCATGTACCTTACCCCGAAAATCAATGAGCTTATGAAATTTATTCCCTCAAGATATCTTAGTGGGCTTGTTTCAGCATCATTGTCAGCGCAGATTGGTGTTACTCCGGTTTTGGCATTTTATTTTAATAATATTTCGCTGACGGCGGTTTTAGCCAATCTTGTTGTTGTTCCTCTTGCAAGCTTGATATTTGGAATAGGGATAGTGTTTTTAGGATTTTCATTATTCTTTACTTCATCATTGTTTTATATTGCAGGGATATTAGCTTTTCTGCTTCAGACAATGCTTTCCTCTGTAGATTTTTTTAGCAGGCTGCCTTTTGCCTATATAAAAATACCAACTCCTAATATTTTCCAGGTAACATCTTTTTATTTTTTGGTTTTTCTTATTGTTTACGCTAAGGGAAGAAAGCCATTACGGTTAGTCTCTATTGCTTTTGCAGTAATATTAGCTGGAAGCCTTTTTACAGGGGTTTCCAATATTATTAATTCTGATAAGTTAAAGGTAACATTTTTAGATGTTGGTGAAGGTGATTGCGCACTAATAATATTGCCCGGCGGAAAAACAGTGCTTATTGATGGAGGAGGTACTTATGATGATAATTTTGACACAGGAGAAAAAGTTGTTACTCCCTTTCTCTTATATAACAGGATTACAACCCTTGATTATGTTATCCTCACACATCCCCATCCTGACCATATGAATGGTCTTAAGGCAGTATTAAAAAATTTTACTGTAAAGAATTTCTGGGAAGGGTGTGCTGACGGAAGCTATGATTTAAATTACCGCATTATTAAAGACACCGTGTCAAGGGAGAAGATACCTTATAAAAAGGTAGGGAGCGGAGAGGAATATAGTTTGGATAAGGATGTAATAATCAGGGTTATTAATCCAACAAAGGAAGTTTGTGAAAGGAAAAACGATTATTTCAAAAATATGAATAACCTCTCCTTAGCTTTTCAGGTAATATACAAGAAGGTTAAAATCCTTTTTGCAGGAGATATTCAGATAGAGGCAATGAAGAACATAATTGAAAGGAATGCGGATATCAGAAGCACCGCAATCAAAGTCCCGCATCACGGAGCAAAAGATTCTGCTGATTTTGAATTTACAAAAAAAGTATCCCCTAAAGTCGCTGTTATTTCTGCAGGAGCAAACAACCGTTTTCACCATCCGTCAGCAGAGGCTCTGGAAATCTACAAAAAATCAGGTGCAAAAATTTACAGAACAGATATAAATGGAGCAGTGACGTTGAGGAGTGATGGAGTTAGGGTTTGGGTTGAGACAGAAGAAAATCAAAAATAAAAAATTAAAATTATGGTGACACTATTTTTAAATAAGGACTAACACTATGAAATTTGGAAAATTTGAAATTTATTCTTTATCAGATGGGACGTTTAAACTTGATGGTGGCGCAATGTTTGGTGTTGTCCCTAAGGTTTTTTGGGAGAAAAAAGACCCTGCAGATGAAAAAAATCGTGTATTAGTAGGGTTAAACCCTCTGCTAATCAGGACAGGTGAAAAAAATATCATCATTGATACCGGTATTGGTGATAAATGGGATCAGAGATTCTGTGAGATTTATGGAGTTAACAAAAGCACAACCTTAATAAAGTCTCTGGCTGAAGTAAATTTATCACCCTCAGATATTGATATAGTAATTAATACGCACCTTCACTTTGATCATGCAGGTGGAAATACTATGATTGGAGAAGGCGGTAAAATTATTCCTGCTTTTCCAAATGCAAAATATCTAATCCAGAAAGGTGAATGGGATGACGCACTAAACCCAAATGATAGGACTAAGGGGAGTTATTTGAAAGAGAATATTCTGCCATTAATGGAACATAAGAAAGTAGAATTTTTATATGATGATGAGACAATTGATGAGGATATAAAAGTAATAAAAACACCCGGACACAACAGGAATCACCAATGTGTAATGTTAGAGAGTGAAGGGAGAAAAGCATTTTATCTTGGCGACCTTATACCTACGTCATCACATCTGCAGATAGCATGGGGGATGGGGTTTGATCTTTTCCCAGCTGAAACAATGGAAATAAAAAAGAAAATATTAAATCAGGCGCTCGAGGGAAAATGGCTTCTGGTTTTTGAACACGACCCCAGGATGAGGATGGGATATTTGAAAACAGTTAATGGGAAGATGGAGATTGAGAGGGTTGAGTGAGGGCAATAGGGAATAGAAGGGCAACCCTTTAGTGTTGCTTGCCTACCGGCAGGCAGGCTTTAAGCAAGGCTACCTGTCTGCCGACAGGCAGGAAGCCTTGCCCTACAAGGGATAGGGTGAAATGGAAGGGATTTCTGATAGCTAAATATTTTAAGGAAGTAGTGACATGGAATTTACAAAAGAGCTTACTCAAAAATGCAAAGGTGCAAGGTCGGTTGTTGTGCTGACCGGGGCAGGAATATCAGCGGAAAGTGGTGTGCCGACCTTTAGAGGTGAAGAAGGATTGTGGAGAAAATACCGGGCAGAAGAGCTTGCTACACCGTATGCCTTTGAAAGGGATCCGAAGCTTGTCTGGGAATGGTATGACTGGAGGAGGCAGTTAATCTCTAAATGCTTGCCAAATCCGGGACATTATGCGATAGCCAATCTTGAAGCCTTATATAAAGATTTCCTTTTGATAACCCAAAATGTTGATGGATTACACAGAAAGGCTGGTAGTAAAAAGCTCAGGGAGATTCACGGTAATATCTGGAGAGTCAGATGTACGAAAGAGGGTAGGGTAGAGGAGAATTTAGAAGTTCCTTTAAAGACAATTCCACCCGCATGTAAGTGCGGGGCAATACTGAGGCCTCATATTGTCTGGTTTGGAGAGTCTTTAGACATGGAAGATATCCAGACCTCTTATGAAGCAATAGGAAAATGCGACCTGTTTTTTACTATTGGTACTTCTGTAGTTGTCCAGCCTGCTGCCTCATTTGCGATGATGGCAAAGAGCATGGGAGCCTATGTGGTTGAGATAAACAAAGACCCGACACCAGTCTCAGAGCAGGTAGATGTTTCTCTCCTGGGAAAAGCAGGAGAAATTTTGCCAGAACTTGAAAAAGAGTTAAGCTCCACATAAATACCATTACGCCGATAGGCGGGACATTCGGGTCCCGCCAAGACTGGGTTAGAAAACCCCGCCTATCGAGCTGCCTATTTTTTGAGGGTAGGGAAGGCTTTAGCCTCCCACGGCTAAAGCCGCTCATACCCAACAATCTGACCGATACATTAATCTTTTTTTGCCTTTTCAAAAAACGGCCTGAAGAGATCTATTGGTATAGGGAAAATTGTTGTCGAGTTATTAGATGCTGAAACCTCAACAAGAGTCTGTAGATATCGCAGTTGAATTGCCGCGGGATGTTCTTCCATCATCTTTGCTGCCTCTACCAGCTTCGCTGCAGCCTGAAATTCTCCTTCTGCAGCTATTACTTTTGCCCTTCTTTCTCTCTCTGCTTCAGCCTGTTTGGCAATAGCTCTCTGCATTTCCTGAGGAAGGTCAACATTTTTAGTTTCCACTGTTGAAACCTTGATTCCCCACGACTCTGTCTGCTTATCTAAAATAGACTGGAGTTGCTGATTAATTTTATCTCTGTGGGCGAGTAGTTCATCTAATTCTGACTGTCCTAAAACGCTCCGTAAAGTTGTTTGTGCAAGTTGAGAAGTAGCATACAGATAATTTTCCACCTCTATAACTGCCTTGTTAGGATCAAGAACTCTGAAATAAATCACTGCATTGACTTTAACAGTAACATTATCTTTTGTTATTACATCTTGGGGCGGTACATCTATGGTTACAACCCTGAGATCAATCCTTCTCATTGTGTCGATTACAGGAAAAACCAGGATGACGCCGGGTCCTTTTGCCCCGATAATTCTTCCAAGCCTGAAAACTACACCTCTTTCATATTCATTTAAAATTTTAATAGACATTAAAATATAAAGCACAACTATTAAAACAAATATTCCTATTCCGCTCATAAAAACCCCTCCTTTTAAAATTTATTTTAATTTTTCAACCTTGAGTAAAAAACCATCCATTCCTACTACTTTAATTTTTCCCTTGGCATCAATATCTTCATCACTAACAGCGTTCCAGAGTTCACCGTGGACTAAAACCTTTCCAGATTTTTTTATATCAGTTTCAGCATAACCAATTAAGCCTATCAGACCTTCTTTTCCTGTCGTGGTTTTCTTTGCATGTGCCTTTAGAATAGCTCCTACAAGGAAAAAGAAGATTGCTGCTATTGACAGGGCTACAGGGAGAATGACGTTTAGTGAAATTCTAAGGAAAGGGTAGGGGGTATCAACGAGCATCATAGAGCCCAAAACAAGAGATATAATCCCGCCCGTAGTCAATAAGCCGTAACTGGGAACATAGAGTTCTGTCAGAAAAAGTAATATTGCAAATAGTATAAGAAATAACCCTGCGTAGTTAATTGGAAGGGTCTGTAAGGCATAAAAAGCAAGAATCAAGCATATTACTCCCACTATTCCAGGAAACATGAGGCCCGGGCTCTTAAGCTCAAAGAATATTCCAACCATTCCTATCATCATGAGGAGATAGGCAATATTCGGGTCAGTTATTACCTTAAAGAATCTTTGTGCCGGAGGCATCTCAATGCGGTTTAGCTTTGCACCTTTTGTCCTGATATGCTTTTCACCTGTGGCGGTTGCAACTTTTTTCCCGTTGAGTTTGGCAAAGAGGTCATCTAAATCCTTTGCAATAAAATCTATTATTTTTTCTTCAATGGCTTTTTGCTCAGTTATTGAAACAGATTCCCTTACAGCTTTTTCAGCCCATTCTACATTCCTGCCTGTTTTGTTTGCGATTGTCTTTATATAGGCTGCAAGATCATTTTCTATTTTCTTCCCCATTACAGAATCTTTTTCAGCACCACCTTCAATGGTGACAGGATGGGCTGCCCCGATATTAGTCCCTGGTGCCATTGCCGCAACATGGCTTGCAAGGGTTATAAAAACTCCTGCTGAAGCTGCCCTTGCTCCGCTTGGAGATACATAAACAACAATGGGGACATCAGAAGCCATCATGCTTTTTATTATTGACCTTGTTGAGTCCACCAGGCCGCCAGGAGTATCGAGCTGAATTACAAGACACTCAGCCTTATCCTTATTTGCCTGATCGATGGAGTTGGCGATGAATTCGGATGTAACAGGGTTAATGACCCCCTCAACAGTTATAATGTCAACCTGAGCCGGGTTTGCAAAGCTTAAAGAACTCAAAAAGAAAAGAAGAAATATAATTAAAAATATTGTTTTTTTCATTTTTTAAGGAAATTTTATTGAATTATAACTCTAAAAATATTATGCGTGAGTTTTAGAAATTTGGCAAGTGGAATCTTAAAGAAGGATTCAAGAGTTCGAGGATTTGAATTTCACTTGACCCCTTGACCAATTGACTCCTTGAACCCTTTTACTCAATTATCTCCCTTATCCTATAAATTGGTTTTTTCTGAGACTCAAAGTAGGTTCTGATTTGCATTTCTGCTATCAAACCAAGGCTCAGGAGCTGAATTCCAGTTAGAATCAATAGTACTCCCAGAATGAGGAGTGGTCTGTTGGCAATGGAAGCACCAAAGAAAATCTTTTGAATGCTGAGTATGAAGGAGATTATAAATCCTAAGCAGAAGGCTATCATTCCAAACCTTCCAAAAATTTGAATGGGTCTTGTTTGATACCTTCTCAAAAAAGAAACTGTCAAAAGGTCAAGTATAACTCTCCATGTACGTGAAAGATTATATTTGCTTTTCCCGTACTTTCTTTCATGATGAGTAACAGGGATTTCTGTAACCATTGCGCCTTCAAGGTTTGCCAGAGCAGGAATAAAGCGATGAAGTTCACCGTACAGGCAGACATCTTTTATAATATCTGATTTATATGCCTTAAGTGTACACCCATAATCGTGGATTTTGGTTCCTGTGGCAAAACCGATTATCCAGTTAGCTATATGAGAGGGAAAGTTTCTCGTAAGGGAATTATCTTTGCGGTCTTTTCGCCATCCGCTTACAACGTCGTATCCTTCGTCCAGTTTAGATAAAAGTCTTGGAATGTCTTCAGGATCGTTTTGCAGGTCGCCGTCAATGGTAATGATAACTTTTCCCTTTGCATGATCAAACCCGGCAGCAATGGCAGCGGTCTGACCAAAATTCCTGCGGAAGCGGATTGCCTTGAACTTAGGATATTTTTTACAAATGTCTTTTAGTATCCCTTCGCTCCCATCAGTTGAACCATCATCAATAAAAATTACTTCATAGTTCTTTTTTAGGGATTGAAGAGAGCTGAATATCTTTTCTGATAAGGGGTAAAGACTTTCTTCCTCATTGAAGACGGGTATGATGAGGGAAAGATAAGGAGACTCATCAGTGCTATTGTTATATGTTTTGTTGCTATTATTAGCCATAATAGCTTTTTATATTACTCAGTCAAACCATGCAAAGTCAAATAAAATTGAAGCTAAGTAAAAATAAAATCCAAATGACAAAGCACAAAATCGTTCGACTGAGCTCACGACGAAGTCCAAAAGAAATCCAAAGCACAAATGTCAAAGGAAAATGAGTTGATTCCATAGATAGGTATGAAAATATTTAACAGTTTAAGAAGAAGGAAGGAGATGGTGGAGAAGTTGCTATGAATTTGGGATTTGCTATTTAACTGACTATTCCACTCTTTTTAATGGGAGGACCACAGTTACAGATGTTCCTTTACCTTTTTCACTCTCAATCTCTATGCCACCACCGTGGAGATCTGCTATCTGATAACAAACGCTAAGTCCTAAGCCTGTTCCTTTTGACTTTGTTGTAAAGAAAGGTTCATATACCTTCTCTAAGTCTTTACTGTCTATGCCAACACCATTGTCCTTTATGCATACTTTGATAAACTCATTTTCATAAGATTCTGCTTCTATTTCTATCTTACCACCTTCAACTGAGAGAGCATCATAAGCATTGTTTAGAATATTGCTGAACAGTTCTTGCATTTGCAAAGGATCTGCCTCAACATAAATATTTTTGATAGATTTAATTTTTCTATCAATTAATATCTTCTGTTTAAGATTTTGTTTTTTTACAGACTCAATGCATTCAGAGAGAATATCGTGTAAATTTACGTTTTCGTAGTGTGGCGTTTTGATTCTGGAATAGAATAAAAGATTATTTATAATCTGGTCACTTTCAACTACTTTCTTTTCTATATTTGCTAAATGTTTATCAAGCAATAGTGTTTGAGTTTTCCTTTTGATGTTATACGTTGCTACTCTGATAGCGGATAATGGGTTCCGCAATTCATGGGCTACGGTTGCAGAAAGAGTACCTATATCGGAAAGACGTTTTGCATTAACCAAGTCTTTCTGTGTCTTAACCAATTCCTGTTCAGCCTGTTTGCGCTGGATAATTCCAGCCAATGAACTGGCAATAGCAGCAAGAAACTCATCTTTTTTTCTGTCGCGATGGGACCCACTTTTTATGCGTATATTTATAACTCCAAGCAGCCTGTCAACAAACAAAATGGGAACACAGTAATGACTATGATCGACCATACCTTCGTACTTAATTTCATGCCTTTCATCAAAACAATTAACAAATTGTATCTCCTTTTTTTGCGCTGCATTTCCGCAAATGCATTTGCCAAGAGAAACATGCTTACAATTGTTTTGCAAGTGATCTTGGAGACCAATTTGTGCTTTTAGAGCCAGAATTCCCGGCTCATCCTCAAATAAAAATATACAAGCCATTGAATCAAAATCAAGCCATGGTATGGAAACGATCATGCCAAGTGATTGCCTTAAAAGTTCTTCAAGGTCTATATCTTTTAATGATAAACGCAAAAGAGAGTTAATCATTCTCTGAATTTCAAAGTTTTCCTGAATCTTATCAGTTAATGTAAATCTTTTAATTCCTTCCCCTATGAGTGAGGTTAATGACTCAATGAATTCCACAAGATGAAGCAATACCATTTCTTCCTTTTCATCAGCAAGGTGAATGGCTCCGCAAATCTTATCATCATAGCGGATTGGGATGATAGCCACTGAGGAAAATCCGTTTTCAACACATTTACCGCGGAATTCCCTTTTTTCCTGATCTGAAAGACCAGAAAAAAATTTTAACGTATTGTTGTAGCAAAATGACCCGGCAGGAGTCATAACTGAGGCATCTTGAGACGCTGGTTTACCTGTAATTACCCGTATGCAGACGCACTGATCTCTGTTCACTGAAAGCCAGTTTTCTGATTCCCAGAATTCATGGCTGAAACCCGTATATGATTCATATGGAATATCTCCGTCTTCATTAACAATTCTGATTCCTGCACACCTGCAGCCGCTCAAGTTGTGAATGAGTTCAGTCATAGCATCCAGAAATTCTTTACGTGAAGACGCTTTACTTAACTGCTGAAGTATTGCATTGCTGGCAAGGGTATGCCTTCCCATTTCTCTGCGCTTAATTATTTCTTGTTTAAGTTGTTTATTTGCTTCTAACAATTCAGCAGTTCGCATTGTTACCTGGAACTCCAGATCATCATGGGAATTTTTAAGATTATGTTTTATATTCTTGCTCAGTTTAGCTCCTTGGTTGGATCTGAATTTGGTTTTTGTCATTTTGGGACCAGCTTTTTCCATAGTGAACCAAAGTGTGTGTTAGAGTCTTTTATAAATTATTAGATAAATATGATTTTTAACTAATATAGTTTAGTTTTTGTTTCTGAAATGTTGTAATTCCTTTGTAAAGATGATCTGAGTTTCCTTTCAAAGGAGAAAAAGTAAAATCTTAAAGAAACTCTTTAACTCTTTTTTATTGTATTCCTCTAAAATCCTCTCATAAAAACGAGGGATTGGAATCAACTTTTTTATTATGGGGCTTATTTTTTAAAAATATTAATATATTTTTTAGTTGTCAAGAAAAACTTCTTTTAGGAAGTATAGCGTAATATTAACTGATGGAGAGGTGTTTTTTAAAATACGCTCTATTTTAAAGAGAGGAGTGTACAAGTTGTATAATTTCTGCAAATTAATTATGCTTTTTCACCCATTAATTTTACCAGGAATAATTTGTACTGGAAATCTATTAGTTTGCTTTCTTTCATTACAGCAACTTTGAAACCTTGCTTGATGAGACGGTTAAAATATTTATTTTCCGCTATTAAATAAACGGGAAGGTTTTGGTTTTTAATGCTGGAAAGATCTTTATCGCTCAGATCTTTCAGGTGTCTTTCGGTATAAAAAACGAGGCCATGGTAGATGTTGTGCTTAAGATCACCGTTTTTTTCAAGATTATAAAAATACAATTTGTCTTCTTTGTTTAATGATTTTTTAATTTCAATGGCAAAGTCTTTAACAAAAATATTTCCCCATATTGCAGGGTGATATTTTATACAGATTATATTAGTTATAAGAAGGAGGAATACCATTAACGAGTATAAGGATTTTAAAAGAAAATTTCCTTTTAATAACTTAATTGTATAAATTGCCCAAAGGATGCCAAGAAGAGCAACAGCAATATTTAAAACAAAACCTTTATAGAATAGTGAACAATAAAAAGAAGTTTGAATAAAATCCCGGGGTTTTAAAAAGTTGTGAAGCATGTCTGGTATTGTAATGCCAAAGGAGTAGAGGACAAGGGATGTAATAATGATTAAAGATGAAGGAATGGCGAGAAAAGTAAAAAGGAAAACAGGAATTTTCATTAGCCAATTAAGCAGTTTCCTTTTATCCCACAAGGCGGGGTCATCCCAGAGATTAGCAATCAATATGGTTCCGGCAGGTATCAGAGGAAGGAGATACTCAGCCCTTTTTGAAACTGAAATGGAAAAAAATATTAATACGCTTAGAAACCAGATAATAAAAAATTTGTTTTCTTTTAGTTTTTCTCTATTGTTTTTTAGAAAAAAACTATAAATAACAGCCGGCAAAAAGAGGGACCAAGGAAACATGACATTAAATACCCTTGGGAATAAAAAGTAAAATGGATGTTCATGGCCATAGCCACCTTCTCCCCCACCAGAGAATCTATTGATATTTTCCTTCATTATCTGTTTTTGGAAAAACTCTTCTCCTCCCTTAAGAAGAGCAAGAATATACCAAGATGAGGAAATAATCAGAAATATTAAGATTCCTATGAGTACTTCTTTTCTCAGGGCCATTATTTTCAGTTCCTTTTTTGTTATCAAAAAAATAAAAACTATAATAGATGGGAGAACTATGCCTACAGGGCCCTTAGCCATTGTTGCAAAGGATGCTGAAACAAAATAGAGGATGAAGAAGAGTTTCCGTCTATGTTCATATTTATAACCAAGTAAAAAAAAGAGCAGGGAAAGAAGGATAAAGAAGCTAAGAGTCATGTCTACTCTTGCGCCACGGGATAATTTTACATAGGTTATGGTAGTAGCTAAGAAGATGGCAGATAAGAAACCAACCCTTTTATTGAAAATTTCCTTCCCGAGCAAATAGGTTATAATTATTCCCAGTGTTCCAAAAAAAGCTGAAGGAAACCTGATACTAAATTCATCTACGCTCCCGGTTATTTTTGAAACTATTAAACCTATCCAGTGGAAAAATGGAGGTTTTGAAGGGATGGTTGTGCCGTTTGTAAGGGGAAGAATGATGTTTCCGGTTCTGTTCATTTCAAGAACAACTTTTCCTTCCCTTGCTTCGGCGTAATACAGGTCCTGGGAACCTAATTGGAAAAAATAAAAAGTATAACAGATAACAAACAAGATTAAAATATGGAACCAGGTATTTTCTATAATTTTGGATTTTAAAGTTATTTCTTTCAAATCAGTCTTCCTCTTCTTAACCTATATTTCTTACTTTTTTTACGAAAATTGTTTATTCTAAATAAAGTTATTAATTTAAGTCAAATCTATTAAAAAAAATTAATTTTCTTGACATTATATGGATATTACATGCTAATATATTATAAGTATAAATTAAACAACACAGGAGAGAAACATGCCCCCAATAACAATTTATATCAGCGAAAAAGAAAATGAACTAATCGAGAAATTAAAACGGTTTGCTCAGAGAGAATCGAGATCTTTTAGCAATGTTTGCTTACTTGCATTTAAAGAATTTTTAGAAAAACATGGAGAAAAAATAGAAGATCAAAAAGTCCTGCCCTTCGTGAAAAAAGGTAAATAGGCTATGGATGGAAGATTTTTCAGATGCACTGATTGTGATGAGCTTATTTGTTTTACCCAGTATGACACTGTGCCAGAGTATGAATTTCTACAGGATAAAGGGGATTTTGTTGAAATTTATTCAAACGAGAGAACCAGTTTTATAAATGAACACTCTAAACACAGAGTCGAGGAGTTAAAAATAAATAAGGATTCTTTTGTACGTGAAGGCAGCTATACAGATCCCATGGGAGAGGGTTACATTGAAGCTACTAATGGCAGAGAGGATTTTGTCATCAGGAGATGGAGAAAGGGTGTTAATGCTCCTTATGATTACCAGCTTATCAGAGGGAGAATAAAGGTAAGGGTCGAAAAAATTGAGGTACAAAAAAGCAATATAAGGAAGCAGATGGAGTTTGATTTTGGCAAGATGCCGGTATCGAAGATAGATGCCTTTATCTCAGTTTATGAGAAGATGGTATCTTATATGGATCCCGGGTGGATAGAAATTGAACTCTTTGAGACTGATAGCCCGACTTTATGCTTTGGCAAGGGAAACAATGAAATGATAAAAAAGTTAATGGAGGTTTCAGAAGAAATATTCAGTGGAGAGGAGCTTAAGAATTTAAATCAGTTTATTCTTGATAATAATAGTTACGACGGTGTAATCACGCTGATGGTTACAAGGCAGTTTAAAATTATCAGAACCAAAAAGAGAAGGGCAGAGATTGTTAAGTTCCCTCCAAAAGAGGAATTGATAGATATCAGGAAGGTTGGATGAGATTGGCGGTGCTGATTTATTCCTTCAGGAAAAAGGATATAAGTATCAGGAAAACTAAAATTGTCCCGCAAACTAAATAAACTCCCATGAAGGTTGTTGAGTTTCCAAAGATTTGACTGAGTGTGGCATGGTTATGGATGAATATCCAGTATAGTATAAAACAGAGGAAAATGGTAATTCCTAACCGGCAATGACCAAAGAGCATTAATATAATAACCAAACCGGTATAAAGTAAAACCTGCCACAGAGGTATTGCCAGTTCAATTGCTTTGAAGGTTTCAAAGTCCATATTCTTTCTTCCTGCGTGGTAGTTTCATCAGTGGAGATTTTTTTTAATTTGATAAGGTGAGATTAAATATATTTATTCAAATTTGAAAAGTAGCTATAAATTTCTTGCTTTCTCTTCTCTTTCAGCTTCTGTCTTGCATTTTATACAGAGAGTTGCGACGGGCCGTGCCTTTAATCTTTTGAAGCCTATTTCTTTCCCGCAACTTTCACAAATACCAAAGGTTCCGTTCTCTATCTGCTCAAGGGCAGCGTCTATTTTTTTAATCAGCTTCTGTTCTCTTTCCTTAAGCCTGATATAAAAATTCCGGTCAGATTCTGCTGATGCCTGGTCTCCGAGATCGGAAAATGTCTGTACCCCAGGGGTTACTGCAGGGTCTAAAGACAACATTGCTTCCTTAAGGAGGCTATTTTTCTGTTCCTCCAAAATTTTTCTTATTGGTTCGTATTTATTAGTTGATTCTTTTTCCACTTGCTTCGTTTTTGGTTTATTTACCATGATTTTCTCTTTAAACTAATTTGTTTAATACAGCAAATAAATATAGCGCTACATCAAATATAGCGCTATTAAATATTTAACTTAGAAATAATTTTCTGTCAAGTTAAAAATCAATTTTAGAAAAACTTGGCAATATTTTTTTGCTTTTGGAATAACATATTGATAAAATGAACAATATATCAATGTACCATTGAAACCTATTCCTGGTTAATTTTGCTTGAGAGAATATCCAGGGCTTTCTCAACATCATCTTTTAGTACTTCTAATTTAATCAGTCCTAATCCATTAATGTTTACAGGAAGCTGGGGAATTTTGTGGGAAAGAATCTGGCATCTGATTCCTTCACTTTCAAGAAGACCTTTGAGGACTAATGCTTCAGATTCGTCAGTCGTTGAGAAAACTTCATGCCACAATTCTTCTTTATCCATAAAATATCCTTTTATTAAGTATTTTTTCAAAACATATCCCTTGTCAAGGTTTTTATTGGAGGTTTTTTAAAAATATATTAAGAGGCCTCTGATTACACAGATTTTTTAATATGAAATTAATCTGTGTAATCTTGGAAACAGACTTTTTCAGAAATCTTTATTGAAAATCTTATCTTTTAGGATATATATTAATATAGAAAGGAACTATGTGAATAGAGAAATAGCGGATTTGTGCTTTTAGCTTTTGTCTGCGGCTTGATTAGGAAATCAGATGAGGGAAAAAGAGGCAAGGAGAGAGGATTTCAAAGAAAGGGATTCAGCTCAAGTTCCAATTAACAAATATAACCTGTACCTTAAATCCACTCCTCTAATCCAGGCAGATAACCCTGAAATAAAAAAAGTAGCGGCGCAGATATCAAATGGTGAGAAAAATGCTTACAAATTTTCCAGGAAAGCTGTAGAATGGATGGAGAAAAATATTGGCTGCAGACTGATAGAAAACTTTTCAGCTCTTGATACCTTGAAGTCAAGGGAAGGGGAATGTCAATCAACCTCATATCTCTATGCAGACTTTTTAATGGCTTCAAAGATCCTGTGCCGGTTAGTGGCAGGTATTGTCTATCCAAGTAACCTGAGAGGGTTTATCTACCATTAATGGTGCCGGGCTTTTCTTGGAGAGTGGATAGATATCGATCCGACTTTTGGACAGATGTCGGCAGATGCGACTCATATTGCATTTTTTCCGGAGAATGGGATGAACAACTAAGACTGCTGCAACTGTTAGGCAGGATTGAGGTTAATCTTTTAGGGATTGAATATGATAAGATGTGAAGAGATAATAGAAAAAGTAAATTCCTATATTAAAACCGGTGATGAATTCATAATAAGAAAGGCATACGTTTTTGCTGCCAAGGCTCACAGGAACCAGCAGAGATTATCAGGTGAGCCATACCTTTCCCATCCCCTTGAGGTTGCTTCGATACTGGCTGACCTTAAACTTGATATTCCTACAATTGCCACTGGAATTCTCCATGACACCATTGAGAATACAGATACTACATTAAACCAGCTAACTGAACATTTCGGTCCTGAAATAAGCTCTCTTGTAAATGGGGTCACTAAGATCGGCAGGATTGAGTTTACATCTTCTGAGGAGCGGCAGTCTGAAAATTTCAGAAAGATGATCCTGGCAATGGCAAAGGATATAAGGGTAATATTGATCAAGTTAGCTGACAGGGTCCACAACATGCGCACCCTCCAGTACCTGGCTCCGGAAAAGCAGAAGATAATAGCAAAAGAAACTGCTGATATTTACGCTCCCCTTGCAAACCGGTTAGGAATCGGTTGGATGAAATGGGAATTGGAAGACCAGGCCCTCAGGTTCCTGAATTCTGAGGTCTATTATGATCTTGCCAGGAAAATAACCAAGAAAAGAAAAGAGCGGGAAAAATATATTGAAGAGGTAAGAGATGTAATTCTATCCAATCTTAAAGAAGCAAATCTTGAAATTGAGGTTGAAGGCAGGCCGAAGCATTTCAACAGTATTTATCTAAAGATGATAAAACAAAACATAAGTTTCGATGAAGTCTATGACCTGCTGGGTTTCAGAATCATAACAAAGTCTGTTAATGATTGCTATGCGACCCTCGGCGTAATCCATTCTATATGGACACCGGTTCCGGGGCGCTTTAAAGACTATATTGCCATGCCAAAAGCTA
>Ga0154356_1141_pt1 | contig 16623 bp, 12 predicted proteins | sample RifGroA2_FD_115884 | JGI IMG/M metagenome (GOLD analysis project Ga0154356, IMG submission 115884) | Candidatus Schekmanbacteria bacterium GWA2_38_11 | reverse complement strand
AAAATATAACTTCTCTGAATATGCAAATATCTTTTTGATTAGCAGATACATGGAAAAGGCACTGATTTGTCACTTTTAAAAAATTCTATAGCAAGTATTATGAAATTAATCTTGCTTGACAACCAATTGAAAATTGGTAATTAATATAAAAAATTAAATCGTTAAAAAATATTTTGTAAGCAAATTGTAAGCAAATAGAAATCTCAAATTTATTTTAAAGTCGTTCATAAAAAAGGATTTCAGCAATGAAAATCTATATTAAGAAAAAAGCAATTTTTCTAATAATTGCTATTTTCTTTTTTGCAGGATGCTATTTCTGGAGGGGATCTAATATCATAATAAAGAGATATCCTAAAAAAGATACGGCTACTATAAATTCATCAGCATCCATGAAGGAACCAGGTACAACCAGTAATGAAGGGTTGATAATTTTTGACAATGAAAAAAATGAATCTCAAAAGGATGCATATACTGTAGGTTCTGAAGATTTATTATCAATAACTATATGGGAAAACCCTGACTTAAGCCAGGATGAAAGGGTTAATGAAGGCGGAGATATTAATTATCCTTTTATAGGTAAGGTCAATGTAGCTGGAAAAACAGTTAATGAAGTAGATGAAATTCTTACAGGGCTATTGGGAAAGGAATTGGTTTATGATCCACAAGTAGATGTATTTGTTAAAGAGTATAAGAGCAAGAAGGTTTTTGTAGTTGGAGAAGTTAATAAACCTGGAACATACTATTTGAGAGAATCAAGAAGTTTGTTTGAAATACTTTCTGAAGCAGGAGGGATAAGAACAGATAGTGCAGGAAATTATCTAATTATAAAAAGAAAATTACCAGAAAACAAAGAGGAATCTTCAGAAATAAAAATTCCTTTGTTGAAGGGTGAATTAGAAAGAGATGTTGAAGTATTTGAAGGAGATATTATAAAAGTTCCAGAGGGGAAATTTTTTATTTCAGGTGAAATCGGGAAACCAGGGTTTTATCCAATTCATGAGGATTTAAATATTTTTCAGGGAATAATAATAGCAGGAGGATTTACAAAGACTGCTGATGAGAATAATGTAAAGCTAAGAAGAGATGATGGTAAAGAAAGTTTGTTAGTTGACGTAGAAAGGCTGAGAAAGGCGTTAGAAAAAGGCGGGACAAATTTAAAAGAGGTTGAGGAGCAAATTAAAGAGATAAAATTAAGGGATGGAGATATGATTTTTGTTCCAACCAGTTTCTTTTATACCGAGTAAATTTAAGTAAAAAATTTAAATTTTAAAATAAAAAAAACCGAATACTTTTTCAATTTTAGTTCACATTAGAATAATTAGAATAAACTATCCTGCGGCAGAGACCGCAGGGGATGAAGAGGTAATGTATTTATTTTACCTCTCACCTTAATCCTCTCCCCTTGCCTGCCTGCCGGCAGGCAAGGGGAGAGGAAACACAAGGTTACCCTGTGGCAGAAACCACAGGGAATTACAAGTTAAAAAAGAGTGATGGAAAAAAAAATCGAAATTAAGCCTCATCTTAGAGATTATATATATATACTAAAAAAGAGAGCATGGACAGTTTTTCTTGTATTTACCTTTCTTCTTTTGACGGTTACCATTGCAACTTTTAAACAAGTTAAAATTTATGTGGCAGTAGCTCAAATCATGATCGAATATTCCCCAACTCAAATAGTTGCCTTTCCAGACATATCTCAGGTTTCAGGTTACCGTGAATATTTTGAAACGCAATTTAAGATTATTACAAGTAGATCAGTTGCCTTAGAAGTTATAAATCGATTATATCCGGGCAAGAATTTTACTGAAGATGAGAGATTATCTTTGGCAGATTTCATAAGAGAAAGGATTACAGTGGATCCTATTAAAAAGACAAATCTTGCGGATCTGAGAGTGAAAGGTCCTGATCCAGTTGAGAGCACAAATTTAGTGAATACAATTGCCGAAATCTATATAGAGAAAAGCTTAGAGAGCAAAGTCAATGATTACAAAACAGCCTCTGGTTGGCTTGACGATCAGATCACTTCAGTAATTTTAAAGATGAAAAAAGCAGAATTTGATCTTCAAAAATATAGAGAAGATAAAAAAATAATTTCTCCAAAAATTGAAGATAGACAGGGTTCAGTTATAGAAGAATTGACACGAGTAAATGGGGAGCTTATTCAGCTAAAGTTAAAAAAAGTTGAACTGGAGATTGCTCTTTCACAGATAAAGACAATGGGTGATAAAGGAATAGATATTAATGAAACTAGTTTACCGGGAACCTTTAATGAGAGTGGCATACAAGCAATGAGACAAAAGATTTATAATCTTAAAGAAGAATTGGCAAAACTAGAAAAAACATATATGCCAAAACATCCAAGAATGATAAGGCTGAAAGAAGAACTTCTTGCTATTCAAAATAATATTAAAGACGAAATACAGTCAGTCATTGATAAGGTTCAGAATGAGCATGAGTTACTAGTAAGCAAGGAAAAAATATTAATTGAGAGAAAAGATGAATTAAATGAAGAGGCTATAAGCTTACTGGACAAATCTATTCAGTATAATATTCTCGATAGAGAGGTTCAAATAAACCGTAATCTATATGACTATCTTTTAAAAAGGGCTGGAGAAATAAATGTTACGGGTAGCATGCGTTTTAGCAATATTTCTTTAGTGGATAAGGCCACAATCCCTAAAGAACCAGTGGCTCCAAACAAGCCGAAAAATATTATACTGGGTGCATTAGTTGGCTTGATCTTAGGGACTGGTTTGGCTTTTTTCTTAGAATATTTAGACACAACTATAAGGTCAATTGAAGATGTTGAACATTACTTCAGTATCCCTCTTTTTGGTTTTGTACCAAGCTTTGGTGCATATATAAAGAAGCAAGACAAAAAAGCTGATGTTGAATTAGTGAGTTTTACTTATCCTAAATCAACAATTGCTGAGTGCTATAGAGCAATAAGGACAAATTTGCTTTTTTCCTCTGAACATCCTCCTAAAGTCTTGATGGTTACAAGTTCAACTCCTGAAGAGGGGAAGACAATGACTTCAGTAAATTTATCAATTTCAATGGCTAACAGTGAAAAGAGAGTTCTTTTGATAGATGCTGATTTACGTAAATCTCGGATTCATAAAATCTTCAAAGTTGAAAATAAATTTGGACTTAGTACGATTTTAACTGATAATATTGATCCTTTATCTATTGTAGTTAAGACAAAAATACCTTATCTATCTATATTGACAAGTGGTCCATTGCCTAAAAATCCTGCAGAATTGTTAATGTCTGTAAGAATGAGAGAAGTACTGAACATATTTAGAAACAATTACGACTTCATCTTTATAGACTCTCCACCTATTTTGCCTGTAACTGATCCTTCAATTATAGCTAAGTATGTGGATGTAGTATGCTTGGTTGTAAGAAGTGGTGTAACATCCAAAGATGTTGCTATTAAGAATGCAAAAAAATTTCAAGAAATTGATGTTAAACGGCTTGGGGTTATTCTTAATGATGTTAGCAGGCAGAATTCAGACTATTATTATACTGAATACTATTATAGCTATTATCACAGGGCAGAAGATTTAGAAAATCTTTAAGTACAGTTTACAGTTCTATCTAAGAAATTGTCTTAGATTCCATTCAGATTTTTTAATCCTCTTATTTTTCAAAACTCAATGGGAAAATAGAAAAGAATAAAGAAAAATAGAAATTTTAAATATTTTTAATTTTTTGGAAACTATAAATGTCAGAGCACAATAGAGCTATCAGGTTCTTTGATTCCTTTATCGAATGGGGCATTATCTGTCTGATTATTTTTACTCCTGTAGCATTTAGTACTGTTGAAATCTGGTCAGAAACTGTTATGGAACTAATTGTTTTCCTTTTAGCCCTGGTATGGTTCTTAAAGATTTATATCCAGGGAAAGATTTCCATCATTGAAACTCCAATAAATATATTAATACTAATTTTTTTATGCTTAGTAGTTTTTCAGTTAATACCTTTGCCTGATTTTTTTGTTGATCTCATTTCTCCAAATACAAAAAAAGTAATAGATTTCTATACACCGAATATTCCTGGTTCATTAAATTTTAAGAGAATATCCCTCAACCCATGGGAAACCAGAGGAGAACTTTTGAAGCTGTTAACTTATGTTATGATTTACTTTCTGGTAGCAAATAATTTTAAGGGTAAAGATAGGAAAAATAAGTTAATTTTATGCATAATAATAATTGGTTTTATCGAAGCATCATATGGAATCATTCAGTATGTAAGTGGTGAAAAGATGATTTTTAGATTAAGAAGAATGAATTATGCCAAAGATAGATTAATCAGTACCTTTCCTAGTGCTGACCATTTTTCAGCTTATATTAAAATGTGCATTTTCCTTTCTATTAGTTACCTGATCTATTTTTTTGATAAAGTAAACAGAAACAGGGGCTTTGAATTTAGGAGAAGAAGGAAAGGTTCGAAGAGGGGTAAAAGGACTTTAAATTCTTTAAGAGAAGCAAGAGATTTTATCTCTTCAGAAAAAAATTGGGAGAAGAAGATAATGCTTATTTTTGCTATAATCATAATGATAGTTGCTTTAATTTTTACGAAGTCAAGAGGAGGTATTTTGAGTTTTCTTGTATCCATTATTTTTCTTGGTATTATCTTCTTCCTCAGGGGTTCTTTAAAAACACATTTATGGACTATATCATTAATCATCATAATAACATTAATTTTTGGTTTTTGGATCGGGTTCACACCAGTCTTTGATAGATATCTTAATTTCAGCATGAAAGAAGAACTTGAGGAAGGAAGGTTTTCAATTTGGAAGAGCACCTATAATATATTCAAAGATTATCCTATCTTAGGGACAGGATTTGGAAGTTTTGTATATGTTTTTCCTTCTTATTCTTTGAGGAGCAATCAATTAGAAGTGAATCATGCACATAATGATTGGCTTGAGTTATTATCCGATACAGGTATTTTAGGTTTGCTAACAATGGGTTCAGGAGTATTTTATCTTAGTATTTTCAGTTTGAGAAATGTTTTAAAAACTAAAAGTGATAGTCAAATCTGGATTTTTTTAGGAGGTTATACAGCTATTCTGTCAATAGTTATTCATAGCTTTGTAGATTTCAATCTAAGAACTTCTGCTAATGCTTTTTTAGTAGCCGTAATTATTGGAATGTTAGCTTCATTTTCAGAGACAACTTCTGAAAAGGTTATAGAAAAAAGATAAATGGAAATCCAGCTTAATCCTAAAAATCGCCTTTTTTTAGCAGCAGTAACTACCCCTTTTATTATCATTTGGATGATTTTGATTTTTACTTTAATATATTCACATTTTTTGTTTAACAAAATCTCAAATATCAGTGAGGAAGATCTTGTAAAATATAAATCCTTAGATTTAGATAAAATAGCGGCAGGTAGGGTTGGATTCATGATTAAAGATGATACAAATCTTAATTTACTCTTAGCTGATAATTATGCCCAAAAGGGAGTTCTTAATATTGAAGATATGGATGAAGGAATGAAAAATAAGATAAAGGAGGAGCTTTTAGGTGTGGAAGAAAATCCAGGTGGAAAACTCAAAAATCCTGTAAGAGATTTTTTCAAGGCTATTGAATTTTACCACAAAGCAATTATCAGTAATCCACTTTCAGGAGAAAGCCATCTTAAGTTGGGAATATTATATGCTGATTTAAAAATGAACGATAAAGCCTGCCAGGAATTCGAAAGAGCAGCATTACTGGACCCTACAGATGCTTATCATCAATTTGATGTAGGTCGTTACTTTTTGAGTATAGGAGAATATAAAAAGGGATTTAAAAGTTTAAAGAGGGCTGACAGTTTTAACTTTCAGTCTTTGTCTTTAAGTTTGGATTTGGTTTGGGAAGCAAGACAAAGTTACCAAGATTTGATAGAGGTAACGCCAGAAACTTCTCCAGCTTTTTTAGCCTTGGGTGGGTTTTTATTAAACAAAGGAATGTGGAGTGAAGCTGTAATGGTGTATAAAAAAGCAATTTCAAAAGATCCAAAAAATTTCTTTCTGTATAAGTTTCTTTCCTCAGCTTACGAGAAGAAGGACATGCTGGATGAAGCTATTAAGCTATGGGAAAGTGGAATAAAGAAAAACCCTGAAAATCCTGATATGTATTTTTATTTAGGTAAAATTTATTCCAAAAAAAATGAATTAGATGAAGCACTTTTTAATATTAAAAAAGCAATTGCGCTGTCTAAAGAAAGGGTGGATACAAAAACTTTAGTTGAATATCACCTGATTTTAGGAGATATATATTATAGCAAGATGAAAGATTTTAAAAAAGCTTTGGAAGAGAGTGAGATAGTTTTGAAATTGAATTCCACTGAAGCAAGAGGATATTTTTTAAAGGGTTTGTGCTACAAAAGCATAGATTCTGATCCAGCAGCAATGCTAAAATCTTTTAAAAAAGCAGTATATTATAATCCTAATGAATTACAATATAAAATTATTTTAGCTGAAACTCTTTATATTTACAGTTTATATAAAGAGGCTCTGCCGGAATGGGAGAGTATTAAGAAATTTGAGTCTCATGAAAAGATGGCAGAAGAGAAGATAAAAGCGATTAATAATGCAATTAAAGAGGAACAAAGAAATTTGTTAAATAAGATAAATTAATAAGAGAAAAAATAAAATGGATGAAGTGATAGTTAAAAAGATTGATGATCTTGATAAGGATTTTAACAGAATTTTAGAGAATTTCTACAGGCAAAAACTATTTGAAGGTATTGATGGGAAGATAATTATCAAGCCAAACCTTTGTACCATAGCTTCACGAAAGTCTGGTGTTGTATCTGATATTAAGATAGTAGAACATCTCATAAAATTCTTTAAGGAGAAAAAACCAGATGCAGAAATTCTTATTGTCGAATCTGATAGCTTTGATAGAGATGCAGAAGATGTCTTTACCAGATTGGGATATTTTGATCTTCAGAAAAAATGGAATATAAGACTTTTAAATCTAACAAAAGAGGAATCTATTTCAATAATAATCCCTGGGATACCTTATGAATTAAATCTGCCAAAGATTTTTTTGAAAGATTTTTTCTTTGTCTCTCTTGCGAATCTAAAAACTCATGATTACCAAAAGATAACCTGTATTTTCAAGAATCAATTTGGCTGTTTACCTGACAGGTTAAAAGAGAGGTATCATCCTTATCTTGAAGAAACTCTTTATGCTCTTGATAGATTTATTGATCCTGATCTTTGCATTGTTGACGGAAGGATAGCTCTTGAAGGGAACGGACCAGTAGATGGTGAGCCTTTAGAAACAGGGATAATGGTAATTGGAAATAAATCAATTGCAGTTGATACTGTATGTGCTCAAATTATGGGATTTAAGCCTGAAGAGGTTCCTTATCTAAACTATGCTTTTAAGAAGAGTAAATATGATTACAAAAAGATAAAAATCGCAGGTGATGATTTAAGGTTTAATTTTAAGTTTATACCTAAAAAGCTTTATGTTGGCATCAGGCTGAAGATATTGATTACAAGAACTTCAGTTGCTATTACTAATTTTTTGAAAAAGTTGTCTTTTCACATTCTTTATTTTGGGATCATTCAAACTTTTTCCCGCATACCAGGTTATATTAAAAAACAGATAGTGAAACAATGATAAATGTTGAAAAAAAATTGAAGGTTGGTATTGTCGGTTGTGGACTCATAGCTAAACTTTCTCATATTCCAGCAATAAGAAGAATTCCAGAAATAGATTTAACCTTTGTGGTTGATGCTAAATTAGAATGGGCAAAAGAAACAGCTCAAAGATTTATTGTTCCTAATTACTCAAGTAATTATTCTGATCTTTTTGGCAAAATAGATTTAGCAATTGTCGCAGTTCCAAATTCTTTACATGCTGAAATTACCTGTGCGCTTTTAGAAAATGGCATTCATGTCCTTTGTGAGAAGCCTATGGAAACAACTGTTGAAAAATGTCAGAAAATGATTGAATGCCAGAAGGGCTCTAAAAAACTCCTTATGATCGGGCACAGCAGACGTTTTGCTTCAAATGTGCTGCTTCTAAAAGAGTTTATAAGGGAAAATTATTTTGGGGAAATAAAAGATTTTAGATTTGTTATGGGACATAAACATACGCTGTGGCCTTCGCAATCTAAATTTGGTTTTAACAGAGAGCTTTCTGGTGGAGGAGTATTAATAGACCAAGGCATTCATTTAATTGATCTTTTAATATGGTTTTCAGGAAAAGAGGGGAAAGTGATAGAGATCCAAGCTGAAGATATTTTGAAAACTGGGACGGAAGATTATGCAAAGGTTACGGTTGAACTGGAAAATGGAGCAAGAGGCATTATAGAGACAAGTAGATTAAAAGAGTTAGATAATTTCTGTGAAATAAAAGGAGAAAAGGGATGGGGAAGGTTCCATGTAGATAACATAAGTTATTTACAAATATTCAGCGAGGAAATAAAGGGATGTAGGAATAACAAGGGTCCTGTTTTGATTAAGACTGAATTAAACAATACTCATTTTGATCAATTGAAGCATTTTTTTAATTGTATAGATGAGGAGAAGGAACCATTAATTAATGGTGAAAAAGCACTTGAGAACATCAGGTTGATTGAGCAAGCCTATAAAATAATGAAAATTTAAAAAATAATATTTATTATTTCAAGAGGTAATAATCTGATTTTTCCCTATCGTATAAATTCATACTAAATACTTTAGGTTATATGAAGATTCTAATGGCGGTATCCTATTATTATTCCTTAGTTGGAGGCACACAAACTGTTGTTAAGAAGCTCGCAGATAAACTTAGCCAAAGAGGCCATGAGGTAGGGATTCTTACGATGTATGTAAACAAAAAAGGAGAAGTGGAATGGAAAATGGAAGAGGTATTTGAACAAGGAATAAGGGTTATTAGATGGCCGGCAAAACCTATTTCTAAAACAAGCGGTTATTTAAGCCGTATTGGGAAAAAGCTCTTTAATATCCTCTTTATACCAAAACTTAACTTTTATAGAATTATGAGAAAATATGATATTCTTCAGTTTTATGACGTAAACGATTTAACTTTTCCTTTCTTCTCTCTTTTTTTGAATATCCCAAAAGTCTTTTTCTGTGCTACTCTCGCTGAACGCTTTAGCTTCTACAAAAAAAATTTTTTTCCGAGAACTATTCTGAAAAAATCTGCTGATATCTTTTTGGTATCCAATGAGAATACCCGAAGGCTTCTTTTAGAGCTTGGAATAGAGGAGGAAAGAACCTTTTCTCTTCATTATGGAGTTGATGGAGAAAAATATCATCCGGATTTCACAAAAAAAGAAGATGACCTTTTACTCTTTGTAGGAGCTCTCGAGGAGAGGAAAGGGGTTCATGTGCTTCTTGAAGCGTTGAGATTTATAAATCAACCTATAAGGCTCATATTGGCTGGTCCAGTAAGAGATGGAGTTTATGCATCAGGGCTTTTAAAAAGAGCTTCAGAGCTTAATAAGGATACATGCCACAAGATTGAATTCTTAAATTATTTAGAGGAAGAAAGTCTTATTGATTATTATCAGAGGGCATCCATTTTCGTATGCCCATCTCTTGCTGAAGAATTTGGGATAGTAACCATAGAGGCCTTAGCCTGTGGAACTCCGGTTGTGGCTTCAAGGGCAGGAGGTCTACCTTACGCAATCAAAAACGGGGTACATGGATTTCTTACCAGTCCAGGAAACCCTGAGGAATTAGCCTCTGCGATCGAATTACTTTTAAGGGATCCTGAACTACGCCTCAAATTCGGAAAAGAGGGGAGTACATATATTTTAAAAAATAATTCGTGGGACAGAATTTCAAAGGAGTTGGAGGAAATCACTTTTAAGAGTTTTAAAATTTTATAACTTCCTCAGATAGATATCTTTAAATTGGCTGTAATTACTTGGAACAGGACCAAATGGCAAAGATTGCTTTCATATGTCTGACATTTCACTGGCCCCCTCTTGGTGGTGCCTGGATTGATGAGAAAGAGGTTTTGAGTAGGCTTTCAAAAATCCATGATGTTACCTTAATAGTACCTGACTACCAAAAGTTTTCCCCAAGAGGGAAGATTGATGGCAATATGCCTTTTAAGATCATTAAGATACCTTTTAATACTTTTACCTTCAATTTTTTTAATGTATCGAGAAGAGTAGCAAAGACAGTTAAAGAAATTAATCCTGATTATGTTGTTTTTGGAGAAGGAGGGATTTTAAAACCCTATATTATTAACGCATTGAAGGATTATCCTTTAATCTTAAGATTTTATTCAACATCTGTCTGGTGTTTTGATCAAAATTATTTTCCAGACGGGAAACCTTGTAATAATACATTGAGAGATAATTTTATCAAATGTGTAAAATGTGCAGTTAAAATAGGGATAGTCAATAGAAACTTGAACAGATTTCAGGAATTTTTGGGGTCCATTGGATTTTTGCCAACATATCTAAGTTCACTCAAGAACTGCTATAGAAACTCAAGAGCAATAATTGTATATAACGAAGATATAAGGAGCTCATTGATATCTTTTAACAAAAATGTTTTAGTAATCCCAGGAGGAGTAGATTGCAGAAAATTTTACCCAAAAGGAAACGAGAATACTGGAAAGGTAAGAATAGTAATGTCAGGAAGAGGGGATGATCCAGCTAAAGGTTTTCATATCCTGCGAAATGCCTGTAATGAGTTGTTGGATTTGAAAGAAAAATTTGACTTAAATGTTACTTGGTGCCATTCAAAGCCACCAGAGTTTGAAAAATATATCCATATAATCAATTGGATAAATTATAATGAACTGCCATCCTTTTATCAAGACGCTGATTTATGTGTTATCCCTTCTATTTGGCCTGAGCCGTTTGGAATTGCAGCTGTTGAAGCTATGGCGTGTGGAAAACCTGTGATTGCTTCTAATATAGGGGGGTTAAAGAAAATAGTTGAAAACGGTAAAACAGGGTATCTTTTTGAACCCGGTAATTGCAGTGAACTAGCAGAGAAACTGAGAATTCTTATATTGGATAAAAAGTTAAGAGATGAAATGGGAAGAAATGGTAGAATAAAGGTTGAGAGAGAATATAACTGGGAAGTTATTATGGATAGATATTATTACCCCCTTTTCCAATTATAAATGGGTTAGTTATAGTGAAGATTTTAATTATAAAAATGCGATTTCCCTATCCTGTCTTTGCAGGAACTGATCAAGTAAGTTTTAACCTAATAAAAGCTTTATCAGAAAATAACGAGGTAACTTTAATATCTCATGTGAGGTCAAAGGAAAATATTGCAGATGTGCCAATATTAAAAAACTATTGCAAGGAAGTTATAACGGTACAATTTCCTAACCCAAAAACGTTTTTGGGAAGGCTCTGGAAAAGGTTTAAACGAGAATTTTTGTTATTTTTTTGTCTTATCCCCAGAGAATTTTCTGATTATACCTCAAAAGAGCTCGGGAAAGTCATAAAGAAAAAATTAAAGGAAGAAAAATATGATTTTGTTCAAATAGAATATTTTTATGCAGGTAAATATCAGAAATATATTAAAGATGCAATAAGTGTTATTCTTTCCAATGATGCCTATTTTATAACAGCCTATCAGATATTCAAATTTAAAAAAAGATTAAAATCAAAAATCGTTTCTTTCTTTGAATATCTTGCAATCAAAAGATATGAGTTAAAGATGTACAAGAAGTTTAATTGGGTATTTTTTATAAGTAAAAAAGATGAAGAAATCATAAAGGAATTAATTCCTGGATTGACTAAGACAAGGGTAATCCCGCTAGGTTTTGAGATAAAAGATAACTTTAAGGGTGAGGAAGAAATAAAGAAAAGTTTAATATTTGTTGGAGGAATGAGAGCTTATTTTAACATTGATGCAATGTTATTTTTTTGCAAAGATATTTTTCCGTTGATAGAAAAAGAAGTTCCAGATGTTAAGTTGTACATTGTAGGAGAAAGTCCTGGTGAGGCAATAAAGAGTCTATCTTTAAAAAATAATATTTTTGTTACAGGATCGGTACCAGATGTTAAACCATTCATAAATAAGTGTGAGATTTTTATTGCTCCTTTGAGAATAGGAACAGGAATTAAGACAAAAATTATAGAAGCATTAGCTTGCGGTAAACCTATTGTTACAACTTCTATTTGTGTCCAGGGGTTAGAAGTCGAAAATGGAAAACATATAATTATTGCAGATGAACCTGAAAGTTTTGCAAAAAAAGTCATTGAGCTTCTTAAGAATTCTAATATGAGAAAAGAACTTTCTCGAAATGCGCAAAAACTATTTTATGAGCGCTACGAACTGAATTCAGTTAAAAATAAAATTCAGAAAATTTATTCAGATATATTAATGCATGAGAGAGCTGGAGCATAGGATGGAAATATTCTGGGTAACTCAGACAGATTTTGATGAAAATTTAGATATAGCTACTTGGAAAGAGATGGGAATTTCTTTAGGCAAATTAGGACATAAGGTAAATCTTATCTTGCCGAGATTTAAAAGAGGTAAAGCAAATTTATTAAAAGATGTGGAAACAACTCTTTTGCCATACCCAAAGGTTCGTTTTCTTAGAGGTCTGATATTTCAAATTGCCCTACTCTCCTACATGGGGTTCATTCTGGTCTTTAAAAAACCGGATGTAATAATTACTGATCATTTCTGTATTTTTACTATGAGTATATTTACTCTTTTTTCAAAATTAAAATTGGTTAAGAGTAAGTTCATAATAGATATTAGAGGTGTTCCTATTTATACTGGGGAGGAAAAGAATATTAATTATAAAACCCAAAATATAAGGTTTTATTCAGGGCTTTTTTTTGCTAAATATTTATATGATGGTATTACAGTTATTACTCCTATGTACAGGGAGAGAATTTCAAAGGACTTTAAGATAAAATCCGATTTAATAGGGGTATGGGAATCGGGTGTTTCATTGGAACTATTCCATTGTATGGCAAATAAAAATATGCGCAAGGGAATGGGTTTGGATAATAAATTTATTGTTATGTACCATGGTTCAATGCTTGCTTCAAGAGGGTTGAAGGAATTGGGTAGAGCTATAGACGAATTAAAAACTGAGATTCCTGATCTATCTCTTTTCCTTCTTGGACACGGACCTGGAATACATGAAATAAAAGAGTTTGTTCAAAATAATAAATTAGAAGGGAAAGTAATAATTCATGGTTCAGTGGAATATACTGATGTTCCAGATTATATTGCGATGTGTGATGTCGGAATTCTACCATTTCCAGATCTTTTATTGTGGAGGATGAGCAGCCCTCTAAAACTTATGGAATATTTAGCAATGGGTAAACCGGTAATTTTAACAAGGATACCTGCACATGAATTTGTCATAGGAAAGAAGAAATGCGGGATATTCATTGATTCTCATCACTTAAAGGATATCAAAGAAGGAATCAGAAATGCTTACAAGATAAGGTCAGAACTTAAAAAAATAGGAGAAGAAGGAAAGGAAATAATCAGGGAAAGATTTACCTGGAACCAGCAAGCCCAAAAGCTGTCGACGTATCTCCAAAAAATAGTTAATAATTAGTTATAAAAAGTAGAGCAATATAAATGATCTAACAGGAATTAAAAAATGAATAGGATTAACTTTAGTAATACTTGTAGGGATGTAAAACAGAAGGTATTTTATAGAAATGGGCTGCTAATAGCTGTGGCTTGTTTGCTAGTCTTTATCTACAGGATGACTATTGCTGCGGATCAAAATTCTATGGAGGGAATGCTTATTGTTGTCCCTGCTTTGGTGGCTATGATATTTCTTTATTATAGCCCAAAATTATGTATTGCTTTGATTATAATTTGGATTCCTTTCAGGAATCTGCTGGCTGGCGGAGTTGGAGAATTTTATGAAGGTTATGACATATTTGCTATATTACCTGAAGAGATGAAATATCTGGATACATTTTTATTACTAATCTTAACTGTTTGTTGGTTGTCAAGGGTAGTTTTTTATAGAGAACCCTTTAAAAGGACTCCCATGGATAGACCAATATTAATTTTTTGCTCTTTTGCATTGGTATCTGCTCTTGGGAATCTCACTTCGCCTATAATTGCTATTACAGGTGTCCGGACATTTTTACAGTTTGCGGCTTTTTATTATGTTATTATTCAGTTGGAATTGAGTGAAAGCTTTTTAAAGAAAATGGTTTTTCTGTACCTGATTTTAGCCATGATTCAAACTCCTATTTCAGTTTATAACTTATTATCTCAGGAAAGTTATTACCATGCTTCTGGAGATCTTACCATAGGGACTTTAAAAGGAGGAGCTAATCTATTAGCCCATTATGAAGCAATGATGATGTGTTTTGCTATTGGTCTTATTAAATTTAATCCAAAGAAAAAGCTTATATATATTCTGCTTTTTGTCTGGTATATGGTATCATTTTTTACTACTTCGGGGCGAGCAGCCTTATTCATTTTTCCTGTGGCAGCTCTATTTGTCATAAATCAAGATATTAAAGAGGCTATGGATTTTATAAAATCTTATTTTATTTTATTTTTAATTTTTATAATTGCTATCTCATTTGTACTTTTCAGTGGATTGAAAGATATATATTATGGCAAAAATCTGGAAGAGTTAAATCTGGTCCAGCTCTTTGAATACTCTAAGATTGAACAGAAGGGTTATGAAGGGAGAACCTATTATTTTGAAATTGCATGGGAGTCTTTGAATGAAGAAGCTGTTAGCCCTTTGATAGGCGTGGGTCCAGGAATGTTTTTAAGCAACACAGGGCAATTTTTTGAGGTCCCTTTATACGACAAATATAACTTAGAATCTTCAAAATATGGTTATAGAGACGAGGGTGAAACTCTTTTACCAGCAGATATACCTGTCCTAATGACCGAGTTTGGGTTTTTAGGAGTGTTAGCATTTTGGTACATTCTTTATGAGATATATAGAAATTTTAAGAAAGGAGTTAAATCCTTTGATGACCCATTCTGGAAAGGGATTTCTGCAGGTGCTATTGGTATGATTTTAATGATTACTGTGGTAGCAGTTGGGGAAAGAACTTATGAAACTATTTACTTGCAATTCCTTTTATGGTTTTTTGTAAGTATGGTCTATAAAATGAGACTTATTAATGAAAAAAAAGAGCTCCAGAATGAAAAAATAGAAAGAGTTTTTTCCTCTTGATAAATCACGATTAAAATATTTGCTATGAAGTTATTAGTAGTAAACAAATTCTATTTTCTAAGGGGAGGCTCTGAAAGGTATATCTTTGAGTTAAATAAAGTATTAGAAAAAAATGGATTCACGGTAATTCCATTTTCAATGAAAGATGAGAAGAACTTCCAAACAAAATATTCTCAATATTTTGTAGGTAATATAGATTTCCAGAATAAACTTTCTCTCATCGATAGGTTAAGATCTGTTTTCCGAATTCTGTATTCCTTTGAAGCGAGGAAAAATATCTTAGAACTAATTGAGAATGCTAAACCAGACTTAGCACATATTCATAACATTGCTCATCAGATATCTCCTTCAATTTTACCAGCTTTAAAAAAACGAGGGATTCCAGTTGTCCAAACCCTCCATGATTTTAAGTTAGTTTGTCCAAGTTATTTATTTTATACTCGCGGGAAACCTTGTGAAGAGTGTAAAAAAAATAAATTTTACAAAGCAATTGTGAATAAGTGCATAAAGAATTCTTTTTCAGGAAGCTTTCTAATAGCTATGGAAATGTATTTTCACAAAATGACAAAAATTTATAATAACATAGATATTTTTATAACTCCAAGCCTGTTTATGAAAAGAAAGCTTGAGGAATTTGGGATTTATACTAACAAACTTGTCCATATACCAAATTTTGTTTTAGCAGAATCTTTTTCTCCAAATTACGATTTTGAAGATTATTTTATCTATTTTGGGAGGCTTTCTGAAGAAAAAGGAGTTATGACATTGCTAAAAGCTGTAGAAAGGAATTGGAAAATTAAACTTCTTATTGTAGGAGAAGGGGTGCTTGAGGATGAATTAAAGAGATATGCAGAAAAAAAAGGGCTTAAGAATGTAATCTTCAAAGGCTATAAGTCAGGAAGCGAGTTTCAGAATTTGATAAGGAATGCCATGTTTACGATTCTTCCCTCAGAGTGTTATGAAAATTGTCCAATCTCGATTTTGGAATCATTTGCAATGGGGAAACCTGTAATAGGTGCTAATATAGGTGGAATACCAGAATTGATTAATGAAGGCTCAGACGGGCTTCTTTTTGAGTCAGGTAATGCAGCAGATTTAAATGATAAAATTATTTATTTATTGAATGATCCTTGCAAGATAAAAGAAATGGGTAGGAGAGGAAGGGAAAAGGTTGAGAAATTATATAATGTAGAGCTTCATTATCAAAGGATCATGAATATTTATCAGAAATTAATTACAAATAATACTTCACTCTCAATACAATGAATATTACCTTAATCTACCCTGATATAATTCATAATCTCTCTTCCTGGAGAGGATATTATCATTATGGTATTGGTTATTTAGCTGCTTCTCTCAAAAAGGTCGGCCATAATGTATCACTCTTGCATATTGCTCAGCCAATAAAGAAAGAGGAGTTGTTTAAAAGGATGAATAGAGAAAAGGTGGATTTAGTAGGATTTTCCACTACTACAAATATGTGGCCATTTGT
>Ga0154356_1077_pt4 | contig 17206 bp, 13 predicted proteins | sample RifGroA2_FD_115884 | JGI IMG/M metagenome (GOLD analysis project Ga0154356, IMG submission 115884) | Candidatus Schekmanbacteria bacterium GWA2_38_11 | reverse complement strand
GTCTTATCAGGTTTTGCCAATTTAAGGCTTTTATTATCCTGCTTTACGTTACTTAAAATGAATTTTGGATCTTTAGCTGAAGCGATTGTTGGAGACAACGCAAAAACAATTGCGAATGCCAAAATACTCAATGAGACTAAAATATTTTTTCTCATTTTTATTCTCCTAAAAAAATTTTTCATATACTCACCCCTTCTCCTTAACCCTTTAAGATTACTAACGTTTAGATATGCTTGCTTGTATCTAAGAAATTAATGCTTTAAAATCATGATGCTTATTCTGCGGAATAAGTTATCCCATCACCTCCTTACATTCAATTGTATAGCAGAAAACTTTTTTGCTATTAGAATAGAAAAGGGGGAATTTGTCAACCCCTTTTTTTATTAACTCCGAAATAAATCTAATAAAAAGTTATTTTATCAAAAATAAGCTTCTACATTTTTTGGTATTATATTATTAGGTTCCCCTTTTTTGTCAACAGGTATTTTATAAAATACCGAGTACCCTCAATTAAACAGATTTCTACAGACTGTTGGAAAAGGGTAATTTACCCAAGTAATCAAAAAAATACCTCTTTCAAAAACCTCTTTTAGATATTCTCTATTGACACAAGCAAGAAAAAGGATATAAAAGGGCTTTAAATAAACCGTGTTTTTGTTGAGATCTGCTCCAGGTTTATGGCATATAATACTTTTGAAAATTAGGTTATTACAATTTTATAACAAATGGATAAATTAAAAACAGGCAATGGTGTTCCATTCCTGGACCTGAAGGCACAATATAAAGCTATTAAAGAAGAGACCATTGAAAAACTGAATGAGGTTTTAAACACTCAAAACCTGATACTGGGTCCCCAGGTTGAGGAATTAGAAAAAACTATAGCAGGGTATTGCGGTTCAAAGTTTGCCGTAGGAGTCGGATCCGGCACTGATGCACTGCTCTTGTCACTAATGGCTTTTGATATTGGTCCGGGGGATGAGGTAATAACAACACCTTATACCTTTTTCTCTACAGCCTCATCTATCTCGCGGTTAGGGGCAAGACCAGTTTTTGCTGACATTGATATTGATACATTCAATATTAATCCGGATTTGATTGCAAAGAAAATTAATAAAAATACAAAAGCAATAATCCCTGTTCACCTTTTTGGCCAGTGTTCGGATATGGAGCCCATTCTTCAAATCGCAAAAAAATATAACCTAAATGTAATTGAAGATGCTGCCCAGGCAATCGGCGCCGCCTACATGATGAAAAGTGATAAGTGGCCAGTAACCAGTATAAATCTCTCTTCTTTGAAGGAAAATACAGGGGGTAGCAACCAGCAGGAAAACGGTAAACGTTCAAATTCACTGACCACTGAGCACAGACCACTGCCCACTAACCAAGCATCACCCAACATTCTCAGACGTGCCTGCAGCCTGGGAGATGCAGGGTGTCTCAGTTTTTATCCTACAAAAAATCTGGGTTGTTTTGGTGAAGGAGGGATGATTACAACAGATGATGAGGCAGTGGCAAAAAAATTAAAGGCATTACGGGCGCACGGTTCGGAAAAAAGATACTATCACCCTATGGTAGGAATAAACAGCCGCCTTGATACTGTACAGGCTGTGGTTTTATTGGTTAAATTTAAGTATCTTGAGGAATGGACAAAAACACGTAGGGAAAGGGCTCAAATTTACGAAGAAAACCTCAAAGGAATTGTTAAAATTCCATATTGTCTGGATGGAAATTATCATGTCTATAATCAGTATGTAATCAGGAGTGAGAAGAGACAGGTTATAGAAGAGATATTCATAAAAGAAAAAATAGGTTATGGGAAATACTATCCTTTGCCTCTCCATCTACAGAAATGTTATGAAAAATTAAGATATAAAGCAGGAGATTTCCCTAATGCCGAATTAGCAGCAGAAGAAACCTTAGCTCTTCCTATCTACCCGGAATTAACCCGGGAGCAGCAGGAGATGGTGATACAAGCGATAAAAAAGGCAATACATTAGGAAAGCTATGGTCAAATTTCCTGAATTAAATTTTAAAAAGATTAAAAAATATCCAATAACTGAAAGAAAAAATTTAGTCTCCATAAAAGACTTCGCAACCCTATCAAAAAAAAATAGCGTATCTTCCTTAGTTGGCTCCATGCCGGATATCCTGGGCGGGAGAGATTTCAAAGTTCTTCTTGATAAAATCCTTACAGCAAAAAGAAACAATAAGACAATTGTTCTGGCAATAGGGGCCCATGTGATTAAATGCGGTCTTTCCCCGTTAATTATAGAATTAATGAGAAAAGGTGTTATAAAAGCAATAGCCATGAACGGTGCCGGAGCTATCCACGATTATGAAATTTCTCTGATTGGCAAAACCTCAGAGGATGTGGCTGCCCAGATAGGAGAAGGAATTTTTGGAATGGCTGCAGAAACCGGAAAAGCCTTGAACATGGCTGCGACAGAAGGAGCTAAAAAAAATTCAGGGTTTGGAAATGCACTTGGGAAATTGATTAAAAGAGAAAAGCAGCCGCATAAGGAACTAAGTATTATCTATAACGCCCTGGTTCTGGATGTCCCAGTCACTATCCATGTTGCCATAGGTACGGATACCGTTCATATGTGTGCAGAAGCTGATGGAGAGGCCATTGGGAAGGCAAGTTTATTAGATTTTAGAAAAATCTGCTCTGTAGTGAGCACCTTGGATGAAGGGATATGGATTAACATGGGTTCAGCAGTAATACTGCCCGAGGTTTTTTTAAAGGCAATTACAGTATGCAGAAATATTGGTATAAAAGTAGAAAAATTCCTGTCAGTAAATATTGACATGATTCCTCATTACAGGCCTTTGACAAATGTCGTTAAAAGGCCAACCTTAAAAGGAGGAAGAGGAATAAACTTAATTGGCCAGTATGAGATATTATTCCCTTTGCTTACAGCAGCAATACTTGAAAGGCTGGAAAAGGAAAGGTAAAGTAAATGTCAAATGACAAAGTTCAAAGTAAAGGGCCCCACCTAAAGGCGGGACTTTTGAATTTATTTTGTTCGTTTGTCATTCCCGTGAAACTTGTCCTCGACCGCGATCGGGGAACGGGAATCCATTCCTTGTTAGATATTCAAGTTATATTTTAATAAAACAATAGAAAAACTATGGAAAGATTAAAGGAAATATTTTTTAAAAAAAATAAAATTAATGCCTTAGTAGTCGGAGACATAATGCTTGATGAATATGTGTGGGGTAAGGTTGACCGCATATCTCCGGAAGCCCCTGTGCAGATAATAAAAGTTGATTCAAGAAATTATGTTCTGGGAGGTGCAGCAAATGTTGCTCACAATCTTGCTGATATGGGGGCAACTGTTGAAATCTGTTCAGTCATAGGGGATGATGATAATGGAAAAATTTTAAATGGACTTATCTCAAGAACCGGGATTGGGAACTCCGGGGTTTTTCCAGAAAGTGGAAGGAAAACTACCTTGAAAACACGGGTCATCGCCCATAACCAGCAGGTAGTCAGGGTTGACGAGGAAACAGCCATACCTGTAAAAAAGGAGACCAGGGAAAAAACCCTTTCTTACATTGAAAAAAAAATAAAATTCTTTGACGGTGTCATTTTATCGGATTACGCAAAAGGGTTACTTGCTGAAGATCTTATTGCAAACTTGATGAAGCTCTGTAAAAAAGCAAAAAAAATCATACTTGTTGATCCCAAAGGCATGAACTACAGGAAATATCGCGGAGCAACTATAATTACGCCAAACCTGAAAGAACTCGAACTTGCATCAGGAATAAAGTTAGACTCCTCCCTTGAAGAGGTGAACGAGAACGAAATCCGCAGAGCTTCTGAAAAAGTAATGGAAGAAACAAATTGCAACACAATCATTGTAACCAGAGGAAAAGACGGAATGTCAGTATGCAGGCGCGGAAAGAATACTGTCCATATAAAGGCTGAAGCAAAAGAAGTATATGATGTGTCTGGAGCCGGAGATACAGCTATTGCTGCTCTGGGGCTTGCACTCTTTTCAGGGTTTGATGAAGTCATCGGAGCAAGACTGGCTAACATAGCTGCCGGGATAGTGGTTGGGAAAATTGGTGCAGCCACAGCCACAAAAGAAGAGATCTTAAAAAAGATAGATGATGACTTTAGCATTGTAGATAAATTTCTGATGCCTAAACAGCTCCCCTTTGTCATAAGCAGGTTAAAAGCCAACAATAAAAAAATAGTGTTTACCAACGGCTGTTTTGACCTCCTTCATATAGGCCACATATTTTTATTGCAGAAAGCCAAATCCTTTGGCGATGTTCTCATCGTTGGACTTAACAGCGATGAGTCGGTAAGGAATCTCAAAGGTGATAAAAGGCCTCTTATTTCAGAGAAAGAAAGAGCCCTTGTTTTATCTGCCCTGAATTGTGTAGATTATATAGTTATATTCTCTGAGGATACACCCTTGAAACTGCTCAATGAAATAAAACCCGATGTCCTTGTCAAAGGAGGAGACTACAAGCGCCATGAAGTGGTAGGGCACAAAGAAGTAGAATCTTACGGCGGCAGAGTAGAGCTTATCCCGGTTTTCCAGGGGTCTTCAACAACCATGCTGATTGAAAAAATAGTAAGCAAATATAATAACTCGTAAAATTATTTGAAAGTTTTCCCATGAATAAAAGACCTAAAATAATGGTTGTTTTTGGAACAAGACCTGAGGCTATCAAGTTAGCGCCTGTAATTAAAAAATTAGAAGAGGCAAAACACAAATTTAAAACCATAGTCTGTGTCACTGCCCAGCACCGCGAGATGCTTGACCAGGTCTTAAGGCTTTTCAAAATAAAAGTTAAATATGATTTAGACCTGATGAGACACAACCAAAGCCTCTCCGGAATAACCCGGATGATATTGGACGGAGTGACAGGCGTATTAAAATCAGAAAAGCCTGATTTGGTCATGGTACAGGGAGATACTACCACTACTTTTGCATCTTCTCTGGCTGCTTTTTATCAACAAATAAAAATTGCTCATGTGGAGGCCGGTTTAAGGACTGATAATAAATATAGCCCTTTCCCTGAAGAAATAAACAGGCGGATGACATCAGTTGTTACGGATTACCACTTTGCTCCCACAAATCAGTCAAAAGAAAATCTCCTTTGTGAAGGAGTTGATCCAAAAAAAATTTTTGTTACAGGTAATACTGTCATTGATACATTGCTAATGACTGTTGGCATGTTGAAAAGTTTAAAGGTTGAAAAGTTCAAAGAACTCAGGGATATTGATTTTAGTAAAAAAATTATTTTAGTTACCGGCCACAGGCGGGAGAGTTTTGGTGAAGGGTTTGAAAATATCTGCAGGGCTTTAAAAAAGATTGCTGATATTAACAGGAACTTGATAATCATTTATCCGGTCCACCTCAATCCAAATGTAAAAAAGCCTGTGCACAGGATTCTTGGAAAAGTAGAAAATATCAGATTAATCAATCCCCTCAATTATAAACCATTTGTGTATCTTATGGAGAAATCATATTTAATACTAACTGATTCTGGAGGAATCCAGGAAGAAGCACCAAGCCTTGGAAAGCCCGTGCTTGTAATGAGAGATACCACTGAAAGACCGGAGGGAATTAAGTCAGGAACGGTTAGATTGGTTGGGACACGGGAAAAGGAGATAGCCAGGGAAACTCAAAAACTGATGGATAGTAAAAAGGAATATAACAGAATGAGCAGGGCCCACAATCCATACGGTGATGGAAAAGCTTCCAAAAGGATATTGACCATATTAGAAAAATCTATTAGATAACCTAAAAGGAGTTTTTAGATGAAAGGAATTATTTTAGCAGGGGGGCTTGGAACCCGCCTCCATCCTTTAACAAAGATAACAAATAAACATCTCCTTCCGGTTTTTGATAAACCTATGATCTATTACCCCATCCAAACTTTAATCAATGCAGGCATCGATGATATTCTGATCGTCACAGGCGGAAATCATGCAGGTGATTTTTTAAAGCTTTTAGGCAATGGAAAAGAATTTGGACTTAAGCATATTAACTATACCTACCAGGAAGGCGAGGGAGGTATTGCAGAAGCATTGAGACTGGCAGAGCATTTTGCTGATAATAAAAAGATATGCGTTATTTTAGGTGATAATATTATTGAAAAAAACATAAGGTCTCAGGTTAATGCTTTTAAAAATCAAAAGAAAGGTTCAATGATACTCCTGAAAGAAGTTTCAGATCCAAGCCGTTTTGGAGTCCCCGAACTGGTAGGAGATAAAGTCATAAATATTGAGGAAAAGCCAAAAGTTCCAAAATCAAAATTTGCAGTTACCGGGATTTACATGTATGACAATACAGTATTTGATATTATAAATGAACAAAAACCTTCTGGCAGAGGAGAGCTTGAAATCACTGACGTAAACAATGCGTATATAAAAAGAGGAGAAATGAGCTGGGAAATTTTGGATGGATGGTGGACTGATGCCGGAACATTTGAGTCTCTGAGAAGAGCAACAAATTTAGTGGCAGAAACCGGAGCAAACAAAGTATAGTAAAGCTCCACGCCTACAGAGTGGGGCTTCACGGATAGCCGAGGCTTTCCAGCCTCGGTGAAAATGCGGTACGGGACAAGAATGTCCCGTCTATCGCTTTTAAAGCACTAATCACTGAAGGAAAAATTGCATGCGATTGCTCATCACAGGCGGATGCGGGTTTATAGGATCCACCTTTATAAAACATATAATCAGGAAGTATAATGATTATTCAATAATAAATCTGGATCTTGTTACATATGCTGGGAATTTGGAAAACCTTGACCAGATCAAGAACCATCCAAAATATACCTTTGTTAAAGGTGATATAGCGGATGAAAACCTGGTTAAAGAGATAACAAGGAATGTTGATGCAGTTATTAATTTTGCTGCTGAATCACATGTTGACCGGAGCATCGAGGGACCCTCTGTTTTTATCAGGACAAATGTATTAGGGACACAGGTCCTCCTTGAATCAGCAAAAGAAAATAAAGTCCAGAGATTCATTCAGATTTCAACTGATGAAGTTTATGGCTCTCTTGGGCCCGAGGGATATTTTAGAGAAAACTCTCCCCTCCTGCCAAATAGCCCCTACTCTGCAAGCAAAGCAGGGGCAGACCTGATTGTCAGAAGTTATTTTGAAACTTACAAATTCCCTTCTGTTATTACCAGATGTTCTAATAACTACGGCTCTAACCAGTTCCCTGAAAAGTTCATCCCTCTTCTTATAACCAATGCCTTTGAAGATAAGGAGGTGCCAGTTTATGGGGATGGTCTTAATGTGAGGGATTGGATTCATGTAAAAGACCACTGCAAAGCCATTGATGCAGTTCTTCATAAAGGTAAAGTCGGAGAAACTTACAATATTGGCGGCAACTGTGAAAAAAGAAACATTGATATTGCAAAACTCATCCTTAAAAAGATGGGAAAGGATGAATCTTTAATCAGGTTTGTAAAAGACAGGCCAGGGCATGACCGCAGATATGCCATTGATGCCTCCAGGATAAGAAAGGAACTGGGATGGAGTCCGGAATATAATTTTGACCAGGGAATCTCTGAGACAATAAAATGGTATGATGAAAATAGAAGCTGGTGGTTAAAAATAAAATCCGGCGAATATATGAAATATTATGAAAGGATGTACGGGAATAGGTAGGAAAACCAAGGATAGAAAGAGGTAATCCATAAACTTTGAGAGTGAAACTCCCCGCCCACAGGGCGGGGCTTCACGGATAGCCGAGGCTTTCCAGCCTCGGCGAAAATGCGGTACGGGACAAGAATGTCCCGTCTATCGGTTTTAAATTGCTGCATTCATCCCCGTCCACAGGACAGGGCATTCTGAAGCATTTTCGTAATTGAAAGATTACAATGGGAAAAGTATTCGTATGAAAGTCTTAGTTTTAGGTGCAAATGGCATGCTCGGCTCAGAGATAGTAAGAAGCTTTAGAAGGTTTTTTGAGGTTATCGCCTTTGGATCAAAGGAAGCTGACATAACTGATCAAACATCAATTCAAAAAATGATAAACGAGGTCAAATCAGAAATTGTAATCAATGCAGCTGCTTATACGGATGTTGATGGGTGTGAAAAAAATAAAGACCATGCCATTAAGGTTAATGCATTGGGTGTAAAAAACGTTGCAGAGGCATGCAAAGAAGCAGGTTCAAAAATAGTGCACATAAGCACAGATTATGTCTTTAACGGAACTTCAAAAAAACCTTATAAAGAGGATGACGAAACTAACCCCATCAATTTTTATGGAGAATCCAAGCTCAGAGGGGAGAATTACATAAAAGAAGTTTTTGAAAATTTTCTGATTATCAGGAGCGAATGGCTGTACGGAGCCGGAGGAAAAAATTTCATTAACCTGGTAATTGAAAAAGCAAAGAATGCAGGGAAGCTGAAAGTAGTCAATGACCAGATAGGTGCTCCCACATACACAAAAGACCTGTCAGAAGCAATTTTAGCCCTTTTAAAAAAAGACTGCCGGGGAATATATAACGCTGCTAATAAAGGGCATTGTTCGTGGTTTGAAGTCGCATGTAAGGTAGTGGAGTTGCTGAAATTAAAGGTCTCAGTAGAGCCAATTCCAACAGCAGAATCCAATAGGATTGCTAAAAGGCCTGGTTATTCAGTACTTGATTGCAATAAACTAAAAAGGGACACGGGTTTTGTCTTCAGACCCTGGAATGAAGCATTAAAAGATTTTTTAGGATTAATATAGTTTATGATTTTTAGAAAATATTTTATTATTATAGGTTTACTCTTCTGTTTCTTATTTTTTCCTTCAAACAGTATGCCAAAAGATAAAGACAGATTGCATTCAAAAGCTTTTGAAGAGCTTTTTGACAAAGATGCCTCATTTGTTGGCAGCCAGACCTGCTTTCCCTGCCATCCTGATGAGTTCCGTCAATGGGAAGAAACACCACACTCCAGGGCATTTCTTTCCTTATCATCCAGAGGAAAAGATGAGGACTCTAAATGTTTATTGTGCCATTCACTTGGATATGGGATTGAATCAGGATTTAAAGATTTAGACAAAACCCCTGCAATGGCAAATGTCCAGTGCGAATCATGCCATGGACCCGGTTCTCTTCACATTGGAAGTAAGAGGATAGAACCTTTTTCTGAAAAGGTTTGCCTGGAATGTCATGACCTTGAAGCAAAAGGGGAAGATAATTCCAAATGCGATTCATGCCATGCTGATTTTGCAAAACATCTTTACACAATACAGAAGAAGAAAAGCATAGTGCTAAATCCACCTGGAGAGGTTTGTATCCAGTGTCATGATGAGGAGAATGACAGAAATTTTAATTTCGGCACCAGACTTAAATCAATATTACATATGCCGGAGATTGTTAAAATTAATGAAGAACTGCGCAAAGAAAAGAGAAATATTGTTCTGCTCAAATCTGCTCCTAAGCTTAAGGTATCCTCTTATGCAGGAAATGAAGCATGCAGGAACTGCCATGTAAAAGAATATAATTCCTGGTCTTTGACACGCCATGCGAAGAGCTTTGAGACTTTAAAGAAAACAGATGAACAGAAAACCACCCGCTGCTTGCGATGCCATACCACTGGGTACGGGAAATCATCAGGATTTTTAGACGAGGAAAATACTCCTTACCTTAAGGAAGTTGGCTGTGAGAGCTGCCACGGCCCTGGAAAAAACCATATAGAAGCAAGTCCGGATAAAAAAATATCTTCCCTTTCAGGTATCACAAGGGATTGTCCCATATGCGGTATGCCGCGAACCTGCAAGCTTTGCCACACAAAACGGGAAGATCCCAATTTCAATATTGATAAAGCTATAGAGTTTATAAAGCATGGCGGGAAGTGAGTAGCAGGAAGTAACGAGTAACGAGTTAACAGTCACAAGCAGCAAATGCTTTTATAGAGAGGATCATACTTTCTTGCCAAAATACTTACTCATAACTCGTTACTTGTCACTATTCACTCATCACTGACAACTTCATTTTGTCTTCATCGTATACACCCCGTCCCAATCATCTGAAGGAGGATTTGCTTTGAAATGGGTACACCGTTCCAAATAGATTTTTGAAGGTAAATCATCCGGATTGATTCTTAAAGCCTCGCTAATTTTTTCTATTCCTTTTACCCATTGCCGTTCTTTATAACACTTTAAACCCTCATGAAAAATTTCAATAATATCATACCTGCCGGTAACTGATGCTTTTTCATCAATCAGCTCAAAGATTCTAACCGGTTTATCCTTCCCCTTTACTCTTACGCAATCAAGTTCACGAGTTATAATTTTATCTTCAAATCCCCACTGCCCTTCTTTACTAAAGAGGGGTGTGGATGGATTTTGAATAGAATTTAAGGTGAATTCACTTATTATTATTTTTGTTCCGTAGGCCTTATTTAATCCTTCAAGCCTTGAGGCAAGGTTGACTGCATCTCCCATTACAGTATAGTCAAATCTGTTATCAGACCCCATATTACCTACTATTACTGTGCCTGTATTTATTCCGACTCCTATTTCAACCAGTGGTTTCCCTTCACGGCCCCATTTTGCCTGAAGTTCCTTAAGCTTCCTAATCATCCCCAAAGCCGAGAGGCATGCACGCAAAGAATGATCCGGCAGGTCAACCGGCGCACCCCAGAAAGCCATTATTGCATCGCCTATAAATTTATCCAGTGTTCCCCTGTTGTTCTTGGTTATTACCTCTGTCATGGCATTAAAATATTCATTAAGAAGTTTTACCAACTCATCAGGCCTTAGTTTCTCAGAGATGGTAGTAAACCCCCTTACATCAGAAAATAGTATGGAAAGATTTTTTTCCTCACCGCCAAGTTTCAATTTTGAAGGATCTTTAATTACCTCATGGACAACCTCCGGGCTCAGGTATTGCTGGAAAGCCCCTCTGATCTTTCTCTTTTCCTTCTCCTCAGTCAAAAAGCGGTAAGATGTAATTATAACGTATGAAAATACAGTTGTCAGGATAGGAAATACTGCATTGATCCATGTCTTATAAAATATAAAAAGAAAAACTGCAAATAAGAGATAAACAAATGCTAATCCGGCTGAAAAGAAAGTACTTCTCAACGGAGAAAGTTTTGGAAGTATCAGGGCTGATAATATCCCCAGAAATAAAAGGGCAAAAATCTCATAAAGGAAGGCATTGGCAGGACGATTCAAAAAATTTCTATGAATTATATTCTCTACGAGTGTAGCCTGTTTCTCAACACCGAACATTATCTGAAATGGAGTAGCCCATTTATCACCAAGCCCGGTTGCAGCATAACCTATAAGAATTATCTTCCCTTTAAAATTCTTTTTGGGAATTTTTCCATCCAGTACATCTGAAAAGGAATAATAAGGAAAAGTATTCTGCGGGCCGCAGAAGTTAATCAAATATCTCTCCCTTTCATCTGTAGGAATAAATATTTTCCCAAGTTTTATGCCTTGGGCAAATACGATTTTTAATTTCTCAAAGGGAATATCAAGGTATATTCTTGCTATTTCTAATCCTAAGGGTGGATAGTAAAAGTCTTTATATCTGACTACCATAGATTCTTTACGCGAAATCCCGTCAAGGTCAGTTATAATTGCCTGAGCATTACCAACTGAAAGAGCTTTTTCCATAAATGGTACAAGTGGGGGGAGAACAGCATTTGCTTCCGGAGGCTGAAGCGCTGTTTCAAGGCTTCCGGGATCTTCTGTCAAAAAATAAGAAAAACGGTTTAAATTTTCTAAAACCTCGGCGCTTATTTTCTTTCTGCTGTTTTCTTCATCTCTATTCTCAGGATCTAATGCCGCTGCTAAAATTACATTACCAGATTTTTCAAAGGATGCAGAGAGAAGTTTATCGTTATTTATCCCTTCCTGAGACTTTAAAATCTCTTTATAAAATAAGGAAGAGTTCCTGTCAGACTTCTCGAGTTTAAGTTCCCTGAAGTATTGTTCCAGAAATTTTAATTTTCTCTCTTCCTCGGTAATCTGCGGTTCGCTGAGAATAATATCAAACCCTATTGTTTTGACTCCGGTCTCTTTTAAAAAATTAACCATCTCTGCAAACCTGACTCTGTCCCATGGCCATCTCCCCAGTCTCTCGATACTTTTATCATCAATTGCTATTATCTTGATTTCATTTCCTGGATTCTTTGTGCCACGAAGCTTAAACATGGTATCAAGAGAAGTTAACTCCAGCCTTTCAATAAGAGTGATATTAGCATTGGGTCCATGAAAAAGGCATATTAAGAGCATGAATACTGTAACAATAATGCCTATGCCAAAACTTGTTAATTTTAGGCTGGATTTCTTCATTGAAAAGTTCCTTTTAAATTATATTCTCAACCGCATCTAAAACTATCCTGCAACCTGTCTTTAAACTTCCTTTAAATTCCTTACCTGAAAAACCCGGATTCCATTTATGCTCATGAAGTTCATCTGAAACAACCATAAGACTTGCAAAGGAAATTTTTCGAAATGCTGCAACAGAACAAAGGGCTGTGAATTCCATATCAACAGCCATTACACCATCTTCTTTAAATTTTCTAACCTTATCCCTTGTCTCACGATAGGGAGCATCAGTTGTCCATATCTTGCCTTTTTTTATTTTAAATCCCCTCTCTGTAAATTCCCTTTCTAAGGCCTCGACTATTGTCATATCAGGCGGAGGAATGTTGTTCCCATTAATATAATGCCTCGAAGTACCCTCCTCACTTATTCCACTTACAGGTATAAAAAAATCTCCAACTTTTAATCCATTCCCTAATGAACCGCAGCAGCTGACCATGACTATCTTTTTCCCATCACACGCAATGACCTTTTCTAAAATTGCACACGCCATAGGCGCTCCCACTCCGGGTCCTACAAGTGCTAACTCCCCTTTCCTATCTTTTAAAATTGCTAACAGTGTTATATCAAACCTCTTAAATCTTGTAACTTTCCATTTGTTTAGTCTCAGAAGAATTCCTGCAATTTGCAGTGTGGGAGAAAAAATGATTCTCTCCGGAAGATCAGGATCATTTTTGCCTTTAACCGGATTTATTATCGCCTCGTCCATAAAAAAAAGCTTTCCCACTTTCTCACGTTTATAAGAGGATTTTAGTTCCAAAAATTTTCATAAATCATAAACTAAAATTAACCATGTAGGGACAGGGCTTGTCCCTGTCCGTTATAATGGACAGCCACCTGCCTGCCGGCAGGCAGGTAAAGGCTGTCCCTACATTAATTTCAATTGTAGAAACAGACCTTTAGGTCTGTTAATTATCAACAGCCACCTGCCTGCGGCAGGCAGGTAAAGACCAGTTTTTACAATTTTCAAATGCCTCTTGATATTTGACATTATATTACCAACCCACTATAGTTCATAGAAAATGAACAAGGTAAAACCATTATGGATCACAGAGTATCTGTCATTATACCAACCTATAACAGGGCACAACTATTAGCTGAAGCTTTAAATTCTGTAACATCTCAGACCTATAAAGACTTCGAACTAATCGTTGTTGATGATGGTTCATCAGACAATACTAAAGAAGTAGTCAAAAATTTTAATGGAGAGATTAAATATTTATACCAGAAAAATCAAGGAGTATCTGCTGCAAGGAACCTGGGGATAAGAGAAGCAAAAGGAGAATTCTTAAGTTTTCTTGATTCAGATGATATGTTGGAAAGAAAGAAATTAGAAAAGCAGATAGATTTTTTTGATAAGAATAAAGAAGCAAAGGTATGCTACACAGATGAGATATGGGTAAGGAACGGGAAAAGAGTTAACCAGATGAAAAAACATGCAAAATACTCAGGTGATATTTTTGAGAAATCTTTACCTCTCTGCATTATCAGTGCTTCATCCATAACGATAAAAAAAGATGTTTTAACCCGTGTCGGCCTTTTTGATGAGTCTCTCATTGTGTGCGAAGACTATGACCTGTGGCTCAGAATAAGCAATGAATATCCGGTTTATTTCATTCCGGAAAAACTTATTATAAAAAGAGGAGGTCACAAAGACCAGCTCTCAAAAAAATATTGGGGTATGGACCGGTTCAGAATAAAAGTTTTAGAAAAGCTTTTATTAGAAGGTGGGCTTGATCCTTCAAAAAAAGATGCAACATTCAAGGAGCTTGAAAAAAAATGTGAAATCTTCTCAAAAGGATGCTTCAAGAGAGGAAAGATCGAAGAAGGAGAAAAATACGCAGCAATACCGCTCAAATATAAGGTGAGTATTTTAGGATTCGAGGATTCAAGGGTTCAAGAGATCAAGTGAGAATCAAATCCCCCCTTGCCCCCCTTTTCTAAAGGGGGGTTGGTGGGATGATTAAACCCTCGAACCCTTGAATCCTTGACCCCTTGAGCCCTTTCTTGAGTTAATGTAGGGACAGCCTTTACCTGCCTGCCGGCAGGCAGGCAGGGTTTTCTAACCCTGCATTTTAAAAAGAATTAATGATGAAAGTAACCATTCCGGGAAAAATAAGTTTAAAAGATATCGATTTAGAAGATGATGCCTTTTCCATATCCTATCCAAAATTTCTTGAGACACTAAAAACTTCAATTCAGGAAATCGGTTTACTGACACCACTAATTCTCAGAAGTAAAAATAGTTCCCTTCAGATAATATCAGGCTACAGAAGAGGAATTGTTTTAAAAGAACTCGGAGTAGATTTTATCCCGGCATATATTTTCAAGGATGGAGAGCTTGATAATGAAGAAGCGTTGAGGCTGGGCATTCTTGAAAATCTTTACACAAGAGAGATAAACCATATTGAGATTTCAAATTCCCTTTTTAAATTAGAAAAAGACTTAAGCATTGAACCGGAAAAAATTATTGAGACCTATCTCCCATTATTTGGTCTTGAGAAAAGCATGTTTATTTTTAAAAAATTTATTTCCCTCCAGAACCTCATTGATGGGATTAAGACCTTAGCAGTAGTAAAAAAGTTCCCTCTTAAAACCCTCGCAAAATTATCTCTCTTATCTGATAAAGACCAGGAATCCTTTCTCGAACTGGCAACAGAATTGAGCCTCGGATTTAATCTGGTAAACGAATTTTTAACTCTTTTAGAAGAGATTGCAGCAATAGACAGGGTTTCTATCTCAGATCTTTTATTAGATAAATCTGTTAACGATATTTTAAGTATTGAAGATATCAACAGAGATGTCAAAACAAAGCTCCTTATCTCACTGCTAAAAGCTATGAGATATCCTCATATCCATGATTTCAAGAAAAGCATCAAAAGTAATATCAAAAATCTTCACCTCCCGCATGAAATAGCAATGGATATTCCTGAAAATCTTGAAGGAGGAACTATTGCTATGCGGTTTAAATTTAAAAATAAAAAAGATTATCAGGAAATTCTCAGTAAACTAATAGAAATCTCTGATTCTGAGGATTTCAGTAAAATCTTAGAAATGATTTAGAAAGGAATAAAACGGAAGGATTTGAGGATTCGAGGAGCCAAGGAGTCAAGCGAAAATCAAATCCCCCTTATCCCCCCTTTTCTAAAGGGGGGTTGGTGGGATGATTAAGCACTCGAACCCTTGAATCCTTGACTCCTTGAACCCCTTTATTATTTATTATGTTTCCAATAGAAAATATCTATATTGAAAATAATTCCAAGGAAAGCATTATAACTAAAAACATAATCTCATCATCAAAAAATTCCAAAATTACTTACATAGATTCTTCAAAAGAAATTTTATCTGAAATCTTAAAATTACCTGATCCAATCAGCAAAGGGAAAAAAACTTTACTAATTACAGAAAATAAAGGCTCTTTCCTGAAAAAATGTCCAGGGACAAAAAGGATGATCTGCTGCAACTACTACTTCTTAAACTTTGCAACAAACTGCCCGCTGGATTGTTCTTACTGCATCATGCAGGAGTATCTTTGTAATAACCCGGTTTTAAAAATATTTTCAAATGTGGAAGATATGCTTTCAGAAACAGAATCATTTCTCGAGGCAAATCGCAATAAATATTTCCGGATAGGGACTGGAGAGCTTACTGACAGTCTTGCACTTGATAATATAACCGGTTTCTCAAAAATAATTGTCCCCTTTTTTGCAAGCAAACAAAACGTAATTTTAGAACTTAAAACAAAAACAGATTGTATAGAAAATCTAATGTATTTAGATCATGGAGGAAAAACAGTTATTGCCTGGTCTCTTAACCCGCAGAAGATAATTGACGGTGAGGAATTATATTCAGCTTCATTAGAACAAAGAATGGAATCTGCAGCCCGCTGTCAGGGGAAAGGATATAAAATTGCTTTCCACTTTGACCCGATAATTTTGTATGAAGGATGGGAAACAGATTATAATGGAATAGTAAAAAAGATTTTTAATGCAATAGACTCTAAATCAATATTGTGGATAAGCTTGGGAGGGCTTCGCTTCTCCCCGCAATTAAAGCCAATTATAAGTGAACGCTTTGCACAAAATAATATTTTATATGGTGAAATGGTTTTATGCCCGGATAACAAAATGCGTTATTTCAAACCAATGAGAGTTGACGCCTTCAAAAAGATGGTAGATTATATTAAAAAATATGATAACGATATTCCTATCTACCTTTGCATGGAAGACCAGGATGTATGGAAAAAAGTTTTTGGAGCTATTCCTAACGGGATTAGAAATCTAAATAATATTTTTGAAATTAATTCTTAAATTTTTTCTGCTGTAGATCCATTGTTTTCTGAACTGCCTCTACTGTTTCTTCCTTGCCATTTTTAACTTTGTCTGTATTATATTATTAAAGAATACCTTGAAGTGTTTTTGTAAAAAGCACTGATAGAACCAAGGAAGGATGAGAGATATGGTAATGTTTCAAAAGGTCAGAAGAGGTATTTACTCGATTAAAAGCCTCTTGATCCATGGAAGATTCAAGTCCACAAGATGGGACTACAAGCACCACGTTGTGCCCCCAATCTCTTCTTCCTCAGCTTACCGCCTGGATTCGGTCAGAAGAGGTGCAAAAGGATTTGAGGAGTTTGGAGCAAAAGTAACGGACAAACTTCATCATCCGCCCATTTATATCTATGACCGTCTCGGTGAACCAACCAGGGACATGCTTGAGGATAACCTCGCATTTGCTGAAAGGGGAGATTGTGCTGTAACATTTTCTTCAGGAATGGCTGCTATAGCAGCAGCAGCAGGAATTTGTGTGTTTGCAGGAGACAGTATAATCTCCCATAGAGTCCTTTATGGGAGCACATATTCCCTTTTCACTAACTGGTATCCTAAATTGGGAA
>Ga0154356_1149_pt1 | contig 17768 bp, 16 predicted proteins | sample RifGroA2_FD_115884 | JGI IMG/M metagenome (GOLD analysis project Ga0154356, IMG submission 115884) | Candidatus Schekmanbacteria bacterium GWA2_38_11 | reverse complement strand
ATTTATTTAAGAAATCGTTTGCCATGAAGTTTTGCTTTCTTTTTTGAGATTTTTTCTTTGGACAGGCGAGACGCCTGTCCTATTCGTAAATAATTATACACAACCGCATATCCGGAAACCTGCCTCTACCCCGGGTAGCATCGGGTCTCCTGACCCGATGTAAATTGCCATTTTTCCGCTGATTCGCTTTTGGACAGGCGGGACGCCTGTCCTACCCGTAAATAATTAACACTTACCAGTAGGTCAGGCGTCTCGCCTGACTTATTTTCCCTCTAATTTAGAAAATTTCTTCTCAAATTTAAGTTATTGCCTCCCCCGTGTCAAATAAATATTGACAGAAAAAGAAAATACATATAAAAAAAGGCAGAAATTTACCTGCAATATAAGAGCTGCCAAGATAATTTTTAATTTCCTTATTCTGTTCTAATCAATAAAGAGGTCAAGAAAAGAAGAAATGGGATATTTTATAACTGAGGAAATTGAAAGTAAAAATAATTTAGAGAGGATATTCAAGATATTTCTTTTTGTTACTTTCAGCCTCATTGTCTTCTCAGCCTATGTAACAGGGTCTTTTGCTAAAGCAGGCTATTGGTATAACATTAATATATTCTCTAAATATTTCTCTCTGCCACTCTTCTTCTACGCATTTTTAGTATGCATCCATCTTCCCTACAGGGCAATACTCTGGTTCTGTTATAAACCATACAAACTAAAAGATTATTTCCCGAAAATCTCTGTAATAATACCTACCTATAATGAAGGGGAAATGGTCAGCAAAGCACTTCTGTCATGTGTAAATTCTGACTACCCGGAATCAAAATTAGAAATAATATGCATTGACGACGGCTCAACTGATGATACCTGGAGTCATATACAGAAAATACAGCAGCAGTATCCTCTTCTTATCACAGCCATAAAGTCTCGCAGGAACAAGGGCAAAAGAAATGCTCTTGCCATAGGGTTCAGAAAATCCATGGGCGAAATACTTGTTACCATGGATTCAGACAGCATTGCAGATGAAAAAGCCTTTAAGGCTATTGTTGCCCCTTTTGTTGATAAAAAAATAGGAGCTGTCACAGCCAAAGTGAAAGTCTTTAACAAGGACGAAAATTTCTTAACAAGAATGCTCGGCGTGCGCTATACAATGGCTTTTGAATTCTTCAGAGCATCAACATCAGTCTTTAAAACCGTGATGTGCTGTTCAGGAGTCCTTTCCGCCTACAGGAAAAGTGTGATTATGAAATTCTTAAATGAATGGCTGTATCAGGAATTCATGGGCCAGGTATGCACCTATGGAGATGACAGGTCACTCACTAACTTTGTTATACGCAAAGGCTTTTACACAGTTTATCAGAGAAATTCTGTGGTCTATACACTGGTTCCGAATAACTTAAAAAAATTAGCAAAGATGCTTACCCGGTGGCACAAGAGCTTTATAAGGGAAGGTATTATCTTTTCATCTTTTATGTTTACCAGATACAGGAAGAAAAACCGTTTTCTTCCTGCCTTTGATTTTTGCCTGACAACAATACTGATGCTCTTCCAGTTTTATGTTTTCTTTTTCTCTCTCTACTACATAACAATTGATCCAATATTAATTTTGAGGTTCTTTTCCCTTATAGTTATCATGGGTCTGGTTTACATGCTTTTCTACATCCGCTTTGAGAAGAATTCTGATTTTGTCTATGGCATAATCTATGCCTTCCTCCATGTATTTTTTCTCATGTGGACAATCCCCTACGCTTTTATAACATTTAAGAATAATTCATGGCTGACAAGGTAAACTGAAAACTTAAAGTGCAAAGCGAAAACCTTTGGAAGAGGGTTTGAGGATTCAAGTTGTCATGGGCTAAAAAACTTTAAACTTAAAGCAAAAAACTAAAAGTTATAATTCAAAGTTTTGAGTTTTAGTTTTGCACTTTTCGCTTTTAGCTTTAAGTTATATACGTCCCCGGCTTCTCGCATGGGCTGGAGAATTTTTATTCTTCCTCATAGTCAGAATCATGAAAATGCTGAAGGGGACTAGTATTAAGCTGAGGAACTGGGAAGTGGACAAAAGGCCATTAAAGACAAATCCTCTCTCATCTGCTCTGAAGAACTCAACTGCAAACCTCATTACTGAATAGAGGATCACATAGAACCATGTAACCTCGCCATCAAAACTTTTCCGTTTCTGAAACCAGTTAAGAAAAAGGAAAATCATAAAGTTTGATAAAGACTCATAAATCTGCGTTGGATGCACAGGGATATTGAGAACTGACTGGGCAAGGGAATCAGGATTTTTAAATGTGATTGCCCACGGGACATTTGTCGGCTTTCCATAGCAGCAGCCTGCAAAAAAACAACCCATCCTCCCAAAGGTATGTGCAAGAGGGACAGCAGGGGCAAAGAGGTCAAGACTCTTCCATACAGGCATCTTATATTTTTTTACTAAATAATAACCAACGGCAAAAGCAGAGAGAAATCCTCCGTAAAAAACCAACCCGCCTTCCCAGATCTTAAAAATTCCAAGAATATCACCTTCAAAGCTCCTGTATTCCAGAATCACATAAAGAATCCTTGCACCAAGAATTCCCGACAGGACTAAATATACGGTTATGTCCAGTATCTTCTGGTAATCGAATCCCTGACGTTTTGCCTGCTTTGAGAGATAGAGCATAGCAAGGAATATTCCCAGAGCAATCAGAGCTCCGTAGACATGGACTTTAATGGGGCCAAAAGAAAAAAGAGTTGGATACAACTGCAACCTCCTTTTTGGTTCTAAATTATATATATTAAATTATACGAGCTACAGTCAAGCTGAAACAGCTATAAGCTATAGGCTGTAACAGTATCAATGTATCAAAGTTAAAATGCAAGACCTGGTAGCTGCGGGCTTCCTGCCTGTCGGCAGACAGGTAGCCCGCGTAAAAAATGCAGGGGCAGACCTTCAGGGTTGTCTGCCGGCAGGCAGGCAGACATTAAGCAAGGCTGAAGTCTTCGGCGTGAGTTCAGTCGAACGCCTTGCCCTACAGTTTATACCTTACTTTCACTCAACTACTGAAGATGCAGTAACAAGCTCAACCCCTTCTTTCTCAAATTCAGGAAGCATCATCTGAATGGCAACAGCAGTCTCAGGGTACGGATGACCTATGCCAATGGCCTTGCCATTCTTTTTAGCAAGGCTTAAAAGCCTTGAAAGTTCTTTTTCAATCTCAGGCACTTCCCTTATATTGTCAAGAAAGACCAACCGTTCTCCAAACTTTACATCAAGTTCCATTGCCACTTCAGCACCTTTGGTTTCAGCGGTGGTCCGACTGTCAATGAAAAACAGTTTTTTCCTTTTAGCCCAGCCCAAAATAATTTTCATTTTTCCCCTGTCTTGAGTCAGTTTAGATCCCATGTGGTTATTAAACCCGACCGCATTGGGAACTGATTCCAAATCTTTGTCAAGAATCTTCAATATTTCATCCTCTTCCATTGTTGAGAATATTCCTCCCTTTCCCGGATCATCTTTGGGGTAATCCTCCGGTTCCATGGGACAATGAAGGATGACCTCTTTACCAGAATCATTAGCAAGCCGTGATATTTTTTTTGAAAAGGCGAGGTTTGGCAGAATAGAAAAAATTATAGGCCCGTCTATCTTTAAAAAAACATTTGCCTGCTTTAAGCTTCCCCCCAGATCATCAATTATCAGTGCAACCATTGGCTTCTTTTTAGAAATCTCAGGTGGTAGAGGTTTGTAAATCTCTTCCTCTCCGGCATATGGATAAATAACTATCTCCTGAATTATAAATCCGCTTAACTTGACAACATACTTTCTCCCCTGCTTTTTTATTATTCTCTCATCTCTCGTCTCTTCAACATCAACACCGCGAAGCTCTGAAAGCCCTCTGATAGCCTTTGCTATATCCTCAATTTTTACTCCCTTCTTAAGAGTAATAACTCTTTTACAGAGTAAAACCTTCCCGTTCTTGAGGCTCTTTAACTCTTCAGAACTTGAAACAATCTCTTTTTTCGACAGACCTGCTTTAAAAAGGCTGCTTTCAAGTTTCAGGTTTACCTCTTCTGATTTTTTTAAAAGCTCTTTTTCATACTTTTGGCTTTCCAGATATTTTAATACAATTATCCCTGCCGCAACTGCTGCCAGTACAAAAATGATCACGCCAATGTAGGGGGATCTTCCTTTCTTCTTACTTTTCTTTGCCAGTTTATTCATTCCGGTGGTAAATTTTTACGGCGTCTGGATTCCCGCTGGAGTTTACCCTCATGAAAATGGGGGCGGGAATGACGGCCATCAATATTATTCTTCACCCCGATGCAAAGCATCGAGGAATTCTTTTGATTAATTATTTCATTAGGTTCGCTCGGGGAACGAACCCAACAAAGGGTAACCTCTCATCCCCGTGCTTCCACACGGGGAATTTAGGTTATATTCTTGTTAAAATAATGGAGACTAAAGCCTCCCCTACCCTTCGACAGTAATTTATGGCTTACAGCTTAAAACTGCTAAGCATTGTCATTTCCCGCTTTCAGCTGTCTGGCTTGCAGATTTCTCTAAAATAATAACCCCTTTCAAAAGCTCAATTGCTCGTTTAAGCTGGTAATCTATTTTAGGGTCAATCTCTGAAGGAGGTATTATTGGCATGTTTTCTTCTTCTTTCTCCAGTTCCTCATCTTTTCCAACCTCATCTTTTTCTTTAGTCTTATCTATTTCAGTCCTGTCCTTTATCTCAGTATTCTTCAAATGCTTTTCAAGATCTTTCTCTCTGATAATAAATCTTTTATCCTTTTTCTCATCTTTATAATACTCTGCTTCTTCTACCTCTATGTCAGGAACAATTCCTGTCTCCTGGATTAATCTGCCTTTAGGCGTATAATAGCGGGCTGTAGTCAATCTCAGAGCCGAGCCGTCGCTTAAAGGGATTACGGTCTGGACAGAGCCTTTGCCAAATGTCTTGATTCCCATTATAACACCCCTTCCCCAGTCCTGCAAAGCACCTGCAACTATCTCTGAAGCTGAAGCAGAACCGCTGTTTACCAATGTCACCATTGGATAATTTGGGAAAAGAGGTTTCTTCTTTGATATGAATTCTAAATCTTTCTTACCCAACCTATCAACAGTATAGACAAGAAGCTTTCCATCCCCAAGGAAACGGTCACAGACCTCAGAAGCCATATTGAGGAGTCCGCCGGGATTATTTCTAAGGTCAAGAACCAAGGCCTTCACTTTCAGATTCAGAAATTCCTTAAGAGCTTTATCAAGTTCATCACTTGTATCTTCCTGAAACTGGGTTATCCTCAAATATCCGATATCATCAAATACTTTTGTCTTTACGCTTTTTATCTTAATAATATCCCGCTCAAGCACAAAGTCCTTAGGCTCCTTAAAAGAATCCCTCATTATTGTTATGGTAACTTTTGTACCTTTAGGACCTCTCATCTTCTTGACCGCTTCTGACAGAGACATGTGCTGGGTAGGTTCCCCGTTTATCTTTAGTATCTTGTCAAGGGCTTTGATTCCTGCTTTAAATGCCGGAGTATCATCTATTGGCGATATTACGGTTAGCTGGTTTTTTACTGTTGCTATCTGGATTCCTACCCCGCCGAATTTTCCCTGGGTCTCAATCTGCATCTCTTTAAACATATCAGGGGTCATGAAACTCGAATGGGGGTCAAGGGTATCAACCATCCCTTTAATAGCCCCATATATTAAATCCTTATCATCCTTTACCTTATCTGCATCAACATACTGACCTTTTATCAGAGTAAGGGCCTGAGTAAATACTGATAGTTTTTCATAGGTGTTATCTTTTTTATCTTCAACTTTTGCTTTAAGCGCCATTCCAAAAACAAGAGTTGAAATTATTACAAAGACAACAGTATAGAGATTCTTCCTCTTACGCATTTAATTTTCCTCCTTCATGATTATTAACCTCTTCTCTCATAGCAAAACTAATAAAAGGATTCAAGTGAAGATCAAATCCCCCCTTGCCCCCCTTTTCTAAAGGGGGAAATTCATTAACTCCTCCCTTGAAAAAGGGGGATAAAGGGGGATTTTAATTTCCTCAAACCCTTCTACTTCTTTTAATACCGTCACTTCTTCTTAAGCCATATCAATGGATCCTGGGGGACACCTTTATACCTGACTTCAAAATATAACTCGCTTCTTCCGTCAGATTCTTTAGTATCTACCCGCCCGAGGATTTTCCCCTGCGTCACCTTTTCACCAGCCTTTGCATAAAGCTCAGACGCATAACCATATACAGAATAAAATCCCTCTCCATGATCCACTATCATCAGCTTCCCGTACATGGAGAAATTATCTGCATACAGCACTGTCCCCGGAAAAATTGAACAAAATTTATTCTCCCCGTTAACCTTTATTGTTATTCCTTTATTATAGAGATAGGTATTAAATTCTTTGTCAATCTGTTTCCCAAAAGTCTTCACAACCTCACCTTCCACAGGCCACGGCAGATTGCCTTTTGTTACCTTAAATCTCCGCGAGCCGTTCCTGCCTTTCATATCTTTTTCAGCAGTTACCTTTTCCTTTAACAGCCCCTTTATCAGATCCTGCAGTTTTTCAGAGTCTCTCTCAGCCTTTTTAATGGATGCGGTATGTTTTTTTTCGTTACTGCTTATTTCTGCAAGAAAACGCTCCTTTTCGCTTTTACGAAACAGAATATCTTTTTCAGCAGTTTTTATTTTCTCAAGTATCCCGTAGGAGCTGTTTTTTGAAGCCTCGAGGTTTTTTCTCATGCCATCTAACTGTGTAAGTTCAGATTTAAACTCTCCAATTAATTTTCCATCGTTTCTGGCAACTATCTCAAGCAGTTTTACTTTTTGGGAAAGTTCAAAAAAATCTTTTGAATTATAAATAATCTCCATTTTATAAAAATTTCCCTGCTTGTACATATTTCTCAATCTTTTACTTAACCTCTTTTTTATGGCAGAAAATTTATATGTTTGCTGGTCAATTCTCTGCTGAAGCTCGTTCAAAAGCAATAAATTTTTTTCATATTCGTTTCTGTATGTCTCTAATTCCCTGTTCTTGAAAGCAATCAGATCGTCCAGCTTTTTTATCTCTTCAGATACATTCTTTTTATCTTTCTTCAGCTTCTCAAGCTTTTTCTTTTCCTGCGTTATTTTCCCATCATAATCCTTTAGCTTCTTCTGGCTTTCAGAAATTTTCTTTTCTATATTCTCCGCTGGTTCTGAAGATAGGGACTCTTTAACCCCGATTAAAAACAAGGAAGAAAAGAAAACAACTAATATCAAATATATGGTTGCAGGAAAGATACATAAACGTAGCTTTACGGGCTGTTGAAAAACATAAAAAAATATTTTCCTGCCTGCCTGACGGTAGGCAGGTAGGGGTCTCATATCGAGCCTGAAAAGGCTCTCCCACAATTGTGGGAAACCCCTTCTGGGGTTGATTCTTCTTGTGCCTTCTGAAAAATAATACCAAATTGGAAGGCAGGGACAGAGCCCGCCCCTACAATTTTTGGTTGGAGTACTCTTTTCCAAAGAGGGGGAAAATGGGATTTTTGACATACGCAATTTAAAATTCATGATACTTTTTTAAGCTACCTTATGTCTTGCAGAAAATTTACTCATCGCTTAATTCTTTAAATATTTTGTGGTTGATAAAACCCCGCCTAAAATGCCCAGAATAGTTCCTGAACCTATTAACAGAAGTGTGTCGTTCACTGAGAAGAAAGAGAACGCCTGCTGAGGAAATATAAAAGAAAATGCACCGGTAATTTTTTGAAACATAAGATTGTAGGCAAGATAAAGAACCAGCAGAGACATTCCTGACCCGAGTAAACCTTCTATAATTCCTTCAAATATAAACTGTCCTCTTATGAACCAGTTTGTCCCTCCTACAAGTTTCATTATCTCAATCTGAGATCCCTTGGAATGGATAGTAAGCTTAATTCCGTTGTAGATTATCAGGATTAGTCCTGTACCTATCAGCGCCACCAATAGCCAGATAACCATTCTGATAAGAGAGATAAAGGAGAAAAAATGGTTGACCCAATCCTTGCTCAGGCTCAGGCCCTCAACGCTTTTCCATTTGGAAAGAATCGATATTAAATCTGCCAGTTCCTTTTTGTTACTATAATTTTCCTTTATCCTGACTTCAAAAGAAGACGGAAACGGGTTGTCTTCTATTTCCTCAACCACTTTCTCGTATCCTTTAAAATTCTTTTTAAAATCAAGATAGGCATCCAGTCGTGAAGTATAATGGACTACTTTGACAGCAGGATAATTCAGCAGGAATTTTTTTAATTTCAAGAAATCTTCTGACCCTGATGCTACATCATCCTTCAGGAAAACCACCAGGGAAAGATCTTTTGAAATTGAGCTTAAAGCCCTATCTATGTTTGTATCAAATATTAAAAGTGTCCCGAAAATGAAAAAGGAAATGGATATAATAAGAATTATTGTGAGGTGAAGATAAAAATTGCCTTTTAGGTTTTTTAAAGCCTCTATTAAGAAGAAGCTTAAATTTCTATAAAGCATCACCCTGCCTTGGAAGGTTTTCTCCTGCCATGTTACCTGAATCAAGGATAATAGTCCTTTTCCCGGTCTTCTCTATCATTTCGCGGTTATGTGTGGCTATAACAACAGTGGTCCCTTTTAAATTCAGAGCGCGGAAGATATCCATCACCTGATTGGCATTATCTAAATCAAGGTTCCCTGTGGGTTCGTCAGCAAGGACTAAGGCAGGTTCATTGACTACAGCCCTTGCAATACATACTCTCTGCTGCTCGCCGCCTGATAACATTGAAGCTATTTCATTTGATCTTTTTTCAAGACCCACAAGTTTGAGTGTCTCTAATACCCTGGTTTTTAATTCCACCTTCCTGGTTCCCAATATCCTCAGGGCAAAAGCCACGTTGTCAAAAACAGTTTTATCAGAAAGCAGCTTAAAATCCTGAAACACTACGCCCATATTTCTTCGCAAAAAGGGAATACTGTTTCTTTTGAGTATTGCCAGATTCCTGCCAAACAAAAGGATCTGGCCGTTTGTTGCTCTGTCGCCGAGATAGATGAGCTTGAGGATTGTAGTTTTACCTGCACCGCTTGGTCCTGTAATAAATACAAACTCCTCTTTTTTTATATGCAGGTTTATATCCTTTAAAGCCCACCTTCCTCCCTCATAAACTTTATCAACCCGTAACAACTGGATCATTGGATCACCAAACCCTTTAGAGAGGTCTATGAAAAAGATGAAAGAGACCTCTGATTACACAGATTTTTTCTCAGAAACCCAATCTTTGCAATCTACTTTAATCACTGTAATCAGAAATCTCAGAATACATTTTCTGAGATTTCTTTATTATGCTTTGACTCTTTCTCCTTTTTTCTCCAGTACCTTCTTGGCAGAATTCACCAAATTGGTTGCTGTAAGACCATATTCTCTGAGCAGGTCCTCTGAACTTCCTGACATTCCAAATCTGTCTTTAATACCAACCCTTATCATAGGGGTTGGTCTGTTTTCACCCAGTATTTCTGCAACGGCAGACCCTAACCCGCCGATGATTGAATGCTCTTCAGCGGTAATAATCGCCCCTGTATCATCTGCTGACCTGATTATCAGATCCTCATCAATCGGCTTTAATGAAGACATATTCACCACCCTTACATCAATCCCCTCTTGCTCTAAGACCGATGCAGCCTCTAAGGAAGCTGATACCATAATGCCGCAGGCAAAAATCGTAGCGTCTTTCCCGTCTCTCAGGATCTTGCCCTTTCCAAGTTCAAAAACATAATCTTCATCAAAAAGAACCGGAAATTTATCCCTCGAGCATCTTATATAGATGGGTCCTTTAAAATTAGCAGCATACTCAACTACTTTTTTAACTTCATATGCATCCGCAGGGATCACTACCTTCATATTCGCAAGAGTCCTCATCAGGCTTATATCCTCTGTAGACTGATGAGAAGCACCGTCAGGCCCGACTGTTATCCCTCCATGGCTTGAAACTAATTTTACATTCTGCTTTGGAAAGGATACTGACTGCCTTACCTGTTCCCATGCCCTCCCGGTCAGAAAGACGGCAAAAGTACTTACAAATACGGTCTTACCTGATGCAGCAAGTCCCGCTGCTGTTCCTATCAGGTTCTGCTCTGCCACTCCCATATTAAAGAATCTGTCCGGGAACTCTTTTGCAAACATTGATGTCTTGGTAGAACCGGACAGGTCTGCATCAAGAACCACAATGTCCCTATTAATCCTGCCGAGTTTTACTAAAGTCTCACCGTAAGCTTCTCTTGTGCCGTAAAATTTTTTCAAAGAACTTTCCTTACTCATCTGCTCCTATCTCTTTCAAAGCCTTTTCAAGCTCCTCTTTTGTGGGTGTGGTTCCATGAAACCTGTTTTCATTTTCAATGAAGCTGACTCCCTTTCCTTTAATGGTTTCAGCAATAATAACTGACGGCCTCCCCCTGACCTTTTCAGCACTGTCAAGGGCATCTGTTATTTCTCTTAAATTATGGCCGTCAACCTCAAATACCTCCCACCCGAAGGCTTTCCATTTCTGAGCAAAAGGTTCTACCTCCATAATCTTCATTATAGGGCCGTCAATCTGAAATCCGTTTCTGTCAATCAGAACGCAGAGGTTATCAAGCTTATAATGTGCACAACTCATTGCTGATTCCCATATCTGTCCCTCCTGGCATTCACCGTCACCAAGGATTGCATAGACCCTGGTATTTTTCTTATCAAGTTTTCCGGCTATAGCCATTCCGCCAGCCATGGATAAACCCTGCCCCAGGGAACCAGTGGAAACTTCAACCCCTGGAGTAACTGCACTGAATGGATGACCCCTTAAAATAGACCCAAGTTTTCTCAGGTTCATAAGCTCCTCAATTGGAAAATACCCTGAAAGAGCAAGAACGGAATAAAAGGCAGGGGCAGCATGGCCTTTGGAAAGCACAAACTTGTCCCTTTCCTCCCACTTTGGGTCTGCGGGGTTATGACGCATCTTGTAAAAATAAAGAGACACCAGCAATTCGACAGCCGAAAGCGAACCCCCTGTATGCCCTGAACCAGCTTTGGTAAGCATCTTCAGGATGTTGATGCGCATTAACTTTGCTTTTTTTCCAAGCTCCAAAATCACTTTATCTGTAACCATTAGGTGATATCAACCCTCTGACCTGTATTGCAAGTACTTTTTTATTAAATTAAACCCACTATATTTTAGATTTTTCTTTTATGCAAGAGGAATTTTTCTCAAGGCTAAAGCCTCCCCCCTACCTGAATTTTCCCTTTCAATCACGTAAAAGAAGATGTTCTTCCCCCTTTTCATCTTGACCGCAAATCTTTTAAATGTTAAAAATAAAAAAAGGATAAAAAAGTTATGTCAGTAAGATTTCCTCATAAAAAAGAGAATAAAGTTAAAAGAGTCTGGCCAAAGGGCTACAAAAGATTTGAAATTGGAAGCGAAGAAGAAATTTTTGAAGTAAAACCTCAAAAATATAATTTTAGACTTATCCTCCTTTCACTTATTCTCGTACTAATCTTATGGTTTTTAGTTATCACCCCTTACCTGAACCACCCCCTCAAAAAGGAGGGCCCTATTAAGATTAAAATCTTTAATGGTGATATCCCCGCATATAGCAACCCAAAGGCTAAATAAAAAGTTATAGAAAACATTTTTCTATAACACTTATAGCTGATAACCGGTATCTTATTATCTTTTTATCTTTAATTACCTACCACCCCGATAGAACTGCGGGGTATTAAATTTTTGAAACTAATTACATATGCCTGTCATTCCGGGCTTGACCCGGAATCCAGTCTCTTTGCTCTGGATTCCCCGTATCAAGTACGGGGCAGGCTCTGCTGGAGTTTATCCCTGCGAAAGCAGGGACAGGAATGACGACAAAAAAGTTGAAATGATATATACACCCCACAAAAAATTCTTTTCATTAATTCAATCAGCCACAGGCTATAAGTAGATTTTCGAAAAGACCTTGTTCTTTCAAAAATCTCTACTATCTGAGTTTTATACTTGCAAAAAAGGTCCTTCCTTCTCTCTTTATAAGCATTATGACATGATTGTTTTTTTCTATCTTCTTTAATGCCATTTCATAATCTTTAACGTTAGTAAGCTTCTCTTTGTTAATCTCCAGTATTACGTCGCCAACCCTTAAATCATTCTCTTCAGCCAGGCTCCCCTTTCTCACTCCCTTAATCAATACTCCCTCAGGAGGTGTATTAGACCTTCTCTCCTCTAATGAATCAATCTCTGCAACTGTCAGTCCAAGCTTGTCTGTGACCTGGGTTGAGGATTTTATAATGAGATCATCCTTAAGCTCCTCAACCTGAACCTTTAAAACTTTCGTCTCACCGTTTCTCATCAGAATAACATCAACTACACTCCCTATCTTTGTGCTGGCAACTATTCTTGGAAGGTCGTGATAGGAATCTACTTTCTTCCCGTTAAATTCAAGGATCACATCGCCTCTTTTTATTCCTGCTTTCTCAGCGGGTGTATCTGCTATTATATCACCGACCAGCGCACCTTTTGTATCTTTCAGGTTAAAAGTCTTTGCAATTGTTTCATCAACCTGCTGGATATTTACCCCAAGCCAGCCCCTCGTCACGCTCCCTTCCTCTTTTAAACTTTTGAGGATTTCCTTTGCCATATTTATGGGCGTTGCAAACCCTATCCCCTGGCCTGAAGCAACAATAGCAGTATTTATCCCCACTACTTCTCCGCTAATATCAAACAAAGGACCTCCGCTGTTGCCCGGGTTGATAGAGGCGTCTGTCTGGATAAAATTATCATAATTTCCTATTCCAATTACCCTTCCCTTGGCGCTCACAATCCCTGCTGTAACTGTCTGCCCGAGACCAAAGGGGTTCCCGATGGCAACTACCCATTCCCCTACTTCAACCTTGTCAGAGTCTCCAAGGTACGCAACGGGAAGCGACCCGTTTGAGGAAATCTTTATGAGGGCAATATCAGTCTTTGGGTCCCTGCCTATGACCTTTGCTTCATATTCCCTTCCGTCTGACAATGTAACTTTAATTTTCGTTGCATTTTCTATTACATGGTTATTAGTCAGAATGTATCCGTCATTGCTGATTATAAAGCCTGACCCAAGGCTCTGGCGCTTGAGATCACTTTTTGGCATGTCCTCAAAAAACTTATCAAAAAAATCATCAAATGGGTTTGGGTTTCCCCCTCTGTCTCTGTTTTCCCAGGGATGGAATTTTTTCGGACTTAAAACCTGCGTAGTGCTAATATTGACTACTGCAGGCTTTTCCCGCTTAATTAATTCAACGAAAGAATCCGGCCTTTTGAACTTGTCAACCTTTGGTGCATTCTCTTTTAGGGGTCTTTCCTTCCATAGAACTTTTTTCGACTGAGTGGAAAAATCAATTCTTGAAGCAAAAATAATTCCAACAAGAATTAATACAACCAGAATCAGACTTAGACTCGTAACATTTCTTTTTTCCATAAAGTTCTCTCTGAAAATCCTTTCCGGACAGGCGGGACCTGCCTGCCGGCAGGCAGGCGCCTGACCTACTTTTATTGTGGGTAGGGGCGACTTTAGTCGCCCTTGACATAACACATTTCTAAGTTTCTTACATTAAAATGGGAAGACTAAAGCACCCCCCTCCCCTGCTTTATTATTTCTTAATCTTTTTTTTATAAGCTATCCAAGTCTTTTGTCAATGTCCAAATCTTCCATATAAAATCAAATACCATCATTTTGAATTTTGATTTTTAAATTTTAAATTTCTTTGTACTCTTCTGCTACTTTTTAATCATCTCCCCTCTCATTGAACAGAAAACACCGCACATGGTGCACACGTCAGGGGTCTTGGGTCTGCTTGCATCCCTTATGGATTTAGCCTTTTCAGGATCAATTGAGAGCCTTATCTGCTCTTCCCAGTCAAGGTTCTTTCTTGCACTTGACATCCTGTTGTCCCTCTCCACCGCACCTCTTATCCCCTTGGCTATGTCTGCTGCATGAGCAGCGATCTTTGTAACAATCACACCTTCCCTCACATCCTCAACTGTTGGAAGACGCAGATGCTCGGATGAAGTCACATAGCAGAGGAAATCAGCGCCAAAGCTTGCAGCCAGTGCCCCGCCTATTGCGGATGTAATATGGTCATATCCCGGAGCAATGTCAGTAACAAGAGGTCCTAAAACATAAAATGGCGCTTTCTTGCACAATCTCTTTTGAAGAACAACGTTTGCTTCCACCTGGTTTATGGGAACATGCCCCGGGCCTTCTACCATGACCTGGATCCCGTGCTCCCATGCCCTCTCAGTCAGCTCGCCGAGCAATATCAATTCCTGCATCTGCGGACGGTCAGTTGCATCATGGAGACACCCGGGCCTCAGTCCATCCCCAAGACTTAAACAGACATCGTATTTCCTCATTATCTCAAGGAGTCTGTCAAAGTCCTCATAGTAAGGATTTTCCTTCCCGTTGTGCTTCATCCATTGTGAAATGATTGACCCGCCACGGCTTACTATCCCTGTTATCCTTTTCTCTTTTTCAACCCTCTCCAAAGTATTTAACGTGACTCCGCAGTGGATAGTCATGAAATCAACACCTGCCTCAGCCTGTTTCTCTATGACCTTAAAAAAATCATCCTTTTTAATCTTTGCAATCGACTCTCCCTTTTTATAAGCTTCTACTCCGGCCTGATAGATTGGAACAGTCCCGACAATAACATCTGAGACGTCCAGCACCTGCCTTAATGTCTCTTCCAGATCCCCTCCCGTAGATAAATCCATGATGGAATCTGCACCAGCCTCAACTGCAGCTTTGATTTTTGACAGCTCCTCTGAAAGGTCAATATGCTCCGGAGAAGTGCCTATATTGGCATTTACCTTTGTGCTTAGCCCCTCACCAATGCCGCAGGGTATGATTGGCCGCCTGTTTGTATTCCTTGGTATTATAACCTTACCACATGAGATCTTCTGTAAAAGTTTTCCTGGATTCATCCCCTCTTTCTTTGCTACTGACTCTACTTCAGGAGTCACCTCACCTTTCCTTGCTTTTTCAAGCAGTGTCATACCCTCTCACCTTCCTTTTGGTTTAAATTTTTTGCTGTCATTATTCAAAATTGGTAGCCGCAGGCTTCTCCATTATTTCTGTAGGGCAACCCTTTAGGGTTGCTTCCTTAAGCAAGGCTAAAGCCTTGCCCTACATCTTTAGTCTTTTGTCTCAAGTTTCCCCCCCTGCCCTCTGTGGGTAGGGGCGACTTTAGTCGCCCTTTCAGTCTCAGGTCTCATGTCTCATGTCTTCTTCTGTATCCCTCTGTTTATCCTGATAACCTTATTTGCCACATCAGCCGGATCTTTTCCTGTAACCCTTACCATTGCTTCTTTCCCGATACCGCCTCTGTCAAAAATGATATCAGGTATTCCACCTTCCCTTTTTAAGACAGAATCAACTCCCCACTCAAGGCTTTTTCCTTCATTTATCCTGACATTTTTTGGCTCTTTCTTTCTTGAAAACTCTGCGATTCTGAACTCGAGGCTTTTACATGCCTTTAGTATCTCTTCTGTAAATTTTATATTCATAGCGCTTCTGAAAACTTCATCATATCTATTTAGAGTTAAAACTATTTTCCCAACATGGGAAGATACACCGAACTCAGGTTCAGCCACAGTTACTACATCATGGCCTAATCTTATAATCCTTCCGGGAATTGCAGCCACGTCGTTAAGGTCCCGCGCCCCTGGGAGGCAGAAAGCAAGGTTTGAACCAACCTCGGGTATAAGCCTTGAGATTTTTTCCACTTTAAGAATCGCTACCGCATCCTTTATTTCCTTTAAAAGCTCAAACCTCCCGTAGTTATACAACCTCTGGGCCATGTCTGCAAAATGATTAACAGGACTGATCCCTTTGCCAAGGGGTGATGCGCCTTTTATTGCCTGGGTAACATAGTTTTTTGCTTTCCCGATTGAAGTATGGAGGTTATATTTTCTTGCTAAAAAAGTTGCAATTGCAGCAGAGAGCGTACAACCCACTCCATGGGTGTGGACCGTATTAATCCTTTTCTCACGGAATTCATAGAAGCAATCACCGTCATATAGAACATCAACCGCATCTCCTCTCAGATGTCCTCCCTTAATAAGGACATTTTTTGCTCCCACCTCATTTATCACTTTTGCAGCCTTTTTCATCTTTGCAACACTGTCAACCTTTATCCCTGTCAGCTCTGATGCCTCATATAAATTCGGGGTAATTAAAAAAGCCTGTGGTACTAATTTCTCCTTGAGGGCAATTCTTCCTTCTTTATCCAATAAATAATCTCCGCTCTTTGCCACCATCACAGGATCAACTACAAGATTTTTCACTCGATACTCTTTTAATCTTTTAGTAACTCGACTCAAAATTTCTGCGTTAAACAGCATTCCGGTCTTAACTGCATCAGCTCCAAAGTCCTCAAAGATGCAGTCAATCTGCTTCTCGATTATTTCGGTATCTATTTTCTGTATAGCCTTCACGCCAAGGCTGTTCTGAGCAGTTATGGCTGTGATAACACTCATCCCGTATGCACCAAGCACAGTTATTGTCTTTAAATCTGCCTGTATCCCGGCACCTCCACCGGAATCAGAACCCGCTATTGTTAAAACTTTTCTCATATTTTTTCCTTCAAAATTGTTAAACAGAACTTAAAGCTTTTAGCTCACAGCATTCAGCTTACAGCAATCCTCCCATCACTTGTAGGGCAAGGCTTTAGCCTTGCTTAATACCTTCCGGCACCTGCCTGCCGGTAGACAAGCAACCCTAAAGGGTTGCCCTACGTTCGGAAAGGGAATCTTCCTGACTTCCCATCTTCACATCTTCCCAACTTCAACTTCTGACTTACCCCCTCCTATAATTCATCAACCAGTCTTCTTGCAGCCATATAAGGTTTCCCGTCAGCCATAATAGCAGATATCACTGCTATCCCGTCTGCTCCCATCAGGACCACATCACGTGCATTTACCTCTTTAATCCCGCCTATGGCTATTAACGGGATATTTATTTTTTCCCTGACCCTCTTTACTGCACCGGGCCCCTTAAAATCAACCAGACCCTCTTTTGACGGAGTCTGATAAACCGGGCCAAAGGTAATATAGTCTGCTCCCTCTTTTTGCGCTCTCAGAGCTTCTTTTAAAGAGTGGGTTGAAACACCAATAATAAATTTATTACCTGTAAGTTTTCTTGCCTTATCTGCCGGAACAGACTGCCAGCCCAAATGCACTCCATCAGCCCCTGCTGCAAGAGCAATATCTATCCTGTCATTTATAAAAAATAAAGCCTTTTTCTCTCTGGTTATCTTCCTTATCTTTTTTGCGAGGTCATAGAGTTCCCTTGATGATAAATCCTTTTCTCTGAGTTGTACAGCCCTGACCCCTCCCCTTAAAGCCTCTCTGATAACACTGGTAAGGGGCAGCTTTGCTATTTTTCTGTCTGTTACAAGATAAAGTTTTAGTTTATCAATTAAATCTTTCTTATTATTCAAGAGTGTTTCCTAATAGGGTTCAAGGATTCAAGAAAAATTCAAAAATCAAAAACTAAATACCATAATTTTTATTTTTGATCTTTAAATTTCTCTCAACCCCCTGAATCCTCGAATCCTTAATCTTATTCAATCAACCCTGTAAGCGGGCTTGAGGCTGTAGCGTATAGCTTCTTTGGTATTCTTCCTGCCAGATATGCCAGCCTTCCTGCCCTGACTGCACAATTCATTGCCTCTGCCATAAGCAGTGGTTTTTTTGCGCCGGCAACTCCTGTATTCATTAGAACTC
>Ga0154356_1024_pt1 | contig 17786 bp, 16 predicted proteins | sample RifGroA2_FD_115884 | JGI IMG/M metagenome (GOLD analysis project Ga0154356, IMG submission 115884) | Candidatus Schekmanbacteria bacterium GWA2_38_11 | reverse complement strand
TGAAATTGACTTATAAATCGGAATGACGATTTGTTTTCCTTTATCGCCGTACCAGTCTTTTAAAAATTTAACCTGATCATCCGTAAGGCCGTCGCCGCTGATGTTTTCAATTGGAACATTTTTTTGATTTATTTTTTTTTCCAATTTTTCGTTTAATTCGTCAGAAATTATCATGCCGGCTTTTACGCTATCTATTTTCACATACTCAATTGCTTGTGCCAGTATACTCATATTAAAAATTTTATCAATGCACCATAAGATGACTCTAAATAACACTCCAACTGTGACAGCTACCTTAAGCGCGTATTGAATTTCCAAAGGATATGCGTAAATCCCCACAATAAAATAAAGAATAATGATAAGCGATAATATGGCGAGATATTTAATTTTCTTAAAAAGAATTTTTGCGTAATCATTAAATTTAATTCGCCCAAAGTATAAGCCTAAGAAAATTAAAGTCCCAAGGTGATAGCCGAATTGTTCTGCGGTCCGAAAAAGATAAGTGCGAAAGATCGGCAAAATAATCGCGGTGCTTATTATGGAGACGGCAAAAATGAGAAAATCATTTTTTTTAGATAATGACTCTATGAAATTATTTATTTCTTGACGAATGTAAGCCTTAAAATGATTATTTTTTCCGTTAATTGACGCAATAATGTTGTTAAAAAAATTATATAACGCCAAACCAAATAATAAAATAAAAATTGGAATAAATGTATTTACTAATAATATAAACGACGGAAAAAGTATCAAATAATCTTTCGAGTAATACTCCAGAGGCGTTAAAAATGAAAATAAAAAAAATAATTTTGCGTCGCCGGCCGCCCATACTCTATAGCGCCACAATGAATAACCGACAATGGCGCAAATGAGCATATTGATTAAAACATCAATAAAATAATTTAAATTATAATTCGCGCTTGAAATTGGATTTAAGATGAATAAATTCAACAATACCACGGATAAAAGAATTAAATATAATATTATGCCGATTTTAAGCCCCAATGTAATTAAATTGTTTTTTATTTTTCCAAACTTCAAATCGTTGATAACAATAAAGCCGCCAACCAGTATGGCTACGATTATAAAAATATAATTAATCGCAGAAAAAAAATTATTCATTACTTCCAATCATTTTTTTAATTTTTATTGGATCAATGAAGACTGGATAAAGCTCTTTTGATGAATAATATTTATCCATTTGCCATAAGCCCGCGCAAATTTTATTCAAAAAACAAATCCCGCAGCACCCGACTTTATCGTATCTCCATTGTAATTGACGTGTCCTGCCTCTCTGATCGTCTAAGAAGTGAACAGACCGCTCCTCGTTTTTAACGATTTTTCTTGTTTCGGTTGAATAATGCGCGTATTCGGCCATATAGCAAAGCGGCACTCTTTCCACGCGAAATGTTCGTCCTGTTTTGTTTAAAAATTCCATTGCTTTGTGTAATTCCAGTTCAAAATCATTCAATTTTGGTATGGTATCGGTATTCTTTGATGCCCTATTCATCAATGGGTCCATGTTATTCCAGATAAAATGTCGCACAAATGGAAATTTTTTTATTACAAATTTTACAAGATCCGATAAATGATCGGCATTGTATTTATTTATCACCGTATTTATATTCGCTGTTATTTTTAATTTTTTAGCATTCTCTAAGGATTTGATAATATTGTCAAAAGAATCTTTTTTCTTTGTGAGGAACGCCTGAATTTTCGGTTTGTGGGAAAATAATGATACATTAACATGATTAAGTCCCGCATCAACCAATTGCTTGAAATATTTATAATCTGATATTTTTTGGCCATTAGTTATAATCCGCGATGGAATATTTTTTTCCTTTGCGTATTTTATCAGTTCCGGCAAATGCGGATACAAAGTCGGCTCTCCACCCGTCCAAATTAATCCTTCATACTCGAGCTTTATATAATCGTCAACCACTTTTTTCGCCACCCGCAAATTAATAATTTTTCCCGTTGACGGATTAGAGCAAAAAAGACAATCTTGATTGCAGATTCTGGTTATTTGGACGTATCCTAAATTAGCCATATTTTTACCCAGCAGGTTTAAAGATTTTAAATCCCCTTTCTTTTATCAAGCCAATATGCGCACCATCGCATTTGTTATACATTTTGCAGCCCCCGCATCTTAAGCTTTTAATGTAATATCTTTCTTCAATATAAAAGTCGGCGAACTTTTTCATATCAACTATCTGATCGTCAAAAATATCTTTTAGTGACAATTGATGTGTCTCTTTTTGAAACTTTGGTTTTCCTAGGCACATCGGCCAGCTGACGCAATTTAATGTCTCTCCATTTTTTACTTTAATCAAATCCTGACAAAAATTTTGCAGAAAACAATATTGGCACCTTTCCCCGAAACAATATAACGGTTTATTTTTTTTGAAAAAATCAGCAAATAACTCAAGTCTGCCATTTATTTCATCATGAATTTTTCGCGGATCTTGAATTAAATCTTCATATCCTTCCAAATATTGCGCTGGCAGGCGATTGGTCCAGATATGCACTCGCGGATCTTTTGAAAAATCAAGCGCTTTGTGCAAATACGACAATTCTTTTTCTATGTCAAAAAATAGTAATTTGCGATTTTCCCAAGCCGATCCGAAAGGAATAATGTAGAGCAGGTCAAATTCGTAAAATCCGGCATCAATGAATGTTTTGATTATTTCCGGCAAATGACGGATATTTAATTTGTTTATGCAAACATCTATGCTAATAATTAGATCCGGATATTTTTTTGCATTTTTCAGCGTTTTCAACACTTTAATAAAAGCTCCTTTTAGCCCGACCAGCTTATCGTGAATTACTGAATTATGTCCGTGAATTGAAACTGTTATTTCATTCAACTCGGCCATCTCGGCTGCCTTAAAAAAATCATCATCCGACAATTTTAAACCGTTGGTAATTAGTTGTATATGCTCATAACCGATTTTTTTCGCCAATTTTATTATTTCAATAAATTGAGTATGAATTGTCGGCTCACCGCCACTTAAAACAACTCTTCTCGCCCCATCATCAAATCCGCTTTTTAAGTCAACTTCTATTTCTTTCATAGGCAACGCTGTACCGTCTTGCAATTCTTTATCCAAACAAAAAAGGCAATCTTGATTGCAGGTTTTGGTTAATCTCACCCAATGTTTTTCTTTACTTGTATTTTGTTCTTGCGGTAACATCTTTTTTATTGGTTTAAATTCACTCCATCCTCGTGAATCTATATAATATTTTGATATGCCGCTACAAGAATTAAAATAGGCGCATTTTTTGCATTTATCATTCTTTATTTTTTCCTCTATCGGCGCATCAGCTATCTCTGTTTTGTTCGGATCAGAGGCAATAAAATGACCTTTTAAACCATCAAGTTTATAGATTCTTTCGTTAATAATGCAGCGCGGTATGTTTATAATCGATAGATTTACACCGTTTTTCTCTGCCGTGATAACAACTTTGTATAGATATTTTTTAATTTTTGAATACCTTGGAACGGCTTTATTAAAATTCTTTTGCGCATTACCGAGTATGTGGGGAAAAAATATATTATGTTTTTTTACTCCAATATGGGATATGAAGTTATTGACATCCGTTAAATATTGATAATTATAATTATTAATTACCGTGTTAACCGTTAAAGAGCAATCCCATTTTTTTTGCAAGTCTATGATATTTTCAAGAGCTTGAATTTTTTTTTTGAAAATAGTTTTGTTGTTTGTTATTTTTGCTTCCAAATAATCGCGATGCGAGTGTAATGAAAGAGTAATCTTATTTAATCCTTTTTGCAGCAAATAAATTAAATATTCTTTATCGCTGATTTTAATGCCGTTTGTCAGCAGATGAATTACTTCGTAGCCATATTGCTTGGTTTTCGAAATTATTAAGGGCAGATCTTTATAAAAAGTTGGCTCCATCGCACTGAATTCAAGTTGTTTTTTACCATCATTAGCGCCATCTCTAATCAGGTTTATTACTTTATTTGATCCCATTTTCTTTATGTTTATTGGCCGACTGGTGCAAAAAACACAATTATTTGGACAACTCGGAGAAATGGCTATATCTAAGGTTGGTATATTTTTTTTATTGGTCATATCTGATTGGTTTCAAGTCTGATATCGGATAAATCTTCGCATAATTATACCATACGCCATTACAACTATCGTTAAATTGGCAATATTTGCATTGGCGAGGTTTCATTTTTTCACTTAATTCTTTTGGTCTGGATGATAAAAGCTTGTCTTTATTTACTATGGATTCGTTATGTTCGAGACAGCGATTCGGTCTTTTATGCCATTCGCCTATGCATAAAGGCAGTCCGCAAAACGGATTATTTACGACAATATTGAATTTATCAGCTAGACCAAGAGCTTTTTTAATGTATGGACCTATGAGAGAATATCGGGGAACAATTTTTTTATATATCATGGCTCTTCCGTTTGGTTGAACCACGGATAAAGAAATAGAGCTGATTTTTGGTAGGTTGGTATGTATAAATCCAATGTAGCCTGGTAAATGCTTATAAGTCAGAGAAGTGACGACAGGATTCAATGTAACCTGGATATTGTGTGTAAGAAGATTATTTATCCCGTGTACGCATTTTTCGAACCCTCCTTTTTGCATAATCAGCAGATCGTGTAATTCCGGTAAATGGGAGTGAAGGCTTACAAAAGCTTTATTAAGTCCGGCTTTTTTTATTTTTTTTACTAGATTATCATCACTTAGCAAAATGGCATTTGTTTGCAGTTCGATTATCTTTGTTTTCCTCTTTTTTAAGTACTCAATAATTTTAATTAAATCCGCTCTGACAGTGGGCTCGCCGCCTGTGATGGAAATCTTTGGGCGCGGATCTTTCTTGGATATTTTATCAATTTCTTTTTTTAATTCGTTTAAGCCAAGACGCGCCGGATAAACATTTGATTCCATAGGAATATTGCAGAAAACACAATTCACATTACAAGTTAAGCCGACGCGCAATAAATGATAAGGAAGGTTATTTTCTATCTCTGCCTTGCTAATGACTGTATCAACTTTTTTCAGGTTCATACAAAATTTGTGAATATCTTTATGTCTTTATGTATGGTTAAGTAAGTTTTTAACACTCCGCCGCAATCCCCAAGAAAAAAACATCCTAAACATCGTTTTAATCGTACCTTGTGTGATTGCGCATTCTTCTCTTTCCAATTGAAACGATCTTGAATAGACGCATAATCGCCATTGTTTAATTTCATAAATTTTGAGTATGATACATCAACTATTGGATCATGAAATCCGCCTATATATTTTTGAAACAAAGAATTTGATTTCTCGTATAAATTTTTAAAAATACAAAATGGCACTTCGCCAAATGTTACATTGATTCTATATTTTTTTTCATTATCATTTATTATTTTATAAAAATATGGCTTGGCCACTTGGTATGTTGGCGTAAGATCGTTTCTCCCTAAAGCACTTCCATCTGGAACAATAAAATTGAATCTTATGTCATCAATGCCCAATTTTAAGAAAAAAGAAACAATATCGTCAAGTGCCTTATAATTTTTTTTATTCACGACTACATTTAGGGCGACGCTATCTTTTATTATATGTTGTTTATTAAGGTAAATAAGATTTTTTATTCCTTTAATTTTTTTCGTAAAACTGCCGGGTACTCCAGTGAGGTAGTCCTCTATTTCCTTTGTATGGCTATGTATAGAAATACTGAATCGGGAAACTCCAGCCATAATTAATTTTTCGCAAAATACCTTATCGGATAATTTCACCCCATTACTTGTTAAAGAAATTCTATTATATCCCATTTTTTTTGCACTTCGTGCGATTTGAATAATTTTAGGATAAATAGTCGGCTCTCCGCCCAAAAAACCAAGCGAGCGATATCCTTGATTATAAAAAAAAATCATTTCATTTTGAACCGTTTTGAAGTCAATAAATCGTTTATTAATAATACCATTATTGTCGGAAATACAAAAAATACAAGTATTATTACAAGCCCTTCCCAGGTTGATTTCTATGTGTTTATATTGTAAATTATTCATCTCATTTCATTTTTATATCTTGGGTTCCAAAATTATTAATATATTCATTAAAAACCCCAAAACATATTTTATCATATCGGCAATTCTTGCAAAGATCAAGCTTTATCCTGTTGCGGCTTGGGGCATCGTTATTAATTTCAATCAAGCGAGCCATATTTTTTTTAGTTATACATCGCTCCGTGGTCGTCCGGGCATCCCAAAAAAAGTCATTAGACAATGAAGCGGCGCCATTGAGCGCGCAAATCGGCAGTCCGAAAAAACGGATAGGAATGCCAGATCTTTCGGAAATTTTTTTTAATTTCGGAGCTATTTTTCGCCAATCATTGATTTTTACCTCAAGTTCTTTAAAACTTTTCAAGCCATTTCCTTCCGGGGCGGTATTGGAAAACAATACTTGTTTGAATTTATTCTTAGTCAAGAAACGCAATATCTTGTCCAAATAATTGAAATTTTTTTTAGTAGCAACTACATTGGCGAATCTATTTTTGAATTCTAATTTGTCTAAGTTTTTAATCGCGCGTATGATATCCTTAAACGCGCCTTTTCTTTTTACTAAATCGTCGTGAGTTAAACTGTTGTATCCGTGAATTGACAGGCTGATCTCGTCTAAAAAAGGAGCGGCTTTTTCGCAAAAATCAGGCCGCGCGAGCATCGCGCCGTTAGTGCCGATGTATGTCCGGTATCCGATTCGCTTGGCGAATTTGACAATTTCAATGAAATTAGGATGAAGAGTCGGTTCACCGCCGGTGAAATTGACAAATTCAAATCCCGCCTTTCTTTTCGCGGTCAGAATTTTTTTTATTTCCAGAAAACTGACTGGATAATTTTTAAATTGTTTCATTTGATCCGATTCACTGCAAAATATGCAATCATTGATGCAAGTATAAGAAATATGAAACTCTAGGCGCTTAATCATAGTAAAACCAATATTAATTCCTAAACGGTTTCAATTCTTTGTCGCCAAAAATTTTATAATATTCTTCAAATATCCCTAAGCATATTTTTTCATAGCGGCAATTTTCACAAACTTTAGTTTTTATTGCAACAGTGGTTGCGTCTGACGGATATTCACTGATAGTCTCAATTGATATTTTTTTTTCAGCCGAGCGATCGGCCCAGGTTTTAGCGCTTCGCAAAAAATCATTAGAAAGAAATTTATATTTTTTTAGAATGCAAATTGGCAGCCCGGAAGTTTGTATGGATATATTATATAATTTTGCTTTTTTAATAATTTGAGGGAGTCCTTTTTCCCAATCTTGAAGGCGAACCGTTAGTTTCCCAAAATTTTTATATCCTAACCCATTAGTCTTAAATCCTGCCCCGTCCGCCGGAATCATATTTGACAGTAAAACTTTTTCAAAATTATACTTATGTAAAAAATCAAAAATTTTTTCAATATTTCTAAAATTATCTTTCACCACTACAATATTGGCGAATTTATCTACAGATTTTCCAAGGTCCAAATTTTTTATCGCGCGAATAACATTGTTAAACGCTCCCGACTTGCCGACGAGTTTATCGTGAGTTTTTGCATTATGCCCATGAATGGAAAAACTGATCTCATCCAAAAAGGGAACCACTGTTTTACAGAAATCCAAACGCGCAAGCATCAGACCATTAGTGGGAAAGCCGGTTTTATACTTTAGTTTTTTTGAAAATTTTAAAATTTCCAAAAAATCAGGATGAAGAGTCGGCTCTCCGCCGACAAATTTAACGATTGTAAAACCCTGCCTTCTTCTTAAAATTAATCTTTTTTTAATTTCTTTTGTAGGAAAAAATTTCCATTTACTTTTTCGCATCCAAAGCGTTTCAGTGCAAAAAACGCAATTATACGGACAAGTGTAGGTTATGAAGAACTCCAAATGTTTTTCCATAAATTATAATAAGACGCATTCTAAATGCTTAATTTTTCCTCAACCAAATTATAAAAGTAATCTTTTCTTAAAAAGGCCTGAACAGACAAGAGGGTTCGCAAAAATTCCGATCTTACAAAAAAAAGAATTGCTTCCGTTTTTTTTATTTTTTTATCTAGAATATATAGTTTATTTTTTTTAATTTTTATCGCTTTTAAAATCGTTAGCTCTTTTATCGGTTCGGTGAAGTATTTAAAAAAATCAATATCAAATTTAGCATTTATTTTTTCTGTATCCACATACCGGAATTCAATTAGATTTTCTACCATTTCATACAAAACTTCCCTATTCATTGTTATTGTATTGCCTGTATAAATCTTAGACTCCTCATCAAGTATAAATGCATGATTTGCGTCTCTGTAAAATGCCTTCCCATAGGTATGGGATTGCGAATACAATCCTAGTCCGAAGCAAGATTCTATATTCTTACTAAAAAATGAATAAGTTGCTTTATGGGCATATTCATCTATAAAATCAGATCTGTTAAAAACGATGCATTGATTGCCATAATTAAGCCCCAAATCTTCCTTGTTAAAAATATAGTTATTTTTTTGCGCCGCCTTTGCCATCTTTTGAAAAATATTTGATAAGTTATAATTTTTCTTAAATAAATCACGAGGGTTTTCTATTCGTTTTGTATAAAATAATTTATAATAATCTTTAGGGACCCTGAGTTTATAAACCGTTACTGTGGCCGCACTGAAAGACAATGCCTTATTAAAAGATTTTAAAAAGCTCTTATCATTGTCGCTCTTTAAGCCAAAGATTAAATCAATATTGATATTTTTAACGCCTGACTTTTGACAAAATGAAATTGCATTTTTAATTTGCCGTTCCGTCTGATATAAACGGGCAGATTGATCTAAAACTTTTTTATTTAATGATTGCACGCCGAAGCTGAATCTATTAATTCCGTAGCGATTAAGCAGCGCAACTTTTCGTTTTGTGATAAAAGCCGGAATTCCCTCTGTTGTTATATCAGCTCTTTTAGCTACCCTAAAATTATTAAAAATAGATGATAGTAATCGATTGAGCTGTTTGTGGTTCAAAATATTAGGCGTTCCACCGCCGAAATAAACAGAATTGAATTCTATGTTTGAAAAAGTTTTTTTAAAATATTCACAATCATTTTTTATAGACTCCAAATATCTATTAATCCTTTCTTTTGAATATTCATCAGAGTGGTAGCAGCAAAAATTGCATCGCTGAGCGCAAAAGGGGATATGAACATATAGGCTAAGCGGATCTTTTATTCCTGCCTTGGATCGTTCTTTGAGGTGCCCGGACCATAATTCGCTAATATCTTTTTTACTGAACTTTGGTTTTTTAGAATTAAATAAATCGAAACCCCTAAAGAAATTAAGGTTATTTTTTATTAACTCATTATTAATTTTTGAAAAAAAATCTAATTTTCGGATTATCATCCGCTTATCGATTGTTGGCATATGAATAAATTGCTAAAAAGAAAAATATAAATCAAATTTGCAATTCCCCCGCTGGAGATCAATTGATGAGATCACCGGATATAAGGATACCTCATTTTTTTTGCAAAAATTAAACAACATTTTGATTTCATTTATACGATTGTTGAATATTAAATAAATATATTTTATTATTTCTTTATAGGCGTTATCAGGGTTATTCATTTTGTTGATTTCGTATATTTTATAAAATTTAATTGATGATAAACTTTGCTTGTTCAAGCGATAAGTTATATAATTAAAAAAATGATTTTCCAGATTTAATAAATCATTAAAATTTAAAAATGCGCTTCTTATGTCTTGGCTTGAATTAATAAATTTAATAATATTTTTCGGCATTTCGACATTATCAATACTATTTAAAAGTAAATAAATTTTCAAATCTAAATTGCTATAAGGCAAAAAATCAACGCAAATTGCTCCAATGTTTTCTTTGCCGCTTAAGAATATTTTTGTGGCGGTTAATTTCGACAATATTTTGGAAAACTTTATTCTTGAAAATTTACTATAATAATGAAAGAGTTCTTCGAAATACACTTTTAATCGGGGAGACTCTTCGCCCTGCACCCATTCCATACCGAAAGTCGTTTGATGTTTTTTGCCGGGGAAATGCATGAGATGGAGTATATTTTTTAGAACATCTTTATTATAAACTCCCGGGAAAAGGTTGAAAATTTGCAAGATCTTATTTTCATAAAGACCCCTATCTTCCCCGAAATCATTATAACTAAATCTAAGTCCCTGATATTTCTTACTAGCAAAGGTAAAGGAGAAATCAAATTTTTGATTTTTGGTCTTCCACTCATTTTTGAATCCAGCAAATAGGATATTTATAATTTTTTTAATCACATCATTGTGATCTTTTAGATCGTATTCATTAATTAAAAAGTCTTTTAGTAGTTTAAATTTATGAAAATATAAATTATTATTCGTGTTCTTATTCATAGATTGGCTTAAATTCTCCCCACCCGAATTTTTCCGGGTACTCTCGCCACGGTCCCTCGCATTTTTTAAAATATTTACACTTTTTGCAATTTGGACCGCGTTTTTTCCCTTCATCCATTCGCAATTTTGAATAATCTTCAATCACATTGTCAAGATCATAAATTTTCGTATCAGGAATAATTTCTTCGGCAATATATTTTTCGTACCCCCTCATAAAACAATAGGGGATGCCCTCAGTCATCACTCTTACTCCGGTGTTTATCCCAATATCCAGCGCTTTTTTAACATATGGTTCAATTAATGATTTTCGGGGCACCACCGAATCAAAATTTTCCGCCGCATGACCAAGGGCATGAACAAACGCTAATTGAAATTGATCAACTTTCAATTTGACGAGCAATCTGGCAATGTCCGGCAAATGGCGATAGTTTGATTTGGTAATAACCGTATTTGTGATTATCGGTTGTTTTAAGCGCTTCAAATTTATAATCCCTCTGATTGTCTGGCTAAACGCGCCTTTTGCGTTTGTCAGATAATCGTGCAATTCCGGGATATGGCCATGCAAAGCTGGGGAAAATTCATTGGCGCCGGCCGAGATTATCTGCTTGCAAAAATCAACATACGCGAATCTTCGGCCGTTGCTTTGGATTTGTATCAATTCAAATCCTGACTCTTTGGCGTATTTCACGAGATCAAGAATGTCCGGTCTGATTGTCGGTTCTCCTCCCGTAAAGACTATTCCTTTGCATCCGTCTTTAGCTGATTTCTTTATGTGCCGCCTTAATTCGCCAGACTCCTTATTGCCGAATTTTTTTTTATGCCCTTGCACGCAAAAACTGCAATTATTGTTACATAAAAATCCGGTTTTTAGATCAATTCTTTGCATAAGTATTTTTCAATTTTAGCACAAAATTGCTTAATATACTATCGGCCCTCAGAGTAGAATAATAGAGCTTAGGGTCAATATTGTTTTTTATTAATTTCATAGTACCGTTGGATTCGCGGTTGGGCAAGACAACCAATTTACTATCAAGGATATTTCCTTCCCGCAAACCGTCTGATAATTTCTCAAAATGCCTGGAAAGAAAGATATTAGTATGATAAATATCGCCATTGCAATCAATAACAATCCCTTGATTAAAAAAAGGAGTTTCACTTAAAACATCCATATTTTTTACAGAAATATTTTTATTATTTTTTATAAAACTCAATATTTCACTGAAACCCTTTTTAAGAAATGCTAAGTTCTTTTTAGGCCAAAAAACAAAATACGCTGGCAAAAAATTTAATCGTCTGAATCCCAATTCATAAATATGTTTAAAATTTTGATAAAATTTATGAACTTGATTGGGAGCGATCACCATATTTATTGTAATATTGGGAAGCATCGACAATTCCTTTTTATGTCGGTGAATATTTTCAAATGAATTTATCTTTCGATTAAAATTTCTGTTCAGATTTTGGCTTGAAACGCCGCCATCCAAGCTTATAATTAATTCAATTTCCGGATGTTTTCCAAAAAATTCAATTTTTTCGGCATCCAGCAATAAGCCATTAGTGGTCAAATCAAAATTAATTTTTAATGATTCTTTTTCAGTACGCTCCATAATGCGCTTTATCAAATCCCATTGTAACAACGGTTCTCCCCCGAAAAATCTTATTTTAGCTTCATTTAAGATGTTATTTTTAATGTAATCAATATAAAGAAAAGTGGCTTTTTCGGCCACCCTTTTTGTCATTTGGATTTTCTTCTTATTAACTCCGCAGTAATCACATCGCAGATTGCAATCACGCGTAATAATTAATACAAGCACATTGGAAAGCGCACATCTTGGTAAAGTGAAAATATTTATCTTTAATTAGTTGTTTTGATCAGTATTCGGTTTATTTGTACACTCAGTTTTTAATTTTTGTGGAAAATAATCTTCGCAGGAAATACCAGTACCTCCCAGGGATGAATATATAATATTTTCATATTCACTCTCGGATAATTCATTCAGAAATTTTTTATCTTTACTGCTCAGATATTTAAATCTGTAAAACTTATCGCGGCATTTAATAATCTCCGAGTTATTGGTCTCATTATCGCATTTTTCAATATTATCAGATGTAACTGCAAGGCAAAAATTGTATGATTCTTTTTTTGTTTCCTCCATTGAGTTGCACATGTTCGGATTTTTATTAATGAGAATGTCGCACATTTTATCGCAGCTGTCTTTATCTAACATATTATCATTACGGCATCTAGTTAGACTTTTTTCATCACAATTATTCAATACTAAGTATGTCGAGTATAGCTGGTCAATACAGGCAGTATATTGATTTGGGTAAACATTTTTTAGAAGCGTGCATGGCGCTGGATCAAATGTCTTTAATGCCTTGCATAGCAAAAATTTAGCTGTTTCATGTATACCGACATCTCCAATTTCTTTTATTTTCTCGGTTGTGATGTCCGATAGAAGCAGATTTTTCTTGCCTTCGCATTTAGACTCAACTTTTGCTTGATCAGCGGCGACATCCGTGACTGCAGTATTGTCAATTATTTGGTCTGCATTGTCTGTATTATTTACATTGCCATCTTGTGAAATGTCATTGATATTATTAGGTACATTAATTTTTGATTGATTTAAATTTTTCGGAGATTGTATTGAAAAAATATAAACTAAATTCCCTACTGAAATAATAGCCAATATAATAATAGCCGCGAGTAAAGCAATAAATTTTTTATCAGTCATAATAAAATGGATTATCTACCATTGGCCGTGGGAGCCGTGGGAGCCGTGGGAGCCGTGGGAGCCGTGGGAGCCGTGGGAAGTGTGCGATCCTATTACGCCGCTGTTATGAATAGAATTTACATGCGCGTCAGCTTGATTAAGGTGGCCCATCACAGCGCTGATTGTTCCGAGCGCGATGCCGGCTTTAATAATACTTTTCTTGGTGATTTTTCCTTCTTCACTGTTGAGAAACGCTTTTATATTTTTCTTAATTTTTGTGATTTTTGAGCCTTTTTTCATAATATTTATTAATCAAAATAATAATAAGATTTAATTTGCGCCAACCCATTTTTGGAATATCTCTTCTATTTTTTTATTTTGCATCTTTTCAAACAAATAGTCAAATACGGCCATATTGATTTTACAGCGGCCGTTAGTCGACATCTGACCAAAAATACTGCCCTGTTCCGAATAGTTATACACCGGGCAAACGCCGCAATATGGCTTATGCGCGCAATCACTGCAACCGGGAATAGCTTCCAAACACGATGCAATACACATAGATTTTACCACCTCGCTATTCATTAGCTCCTGATAACTATTTTCCTTCACATTGCCCATTTTGAAAATATCATCTCCGATTCTTCCGAACATTCTTCCTTCATCGCAAGTATACACATCGCCATTGTAATTATAAGCTATTTGTCCGATACCGGCGCCGCAAGGAGAGCGGTAATCCATATGATTCGGATCTCTGTCAGTCAATATTTTTGTCAAAAATGTCACTGCCAGGGCTTCTTGTATCGGTTTACCTTTTAGATTTAATGAAATAATATAATTAAGTGATTTTTTATAAAATTTTATAAAATCATCAATTGAATACCCGATTTGCTCCCAGGTTTTTTTCGCCACGCCAAAAGGATTGAGCGGTCGTAGATATATTTTAGGCAGGCCCAATGATACATATTGGTCAATAATCGCCTTACTGTGAGGCAGGGAATATTTGGTGATGGTGGTGAGAGCTCCCGGCCGGCAAATATCATATTTCTTTTTGTACAAATCATCAGATTTTTTAAGCCAGGTAATCACATTTTTATGGCTGTTGCCTGCGCTGTAAAATCTATTTTTATTATGGATTTCTTCCGGACCGTCCAATGAGGTGCATAAACTCACTTTATTTTTAACCAAAAAATTCAATTTTTTATCGTCCATCAAACTAAAATTGGAGACTAATGAGATTTGTAAATTTTTATTGTCAATTTTTTCTTTTTCTTTTGAATACTCAATGATGAATTTTATCACGCCCCAATTAAGCAGCGGCTCTCCTCCTTGAAATTCAATGGTGATGTTTTGGGCGGTTGTGCGAAAAATAGTGTCCACGGTCATTTTGGCCGTATCAATGGCCATATCCAACCCCTCATTATTTTCTGGTCCGGCCGAAGCGTGGCAATAAAGGCACTTATGATTGCATCGTAATGTTACGACAATAATATGCAAAGACGGCCCTTGCTTTAAAAAATAATTTTTCTGGCCGTATTTTTTTATGAGCGCTTGAAAATCCAAGGCATCGCGAATGAATCCTTGTTTTTGGAGTGATTTATGTTCAGCTGAATTAGCGGCAAGGGAGCCGGCTAAAAACTTTTTGTACGCGGCGCTGTTTAAAAGCGCGTAGCCGCCCGCGTCATTGGTGATTAACATCTTATTTCCAGCTTTTCTTTCGCGAAAATAAGCAACTTTCTCTCTTATGTACGGAGTACCCAATTCCTTTTTGGTCATATAGATAATCGCGTCTATTTTCTAATTTTTTTAGACTTTGATTTATTTTTCTTTTCCCATGGAACTAAAATTTTATGAGGATCCTTTGTCTTTGACTTTTTTTCCTCTTCTTCCAGCGCTTTTAATTCTTTTTCAAGCAGTTTGTCCAATTCTTCATCCGAATCTTTCTGGGGTTTTTGGTTAACGCTTTCCGGACTTGCGCCAAAAAGCGCTTGAGAAACAATATACTCTCTTATATTTTTATTTTGCTCGCCAAGTTCTTTTCTTAATGCCTGATTAAGCATTTCATTATTAAATTCACCGGCCAAAGATTTAAGTTTTTTGTCTATATTCTGGCCGATTTCAGAATTTTCTTTTAGCTTAATGCATGCCTTGATATATTTTTTGCCATCATTCTGCAAAAAAATATGCGCGCGATCCGTAAATACGAAAGCCGCGCCGCGAATTACCTCTAAGGAGTATAAATTAGTATTTACAGAATAAATAATTTCTTTATTCTTGTCGTTGATTTTATAATCCATATTTATTATTTTTTATGTCAATAATTTGATGCAGATTGAAAAAACAGGAAATTATTCAGCTTTTTAATCCCTTTAACGATGATTAATTATTTCCATTATTTTAAGGATTAAGATGACAGCACACCATAGTCCCTGTTTGCCCTAAATCCCAACCAGTCACATACCAACCAGGTCCGGGACAGTTTGTTGGACCGGCATCATTTATACCGTAAGGCTTATCTACGCAAGAAAATGAATAACTATTGCTACTTACACTAATCGTCACGGGACCAACTCCGCTTATTGGCGCGATAGTGACATTCGGCGTTCCGGCAGTAATCTTCGTCACCCCCGTATTTTTTATCGTCACATCGCCTTCGCCGAAAGGTGTTGGGGCAGTATTTCCATCGTTGGGGTCCGAGGTTATTTCTATCCCATCTCCTCCGTCAATGATTTTTGACACGCCCCGGCCGGTGCCTCCGCAATCATCCTCGTCGAACCTGGTAGCGAAATTTGGGTCGGTTTCGGGGATATTATTATTGTTGGCAATATCCTTGCAAACCTGGTAAGTGCCGTAATTATTTATAGATGCGCCTTGTTGAATTATCATGGTTGAACCGGATTCCATAACTAATCGAGAATTAGCGTTAAAATGCTGTTCAGTCCAGCCATTGGTAGTGGTAACATAATTTATATTGCTATTAGGACCGCCAGACGCTTCATTCCAGCTTTTAATGCAAGTTCCTTGGACGCAGAGCTCATTTGAGCCATTAACTTGATATCCCTCAATCTTGCCGTCAACGATTAAATAGCGACTGGAATTGACGGCGGCCGGGACCGCGCCGCCATTATAAATTCCGACCATTCTGTTTCCGGCGGTATTTTGGAAAATAATGGTATTTGATTGAGTTGTAATATTAGCGCTGTCATTGCGAAAGAGCAGATTCCCGCCCGAATTTGTGGCGTAAGGAGTATTAACAAAGGTGCTTCCGAAGTATATTTCTCCGGTTCCCAAGTAAATATCGTTAAGAGAATCATTGCCGTCATTGACCATTCTTAGATTATTGATCAGATTAATGCCGGATTTTACATCACTGGGCGGCTTGCATTGAATAGCATCTTGGGCGAAGGCAAGCGAAAAACTCAAAGCGAAGAGCGAAAGACTTAGCGATGCGAGAAAAATAAATATTCTATTTTTCATAGTGCTATTATTATATAATTTTATAAAAAGGCCGTCAAATCTGATTTTATACAATTTCTTTGTATATTTGTAAAGTCTGTTCTGCGGTCTTTGTCCAGGAAAATTTGGCGGATTGATGCCTTCCTTTGTTAATAAAATCATTTCGCAAGTTCTCGTCTTTCCATAATTTTTCCAAAGCATTGGCGATTTCGCCATCATCGTTCGGATCAATTAAGAGCGCCGCGTCCGCGGTTATTTCCGGAATTGAAGAAATGCGTGAGGTAATGACAGGTGTTGCCAAACTCATTGCTTCTAAAATTGGCAGACCAAAGCCCTCATAGAGCGATGGGTAAACAAACGCCAGCGCTGCCTTCATTAAAGCGAATTTTTCTTTATTGCTTACATAGCCAAGATATTTGACTTTAGTCTCCCAATTGCATTTTTTAATCGCTGCAAAAATATCGTCATTTTTCCAGCCTTTGCCTCCGGCCAGGACCAGTATTGGCGCGTCCGGATTTTTTTGAAGCAAAATTTTATAAGCGGCAATAAGGGCGATTAAATTCTTGCGCGGCTCAATCGTGCCGAGAAATAGAAAATAATTTTTTTCCTGTAAATTAAATTTTTTAAGAGTTGAATTTTTTGCGTTTTCGCTCGGCTCTTCCGTTCGCACCCCCTCATAAATTACTTTTATTTTTTCCTCCGGCACGCGGAAAATTTTTTGCAAATCCTGCTTGGTGGATAAAGATGGGGCAATGATTTTTTTTGCCTTAGATAGAGAGCGCGGAACGAGAAAATTGGTGGAAAAAGTCTGTTTGGGAAACCATTCGGAATTTTGGTAAATAGCCAGATCATGAATGGTTAAAATTGAGGCGCCATTATATCCGACGGGCAAAGTATTGGCCGGGGCATGAAAAATATCCAGCCGGCATTTTTTCAATGTTCGCGAAAATTGCCAATGCGAGGAAATAAAAGGCAACGATTTGGGCGGAAGAATGATTGTTTTGGCGTTTGGCTGTTTAAATTCTTCCGGAATATTTTTTTCTTGTCCGAAAAACAAAAAATATTCATTATCAGAGTCAACCCCTCCATTGCCGTCGGGGTAAATTTCAAGAAGAGCCCTGACGAGCTCTTTGGTATAATGAGCTGTTCCGGCCGGCTCCGGTTCTTGAATTGTGCGACAATCAATACCGATGCGCATATCACATTTTTTCCGGCGCTGATACGCCGATCACGGTT
>Ga0154356_1133_pt2 | contig 17810 bp, 14 predicted proteins | sample RifGroA2_FD_115884 | JGI IMG/M metagenome (GOLD analysis project Ga0154356, IMG submission 115884) | Candidatus Schekmanbacteria bacterium GWA2_38_11 | reverse complement strand
GTTTGAAACCTTTAAACTATTATGCCCTCTTCTGGTGCTCCATGATTATGTTAATAGGAATTACTTACGTCTCAGTAATCCAGCCTATTTTCCTGAAAGAAGTAATCAAAGTTTCACCTGAGCATTTCGGTAAGATCAATGCTAATTTGGTTTTTCTTAACGAAATAGCTGCAATCATGTTTCTTGGACTTTCAGGGGCTTTGTCTGATAAATTTGGCAGAAAAATTCTGATGACTATAGGGCTTTTAATAGCAGGAATACTTTTTATCATTTATGGGTATGCAGATAACTTTGGAAGAGCTACAAATACTGATTCTCTGGTATGGGTTTTTGTCCTGAGATTTCTCTATGCAGTCGCTTTAACCTTTGCGTGGCCCCAGATCTTTACAATAATAGGCGACTATACTGAACATGAAAGCAGGGGCAAGGGTAATGCTATTGTTGGTATCATGTCAGGTATTGGAGCCATGCTCTCTTTTGCACTGCTTTCTAAAATCCCTCAAAAATTTGGGATCCTTGCAGGGTTTTATGCACTCGGAGGAATATTGATTCTTACAGCTTTGGTTACCCACTTTGCTATTGTTGACAGGTTACCAAAGGATATTTCCAAGCGTAAAAAAACTATTGAAATTTTAAAAGAAGCATTTGATGCTTTAAAAGTCTCTCCTGGTTTGAAACTTTCTTATGCTGCCGCATTTATTTCAAGAGCCACTGTAGGAATACTTGGGACTTTTATGATGACATGGGTTGTAAAGATTGCAGCTTCTTCCAATATGGATAGCCATAAGGCAACTGCTGTCGGAGGTATGATAATCGGGATATCTGCAATGGCAGGACTTGTTGCTGCACCTATCTGGGGTATATTAATTGACAAATGGGGGAGAATGCCCACTCTATCACTTAGTCTTTTACTTACAGCTATTGGCTTTGGTTTCATGGGATTTATAGTTGATCCTTTTTCAGGATTAACCAAGTTATGTGTTATTTTTTGCGGAATTGGACAGATTGGTCTGATGATATCCTCCACTACTTTAGCAATAGACCTTGCACCTCCAAAAATTATGGGGTCAGTCCTCGGAGGGTTTAATACTTTAGGAGCTATGGGGATATTTGTCGTGGGTAATATTAGCGGCTTTCTCTTTGATTCTGTATCTTATGCCTCTCCCTTTATTTTAACCGGAATAGTCAGCTTTTTGGTCTTTTTATGGGCGGTTATTGTTTACAAAAAAATTCCAAAGATAACAGGGAAAAGGGGCGTATCCCATGCCCACTGAGATAAGGTAATGTGCATAGGGTATTAAATCCTAAATCCGAAATTCTAAATCTCAAACAATGACCAAAGTCCAAAATCCGGGAAAATCAGCGGGACAAAAATGTCCAGCCTGTCAATAGACTTCCTCTTCCATTGTGGGAGACAGACTGTGTCATAATGTAGCCGCAACCTTTAGGTTGCGAATAAAATTTTTTTAATATCAATGAGCTTAGCGCAGGCTACCATTAAAACATGAGTTGTGACACAGTCTGAGAGGGTGAGGGGTAAATTTCCAAATCAGAGACGGAATTTTTTAGATGCTGAGTTTTTTCAGAAGAAATAAAGACAAGTATACTTCCTGGAAATATCAGAAAGAGTCCTTTGAAAAAATGTATGAGGAAGGAACAAAAGAGTTCCAGAAACGCTACCATACAGAGCTTCTTGAAGAAAATAAATTTGTCCGCCAGCGAATAGACGACCTGTTCAAAACCCTTTTTAATTATGACATAGAAAATCTCCTTGATGTGGGATGTGGGACAGGGTTTTATTTCAGTGCCCTTTCAAAATATACTAAAAAAATTTATGGGATTGATGTAAGCAGCTTAATCCTTAAAGAAGCAAAAAAAATAATTGAAGGAAAAAATCTTAAAAATATTTATTTTGGCTTAAGCATATCTGAGGTCTTACCCTTCCGGGATAACTCCTTTGACTGTGTTTTCATTTTTGCAGTACTTCACCATCTCCAGAATGTTGATAAAGCCATAGCAGAAGCCCACAGAGTGCTTAAAAAAGATGGTAAGTGCATTGTGATTGAGCCTAATATCCTGAATCCGGCAATGTTTCTTTTTTTGTGTTTTAAGAAGCATGAAATAGGGATCTTATCTTTGAGTAAATTTACTCTTGAGAAAAAATTTCAAAAATTATTTAAAAAAATTTACACTGTGCCAACAACCTTTCAGGTGACCTTTACTGACCCTGTATCAAATATGATACTTTCCTCTTTAGAAAAGCTTCCAAAGCCTCTTCTTGATTATCTGGCAATCCATTATGTCCTGATCGCTGAAAAGGAATGATTACCCTTGTGTGTGGTTCCTCATCTTTGTTTACACTTTTTAATATTCTTAATTATCTCCCCCTTTGAAAAAGGGGGACTAAGGGGGATTTTCGGAAATTTTCAAATCCCCCCAACCCCCCCCTTTCTAAAGGGAGGGAAGAATCAAAGCATTTAAAATTTAACCGAATTTACAGTATTATCAATCAGAAAAAGTTGCTTTTTGAAAAGAATTAAAAATATAATAAAAAATAATTTTAAATCAGTGAGGGAAGCATTTCAGAAATATTTTCAAAATATAGATATCTTGTTTATCTCTTAGCAATAATTATTATCGGAGGAGCTTTAAGGTTCTGTGCCATCTCCTTTGGGCTTCCTACCATTTATGTCAGGCCCGATGAAGAGGTCATTGTTAAGCGCACAATGGGTTTTTTTACAGGAGACCTGAACCCTCATTTCTTTCTCTACCCAAGCCTTTACCTCTACATTTTGTACATAACCTATGGACTTTACTATTTACTTCTTAAGGGGTTAGATTTTTTCTCGTCTCTTGATGATCTTTTTACTCTTTTTGTTCTGAACCCGGCTCCCCTTCATTTTATAAGCAGGGGGATTACAGCGCTCCTTGGAACGCTGACTATTTATTTATTATATCTCCTTTCAAAAAAATTGTACTCACGTGAAATAGCTCTCATCTCAAGTCTTATCTTAAGCCTTACATATTTGCATGCCAGAGACTCTCACTTTGGGACTACTGATGTTCCTTTAACTTTCCTCATCCTTTTAGCTTATATATTTATATCTGATATATTTTTATCAGGTAAAAACTATATCCTTGCAGGAATCATCAGCGGTTTTTCTGTCTCAATGAAATACAACGGAGCAATCCTGGCAGTGCCAATATTAATTGCTCATTTGCTCTCTAAGGAAACCTTTGAAGAAAGCTTTGTTAAAAAATTTTTTAACAAAAAAATTATCTTCTCAGCCCTGGCAATGATTTCAGCTTTTTTACTCACTTCACCCTACGTCCTTTTAGACTATAAATCCTTTTTGGCAAGTATAAAATTTTTAACAAAGGCTTTAAGACAGGGTATAGGGATGGAGCTCGGTATAGGGTGGATCTTTTATTTAAAATTCACGCTGAGATACGGGATAGGGGCTCCTTTGCTGTTGGCTTCACTTGCAGGAATGGCGTATCTCATTTACCGCCACAGGAAAGAGGATATCCTGCTGCTAAGTTTCCCAGTAATTTATTATCTTATTATTGGGAATAGCCATGGGGTGTTCTCACGATATATGATTCCGGTTCTTCCTTTTTTAAGCCTTTTTACCGCAGTAGTGATTTATGATTTTATTTCTTCAATAAAAATTCTTAAAAATTATAAGCTCCTTGCCTCTATTTTAGTTTCAATCCTTGTTCTTATCCCATCTATCTACAGCATAATTAGCTTTAATAATACCATATTCAAAAAGGACACAAGGAATCTTGCAGCAGATTGGATTAAAACCAATCTCCCTTCGGGCTCCCGGATATATATGCATGGCCATTACGAATATGAACTTCCCCTTTTACCAAGGGATTTGGAAAACATTGAAGCTGATATTGTTGATTTTAAAGAAAGGGGGAAAACCAGTCCTAACTTTATAATAAAACTAAGAGCTTTGGATTTACTCTTAAAAAAAGGAACCTACCCTCCTAACCCAAATTTTCATATCTTAAGAAGTGAGAGCGAGTATATAAATGATGATCTTTTAACTAAAATGTCTCCCGACTATATAGTAACTACAGAGTACTACCTTAATTATTACAGTTCAGATGCCGGGAAATTAGACAATTTTATAAAAAGATTCTGCACACCTCTTGTATCTTTTTATCCATATAACCTGACAGGAGAAAAACCAAATCCTCTTTTTGATCCCCTTGATGCCTTTTACGTCCCTTTTGCAAGACCTGACGGAATTTTAAGGCCCGGACCTGTTATCCATATTTATAAAGTTTTAAAGGATAGAAGGATTTAATTACCGGCTTTTTAACCTTTCCAAAAACTTTAGCCATACTTTTATGCCTGTCAGTGGGGTGCCCGGAGTTTCTGTGTGATATATAAACTGTAGGGCTCGACCTCTGTGTCGAGCCTGTACAAGGGTGGTAAAACCTACCAGCAGGTGGTCAGGGACGACCACCCCTACAACTTTTAAAAATCTCAGGAAACTCCTCGGTTTTTGTTTCTTGACAATATAGAAAAGAGATATATAAGTTTTTCTGAAATTAGAGTATCCTATGACCACAGAGAAATTATCTTTACCAATTACTGTAGATAAAAGTCACCTTATAACAATAGGAGAACAGCTCTATTCCAGGAGTATAGAGCTTATAAGGGAGCTTATCAATAATGCCTATGATGCAGATGCAACAACTGTGAAGGTCAATCTTTCCAAGGATAGGATAGAAGTAATTGATGATGGAACTGGCATGGATTTAGGGGGTTTGAAGCAGTATTTTAACATTGGATCGCCTGAAAAAAAGCTTCACAATAAATCTAAAATTTATCAAAGAGAGCGAATAGGGCAGTTTGGGATTGGGAAGTTTGCTGCTCTATCTGCTGGTTCAGTCTTTCAGGTCTTAACCCAGTGCGGTGAATTTGCTGCAACTGTAACCTTTGACAAGGATGAATGGGAAAGGCATCCCCATTCATGGGAACTCCCGATGGAGGTTTATCCTCCTGACCCTGCTAAAGGTGATGGCACTACCGTCGTAATCTTAAGAATAAAAAAAGAACTTAAAAAAGATGAGATAGAAAAATGCATAATAGAGTCAGTGCCGATAAAAGCTCCAATCTTTAAGGTAGTTCTCGATGGGAAGAGAATAACTCCAAAGGAGTATATTGGACAGAGAATTCCATTCCTTGAGGGGACAGAGTTTGGTCCTATTCATGGTGAAATATATATTCTGCCTGAGTCGAGGGTTTCTGCTGAGGATTTAGGGATAAGCTGCATGGTAAAGCAGGTTTTGGTTAAAAAGGAATTTTTTGGGATGGAGTCATGGGGAGCTGAAATGGCAAGAATCAGGGGTGAAGTCCATGCAAATTTTCTCCCAATTACCAGCGACCGATCGGGGTTTATTGTTGATTCACCTGAGTATCAGGCATTTTACGAGGTAATGATAAAATTTTTAAAAGAGGTAAAAAGGATTTTAGGTGGTCTTTCAGATAAAAAGGAAAAGATTAGAGTAAAGAGAGCTCTGAAAGATGCATTAAATAAAGTCCAGAAAGCGCTTTTCAAAAACCCGGAGTTTTCTCCCTTTGGAGCCCTTCCGATAGCTGGTGAAGAAGGCAGGGGATTAGGTGAGGCAGGAGAGGTCAAAAATACAGGCGAAAGTGAGAAGGTAAGGATTAAGAAAGAAAAGAAAAAAAAGAAGGGTAAAAAAGAGTCTAAGCCAACTGTAAAGAGGCTTACACCCGGAGCTGTGATTCAGAAACTAAAACTTGGAAACTCAGGGGTAACATGCTGCCTCGACCATTTTGGGGCTGATGAACCAGAGTGCTTTACAGAGGGGACTATTATCTATATCAACAGAGACCATCCTTTATACCTTCGCCAGACAAAAAAGCTTGAGACTCATACAATGCACATTGCTCGCCTCCTGACTCAGGAGATATCGTTAATGAAAGACCCTGAAAACCCAAGAGAGGCTTATGAAAGACAGAGTAAGCTTTTAAGAGATGCGTTTGTGGATGAAATGAAATGAGATTACGTTTACACTTCTATAATCCCCAGACTTATTTTCAATGCTTCATTTACCTTTTCCATTTTTTCAGATTGGATTATCCCGACTCTTTTATGCAGTCTTCTTTTGTCAATTGTTCTGATCTGATTTAAAAGAATGAGAGAATCCTTTGCAAGCCCACCTTCACCTGCTTTTAAGGATACCTCGTAAGGATGTGGTCCCTTCTGAGTTGATGTGATGGCAGCTACTATTGTCGCTTGAGAATACATATTGCCAATATCATTCTGTATAATTAAAGCCGGCCTGGTTTTTTTAATCTCAACCCCGATTGTCGGATCAAAATTTACATAATAGATTTCACCTCTTTTGGGAAAATTCACCTTGTTTTCCTCCTCAACTCTTCTTCTAAAAAACATTATAGAAGTTAAATTCCCATATAATAATATTATGTAGAAACAGACCTTTACAGGCTGACCAAGAATTCCTTTTTGTCATTGCCTGCCTACCGCAGGCAGGGACCAGTTTCTACAATTTTCTAATAGGCTCTAATGTCTTGATTTTAGTTTCTTCTTTTCCTGCTTGTCAGTAGCCTGATTTATAGCGTTATAAGATTCTTCTTCAATATGAAACCATTCCTCTGCCATATTCGCATCTTCCTTGTCATTTGTTTGATATCCTTTAATCATCTCATCTTGAATCCTTTTCCGCTTTTCCTCATTAAGCTTTTCCTCAAGAGCTCTGGTAATATATTCACTTCTCTTTCTTTCTGGAACTAACTGCTTTAGTTTCTTAAGAGTGGAATCAGGAAGAGAGATGCCAATTCTCTTGAAATTCTTATAAGCCATTTTGAATTCCTCCTTAAAATTATGCTTTACAATACATAATAATAGTATATCTTTTAATGATGTCAAGTTTAATCATAATTAAATATATTTACTGCTTAATCAAAAGAACAAAATCAAAATTCTAATGACCAAAACAATAATATTAATAAAAATCTAATAAACTTAAAAGAGGAGTTTATACGGCTGTCCATTTTCATGGGCAGACACAAGGTCTGCCCCTACATTTTGATCATAAAAAAGAGCGAGATCTGTCCCTGCATAAATATTTATGGATTGAATTTATCAGTGGATTGCCCAATCGAAATTATTCAAACTCAGTAATCTTCAGATAACAATAACCCTTGACTAACTCAAGATTTTAAGAATATTAATAAAAATTATGGCAAGAGTCGCTTTCATCCAGAACTTCTGGTACCAGTATCTTGGGGTAATGTATATATCCTCAATCCTGAAGAATGAAAATCATTCCTGTGAAGTCTTTATTGCGGGGGGAGAAAAAAAATTATTTGATTCGGTAAAAAAATTTAACCCGGACATATTGGGCTTTTATGCTACAACAGGAAACCAGAAATGGATTTTAGAGACCTGCAGCAGGCTTAAACGGGAGCTAAACTGTAAGGTAGTTTTAGGTGGTCCCCACCCGACATTTTTCCCTGAGATCATTGAAGATAAAAATGTGGATGCAATATGCATTGGCGAGGGTGAATATGCCATGCAGGAATTCTGCAGCAGGTTTGACCGTGGAGAGCCTCTGCGGGATATTAAGAATCTATGGGTCAAAGAAGACGGGAATATTTACAAAAATCCTTTAAGGCCATTAATTGATGACCTTGACTCCCTTCCTTTTCCAGACAGGTCTTTGTACGACAAATATCCGTCTCTCAAAGACAATTTATCTGTCTTTACAGGAAGAGGATGCCCCTTTTCCTGCACATTCTGTTACAACAAGTCTTACAGAGAGATTTACAGCGGCAAGGGTAAAATGATAAGGCGGCACAGTCCTGAATGGATAATATCTGAACTAAAGAGGCTTAAAGAGAAGCTTGATCTTAAGTTTGTCCGGTTTGATGATGAGGTATTTATTATTAATCCTCAGTGGCTTGATGAATTACTCCTTCTTTATAAAAAAGAGATAAACCTTCCATTCACCTGTCTTCTTCATGTGAAATTAACAAAACCTGATGTGATAGAGAAGTTAAAAAATGCAGGCTGTGAAATGGCCTATTTTGGAATTGAAACAGGTGATGAGGAGTTAAGAAATAAAGTCCTGAAGAAAGGCTTTTCAAATGATGAGATAATCCAGGCTGCCAAGGCATTAAAGGATAAGAATATAAAAATAGGGACTTACAATATGCTTGGCATTCCTGGTGAGACCGTTGAAAAAGCCTTTAAGACGATAAAACTTAATCAGTTTATAAAAACCGATTTCCCCTGGTGTTCACTCTTCCAGCCCTATCCAAAAACTGAGATAGAAGAATATTGCAGGAAAAATAAATTCCTCAAAGAGGGATATTCTTGTGATGATATGAGCGCATCTTTCTTTAAAAAATGCGTGGTGGAAAATAAAGAGAAGAGAGAGCTTGAAAATTTACAGAGGTTTTTTCACCTTGCCATCAAATTTCCGGGATTAGAACCAGTTATTAAATTTTTAATTAAATTCCCCTCTAATATTTTCTTCGAGTTAATTTTCTATCTCACCTATGGCTACCGGTACATAAGGACCTACAGGGTCTCATTATACAGGATAATCATAACAGCCCTAAGGTCGAAGGAGTACCTTTAAGAAGTGCAAAATGCAAAGTTCAAAGATAAAAATACAGAAAGGGATTCAAGGGGTCAAGGATTCAAGTGTAAATCAATCACCCCAGCCCCTCTTTTCACTGCCTGCCGGCGGGCAAGTGAAAAGAGGGGAGGCTTACAATTTAAAACTCTTCACTTGTTACCCGTTACTTATAGCTTAAAGCTTATAGCCTATAGCTTAAAGAGTTTGCGCTTTTCGTTTTACACTTTTCGCTTAAATTACGGATAAAGCCCTCTCTGTCTTTTTGCTTCGGCAACCCGCCCGATGCCAATCATGAGGGCAGCAGTCCTGTTATTAACTTTTTTATCTTTGGTAATTGCTAATACTTCATTGAAAGATTTTGAAAGAAGCTCTTTTACTTCGTGTATGACCCTATCCTGCGACCAGAAAAAACTCTGAAGGTCCTGCACCCATTCAAAGTAGGAGACTGTAACGCCGCCAGAGTTTGCGAGTATATCAGGGATTACAAAAATTCCTCTTTCCTGCAATATAGGATCTGCCTCAAAGGTTGTAGGCCCATTTGCTCCTTCTGCCAAGATTTTGCATTTTAATTTAGAAGCATTTTTTTCAGTAATGACCCGTGCAATTGCTGACGGCACAAGAACGTCACACTTGGTTTCAAGTAATTCTTCGTTTGTAATGGAATCTCCTCCCTTAAAGCCTTTTAGTCCGCCGGTTTTGCTCATATGGGCAAGGAGTGCATCAACATCAATCCCTTTTGAATTATATACTCCACCGGATACATCGCTCACTGCGATTACATCCCATTTCTTTCTTCTTGCGATTATCCCGACTGATGAACCAACATTGCCAAAACCCTGGATTGCGAGAGTCAATTTTTCTTTTTTAAGACCAGTTGTTTTTCTTGCCTCTTCTATAAGATGGATTATCCCGCCTCCTGTTGCCATTTTCCTTGCTGCAGATCCTCCAAGAAGAATTGCCTTACCGGTTACAACTCCGGGGATTGTATAGCCTTTCTGCATGCTGTATGTATCCATGATCCATGCCATCACCCTCTCGTCAGTTCCCATATCAGGGGCAGGGATATCTGTCTCAGGACCTATCAGCATCATTATTTCTGTTGTATATCTTCTTGTCAGATGCTCAAGTTCATTTAAAGACATTTTAGTTGGGTCGCAGTTAACTCCTCCCTTTGCACCTCCATAGGGCAGCCCGATAAGGGCGCATTTCCATGACATCCACATTGCTAAAGCAGCTACCTCACCCAAGGTTACGTCAGGGTGGTATCTTAGCCCTCCCTTTGTCGGTCCCATGGTGAGTTCATGTTGTACCCTGTAACCAAGAAATGTTTTGGTCTCACCGTTATCAAGTCTAACAGGAATAGATACAATGAGCGATCTTCTCGGTATCCTGAGTCTCTCAAGGATCCCATGTTCCAGTCCTATTTTCTCAGCAATGTTTTCAAGCTGTTGGACTGCCATATCAAACATCGGGCTTTTATATTCCATTTCCATAGTTTTACCTCTCCTTAGATTTTATCTATACAAAATTTGATTACAGAAAGATGTAGCCGCAGTCTTCAGGCTGCGAATTAAATCTTTTAGTTTTAATGAATTTCACGCAGGCTAAAGCCTGCGGCTACCTTAAATATTCAACTATACGCTTCCGGTACTCTGCCTGAAAAACAGGGCATATTAGCTCTTGACTCTTCTATCTCTTTTAAATCTATTTCTGCCTTAATAACTGTTTCTCTTTCACCTGCTTCTGTTAGAATCTTTCCGTTCGGGTCAATAATCATGGAATGTCCTGCCAATTTAATTTTTCCACCCTCTCCGCAGCATGCAGAGGCTATTACAAAGAGCTGATTTTCTATTGCCCTTGCCTGAAGCAGAGTCCTCCAGTGGTTTAACCTGACTTTAGGCCACTGGGCAGGGACAACGACAATCTCGGCACCCCTTAAGGCAAGAGACCTTGCAAGCTCAGGGAACCTGATATCAAAACAGAGAATAACGCCAATCTTTCCTATTGAGCTATTAATAACTTCAGACCTGTTTCCCCGCTTAAAGTAGTAGTCTTCTCTAAGAAGCGGGAAGAGGTGGATTTTTCTGTATTTACCTATTACCCCTTTTTTCCCTTCCATTGTAAAAGCAGTATTGAAAAAATCTGAGCCTTCTTGCTCAACCGTTGACCCGATAATTGTCATGCCGTAAGCCCGCGCTATATTATCGAGTTTATCAAGAACAAGTGGTGTTTGATCTGCTATTTTTTCTAAATTTTTGAAGTCATAGCCACAAATCCACATTTCGGGTAAAACAGCCAGGCTGACCCCCTCCTGCGCCAATTTTTCTATCTTTTTCAAAGCGCGGATTAAATTCCCTTGAGGGTCGCCTAATTTTATCTTAAGCTGGACAGCGGATACAATTATTTTTTTATTTTCCTTCATATTCTGTTGCTTTATTTTAAATATTTTCTATATTCCCTATATTCATAACAGGCAAAAGTCAATGCTAATGCATTTAGTTATGTAATACTTAGGTTATGGGGGCTGAGGGTAGGGGAGGCTTTAGCCTCCCAATTATGGTTCGCTGGTCCGACGAGCTTCACCATGCTTACCATGAATCACCCTGAACCTACTGAGGAATTAAGGGCGACTAAAGTCGCTCCTACCCCCATTTGCTCATAGCTATTTATTATGTATTTAGGTTTAGATTTATTACTTTCTCCTGATAAAAAAATTTACCTTTCAGAGGTCAATATTGGACTACCTGGCGGAGCTTTTGAATATGATATAGCTCATAAAACAATTTTTGGTGAGCCGTCAGACGTTTTTGAAAAGATTGAAGAGAAATCTCAAAGATATTTTAAGAAGTCTTTCAGGGATTATATACATTCATTGCCCTTTATAGATGAGCTGAAAGAGTTCAAGCTCTTTCTTGATAGGGAAAGGTCCCTGCCTTTGAAACTTAATCCTGTACTGAGGCTTGAGGACAAATGGGTCCAATACCAGCTTCTAAATAAAAAAATCCAAATGCCCTATACGGAAATATTTAATTCAGATGACCCGCAGCAGATAGAAAAATTCAAAAAAAAGTTTGGGGGAATTTCTTTAAAGAAAAGGACCGGAAGATGGGGAAAGGGGTTTGAAGTCGTAAAAGATGGAAATTTTTCTAAAGCAGTGTATGATGTCCCTTATCTCATTCAGGAATATATTGTCTCTAAAGTAAATCATTATCTTTTCTCAATCAGGGTTGTTTCCTTTGAAGGTGAGTTTATCTGCATGAACGGAGACCTCTCAACAGCCCATGATTCCAAATGGCGGTATGTGGTTTTTATTGAAGAGGGAAAAGAGGTCTCATTAAAAGACGACCCTTTTGAGATTGTGGACTTTGGAGGAATTTCCTGGGAAGGTGAGGTCTGGTATGATGGAAAAATACCGGAGCACCAGAAGCTCAACCTCATTGGAGACAAGGTAGCTAAGACCATTCTTTATCTGCCCTCTGAAATAATCTTTAAGGTAAAGAAAATAGCTGAAGATGTTGGAAAGATATACATGAACCTTGACTTTTCAAAACTCCCGCAAGCGTGGTTTGAGAAATAAAATTAAAAATCAAAAATAAAATATCAAAATGACATACCATAATTTTGATGTCTGAACTTTGATTTTTGATTTATTTACACACTGAGGAACTCATACACTTCCTCAGCTCTCATTTTAATTACTTCCTTTATTGAATATTTCTCCAGAGCCTTTTTAGCAGCCTTATAGCCGAGATAATAATCCTCTCTTCCGGGTGAGCCTTTTTTTAATGATGACGGCCTGTAAAACCTGAAAAGGTTTCCTTTTTTGTTTTTAATCTTGTCAATTGTTTCGTAAATCTCATCGAAGTGTTTCTCGCACCAGTTGTAAGCCCTCTCACCGTAAAAGAGGTATTTCCTTGGCAGGAAATTTGGGAAGAGGCATTCAGAGAATGCAGTTGCAATTCCCTCTCCCATTGCATGTTCAACAAATGGGGTAATTGACAGCAGCTTCATATGGTTCATTTTTATATTGCCGTTGTAGGCTTCCATGACTCCGGGTGAAGTGTCCCTTGCAGCGTGTCCAATCTCATGGGCAGCTACAAGGTCGAAATACTCCTGGCGGTCTTCAGGGTAATCAAGTCCTATGTAGATATGAGGGATGCCGTTGTGGTAAACCGTCACACCGTCAACCACTCCGCCAAGAGTGAAGAAAAGGTTTATACGGGCTGGGATTTTTCTGCCAACAGCAGCCTCAGCCTTCTTTACAGTCTCATGCACCCTCTCAGGATATCTCCAGTCATCAAGCCTTTTAAAAATATCTTTATAAGGTGAGAGGCTGGTTTTTTTAAAGAGAGATTTTATTCCGGCCTTCCACAGGAAATTGAGTTTCATCAAAGGTTCAAGGTTTTTCTTGTTTGGGTCCAGATAGAATTTTTTAAAATCCTCCCAGTTATGCTCATAACCGGAGCTTTCACAAAACTTTTTAAAACCCTCTGCAAGATTAATAACCTCAGCCATTCCTTATCAACCTATAACTAATGACTAATTGATTGCACTAATAACTTATAACTTTTTTAAAAAGTTTAAACAGTTCTCACTTTTCTGCGACGTTAAATACCTGAACCATAAGCATCCTAAGCTCCCTGAGCACCTGAGCTTGTCGAAGGGTCACACTTTCCCTTTTTGACAGAAATAAATTCTCTTTTAAATTCTTAAAAATTAATTACCCCGCCAAGGTAGTAATGCAACCCCTGTTCGTCAATAGATTTTTTATTTCAGGAATGGTATTTGAGACTTCTGATATAAACTATATTTTGCCCTGATTTACTAAAAATATCCTGTAATTCTTCCTTAAACCTGTATAATCTAAATTATTTTTAAGAAATCTCTTGACAAAAGCCGGGAAGTTATTAGATTGTATAATGCAACGTAGATATTTTCTTAAGCTTGAGGAAGCTATAAAGCTGGTTCTTTTGAGGAGCAGGGGAAGATTAAAAATCAAAAATATAAAATCAAAATTATTGAAGGAGGAGAAGAAATGGAGAAAAAGTCAAAAAATACTGGTTGCTGTTCAGGCGGGTCGTGCGGGATGCCTATGTCAGGCAAAACTGTAAAAGAGATTGTGAAGGAGCAGTATTCAAGCCTTGTAAAAGATGAGGGGTTAAAGGAAAAAGCTAAGAAGAAGGGGAAAAGCGAATATACAAAAGCGATAGGCTATAAAGATGATGAACTTAAGGAGATTCCAATGGATGCAGTAGAATATGCCTTTGGCTGCGGGAACCCACTTTCTTACGCACAGGTAAAAGAAGGGGATATTGTTCTGGATTTAGGGTCAGGAGCAGGGATTGATGTTCTGCTTGCTTCTAAAAAAGTGGGGAGAAAGGGGAAGGTAATCGGTATTGATATGACGCAGGAGATGATAGAGAAGGCAAGAGCCAATGCAGAGAGGTTAGGTGCAGACAATATTGAATTCTGCCAGGGGGAAATTGAAAATATCCCACGTGAGAATGAGAGCGTTGACTGGATTATCTCTAACTGCGTGATAAATCTTTCTCCTGATAAGAAAAAGGTTTTTAGCGAGGCTTTTCGTGTTTTAAAGCCCGGTGGAAAAATGCTGATATCAGATATTGTTACAGAGGATTTACCTGAAGAAATAAAGAACAGCTTAATGGCATGGGTTGGGTGTGTTGCAGGAGCGATGAGAGAGAAGGATTATTTAGATACAATTAAAAAAGCAGGTTTTAAGAATGTAAGAGTTGTCGGGAAGTTTACATTTGAAGCTGATGCAGTTAAGGGAATGATGGAAGATTGCAGCACGGGAATCCCTGATTCATTAAACGAAATTTATAATAAGTATAAGGATGAGATTAACGGCAAGGTAGCAAGCATAAAAGTATTTGCGGAAAAACCAATAGGATAAGGGGTCAAGGGATCGGTGGGGTTAGAGTGAAGATCAAATCCCCTCTCACTCCCCTTTCCCCTGCCTGCCGGCAGGCAAGTAAAGGGGGGATTTTTAACTCTTCGAATCCTAAAATATTTCTGCAATTCATCCTGAGAAAATTTTATATTCTGAAAATTCTTTAGTCAAACAAATCCAATAATATTAGAAGGGCGACTAAAGTTGCCCCTACCCACTTGCACTTGATTGATTATCAAAAAATCTGTGTAATCTTTTTCAAATCTGCGGAATCATTTCTTAAAATTCCTTGACAATGATAGAGGTTTTTCTTATTTCTATTAAAAAACAACAATCTATTTTAAGGTGGTTTTATGAAAATATTTATAGATACTGCAAATATTGAAGCAATAAGAGAAGCAAATGACCTTGGCATTATTGACGGTGTCACAACAAACCCGTCACTGGTAGCCAAGGAGGGGAAGGATTTTAAAGAAATTATTAAAGAAATATGCTCCATCGTAGATGGTCCGATAAGTGCGGAGGCTGTAAGCCTTGATTGTAAAGGGATAATAAGTGAAGCAACTGAATTAGCTAAAATTCATAAAAATGTTGTTGTCAAAATTCCCATGATAAAAGAGGGGTTAAAGGCTGTGAAGGTACTCTCAAAAGAAGGTGTGAAGACAAATGTCACTCTTCTCTTTTCACCATCTCAGGCGCTCCTTGCAGCAAAGGCAGGTGCAAATTATGTATCTCCTTTTATCGGGCGGCTGGATGACATCAGTCATTTAGGAATGCAGATAATTGAACAGATCAGGACAATATATGACAACTACGGGTTCGGGACAGAAATCATAGTGGCAAGTATCCGTAATCCTCTTCATGTCGTAGATGCTGCTCTTGTGGGTGCCGATATTGCTACGATACCCCCTGCAGTAATTGACCAGCTTTTCAAACACCCTCTTACAGACATAGGGATAGAAAAGTTTTTAGCTGACTGGAAAAAGGTCCCAAAAAAATAGGTTAAGAGAGGTAAAGTAATGCCTATATTTGAATTTCAATGCAGTGATTGTCAGGAGGAGTTTGAGAAACTTGTATTCAACCAGGACAATCCTGTCGAATGTCCCAGGTGCCATAAAACAAATGTCGTGAAGAAGATGTCTGTCTGCGGATTCTCAAGCGGCGGGAAGTTTACTCCCTCATCAGGGGCTTCCGGCTGCAGTTCCTGCACATCTTCAAGCTGCTCGACATGCAAGCCAAGTTGATTAGTTAGGAGGGTTCGAGGATTCAAGGATTCGAGGGTTCAAGAGAAATTTAAAGATCAAAAATCAATTTTTTGGTATTTGATTTTTGATTTTATTCTACTTGAATCTTTGATTCCTGGAACTCTTGGACTTTTTTTATACCGTCCATTTAGGAGATAAATTTCAGCAGTGTTTCTTGAAAAGATAATTGAGTATAAGAAGAAAGAATTAGAAACCAAAAAGAAAAGCCGTCCATTAAGCGGACTAAAGGGCTTAATGGATAAATGCTACCCTCCACGAAGGTTTAAAGCCGCCATCTCAGGAAAAAATTCTGCCAAAGAAAGTAAAGGATCGAAGGTTATTGCAGAGGTAAAAAAGGCTTCACCATCTAAGGGAGTCTTGATTGAAGATTTTAATCCAGTAAGGCTTGCTCTCACATACCAGGAGAATGGTGCAGCAGCTATTTCAGTCTTAACTGATGAGCACTTTTTCCAGGGTAGTCTCAACCATCTTCATCTGATTGCTAAATCAACAGTAGCCCCAACGCTGTGCAAAGACTTTATTTTTGATGAATACCAGGTGATTGAAGCACGTGCTTACAGGGCTGATGCATTCCTCCTGATTGCCGCAATTCTTGATAAGGAGAGGTTGAGAGATTTCAGGATTCTTGGAGAAGAGCTTGGGATGGATGCACTGGTAGAAGTGCATACAATGGCAGAACTTGGAAAGGCGCTCGCAAGCGAAGCTGAAATTATTGGAATTAATAACAGGGATTTGAATACCTTCAATGTTGATATTAAAAGGAGCCTCGAAATATCAAGCCAGATTCCCAAAGGAAAACTTATTGTGAGTGAAAGCGGGATATCTTTAAGGAAAGATATAGTTGAGCTTGAACAGGCAGGGATTAATGCCTTTTTAATTGGAGAAGCACTCCTTAAATCTCCTGATATAGGCGGGAAGCTGAGAGAGCTGATAGGTTAGAAGACAGTAGGCTCTGAACGGTAGCCGCAGGCGTTCGACCGAGCTCGCGTCGAAGTCTTTAGCCTGCGATCAGATAAACGCAACCTAAAGGTTGCGGCTACCAACTATGACTATCGAGTCTACAGAGCATCTTCGCCTCTTTCACCTGTTCTTATCCTTACAGCTTCTTCAACCGGCAGGACAAATATTTTCCCGTCCCCGATTTTCCCGGTATGAGCTGCAGAGGCAATTACTTCCAGGGCTTTTTCCAAAAGATTATCAGGGATAATTATTTCAAGCTTCACTTTTGGAAGAAAATCTACAACATACTCCGCCCCACGGTAAAGCTCGGTATGGCCTTTTTGCCTGCCAAAGCCCTTTACCTCAGTAACTGTTATCCCCTGTACGCCGATTGTCCCTAACTTTTCCTTGACCTCGTCAAGCTTAAAAGGTTTGATAATCGCTTCTATTTTTTTCATAGTCACCCCCATTAAAGCGAAAAATGTAAAGCAAAAAGCGCAAAACTAATTAACTTTGCACTTTGATCTTTAAACTTTGAACTTACTTATATACCTTTACCCTGTAAAATTTCCGTTTTCCTACCTGGATTAACAACTTCCTGCCTGCGGCAATTTCCATCTCTTCATCTGTAATCTTTTCTCCGTCAATCTTGACTGCTCCCTCTTTGATTTTCCGCCTTGCCTCAGAGGTTGAAGGCAGAGCATTGATGGTTTTGAGAAGTTTCCCAATCCATAAAGGCTTTCCATCCTCACATTTGACTTTAAACTCCGGCATCTCTTTCGGGACTTCCTTGTGTCTGAACTGGCTTAAGAAATCCTCTTCAGCCTTCCTGGCAGCTTCAAGGCTGTGAAACCTTGCAACAATCTCCTTTGCCAGCTTCTGCTTTGCCTCCATGGGATGAACTTTACCTGCCTTTATATCCTCAAGCTCCTCCTTTGAGACGTCACTTAAAAGCTCATAATATTTGAGCATCAGCTGGTCTGAAATTGACATCAGCTTCCCGAAGATTTCCTTTGGGGTTTCTGTAATACCTACAT
>Ga0154356_1135_pt1 | contig 17833 bp, 14 predicted proteins | sample RifGroA2_FD_115884 | JGI IMG/M metagenome (GOLD analysis project Ga0154356, IMG submission 115884) | Candidatus Schekmanbacteria bacterium GWA2_38_11 | reverse complement strand
CATAACCACACCGCTTTTTGGCACTGTTTGCACACCGCTGGAGTTTTCTCCGAGAAGATGAACAGATCCGCCAATTATGACTTTCTGGTCAATATGCTTCCCGCTCTGACCTGAGCCTGAAAAAATAGCATTATACCATACAGAGAGGTCATCCTGCTTATACCCTTGTACTAAAACCTCTATGACCTTCTTTGCCCCAGATGAGGTATTGCTTTCAGACCTGACATAGATTCTTCTATTTGTATCTTTCGCAGGATCAAGAGTCCCTGTTTCATCGTTATCATCTTTTATAGTTATCACATAATTCCCTGATGATAAAAAATTCACCCAGGGATTTAAGGCAGTTGCACCGGCAAGCCGGGGTGTAAAGTTATCACTTGAAATCGTCCAATCCTCAGTGATCACTTTTATCGTAGCTAAAGCATGCTGAATTCCGCTTTCAGCAGCATAGAAGGCTTCACTAGAAGTCAAGTTATTTCCGCTAATCTTAACCTCAGTAGTAGAGTTAATCAATATAGCAATGCCTAAAACTGTGATAGCAACCAGTATTAAGAGAGCAAGAACAAGAACCGCTCCTTTCTCTTCCTCTAAATATAGCTTCAATTCTTTCCTCTTTTTATAGCTTCTATTCATATTTTTAATGTCGGTAATTTTTATCTGAATCCTGATTTTTTTGTCTACAAATATTTTATCTTATTAAAAGCAATAAATGCGATAGACGGGGTTTTCAAACCCCGTCTTGACGGAACAGGAATGTCCTGTCTATAGGATGTAATGTTATGTATCATATAAAATTCAGAAAGCCAAATTTCTCAGCATTACATCTGATTCAGCCCTTGTCCTGTGATAGCCATCTGAATAAGAAGTTCCATCTTCATACGTTCCAGACTCAGAATGTCCTTGCTCTTGCCTTGAAGTTTTTCCTATAAGCAGCATGCTGATCTTCCTTACACTGATTCTCTGAATATCATCAAGAGAAACATTTTTATACGGAGAAGGATTTGCAATAATATTGTTGTTTGTATCATAGTATTTAAACTGAAGGTAATCTAAGTTATTGCAAACAGGTTGAGCAGACCCGCTATCTATCTTCCTTGTTAGCTCCTTGTCAGTAGTATCTATGGTATAGGTTACTGTGTTAACTACATGGACCGTACTACCAACAGAATAGGGATTGGCAAGAGGTGCGCTTATGGTTAAAGTTCCTAATGGCCCAGATACGCTGGTGATAGTTGCCTGATCCCATTTAGTCCCATCAGTTACATAGATAATGTTGCCGTTTGCGAAGCCATTACTTGAATTTACATACAATATGCTATCATTTGGAGAAAGAGCAGCAGGATCATAATCATTTGTTAATTCTGTATGGACATCTGATAGATTTGCCAAAAAAGTAATAGATTTTTCTGTTGCAGCAGTGATTTTCTCTATAGCGCTTGGAGATGTGGCAGAGGGAACACCATAACCTATTGGTCTGAGGTCTCTGCTGAGAGCGTCCATCCCTACCCGTAAATTTTGCTGTACCTCTACTAACTGGTCCTGAAGTGCATAATTCCTTTGTTGATAATTAAAAAAATTGTAAATCTCGATTATCACTATACCACTTATTAATACTGCAATTAATAATTCAACTAAGGTAAATCCCTTAATATCTTTCCATTTTTCTAACATTTAATTAGTCCCTTATAATCTTGATCCCTTCATTAACAGGGTTTGATGATTCAAGTATTTACCTCTTACTGCGTTATTGCAGTAGTTAAAATCACCTTGTGCTGCTTTTGTGAGATGAAAGGTTTCATCTCCTGCCATGTTACAGTAACTGTTATTGTCTTCATATTTGCCTGAGGTACTCCTTCCTGAACTGTTGTGGTCCTTGTAAAGGCATTATTTAGTCCTATTCCAGTTTCAGTCTGGTTAGTTATGTTTGCGTAGGGAGTATTTTTCAACTGTTCGATTTTTTCCTGGGCAAGATTTGTGGCGTAGGTAATTGCTTTACTAAAGACATTGCTCTTTATAATTGCCATATTTAAAGCAAAAAAACTCAACAGGCCTATTGACAAAACTATCATGGCTACCATGATTTCTACAAGCGTAAAACCTTCCTTATTTCCCCAAAATTTTTTCATGATTATTCCCAGGGCTTACTGGATGGTGCTCCCTTATATCGCCAGAATTTTATTCTTCCGGTCTGAATGACTGTTACTGCCCTCATGCGGCCACTTTTACTGGCAGCAAGATCCTTTGAAAGAATCAGATAAATAGATCCAGGAATGTTTGCAGTCCCATCAGGCTTGAATACAACTCTCTTAGGGTTAGATGTAAAAGTTACAGACTCTGTAATAACATTTCCACTGGTACCCTTTGTGCCCGTAACATATCCGTATACCACATTAGGGTAGTCAGCCACTATATTTACTGTCTTAACTATTTCATTAGACTCTAACCCAACAGTATCATAATCATTATCGCTATCGCTATAGATGCTGAAACTATTACCGGTAACGTCAAATGTTACTATATATTTATGATTTTCAGAGATCGCACGAAATTTCGCCAGCATCATTTCAGAAGCCAGGTTTTTTGCCGCGCCGCCTACTCTGATAGTATCAAGAAGTGAAAAGAAATTTGGAGTGGCGATTGCTGCCATTACACCCATTATGACAATAACAATCATCACCTCTAAGAGAGTAAACCCAGAATTTTCCCCCCTAAAAAAATTTGCCTGAAAATTTGTACTGACCTCTTTTACCAAAGGGGGTTTATGGGGAATTATTTTCTCTATTCTTTTTATATTGCTTTGAGAATAGTATTTCATCTTTTGAAATATACCCAGAGTTTGGTAAATTAAGATGAGGCTTTTAATTTCAGCTTTTAACTTTACTGTTTATTTCATTTACTATCTTATTTACATCGATACCGTGGATATTTGCCCCAAAAGATAAAGATTCTATATTAATGCCGGGACAGGTGAAACAACCTTCCCAGAAATATTTTTCTATAATTTCTTTAGCTTTTGGATAAAGTTTTATTATATCACCAATCAGCATATCTTTATTAATTTGACCTGGCATATTAAAACCCTCGGAAAATCATAAAACCTTTCAGTAAGAATCTCTTTAGTTTATTCCTTATGATTTTTCTTCCTTAAAAGTAGCTAACATATTAATTATGAATAGCAGAATTGAAGCCACCATAACTACTCCGAATAATATTAAAAGATATTCTACTATTCTCGCACCGTTGTAAACTGATAGAGTGTAGAAAATTGCCATTCCCGCAAGTCCTATATTAGCTGTCCAGAACTGGATATTTGCCATTGGCTTACTGTAAAGCTCTTTACCTCTAAACCGCGGTAAGACATGATAACCTATACCAAATATCATCATTGACACAAATCCAAGAAGATTAAAATGGGTATGAACAAATTTAAGGTCTAATAAATTTGAATTATAGAGAAACAGAACTCCTAAGATTGATCCTAAAAAAAGATATACAAAAGCTACTTTTATAAACCTAACAACAAAAATATCCATCAAAACATCACCTCATCAAAAATTTCTTATTTCTCTACAAGTTCCAGAAGTTTATCCATGTCTAATATGACTATTTTTTTTCCCAGGGATCTTATAATATTCTCTTTTGACCATCTGCTCATTATCCTGATAGCTGTTTCAACGCTTGTTCCAACCATTTCAGCTATATCCTGCCTGGTGAGATTTATATTAAGCTTTATGCTTTCTTTTTCCTTTTCGCCAACCTTATCCGCCATCTTAACAATAAGGCTAGCGATTCTCCTTTCAACTCTTTCAACTGCTAAATATCTTATCGTGTCATGGGCTTCTCTAAGCCTTTTGCCTAAAACTCCAATAACTTTTGTGGCTATTACAGGATGTTTTTCAAGGAGAGAAAAAAATTCTTTTCTTCGAATCATCATGACTTCGCAATTCTCCATTGCCTCGGCAGTAGCAGGATAAGGTTCTCCGTCGAAAACTGCCACCTGAGCAAACATTTCTCCTTTTGATATCACCTCTAAAACAACATTCTTACCAGTATCTGAATGCTTTATTATCTTTACCTTTCCCTCCTTGACAATGTATAAGTTTTCTGAAGGATCTCCTTCAAAAAATATGTATTCACCTTTTGAAAATCTTTTTTCGAAAAGGTTTTTTTCAATAACTTTACAATTTTCTTCGGAAAGTGAAGAAAATAAAAAATTTTTCTTTAAGAGCTCTAATCTATCTGTCATGGTTATATAAATATATCAGGTAATTTTTTATTTCAATACATTAATTGCAAGAAGTTGATCATTTTGAATTGCAAACTCTTTTCTTTTATTATATTCTTAAAATTAAACATTTTGAGTCAAAACCTTATATTATGAAGTTTAAGAATATTCTTTATATACTGATTTTCTTAAATCTAACAACAACTAACTTATTTTCTTCAGAAGAATTTGAGCATGATAGTGCTTTCACAATGTTATCAAATGAAGAAAAAATATATTTTAATAAAGGACTATCCTTTAAAAAAGAGGGTAAATGGCAGGAAGCAATAACTCAATTCAATACGGTTATAAAACTAAATCCTAAATCTTCTGAGAGCTATTATCATATTGGAATTATCTATGAGTACCAGTTAAAATATCCTGAGGCTATTAATTCTTTCCATAAAGCATCAAGGTTGGATAGTAAATATGCTTTTTATGCAGGACTTGACTTGGAAAATTTAGGAAGATGGGATGAAGCTATATCTTCTTTTAAATCTGTTTTAAGAGATTATCCTGGAATGACAGAAGCAAGATTTCATTTAGGGCTTTCTTATAAAAAGAAAAAGATGCTTTTAGAGGCAATTTCAGAATTTAAAAAAATATTAGCCCAGGATAAAAACCATGCTGGTTCTGTTTATAATCTTGCAATTATCTATAAAAAGTTAGGCATGATGAATGAAGCTAAAAGAGAAGCATTAGAGTTTAACAGTCTGACATTTTCCAAATGGACTCCGTAATGGGATTGTAAATATATGAATGAAAAAAGAGAGAAAAAGTCTTATATTTTTATCAAACTGTGGGGGCCGGTAATTTTGTGGTGCTTATTAATATTTTCCCTGTCAAATCAGCAGGATCTTACGGTTGATATTGAAAACGAATTTCTCCTAAGGAAATTTGCCCATGTTACAGAGTATGCAGTTTTAACTTTTCTCCTTTTCCGAGCCTTGTATAAATGGCCCAGAGAAAGGATTGTTTCCCCCATGCGGTTAAAAATAATTTCCATTTCTTTTTCAATTGGATTTGCCTTAGTTTTTGCCATGTCTGATGAGTTTCATCAGATCTTTATTCAAGGCAGAAATGGAAATCCTTATGATGTAATGATTGATAGCATAGGAATGATGTTAGTGGGATTGATTTTGATTAAAAGAGAATAAGTTATCAATGTCAAATATCAAAGCTTTAAGGCTCAAAGGAAATTAAAAATAATTTTTTTATTTCAATTCAGGAATAAACATCCCTGCTTTTTCTCTCTCCTGTTTTACTATTTCATAAAAGGAATCTCTTTTCACAGCTTGAATCAAGCGAAGCCTGTTTAGCCCTTTTATACTTCCGGAAGAACCTCTGTCCATTGGAGAGCCTCCTAATGGGATAGTTGAGTTAAATTTCCCGGTTTTTAAAAACTCTCCATAGCCAATAGTATCATATTTAAAAACATTGGCCTCAAGTAACCCTTCGAGGATTTCACTCCTTTCATCTTTGTTAAGAGGAATCACTTCTAAGATTTTCTGCTCAATCATTTCCCTAAGTATTCTGTCAGCCTTTTCACTGCGGGATATAACATCATTCCAGCCCCACTCCTCTATCATGCATTTTCCAAAAGTGATGTCAGATAGTTTTGCTGAGTATGACGGATAGCATAGGAGGCATCCAAGGTTCAGAGAGTCAAAATCTCCACCTTCACCAAAATCTTCTATTTTTTTACCATCAGGCAAAAGTGCAACTGATTTACCTTTCCAGTTATAAAATTTTTTAAGGTCTTTTTCGTTAAGCCCAACCTTTGAAAGCATCTGGTCAACGCCGTCTTTTTTAAATGCGAAAAAACAATTTAACCCAATGACAAACTCTATGTTTCCAACTAACTCCTTGCATCTCTCTTTTGAAACCTTGCCAAATTTTGTTAGATATTGGGCTTTTCTGATTCCCTGCACATGGCAGGGAGTACCGACAAAGGCGATTTTTCCCCCTTCAACAGGAAGCTTTGCCAATATAGGGTTGGCTGTTGGTTTGGTGTCAGCACAGGCTAATATCTCCTCTTTTGAGGAAGCGACAACAGGCTTTGGATGGCCGCAAAAACTTAAATCATGTTCTTTCCCAGTCAATAGGGCTTTATCAATTAATCCTTTCTCAAGCAGATAAATTAAAAAAGCTGTTGTGCTTCCACCACAATAGGTTTTTTCCCTCAGGGTACTATCAGACATCCTTGCTAAAAATATCTGGTTATAATTGCCAAGCAGTTCCTCTCCATATTGGATCTTATTTTCTTTTTTTAATAAGTTAGCTATTTCACTAAACGGCATCTCAACCCTGGGACAAATTTCTCTGCAAATGCCGCAGTTCGTGCAACTGTCTAAAACCCGCGGGAGATAACTATTATCAAGCTCAAGAGCCTTCTCGGGACATGAAGCAATGCATATACCGCAGCTACAACAAGCTCCTGAATCGACGACGTCTTTGATCATGGCTTCTCCTTTCAAGAGAAAGAATTTTAGAAAACTCCCAAATGAGGTTCATAGATAATTTTTTAATTGTCAAGGGTATATTTGAAAATTCCTTTATCAGTGACAAACCATATATTGCCATTATCATCCGGTGTTATATCCCAGACCGGGCCATTCCCAAGACCGTCCAATTCTGAAAAATTTTGGATTTTCACTTTTGCCTTTTGCCCCCTTGCCCCTTTACCTTTGATTACACTTACTCCTTGTTCGGTCCCAACCCATATATCATTATTATCATCAACAGCCATTGATAATATTATATTGCTTATTAAGCCGTTTTGTTTTGTAAGATGCATATCTTTTCTTTCTTTTCCGTTTTCAAAAACTCTTATACCACCCCCGAGAGTTCCAAACCAGAGCCTGCCGGAGTTATCTATCGCAGATGACCAGATAAAATCTTCCTTTACAAGATCAATACCAAAAGTTTCTTTAAAATTTATATCACCTAATCCGGAAGAAAGATTTTTGTTGCTCTGAATCAGAGATACAATTTCATTGAAATATTCTTCAAGGGTATCAAGTTTTGAAGCGTCGAATTTCCTGTCAGGAACATATGTAAAAAGAGAAATTTTTCCTTTATTTATACCATATCTGTTGACTCCCAAAACAGTCCCAAACCAGACATTTCCCTTCATATCAATAGTGGCTGTAGGGACTGTATTGGATGAAATATTATTTATAGACCCCAATCTTCTACTAAAGACCGGATTATATCTTCCGTCTCTTGAATCTGAAAAATTTGCTACTCCACCATCAGACCCGAGTAGCCAGATTGAGCCATCATCTGCTGGCAATGCCCTATTAAAAGGTGAAGGTAACATTTCTTTTAATTTGTTATCAAAGCGGTAAAAAGGATAAACTTCATCACCTTTCCATTCTAAATATGTAATATACTCAGTATTATCAAAATCAATTAATAGAGATATGTCAGCACATTTAATATTTTCTTTAATTGCATTAAATACTACATCTCCACCTACTTCTCTTGCATATTTTTCATTTTCTTCTCTTCCATAAAATATCAGATGACCCCTGTTCAATGAATCAAAAATAATATCTTCTATTCGAGTATTATCAGGAAGATTTTTTGCCGGAAGGCATTCTGCTAAATTAAAAACTTCATTAAATGTCTCTCCATTATCTGAGCGGAAGACCTTACCTCCCCCATCACCTCCAAACCATAATGTGCCGTTTTTATCTTTAGCTGAAGCCCCAAAACTTACATCAGCATTACCTGTTTCTACTGATTCTATTTCTTTATCTGATACCCTGAAGGTATGGGGAATGATAATAGTTTTTCCATCAATTATTTTTGTTCTGATATTAATAATGTGTATTCCAGCCAAAGAAGGGGCTTTAAAAGAGCCTTTTAACCCTTTTAAAAGGATGGGTTTTTTTGCAATAAAGTGAATATATTCAGTTACTTCATTTTCTAACTTTATCCAGTCTTTTGACCCCAAGAAATTAACTTCTGCAGAAAGTATATTTGATGCTCCATTTGAATCAGAACTAAAAACCTTTATCTCAGAAGATTTGCTATCTTTCCTGATGCCTTCATTTCTTATAACTATTGTATTTAGCTTTTCTTCATATGAAGCTAAGCTAAATATAATTACACCGTTTGCTGTTATTTTCCTGCCAATTTTAAAAGAGATGTCATAAGTCTGTGTCCCGTTAATTGCATTTCCAATGTCCTCAGCGGTTTGAATAATCTTTGCAGAAACTTCAATATCATTTTTTCCAAAATTTATTTTTCTTTTGTCTAATTTAAAAGAAATAAAATTGTACTGGCTAAAGAGATTTTCAAATGGAGCTAAGAAATCCTCTTTTTCTTTACCAGTTATGTCTGGAGAGATGATGCTCCCAAGAAGGTCTATATCCTCTTCAAAAAAGGCTTTTTCAAATGTATCTAGGAAATTTTTTATAGCAACCCCTGATGCCTTTGAAGGCTTTATCTCTCCAGGCGATGTAAATCCCAGAAGGTCATTGTAATTCAGAAATGAGAAGATAAGTAAAATAAATATATATTTTTTCATACTTTCAAAAATGAAATATCATGGATGTCAAAAGCAGATGCTGCCTAATATCCGGCGTTGATGCCTTGCCTGAAGTTTTTCCAAAGCGGTATGTATAGGCAATGTCAAATATTATTCTTCCCCATGCGATCCCTGTCCCGAAACTTACCCCATAGAAATCATCAGGGTTGTTTTTTGCAGGTTCAGGATCATAAAATATTCCGCTCCTAACAGGAATAGTGAACTTTTCTCTCATAATCAGATACTCAGCACCGATTTTTACCTGTGTAGTAGCTTCTGCTTTACCAGAAAGTACTTCTTTGCCCTTTCCTGAAGGTGCTCCACCTTCAACAAGAACCTGCCCTTTCTTTCCCCCTTTGCTGAGCTTAAAATATTCCCACTCGGTTCGGTAAAGATCAACAGCTACAGAAAAATTATCAGAGAACCTTGTGGCAAGTCCAAGGCCATAAGATACGGGGAATCTCATTTTTAATGTTTCTTTAAAATCTCTGCTTGATTTTATATTGTTATTTTTACCGGTTTCATCTGTAATGATTGTTTCAATTGATGACCTGTGATGGTGCTTTACCCTTGCAAGGAATGGAGTTTTTACAACTCCACCGATTGTAAACATCCGGTTAATTTCCCACAAAAACCCGATGTGAGTATTAAATCCATTGAGGTCGTAATCTTCCTTAATTACTCCGTCTGCCTTAAAGGGAAGAATCTTATTACCGCTTGCTACAAATCCTGATGCCTTTATATTGGCATTCTGACTCCAGTTTGAAAAATTCCTATCCCAGAAGTTAAATGATGCCCCTAATGAGAACTTTGGATTAATCTGGACTGCCAGTGCAGGCGTCAAAGTTCTCAGTTCTCCTTCCTGTTCAGAATGAACTTCCTGAATGCCGTCAATGTTTTTAAATAATGAGAGAACTTTTGTTCTGCCATGAAGATCATAAAGCCTCTGGGAATTCAAAGAGGCTACAAAATTCTTTCCAAAGAGCTGGAACGGGTAGGCAAAACTTAAATAATTTAAAGTATATCTTTGAAGAGTCTGGTTAGATATATCTGCGGTTTCATCTTTCATAGCCTGGGATTGCTTACTAAAGGCATAAGCACCGACTACTGATACTTCTGGTTTTTCAAGCTGGATTAAACCTCCGGGGTTCCAGGACGCTGCTGTTGCATCGTCCGCAATTGATATAAAGGCTCCTCCCATTCCGACTGCCCTCGCTCCAGAACCTACAGGATTTGGGGACGTGGCAAAGTTTAAAGATGGGGGCAAGGTTATGCCAAGCTTCTCAATATCCTGACCCCTTGAGCCTATTGGAAAAGCAATTAGAAAAAATATTACAAAGATAATTGGAATCTTTCTCACATGAAAACTATCTTTCTGACAGTCGAGACGCCTGTCCTGCTATACCTATGGGGATTGATACTCGCCTTCTATATTTTTATCTTTGTTTTTTATAAAAGATATATTCTTAGTATTAATTGTTGCAGTTGAATCTTCATCAATATCTATTCCGTCATCGCCATTAGAAGTAATTTTTAATTTTCCTCCAGTTAATCCAATTAATGCAGTTGAATTCCCAGCTATAAAGATTCCATCATATATATTTCCTCTTATAAAATTTTCCTTTATATAAGCAGAAGAATTATCCTGCACAATGATTCCTGACAGACCGTTTTCAGTAATAGTATTACCAGAAATATCATCAGAAGCTGAATCAGTAGATATAAGAATCCCAACTCTTGTATTTTTACTTATATTGTTGTTCATTATATTGATTGAAGAATTATAACTGACTTGAATCCCATCTTCACCGTTTTTAGTTATAGTATTTTCTGCAATGTTTTTTACAGTTGAATCAATAGCCACAAATATACCCTCCATTTTGTTTTCGCTAATAGTATTGCTATTTATATTAGCTGAGGAATTAATATTCACCTGAATCCCGTCCATACCATTTTTGATAATAGTATTATCAGAAATATCGTCTGCAATTGAATTAGCAGCTATAGTAATACCTTCCATTATATTTTCGCTTATAATATTATTTTTTATCTTAGCTGAAGAATTTTCATACACCTGAATTCCATCATTAACGTTTTTAGCAATAGTATTCCATGAAATATCTTCTGCAATAGAACTTTCAGCTATGAAAATTCCATAGTCTTTATTATCACTTATGATATTATTTTTTATGATATCAGCAGAGGAGTTACTAAAAATAAAAACCCCTCTTTCTTTATTATTTTTAATAATATTTTTCTCAATTTTACTATTAAAAGAGTTTGGTCCTATTCCAATAGCACTAAATTCACTATTTTCAATTACATTATTTCTTATAGTCAAAAAGTTTGAATAGTTCGCCAAAATACCTGCATTTCCATTTTTTATAGTAAACCCTTCAACTGTAACATTTTCTTCCTCCTTGATAAAAATAGCCCAGCTACTATATCCGGCATCAATTATTGTATTTGAAGCATCACTACCGTTCAATATAATATCTGATGGTAATTGAAGAGGGAAAAACTCCTTATTGGATAAATAAGAATACACCCCTGGTTTCACTATTATTTCATTTATCTGGATACCGGAAGCTTTAACTGCAAGAAGTGCTTCTGTAATGGATGAATAGGGGTTGTCGCTTGAACCATTGCCGCCAGCAACTGCCTTTGAGGCAACAAAGATTTCTTTTACATCTGCTTTTGGAAGATTTACAGGGAAATCTCTTGGGTTTAAGGGGTCGGTCCCTCTATTTATTTCTTCAACATCAGTGTATCCATCGTTGTCATCGTCTTCATCGGCATTGTTCCCAATCCCATCCTTATCTGTGTCCGCAACTTCATCAGGGTTTTGTGGGAATGAGTCAAAAAAATCTATTACTCCGTCATTATCAGAATCTTTTTCATCTGAACCCGGAATTGAAACCAAATAAAGTCCAAATGCCTTATCCAGTATGTATGCAAAATTGCCTGAGATTTTAATTTTCTGAGCAACACTTGGGGTATCAATTTCTCCAACTAATTTTATGTTTTTTTTGTCACTTATATCAAAAACCTGAATACCTACTTCCTGACTTGCTAAATATACAAAGTTTCCTGAAATTGCTATATCAGCATATCTCCCTTCAATTGTTTGAATACTTCCAGTTTCTGATGGAGAGTTTGAAGTGCTTATGTCAACCACATGAAGTCTGTTTCCATAATCTACATAGTAGAGATAGTTATCTGAAATTGAAATAGATGAAAATACATTTTTTCCAAATGAACCTGAGAAAACAGGAGATGAAAGGTCTTGAATATCTAAAACCACAATACCCCAACTATCACAAGCTACATAAGCAAAATTGCCTTTAATTTCCAAGTCCTCAGGAGCATCATTAATATTATTAAATGTTGATTGAACTACAGGACTGGCAGGGTTACTTATATCAATCACTACCAGCTTCCCGGTTTTGTTTACGCTATTTTTGAATAATATAAAAAGTGATTGCTTTTCAATTAAAGCCTTAACTGAAATGTCTAAGGTATCCACTGGTAGGTCAATGGATGTCAGCAGCGCATCCGGAATCCCGTCGTTATCTGAGTCTTTTTGAAAATCAATATATTCAGGGTTGCTTACATCTATAACCAGGAGTTTATTTGGGTCATAGTTGACTAAATAACAAATGTTGTTATTCACTGACAAAGATTGAGATGATAATTTTTTCCCAAAAGCTTCAGAAAAAGTGTTAGTTATTTTTGGTTCAAGAGAGTTAGAGATATCTACAATCTGCAACCCTGAAAACCTGTCAGCAATAAATACATAATTTCCTGATATATCTAAATCTGTAGGCAAATCAGGTGTGTCAACTGAGCTAACAATGGCAAAAAAAATTACTGACTGACCCGGAAGCAAAGGTGATGTGATGAGGATTTTTAAATCCTTGTCAGAATCTCCTAACTTAACATTGAAACTTGCTTCTCCGTTTGAATCAGTGTAAATAGTTATTTCACTGCCAGATTTATAAAATTTCCTTCTCTGTTCAGACTTTTTTGCTCCAGCTACTGTAATTATTTCACCTTTCCCTTGGATTATAGAAGGAGTAATTGGAACATTTGCTACGGGCTTTCCAAGCTCATTTTCAACTTTTATAACAAACGGCTCTTTTAATATCTCCCCGGGATTACCGGTTTGGTTGTTGCCTGATATTGGAATTATCTTCTTAGGTTTTGCATCTGCTTCTCTGCTTTTTACCAGGAGCTTTACCTCTCCTTCTACTGTATTTTTATTTTTGTCAGTTGCAATAATTTTTAAAGAAATATCACCCTGTTTTTTTTGGAAAAATTTAAACCTTGCAGAATAAGTTCCGTCCTTTGCAGAAAGGTCTCCATTTTTCCCATTATCCTGAAGCGTTCCAATTTTTACCCATTTAGAACCCTTTTCCATTTTGACTATGACATTTTTTAAATTATTATCAGGTGCTATTACTTCCGTGGAGATAATTGCTTCAGACTTCTGATTTACTAAAACAGCATAAGGTTCGATCGCTGGAACACCTATTACTGGCGAATCTCCTTTAGAAGCGGTTGCAATTGAAGATAAAAGCAATATTAAAATTGCTGTTAAGAAGTTTTTAATAATTAAACCTTTAAGAGTTGTTGAGTCCATATGAGGGACTTTCTAAAATCAACAAAAAAGATTTACTTGGTTATCACCTTATCCATTACTTTTATTTTCCCAGGTTTTATTTCTTTAATCAAAGACCCTTTTGAAAAATCCTCGTTTATGCTTTCGATTACAGCTTCTCCAAGGATTTCAGTATCACTACCCATGATTTTTCCTGTAACTGGATGGACTATTTTCTCTCCCTCCTTAAAGACCATAAATTTCATCTCTTCTTTAAGCCCTCTGTTTGTACCAATATCTATAAAGACCTTCTTTCCTTCTTTTTTTATAAGCATACCTTCAAGCAGAGGCAGGTGATTTTCGAATTTCAGTGCCAGTACATCTGTTAAAGTTTTTATGCTTGGCAGAGACTTACTTTGATCAAAAACATCCTTTCCTACCATTATTGAAGCGGTCTCAGTGTTTACAAGCCGTGCATAAATTTCTATTGCATCTTTTGTTTCGAGAATACTGCCCATAAGTATCCCATCTGCAGCCATAATTTTACCAATCCTTACTGCGGTTTTAGGATCTAAAAGCGCTGTTTGTGATAGTTTCTGCTCTCTTAAAATCTCCTCAAGTCTTGTCCGTTCAACAAGGTTGAATCTCTCTAAGTCCCCGACCCTTAGCTCTTTAAAGGAATTAATCAGGTTATCATATACGATATCGCTCAAAGCTGAAGGGATTCCCTTCTTTTCAAAGGGGAATATTGATATGCTCATCCTTGAACCTATGTCCCGGACTTTCTGAGTCTCTCTTTGGACCTTTATGCTTTTTACCGCTTTCCTTCCTTCTGCATCAGAGGCTTCAATATTTATGTTGTTTAATCCCTTTTTGAGCTTGGTAAGATAGTTGAAGAATAAATTCTTTCCCTTCCTCTTAAGCAAGGATTCTCCATTTACCAGAAGATATGTTATTTCTTTCTGACTGTTTACATTACCTTCAATATATAGAATTTCATAAAAGACCTTCTGAAAGTCATCAAGGTTTTTTAATTTGATGATTAACGAAGGTATTCCAATATTATCTGCGGCAACAAACATGGTATTTGTTGAAGCATACTTTGGATAGTCATTAATTCCATGAGATAAAATCAGGACTTCGCCTCTTTCTTGACTGACAGGTGGATTTAATTGACCGCTTGTCCTGTTACCGGCTGTATCCTTTGTTTCAAAGGTTATTTTTTCAGACTCCTGAGCAAGTTCGATCTCTTTGTAAAAGTCGAGCTCTTTTCTAGTCTCTTTTAAGACCTCGCTGTCATTTATCCTTAATGATGAAATCCCTGAATCATCATAAACATATCCTGTAATAAGAGCTTTGAACCTGGCGCCTGAAGGCAGAATATCAAGTGAGGTTATATTTACAATGGGGCCTTCTCTGTCTGCCGCAATTGTAAATTCTTTTTGAGATTGCTTCCCTGTCAAATCTGCTGCTTTAACAACAATTGGGTTTTTTCCCCTCCCAAGAGGAACTTCTACTTCAAAGGGGATTCTCTTTTCTGAAAGCTCTATTCTTAAAGGTATGCTGTTAACCGCGATAGATGATACAAAGAAGTCATCTTCAACAAAACCTGAAACCTTCGTGCTGAATCCGTTGGTGAGTCCTGTTTCTTTAGAAGTTAGATGGATAACAGGCGATTCTCTGTCCAAACCTGTTTCTTTTAACAAAGATTCCCTTGTTTTATTCAGAAAATATTTTGCTTTTGCAGAATCTGTATTCATCAATGATTCTTCAAGTTCATTTATGGCACTCTGATATTTTCCTAAATTAAGAAATGCTATTCCGAGTTCCCTGTGAGGGAAATAATCCACAAAATGCATTCCGTAAGTTCTGGCCCTGCGCTGGTCTTTATCGCGTCCTGTAATGGCTTCTTTATAATCTTCTACAGCCTCCTGCCAGAAGCCTCCTTCAGAAAAAGAGTTACCCCTCTCATAATAGTTCCACCAGCGGTTCCTGAAAAGACCTTCGGTAATCCCATATTGTTTTCCATTTTTGTAGTACCTGGAGTCACCTTTCTGGTTATAGCAAGATAGGAAAATAAGAAAGGTAAATAGTAAGCTAAATAGGCTAAGCTTCAGAAAATTTTTAAAATGCATTTTATTACTTCAATAAAATTAGTTTCAGTTTATATCCTCTATGAGCCGGGTGCCTTTTTTAATCATTCCCTCGCCTTTTATTATTTTCCCTGAAGATGTTTCCTCATCAACTGATGTTATCTCAATTTCCCCGGCAAGGTTCTCTCCTGCAGGAGACAGCGCCTTATCTTTTATCACTTTCATTTTAACTCCTGGGACTACCCCGGAAAATGTACCAATATTAATGACCGCGTTTCCATTTTTATCAATAGAAGCAACCTCTCCTTTTAAAGGATACCCTTTTACGATTTTATTGCTTATTTTGATAGCAATGTCTGAAGCGATTTTACTTAAAGGAATATTTCCTGCGTAACTTTCTGCAAGAGCGATTTTTATCTCTGATGTATCTGCTTCGATCATCCTCATATTAATTTGCAAATCATTCCCATAGCGGAGGATGCTTCCAGTTGAGATTAACTTTACTGCTAAAATCTTTCCAACCTTTAATGCGGTTTCCTTGTCAGCAAGAGAAGATGTGCTCAGCTTGAGTTCCCCAAGAACTTTATCAAGAGCCTCTCTTTCAATTACTTTCACCCTTCCTTTTTCCTGCAATAGATTTGTAAGGGTCAGGAGCAGGAATTCATCTTCACCGGGACGAGCAAGTATTCCGCCTTTATTTTCAAAATCTATAAAAGCCGATGTAATCGGTTTTGATCTCCAGACATCTTTTTCCTTCAATAATTCACCATTTTTATGTTTCTTTTCATAATCTGAAATAAGGTCAGATATTAACTTATCTATCCTTTCCTGCTTTTCCTTGCTTGTATTAAAAGCTGATTTTCTTTCCAAATTACTTAGTAAAGTCTTACTTACTTCATCATTTGGGTTTATTGACAGGGCATTTTTATAAAGATTTATTGCGTCCTCATATTTTCCCTCTTTTCCCAAAAGTGCAGCCTTATTGGCATAAGGGAGGTAATCTTGTGAATTTGATTTTAATGCCTTGTCATAATTATCCATAGCATCTTTTGACTGATTTTGACTGGCATATATAATTCCGAGTTTATTGAATGCTTCAGCCCTTTGCCACTTTTCCCCATGCAGAGATTCAGTTGCTTTTTTGTATTCGCTGGTAGCTTCATCTACCCTTCCCTGATTGGAAAAGATGTTCCCTTTGATTACATGTATATAAAGATTCTGAGTGTCAATCGTGGCAACTTTATTACAAAAATCCTCAGCCTTTTGGTAATCTCCTTTTAAAAAGAAGACAGCGGCTAATCCTTCATATCCCTTAGAGAGGGTTTTCCCTCCTTTATTTATTATTCTCTCAAACCTTAACCTCGCCTCTTCAACTTTGCCTGTATTCAACAGCCTATAACTTTCTTCAGAAATTTCCCTTTCAGGCATCGTTAAAGACCTGTAAAAATAAATTCCGGAGACCAAAAAAAGTATGGTAAGGACTGAAACTCCAAGATAGGTAAAAACTTTTTTATAGCTTTTTGCTGAAGAAGGGACAACACCTTCCATAGTTAGGGTTACATCTCTGAGTTTGTCAGTTGAAATAGTTGCAACTTTTTTAGCAGGTTGCTGTTCCGCCTTTTTTTCCTCTTCCGAGGCTTCCTCTTTTAAATCAATATAACGGAAGTTTGGATCTCCGTAGAGCATATAGCTTGCCCAGACAATGGTTTCATATCCATAGGTATCTACTAAAGCAAGCCTTGCATTCCTCATGGCTTCCCCGATACTTACGCCTTTAATAATTTCTCTATAAAAGGAAATAGCAAAATAATTACTTGGCTCATCACGTATATCCCAGAATGTCCCTATGTAGTGCTGAACCCCTGATAGCAAGAAGGCATTTGCGAGCCCATAAATCTGGTTTTCGTAATCCTTCTCCAGTCTCCATTCTTCTGTTTGGCCTGTTTGGCAGGCATTGGAAAATACAAGGGAAGGGAAAGGAGATAAACCGCCCATATTCAAAATTTCAGATGCTTTCAGGTTTCCATCCTTAAGCAACCACCGGCTGTTTGAGGGGTTTTCTGCATCATATAAGGCATGGCCAGCGTAATGAATGATGTCAAAACTTCTCATCCTCTGCTTGATAAAATCAGGGCTGATTTTGTCAGTAAGCAGATTTGCATTTATTAAGTCTTCTCCTTCGTCTAAAAGATCTCTGATTTTCTGTCCCTCAATGTATGAGGATGGAAGGTCTCCCATCGGATCTGATATTATGAGCATTTTGAGAGGCTTTTCTGCCTTGCGTATCTTTACATCAGATACATCGTACTTAGTAGTTACAACTCTTCCTATATTGAATT
>Ga0154356_1139_pt1 | contig 18460 bp, 16 predicted proteins | sample RifGroA2_FD_115884 | JGI IMG/M metagenome (GOLD analysis project Ga0154356, IMG submission 115884) | Candidatus Schekmanbacteria bacterium GWA2_38_11 | reverse complement strand
ACTTTTGAGGTTAAATAAATATACTTTATTCAGTACTAAATTTAATATAAGAAAGGATGTGAAATAAGATGTCATTAAGTCTTACAGAAGATATTAAAACAATCTCCGCTTTAAAGAAAAAGACCGGCGAGATCTTTAAGCAAATGCATCGCACCGGCCGCCCGATTATTATCACCGTAAACGGAAAACCTGATGCAGTTCTGATTGATGCTGAAGTTTTTGAGAAAAAATTAAAAGCGCTTAACCTCGGCATGCTTTTAATTGAAGCTGAAACAGCAGTAAAGAAAGGACGCACAAGACCGGCACGTGACTTTTTGAAGGAGCTTAAAAAAAGTGCGAAAGTATCACGTTGAAATCACTGAAATAGCTGAATCTGATATAAGAGAAATCTTTGAATTTATTTACGGAGATAATAAAACAGCAGCAATAAAATGGGTTGAAGAAATAGAAAGACAAATCGATTCGCTTGAAAAATTTCCCCGGCGTTGTGCAGTTATTCCGGAGGCGCAGGAATTGGGAGAAAAATACCGTTACTTGATATACGGCAATTACAGAACTATTTTTAGAATTGAAGGAGCAAAAGTTATCATAATGAGAGTTATTCACAGCGCCCGCCTTCTTGATATGCAGATGTTTGAAAAATAAGCTTCTAATTGGAATTTATTGGACATTTAGTAATAGAGAAACTACTGAAAGCATATTATGTAAGAACTGTTGACATAAACCATCCTTTTATTCATGATTTGCTCAAGATTGCTCAGAAAACAGATTTGAGATTAACAAAAGTGCAAGAAGATTTTTTAGATGTGGTAACTACATTTAATTTAGGGACCAGGTATTCTGATTATAAAATGACAGGCGAGACGCCTGTCCCACCAACTGACAGCTTGAAAAAATCCTTTTTAATCTCTGTAATCTTTATTTTATCACTGTAATCAGAGACCTCACAAACAAATCTTGACATTTCATAAACATTAATCATATAAAATACGTTTTTTATCAGGAAAGAAATGAAATTTAATGAATTTTAAAAATTCTTTTTTGGAGTATAAAAATGATTAGAAAACAGGATGCACTCGATTATCACTCGCAGGGCAGAAGGGGAAAAATTGAAGTCGTTGCAACAAAGCCTTGTGCAACCCAGAGGGACCTCTCGCTTGCCTATACACCAGGTGTTGCTGATCCATGCAACGAGATTGTAAAGGATAAAGAGAATGCCTATCTCTATACTGCAAAGGGGAACCTTGTTGCAGTTGTCAGCAATGGAACGGCCGTGCTGGGACTTGGGAACATCGGCGCTCTTGCAGGAAAACCTGTCATGGAAGGGAAGGGGGTTCTTTTTAAACGATTTGCTGATATTGATGTTTTTGACATCGAGGTTAACTCTGAGAACCCGGATGATGTGATCAAGGTTGTTAAACTTCTTGAGCCTACCTTTGGCGGAATAAATTTAGAGGATATAAAAGCCCCTGACTGCTTTTACATAGAGGAAACACTCAAAAAGGAGATGGGCATTCCCGTATTCCATGATGACCAGCACGGGACTGCAATAATCTCAGGAGCTGCCCTTCTTAATGCACTTGAGATCGTTGGCAAGGACATAAGCAAAGTAAAAGTTGTTTACAATGGTGCAGGAGCTGCAGGCATTGCCTGTGCCGGGCTATACCTGAACCTGGGCGTCAGGAGAGAAAATATCATGATGTGCGATACAAAAGGCGTCATTTATAAGGGAAGAAAAGAAGGGATGAACCCTTATAAGGAAAAATTTGCGGTTGATACTAAACTCCGTACCCTTGCAGAGGCTATGAAGGGAGCAGATGTATTTGTTGGTGTTTCAGTAAAGGATGCAGTGTCAAAGGAAATGGTAAAATCAATGAATGATAAACCGATTGTTTTTGCCATGGCTAACCCTGACCCGGAGATTACCTATAATGATGCCAAGAGCGTCAGGGATGATTTAATCATGGCAACAGGCAGGTCAGACTTTCCCAATCAGGTCAATAATGTTTTGGGATTCCCTTTTATCTTTCGCGGAGCACTGGACGTGAGGGCAACTGCCATTAACATGGAGATGAAGATTGCTGCCTGCCATGCCCTTGCTGATCTTGCTAAAGAGGATGTGCCTGAATCAGTAAGCCGTGCTTATGGAAATGAGACGTTCCATTTTGGAACTAACTACATAATTCCAAAGCCTTTTGACCCCAGGGTGCTTTTGTGGGAAGCCACTGCTGTTGCCAAGGCTGCAATTGACTCAGGGGTTGCCAAGACAAAGATAGATATAGAGGAATACAGGGAAAGGCTTGAGGCACGCCTTGGAAAATCAAGGGAGGTAATGAGGACAATTATAAACAAGGCAAAAGGGAAGCCAAAAAGGATTGTCTTTCCGGAAGGTGAACATGAAAAAATCCTCAGGGCAAGCCAGATCCTGATTGATGAGAAGATAGCTCACCCAATACTGCTTGGCAGGGAAGAAGAGATAAAGAAAAAGGCTGAGCATTTGAACCTTGACCTTGGCAAGATAGAAATAATTAATCCTGTAAGATCTGCAAAATTTGATAGTTATGCGGCAGAGCTCCACAATTTAAGGAAGCGTAACGGTATTACCCTGGTTGAAGCCAGGGGGATGCTGCATAATCCCAATATTTATGGTTCTGTAATGGTCCATATGAACGACGCTGACGGTCTGGTTTCAGGGCTTACGCTTCACTACCCTGATACTATCAGACCAGCCCTTCAGATTATCAAAAAAAGGGATGATCTCAACAAAGTCTCAGGGCTCTACATGATGATAATAAAAGAAAAGGTCTTTTTCTTTGCCGATGCCACTGTGAATATTTCACCATCGGCTGAAGACCTTGCCGAAATTGCAATCTGCTCAGCAGACCTTGCAAGGAGAGTTAATATTGAGCCGCGGGTTGCCATGCTTTCCTTCTCAAATTTCGGAAGCACCAAACATCCATTTTCTGAAAAGGTAAAACAGGCAACCGAAATTGTAAAAAAGAAAAGACCGGATATAGCAATTGACGGCGAGATGCAGGCTGATACGGCGGTTGTTCCTGAGATTGTCAAGAGTACTTACCCATTCTGTGAAATTAAGGAATGGGCAAATGTTCTTATCTTCCCTGACCTCCAGTCAGGAAACATTGCCTATAAATTAATGCAGCGACTTGGAGGTGCGGAGGCAATCGGACCGATCCTTATGGGAATGAAAAAGTCTGTCCATGTGCTCCAGCGCGAGGCAGAGATTAACGACATTGTGAATATGGCTTCTATCGCTGTTGTGGATGCACAGGGGAATGAGTAGGAGAAAGGGTTGAGAGTTAAGAGTTGAGAGTTTAGGTTAATAGTTATAAGTTTAGTCAGTAAGGACAGGCGTCCCGCCTGTCAGTTTGGCTATTCAGAGGTTAGGGTAATCGGCTACAGCTCAATGTAGGGTTCGCTTCCCAAGCGAACCGATTTTCGGGCTGTTCGGGGAACAGCCCTTACAACACTTTTAGATTAGTGAATCAACCCCGGAAGGGGTTTCCCACCTGCCTGCCGGCAGGCAGGCAATTGTGGGAGAGCCTTTCCAGACTCGATACGAAACGTAACCGTAACCGTCTAACGATGTACGCCCACCCCTGCCATCCTCTTTGCCATCTCTATTTCTTCTTGCCTGGAATTTACAATTCCATCAAGCCTTGCCCGTTGTATTTCGCTGAGGATCCTGCTAAACTCCGGTCCTGGTTTTAAGCCGAGTCTCTTTAAATCTTCACCGCCAATTTCCCTACGGATTTTCATGAGCTTTGTGAGATAAGATGATATATATATTCTAACTTTGTTTTCTCTGGTGAATGCTGAAAGAAAGAGGAGTCCTTCAATACTCAGGTTCTGCAGAATGCCGACTATTTCACTCGGTTTCAGGGACCTTTTATTTTTAAAATTATGGAGGATGTGCTGGTATCTTTCTCTGAGGTCGTGAAGCACATGGCGGAACTTAAGTGGAACAGCAAGCCTGTCGCAGAATTGTTTCAGGTCATTTTCATCAAGCTTTATCACAAGGGCTGCAAGATAGACCAGCCAGTCCTGATATTCTTCTTCGATTTTTGTTGATTGCGACCATTTAATCCTTTCCTCAATTCTCTTCATCAGATCTTCCTGGCTTTTTGTGAAATTGAGTTTTTCATGGAAAAAACGCAGAAGGCCGAATTTATTCAACCTTCTGACGGCTTTGTAGCAGTGTTTTTCTTTGATGATCAATATCAGCTCTGCAAAAAGTCTTTTACCAGAAAGTTTATGGAACAGGTCTTTGCTGACAGCATCTTCAATTAATTTTTCAGTCTTTTTGTCTATCCTGAAATCAAGCCTCTGCTCAAACCTGATAGCCCTGAAGACTCTGGTCGGGTCGTCCATAAAGCTCTGGTTATGAAGCACTCTGATAGTTTTTTCCTTTATATCTTCCTCGCCGCCAAAGTAATCAACGAGCATGTTCGGCCTGTTGAACCCAATCCTTATTGCAAGGGCATTGATAGTAAAATCACGTCTGAGGAGATCTTTTTTTATCAGGCTCTTCTGGACAACAGGAAGGGCAGCGGGTGATTTATAGTATTCAGTCCGTGCAGTTGCAAAATCAATCCTGAATCCATCCTGGAGAAATACTGCTGAAGTCCCGAACCTTTTATGGCTCTTGCAGGTAGCATGAAACCTTTTGGCAAACTCTCTGGCTAATCTTATGCCATCTCCCTCTGCTACTATATCAATGTCAAAATTCTCCTTTTTCAAAAGGAGGTCTCTCACAAAGCCGCCAACTACGTAAGCAGGGCATTCAAGTTCATCAGCGACCTCACCAATCTGTTTAAAAGAAGATGATATCCTATCCGGAAGCCTACCAGACATGAGTGTTGTTACATCTTTTTCCTGGGCTTTTAGTCTTTTTAATCTGGTCAGATAGTTCTTACCTTTTGCCTCAAGTTTTATCTCTCTCCTGTTGTCATCAGTGATTTTTATTGTGACCCTGATGTATTCCTCAGGAAGGAATTGAGGAAATTTGTCAGCCCACTCGATTATTTTTATGGCATCTCTGCTGTCTAAATATTCAAAGCCACCTATTCCGTCAACTTCTTCCGGTGAGTTTATTCTGTAAAAATCTATATGATAGATTGGGATTTTACGCTCAGGTTTTTCTCCTGCCGGTTTGAAGATATATTCATTCACTATAGTGAAACTTGGGCTTACTATGTCCTGGGCTTCTGATATTCCTAAGCCCGCGGCTATTCCTTTTGTAAGATAGGTTTTGCCGGCGCCAAGCTCTCCTATAAGCGCCACTGCATCTCCCGGCATTAGAATCTCACCAATGCGCTTCCCAGTTGATATGGTATCGTTAACCGAGAAAGAAGTTAAAATAATCATGTTCATTTTCTTTTATTCCAATAACCCTAACAGATATCTTCTCAATATTTCAAGTGCCATTTGTGCTGAAAAGGATTTATTTCTGCCCCTTGTTCCTCTGAAGCAGTAGTCTCTGCAGTAGAGTTTATCTTTTGCAGAAAGGGCGATATAGACAAGACCGACAGGTTTTTCTTGTGTACCGCCTGAAGGCCCGGAAATTCCTGTTACACCAATTCCAATATCAGCTCCGGCAACTTCCCTGATTCCCTTTGCCATAGTCTCTGCAACCTCTTTTGACACAGCCCCGTGCTTTATTATCATCTCCCCGGGAACGTGCAGAATATCTGCCTTAGCCTTGTTGCTGTAAGTTACAGCTCCCATTAAAAAATATTCTGAGCTTCCCGGCACATCTGTAATTTTGCTTGCAATAAGTCCGCCAGTGCATGATTCTGCGACAGCAAGTTTAAGACCTTTTCCACGAAGCATTTTTCCTATTACGCCTTCAAGGGTTTCATCATCTGTGCCAAAGATGAGTTTTTCTATTCTTTCCCTGACCTGCTGCTCCATCTTTGAGATTAAGCTGCTGGCCTCTTCAACATTCTTTCCCTTTGCGGTTATCCTTAATTCAATTCCTCCTTCTCTGGCAAGGTAGGCAAGTGTGGGGTTTGAGGAACTGAAAAAAATATCTTTTAATATTTCACTGAGCTTGGATTCGGAAACCCCGATGGTTTTTAAAACCATTGATTTAATTATAGCAGGAGATTCAAGCCTTGAGCAGAGAAATGGGATGACCTCTTTTTCAACCATCTCTTTAAATTCCCTGGGGACTCCTGGCAGGGCTATGATGAATTTTTTGTTAAATTCCTTTATAAAGCCCGGAGCTGTGCCCTGGGGATTTGGTAAAATTTTTGACCCTTTCGGGAACATGGCCTGGATTTCATTGTTCTTTGGCATTGGGATATTTCGAAGGGAGAAAATTTTTCTGATATGTTCCAGTGACTCAATATCAGGCTCAAGGGGAGAGGCAGTGATATTTAAAATTGCCTCTCTTGTCAGGTCGTCTTCTGTAGGCCCGAGGCCGCCTGAAGCAATGACGACATCTGCCCTTGAGAGGGCAAGTTTTAAGACCTCCTCTATCCTTTTGAGGTTATCTCCGACAATTGTCTTATGATAAAGATCAATCCCGGCGGCTGCCAGTTTCTCTGCAAGGAAGGTAGAATTAGTATCGACTATCTGTCCCAATAGCAGTTCTGTTCCGATGCAAACAATTTCAGCAATCATAGATTTTCCTCTGGAAATGCGGGGTTAGAAAACCCCGCCTATCGATAGGCGGGACATTCTTGTCCCGCTGATTTTTTCCTCTCACCTCAATCGTTCGACTGAGGACTACGACCAAGTGTTCGACTGAGCTCACGCCGAAGTCCTCTCCCCGTAGGGGAAAAGAGGCAACAAGGTACAGTATTTTTTTTAAAAATTATTTTAACAAAATTTCTTACCCTTTGGAACTTTCTTTCATAACCCCTCTCCTCAACAAGGGGGAGAGGGTGGAATAAAGGGGGATTTTAATTTCCTCGAATCCTCAAACCCTTCGTTAATAGAATAAACTCTTTCTATAAAGGTAATATATAAAATTTCCTGAAATGGTTATCTCTTTTTTCTTCCATTGCTTTGGAAGAGTGGGGAAAGGGGAGGCGTCACTAAGGGCTTGCACAGCTGCGGCGTCAAGAAACTTATAGCCTGAAGACGCCAAAACCTCAACTGGTCCGAGTTCGCCGTTTTCCCTTATGGTAAATTTTATTACTAACTGGCCATCAATGCCTTTTTCTCTTGCCTCACGAGGGTATATCCATACACTTTCTATGAGATCTTTAATATGCTTGAAATATGAAAGAAATTTCAGGTCATTTGTATTGAGGTCAACCGTTTTTCCGGAACCTCCGGTGCTGTCAATTCCCCCTTCACCGTCCTCATCTTCCCCGCCAAGGCCGTCTTTACTTGAGCGGCCGGCATATTTTGACAAAAGGTCTTTATCCATATTTCTTGCTGAAAATCCAGATTTTTTCCCTGCCTGGCCTGGATCAGTAATGTTGGAACTTGTGCCTTTCTCAACTGTCTTCTCATCTTTTCCCTTATCCTCAGCCTCACCTTTAGCACTCTCAGCGTTCTCCTCCTCTTTTTTAAACGCGCCATTTTCTTTTTTAATCATATCCTCGCCTCTTGTTTCCTTTCTTGCAAGCTTAAATTTCTTTTCACCTTTTTTCTGGGGAGGAGTTGATTTTTTGAATATTAAGGGTTTCTGTTCAGCGAGAGTAACTCCTTTTTTTAATCCTTCTTTTACAGCATTTGAGTCTTCCTTCTTTGAAAGGACAGATGCGCCGCTGCTTTTCTCAGAGCCATAGAGTCTTGTAACTTTTTCCTGTTCCAGTGCAGGTGATTTAGGTTCATAGAATAAAAGTACCTTGAAGGTGTCCTTCACAGGCTTTGGGATTTCAGGTTTAAACAGAAAAATTATTGCCAGCATAAATAAAAGATGGAGCACAAGAGAAGTAACGAAAGGGAAGATTTCAGACCCTTTAATATTAATATTGATTTCAGATTTATTAAAAATAATTTTCAAATTATCTTTCTCCTTTGGAGCTCCTGTCCTATCTCTCCCATGAAATCCATAAACTCCTGAGAGAACTTATCTCCTGAAAATTTGCTTAAATTTTTTACAGAATCCTTCATCTATAAACCCATTAGCAATGATATTTAAAATATTTTCTTTTATATAACCTATTTTTTCCAAAAAAGAAATCTAAACCTCTGCCCCCTCTTTATCAGGAAAATAAATATACTTAATGCTTTTCATGGAAGATTTTATTATATCTGTTTTTAACCGCTATATTTTGCCGCAATCGCTGCTGCATCCTCAGGGTTGTTGTTTATATATTCTGTTGCCTTAATATGTACTTTGGCCATTCCTTCCGCTATTTTTTCTTTTTTCAACAAATTCTTTTCTTGCAACCAGGACACAGCATGGGTGATTTTTCCAGACTCCACCCGAAATTAATAGAATCTTTCCTATGCCGCCAATCTCTGCCATTGCAGTATATGTACAGCCTCCTCCCTTTCCCTTGACCCTCTGGCCGCTTGAATCCTCAATCTTATTAAGACCCCCGGTTCATATTAAAAGTATAATCCAAAAGTTCCAATGTCAACAACGTCATGAAATTTGGATTTTAATAACGTGGGGGCAACCTGTCCGGTCGCCCAATTTTATAGAAAGAGGGCGAGTCAGCGACCCACCCCTACATCATCCTGTATCCATTTTCCCAATCCGTTGACAAAATTGGCTAATTGATATAATAATAAAAATTGAAGTGAATGCTAAACGCTTTAATTTTTATATAATTTATATATGAGTAATTGCTTCGATGGAAAAAATTTTAAACAAAATGACAGTACCTAGATCCTCTCCCTACGAGATTGATTTCGAGCAGAACAACCGGGTATTAATTGTCGGTGAATTTGAGCCGGGATGGCGGAATGAGATCTCCAGGTTAGCTAAGGAATATGACCTCAGCATAACCTATGCAGATACTTCAAAGGATGCCTTTTCTGAAATAAAAAAGCAGGGAGAATTTTCTGTAATAGTTTTCCAGAATATACTATCAGGGATTTCTCCAAAAGATTTTTTTCATACTTTGAGGAAGGGTTTCCAGGAAACTTATCTGGTAATGCTGACAGATATTGATTATGCAGATACTGCAAGGTCTTACTTTAAAACAGATAGCTACGCTGCATGTATAATAAAGCCAATAATGGCTGAGAATTTCTGCCTGATGATAAAAAAGTTAGCCAATAAATTTAATCTGATCAAAAAGGATGCACTTACAGTAAAAAAGCTGAAAGAAAAAGAAGTTGACATGGAGATCCTCTCAATCATTACAAAGACCATAGTCTCAAGCCTGAAATTTGACAAAATAATTTCTTCTGTCCTTGATGAAATTACCTCCAAGCTGCCAATTAATAAATGCGGCTACATAGCAATAAACCGGGACGGGAAAATGACAGTTAAAGACAGCCGCGGGATATCAGGTGAACTGCTTAGCCGTTTTCCACATCAGAATATAGAAGAAATTCCTCTTTCTGATATACTCTACAGGCAACGCAAAGAAATTTATGTTGAAGATCTTAATAAATATCCAAACCAGAATCTTCAGAATATGTCAAAATTCGGAAAAATTAAATCACTTGCCCTTTTCCCTGTTGTTCTTGATGAAAGGGTCGTCGGGATTTTATCAGCCTATACAGGAGAAGACGAGAAGAACTGCCAGATAACCCCGCGGGTCTTCAGCATTTTAAGAAAATTATCAGAGCTGCTTGCAATAAGCCTGCGCAATGCGTCAAAATACAAAACTGTTTCTGATTTTAACAAGGAGCTTTTATCAGAGCTTAAAAAGACAAGCCAGATTGGAAATAAAATCTCCTCATGCCTTGATCTGAATGAGCTTTTACAGCTCTCTGTACAGGGTATAGATGAACTGATGCCCTGCGAGGCACAAACCCTGCTCATAATTGATGAGGAAACCGGAAGTCTTGACATTCACTTTGGGATAGGCGGCGGCATTAATGAATATCTTAAGTCATATAACGCCAATGAACTGTCTCTGGTACATTTTGTTTTAAGACAGGATGAAGCTTTGATCTTAAATAAATTTAATTTACATGAAAACATACCTCATGGAATAGAAGCCTCAGAAGCTCTTAAAAACATTATTTCCTCCAATGCTGATTTCCTTCTTGTGCCGGTAGTTTCAAAAAGTAAAAGCATTGGACTGATCATAAGTATGAACAGAAAAGACGACCACCCGTTTGATGAAACCGACATGGAAATTGTTTCAATCATAGCAAGTCAGATAGGGATAGCAGTAGAGAATGCAAGGCTTACAGAAGAAAAAAATAAGAGGCTGGTAACTACTTCAAATAAACTGGAGCAAACAGAGGCGCAGCTTTTCCAGTCAGAAAAGATGGCAGCCTTGGGGCAGCTGGCCGGCGGAGTTGCCCATGAAATAAATAACCCTTTGGGCGGAATAGTGACTAATTTGGAGCATATAAAAAACCTAGAATTCTTTGATGAAGCTCATTACAAAAAAATAATGGAAATATGTAAAGCTGGGATTGAGAGGAGGGAAAAGGTTGCTGAGATTGATAAAATCCTTAAGGATATATTAAAAAATGAAGATAAAAAAAACCGGTGGCTGAAGACCGCCTCAAAAGGAGGAATCCGCTGCCAGACCATTGTCCAGAACCTTTTGCTTTTCTCACGGCAGTCAAAGTCATCAGAAAATGATTTCTTTGATATTAATGAGTGTATTGAGAATACGATCCACCTTGTGGATTACCAGTTTCAGATTATGAATGTAAAAGTCAAACGAGAATATGACAATACCATCAAAAATGTTTACGGAAATAAAGGAGAACTTAGCCAGGTGTTTCTGAATATTCTGCTTAATGCGTCTCAAGCTATGAAAGGGAAGACCGGGACTATTACTGTAAGGACCGGTATGGACGGGGAGGATTATGTTGTGGTTGAGTTTGCTGATACAGGTTGCGGCGTACCGGATGAGATAAAAGACAGAATATTTGAGCCTTTCTTTACAACCAAAAAGGTGGGTGAAGGGACAGGCCTTGGTCTTTCGATTGCGCATCAGATAGTTGAAAAGCACGCGGGGACAGTAACCTTTGAGAGCAGGGTTGATGAGGGAACAAAATTTTTCTTAAGACTGCCCTGCAGTAAGTAGGGATAGGAAAATCCCCTTTTTTCAAAGGGGGAATTTTGAAAATGAAGAAAAAGCAATTCATGACAGATAACAAAAATAAAATTTCTGCTGTAGCAAAGTTAATAAAAGAATCCACGATGACAGTTGCTTTAACCGGTGCCGGTATTTCTGTTGAAAGCGGGATTGATCCTTTCAGGGGAGAAAAAGGGCTTTGGGCAAAATATAACCCTGAAGAATATGCTTACATAGATGCATTCTACGAGAATCCAGCCAAGGTCTGGCAGATGCTCAAAGAACTTTTAGCTATCATAATATTTTCCAAACCAAACAATGGTCATGTAGGGTTAGCCCAGCTTGAAGAGATGGGCTATTTAAGTTCAATAATAACACAGAATGTTGATGGTCTTCATCAGGCTGCAGGAAGCAGGAATGTAATCGAATTTCACGGGAATAACCGCTGGCTTTTGTGCATTGAATGCAGTAATCGGTATGAAACTGATCCCGATATCATAAAGAATATTCCTCCCCGCTGTGAGTGCGGCGGTATTTTGAGACCTGATGTCGTGTTCTTTGGTGAGGCGATTCCTCAAAAAGCCATGGTAAAGGCTTATGCAAATGCAAAGTCATGTGACGTAATGCTTGTGATAGGAACATCTGCCATTGTCTCACCTGCATCAGAGATACCTTTAGTTGCAAAGGACAGCGGCGCAAAAATAATTGAGATAAATCCTGAACCAACTCCTCTCACTGATCAGGTAGCTAACCTCACAATCTACGAAAAAGCGGGAACCACAATCCCGATGATTGTGAGTGAGCTTAAAAAAAAATCTTAAAACCTGTGAGATTAGAGCTTTATATCCCTCCCCTTAAGCCCTTTGATGTAGTCGGGCTTGGGCTCAATGCAGTTGATCATATCCTTGTCATTCCAAAGTACCCAAAGCCTGATACAAAGCTTTCCATCGTTGACTATTACAAAGGAGGTGGCGGTCAGGTTGCAACAGCCCTTGCTGCTCTTTCCCGATGGGGTCTTAAAACAAAATACATAGGGAAAATCGGTTCAGATGAGTTTGGAGAATTTCAAAAACAGAGCCTGATAAGCGAGGGCGTTGATATTAAGGAGTTAAAAAAGGTTACAGGTGCAAGAAGCCAGTTTGCATTTATAATGGTTGAAAAGGGAACAGGCAGAAGGACAATTATCTGGGACAGGGATCAAAGGTTGAGGATTGAGCCTGAAGAGATGAAGGAAGAAGTGATATCAAAAGGGAGAATTCTTCACCTTGATACTCATGAAGTTGATGCATCAATTGAGGCAGCAAAAATAGCTAAGAGGCACAATATCCCTGTTGTCATTGATGCAGAAAAGATAAAGGAAAGAACAGAGGAATTATTAAGGCTGGTTGACGTGCTCATAAGCTCAAGCAGCTTTCCTGAAAAATTAACTGGAAAGAAAGACTTCAAAAAAGCTCTCAGGGAAATGAAGGGTTACGGATGTAAAATAGTCTGTGCCACCTTAGGGAAAGGCGGAGCAATTGCGCTCTATAAAGATAAGTTCATTGTCGCAAGAGGTTTTAAAGTTAAAGCTCGTGACACAACAGGCGCAGGAGACGTCTTTCATGCGGGATTTATCTACGGAATGCTGAAAAACTGGGAGATAGAAAATATACTGAAATTTTCAAATGCTGCTGCTGCTATGAAATGCCGCTCCCTTGGTGCAAGGCAGGGAATTGCTGGGGTAGGAGAGATAAGGGAGTTTATACAGTCCGTCAGGAAAAGGTGAGGATGATCTTTCCTACGTTTTCGTTTCTTTCCATTCTTGCAGTTGCTTCGTGGAGCTTTTCAAAGGGAAAGACAGAATCTACAACAGGTTTTAGTTTTCCGGTTTTAAAATGCGGGAGAACTTCGCGGGCGAAGGACAGGGTGAGGGGTTATTTAATGGTTAAAATTATTTCCCTTTTCTTTCGTATTTAAATATGCAGACGCATGAGCCTTCTGCCTTGCGGGATAAAATTTCGCCCTTCATGCCAGGGAAAGCCTTTTTGCTTGCCTCAACGTCCATTTCGCATATCACATGGCAGGGGCTCTCAATTCCGTATTCTTTGCACATGGATAAAGCTGGACAGGCTCTTTGAATCTCAAGCACTGCATCCATCCCTTCATGGGAAATGTCTATGACTTCCATGTCCATTCCTATCTGTTTATAAAGAGGTATTCCTTTTGAGAAACCGGCAGCAAGGGTAGCATTATCTATTAATGCTCCCATGTTTTTCCTCTGTCTTTCAGGATAACCTTCAAACATTTTTTCCCATGCTTTTTGTTCTCCTATTTCTGCCTTCAGTTTTGCAAACATTTCAAACTTTTTTCTGAATATATCTGCTACTGGATTTTTCTGTTCCGCCATTTTTTCTCCTTTCTTTTAAAAATAAAAATTAAGTTAAATTTCTTCCTGTAATTATACATTGAATTTAAAGTTGACAATATCGCCATCATTGACCATATATTCTTTTCCTTCAAGCCGGAAAGTCCCTTTGCTTCGTGCCTGTGCGAGAGAACCGGCCTTGATAAAATCATTGTAGGAGACCACTTCTGCCTTGATAAAGCCCCGTTCAATATCAGAATGAATCGCTCCTCCTGCACGCGCTGCAGAGCTTCCCCGTGAAACGGTCCATGCCCGGACCTCGTCCTCACCAACAGTGAGAAATGAGATAAGTCCAAGAAGTTCATAACAGGTGTTAATAAGCTTATCCATGGCTCTTTCCTTGATTCCAATATCATCCATAAAAAGCCTTGCATCATTTCCTGAAAGTTCGCCAATTTCCATCTCAACTTTTGCGCATACTGTTTCTATCCGTGTTTTATTGCTGTGGAATTTTTCATTGACTCTTGCTGCAAGATCCTGTGCGTCAGGGGATCCGATTAAATCCTCGCTGATATTAAGCACCACAATCATTGGCTGAAGGGTTAGGAACCTGTAACCACGCATGAGCCTTTCTTCTTCAGGGGTGACCCCAAGGTTTCTCAGCGGCTTTTCTGTTTCAAGAGCTTCCTTGAAGCGTGCGAAAATATTTTTTTCAATCTCGCGCTTTTGCCTTTCGATTCCTTTTTTAAGGTCTGCTTCGATCCGCTCAAGCCTCTTTTCTATTATCCCGAGGTCGCTTAACATAAGCTCCATTTCAAGGTCCTGCAAATCCCTCATGGTGTCAACTGAGCCTGAAGGGTGTGGGACAGCGGCGTCTTCAAAGGCCCTGACAACATGGACAAGGGCATCGACTTCGCGTGCCCGGCTTAAGAATTCCGTGACCTTTGCTCCTTCAGCCACACTACCGCGGGGAAGCCCCGGCAGGTCAATATACTGGACAGATACATAGGTGGTTTTTTTCGGGTTAAAGATCTCACTCAGCCGGTCAATCCTCGGGTCAGGCACAATTGCCGCTCCTACATTAGGTTCTGTACCGATCTGGGCGTGGGATGCAACTTCAGCATTTCCGCGGGTCAGTGCATTAAATAACGTGGTCTTTCCGCAGTTTGGAAGACCCACAATACCAATAATCATAAATACAGCTCCTCTCTAAATCTTAGATGTATTTTAAGGCTAACAAATTTTAAAAAGGAGGGCAAGATGAAATGGTGGTTTTACTGAAAAACTCTATCATGCACGCCAGCAGGCTAAGCGAAAGTCATGAACATTACCGCAGGTTGCCGTCCAGCGTAACAACCACTCTTTCAAGAGGGATATCTTTACCCGATTCCTTCAGGGCTTCTTTTATAATAGCTTCAAGACCGAAACAGCACGGGACTTCCATGTGGACTAATGAAATTCTCTTGACGTTGCAGTTCCTGAATATTTCCGTAAGTTTTTCCCGGTAGAATCCCGCGTCATCAAGCTTTGGACAGCCGATGAGGAGGGCCTTGTCCCTTAAGAATTTCTGATGAAAACCTGCATATGCAAAGGGGACGCAGTCAGCAGAGATTAAAAGATCAGCATTCTGCAAAAAGGGTGCCGAAGGTGAAACGAGACAAAGCTGGACCGGCCAGTGTGTCAGTTCTGATCTCTGCTCCGCTATTCCGGTATCTGCATGTCCTTCATCAGGCTGTCTTTTGAAACTTCTCATTGCTGCAGAAGGACAGGCAGTATTACCGTGGGAATGAGCGCTTCCGTTTGCATGGGCAAAGTTGTTGCTATGTATTTTTTCAGGATTTTGCAGCTCATTTCTCGGAATAAATTTCTTCCCCATGCCTGCAAGGTGGGTTTTGACTGCCTCTTCATTATAATCCTCAGAAGTTTCCCGCTCTAACACAGTGATTGCATCCACAGGGCAGGTCCCGAGGCAATCGCCAAGCCCATCACAGTATTTTTCTGCCGTAAGCCTTGCCTTTCCGTTAATAAGTTGAATAGCACCTTCATGACATGAGGGAACACACTGGCCGCAGCCGTTACATTTATCTTCATCAATTTTTACAAGCTTTCTTATCATTGTTATCTCCTAGTATTGGATTCTGTTTATCTGTTCTGATAGTAATATATGAAATATTTAATAAGACTTGTATGATTTAGGTCATAAAATGAGAAAATTAGTTGTAAATTTTATTAGGTGCATGAAAGAATAAACCCCTCACTCCGACCCTCTCCCACAAGGGGAGAGGGAGATAGTTGATAACCCTTACCAACAATATGGAGAGAGAAGAGAGCGAGGCAGCGCCTCACTTCTACGGTCTGATGCCTTGGGTCTAATTCCATTTCATAATCCCAAATGGCTATTAGCTGTTTCCTGTTTATTATTTCCCCTCCCTTGATGGGAGGGGATTAAGGGGAGGGTGAAAATATTTATATTCTCATAGATATGTGATAGAAGGTAGAGTTAAATATAAATGAGTAATAAAAAAATTCTATCTCAGAAGCACAATACCTGCGAGGATAAAGATTACGCCGAAGAGTTTGCTGAATGTAAATTGTTCACCGAGGATAATAAGGGCAAGGAGCATAGCAATCAAGGGGTAGGAACCGGAGATCGGGACTATCTTTGATGCTTCCCCTGATTTTAAGGCTGTAAAATAAAACCACTGGGCAATCAGGGCTGATAAAAGTCCTCCTGTGATAAGACACAGGATGGAGTTTGCCGGGAATGAGAAGAGGCCTGTAAGCTTTCCCTTCCACCCGAAATAGATAATAAGTATCAGGGCTACAAAAAAACTCCTGTAGAAAATCCCAATGAGAGGGTCAATTTTTGCGAGCCCAATTTTCTCAAAGATGGGGGCTGAGCCATAAAAAAGTGCTGCCAGTATTGCAAGGATAAAGGGATTCATACAAAGAGGCTCCTGCAGTTATTTATCCGCAGGTGAGGGTATCGCTCAATTGCGTAAGAGAGAATTTTATTTACCAGAACATTATAATTTATTCCGACTGCTTTTGCCATTATATAGAGGTCGCTGTATCCCGGCATCAGTCCAGGCAGGGGATTGACTTCCAGGAAATTCGGAGTTCCATGTTTATCAAGCCTTATGTCTATTCTTGCCACATCCCTGCATTCAAGGGCCCTATAAGAATTAATGGCTATTTTTTTTATCTCCGACTCAAGCTTCGGAGAGATGGGAGGAGGGCAGAGGTACTGGACCTGGTTTTCCCAATCTTTTTTTACCTCATAAGAATAGATAAGTTCTTTGTTCTGATTGTTAAGGCTTCTAACTTCCATTATCCCGACTATTTCCGGTTTTTTGTTGCCAAGCACTCCAATCGTAAACTCAGGGCCTGGCAGATATTCTTCAATTAATACAGGCTGACGGTAAGTTCCAAGAAGCTGGAGGGTTTTTTCCTTAAGGGCTGAGATGTTTTTAATTTTTGAATCAAGCCTTATACCCTTGCTTGAGCCCTCGTAGCAGGGCTTTATAAAAAGTGGGAACTCAAAATCTAATTCATCAAGTCCGTAGATATCATCAACTTCTTCGACTTTTTTAAAAGCAGGGGTAGGAATGTTGCTGTAGCTTATGATTTTCTTTGCCATGGACTTATCAAGACAGATGGAAAGAGTCAGCGGGTCCGAGCCGGTATAGGGAATTTGATACATTTCAAGGATTGCAGGAACCTGGGATTCTCTGTTTCTGCCGTATAACCCTTCAGAGATGTTAAAGACAATATCCGGTTTTACTATTTCAAATGTTTGGGGAAGATTCCTGCCACCGCCAAGTTTAAAGACCTTATGACCGTTCTTTTCAAGTGCCGATGCTATGGCGTCTATTGTCTCAGGAGAATCTAATTCGCAATCGTCATCAGCAGCGGAACTCATTTCCTGCGGGTAATCCTGCTTGAGGTCAAATGTCAAACCTACTGTCAAAGGCATTTTGAGTTTTCCCCCTCACCTATGTCCTCTCCCCGGAGGGGAGAGAAAATTCAAATTTAGGCATTTTAAAATCCTCCTCACCTTAATCCTCCCTGCCTGCCGGCAGGCAGATCCCCAGAGAAGAGATAAATTGGATTTTCCTCCCACCAGGGGAGTGGAATTTAAAACTAAGGCGTATTAAATTTTTATCATTTTCAATAAATTTTACTTATTTACTACATTAGCTTTTTTTAAAAAGCTGAAAGGAATCTGTACAGGACCAATTTTTTTATAATTTCCCTTTTTTGAATCCTTAGATTCCCTTGATACGGGGCATTTTTTCCTTCTGTTTTCCCTTTCTGACCCTGCTGGGACAAGAGCGTCAGTATTGGACATGAGTAGCTTTGCAACACCTTCATGGCTTACCCAGTCTTTTGCTTCACATAGTCCGCATTTCTGGCATGAAAATTTTCTGTTCTTAGGTTCTTCATAGATGTTAATGTAGCCTTCGTAATTTCTGATAACAGCTCCTTTTTCCGAATAGGAAATAACATAGTTTGGCATTACGGGGACTTTTCCCATTCCTCCGGGTCCATCTATTACAAATGTCGGCACTGCCAGCCCCGAGGTATGTCCTCTGAGCATTTCGATTATTTCAATCCCTTTCATGACTGAAGTCCTGAAATGCTCAACTCCGACTGAGAGGTCACACTGGAAGATGTAGTAAGGCTTTACCCTTATCATCAGGAGCTTGTGCATTAATTTTTTCATAACATGGGGGCAGTCGTTTACATCTTTCAGCAGTACTGTCTGGCTTCCAACCGGAATTCCGGCACGCAGCAGAATGTCGATAGCCTTGGAGCACTCCTTTGTAATTTCCCTGGGGTGGTTAAAATGAGTATTTATCCACACCGGGTGATAGCGGCTGATCATTTCAACCAGTTCAGGAGTAATTCTCTGGGGCAGAGTTACCGGCACCCGTGTCCCTATGCGGATAATCTCCACATGAGGGATTTT
>Ga0154356_1150_pt1 | contig 19229 bp, 20 predicted proteins | sample RifGroA2_FD_115884 | JGI IMG/M metagenome (GOLD analysis project Ga0154356, IMG submission 115884) | Candidatus Schekmanbacteria bacterium GWA2_38_11 | reverse complement strand
AGAGATATATTGCATAGGCGCTGGCTCAGAAGCCGTGGCAGAAACAATTATTGTATATTCCATTGCTCCATAATCTTCTAATGTCTTTACTACCTGGGCAACAGTTGATCTTTTCTGTCCTGTTGCTACATAAATGCATATAACACCAGTCCCCTTTTGATTAATAATAGTATCAATTGCCAGGGCTGTTTTGCCGGTCTGCCTATCTCCTATTATTAATTCCCTTTGTCCCCTTCCAATAGGGATCATGGAATCTATCGCCTTTAACCCTGTCTGCAATGGTTCTTTAACTGGCCTTCTATCCACAACTCCGGGAGCTATTTTTTCCAGATAACCAAAATGTTCTGTTTCTACTGGTCCTTTACCGTCAATAGGCTGCCCCAATGCATTCACTACTCTCCCTACGAGCTTTTCACCAACTGGAACTTCCATTAATCTCTTAGTCCGTTTTACAATATCCCCTTCTTTAATTTCTGAGTTTTCCCCAAATAATACTGCTCCGACATTATCCTCCTCGAGGTTAAAAGCAATACCGTAAATTCCGTGAGGAAACTCCAAAAGTTCTCCGTACATTACTTTTTCTAATCCATAAACTCTTGCAATACCATCCCCGGTCATAATTATAGTGCCCACTTCCTTAATATCAACAGCAGGCTCAAACCCGGATATTTGTTTTTTTATAATCTCACTAATTTCTGATGCGCGTATTTCCATTTTTAGCTCTATTCCTCCTTCTATTGAGCCTCGAAAGGCTCTCTCACCTGCCTGCCGGCAGGCAGGCAATCTGTGGGAAACCCCTTCGGGGGTTGATTCCCCTATGTAACAAACCAATTATTCAAAACCCTAACTTCCCGGGGTCAGTTTCATGGGTAGATAAAATAGAGAGGCTTCCTCGTGAGCTCAGCCGAACGGCTAAAGCCTCCCCTACCCTCTGTTTCAACTCGTTATTACCTGTTAGACCTCTTCAACCAAACTATTTTTTATCACCTGTAAATAATTTATAATGCTTCCATCAATAACAAGACTTCCGATTTTTGCAATTATCCCGCCTATAATTCTGGAATCTACCGCCACCTTTAATACTATGTCCTTTCCGGTATATCTGCTCAGTTTTGAAGCTATTGCTTTCTTTTCTGAATCTGTCAGCTCATAAGCTGACGTAATCTCCGCTCTAACTCTATTATTATATTCATCACAATAAAACATGAATTGGTCATAAATAACTTCAATAATTTTCAGCCAGTCATTTTTCAAAAGAAGAAATATGAATTTTTCAAGTTTTGGATTAAAAGAATAAAGTTTTAAAATTTCTTTAAGGACTATTTCTTTCTTTGTGAATGGGATTGCAGGATTGAAAAAAAAATTCTGTAACTCCTTTGAACTTTTAAACACTGAAGAAATTTCCTTCAGTTCTTCTCCTATCTTATCCAGCATCTCCTTTGCCTCAACCGAAGCTATCAAGGCTCTTGCGTATCTTCTGGCTACTATGTCTTTAATCAATTTAATTCCTCTAAGGAGTTAATATATTTTTCAACTAAAACTTTTTGATGGTCTTTGGTAAATTCTTTTCTTAGCAATTCTTCTGAAATTTTTATCGCTTCTCTTATTAGCTCATTGGAAATATATTTTTTTGATTTTCTATAAAGCTGTTCTATATTATTTTTTGCCTGCTCATTTATCTTTTTATTCATCTCTTCTGTTTCTTTTCCAATTCTTTCTTTCTCTAATTCCATTGTCTCCTTGGATTTTTTTCTAAGCCCTTCAATCTCTTCTTTCAGCCCCTCAAATATCTTTTCAGCTTCTTTCAATTTATTCTCAGCCTTCTTTAACGCATCACTGCTACTGCTAAGCATCATTTTAATGTTCTCAACTCTTGTAACCAAAAATTCCTTCACCGGGGTAGAAAGAAACTTATAAATTACTGCAATTAAAATTATGAAATTCACCCACCTCCATACTTCTTTCCAAAAATTAAACCCATGTTCAGCCCCTTCCTTCTTATCCATGCCCCAAACAGGAAAATTTACCAGGACAATTAGTAGAACCATGCAAAATAAACTTATTAAAAATTTCTTTTTAAAATTACTCATAACTTCACCAATAACTCTCTTTTTTCCTTACCTTATCTAATCAAATTTATGTCTCTTGGCAATGATTCCTGCTAATATTTCTGATGCTAAAGCTCCTGCAAGCTTTGAAAAATCCTTGCGAAGAGCTTCAACCTGCTGGTTAATTTCACTTTTTACCTCTGAAAATTTCATCTCACTTGATAATTTTGCTTTTTTTAAAACTTCCTTCTGCCTCTCAATTGTCTCATCCCTTAAAAGATTTTGTTGCACAATAACATTTCTTTTTTCTTCTTGTAACTTTGTCTTATGCTCAGCTAATTTTTTTTCACCCTTATCTTCCATCTCTTGTGCACTCTTCAAGGAGCCCTTAATGGCTTCATCCCTTTTCTCTAAATGCTCCAACATAGGTTTGAATAGTTTCCTGTTGAGAATAAACATTAACAGCAAAAAATTAACTATCAGTATACCGAGAGTAAAATTTAATTCTATCACAATTTATCCTTCTGAAAATTTCACAAAATTAAATTTACTAACTATTCTCTTTCTCAATCTTTTCCAAGAAGAGGAGTAAGAACCATTACAATTTGCGGCAAAATCAAAGCTGTTAATACAAAAATCAAACACGCCTTTGATATTAAAATACCAACAAGCATGCTTAAGCATATTATCATATATCTTACTGAAGTTAAGAGAATTAAATATGTTTTCCCTTTTAATCCCTTTCCATCTTTAGTTATCTCTGACACTACTTTTGTTAACAAGAAAAAGTTAACTAAACCTGCAATCCCTCCTGATATCACTCCAATAGAAAGCTCTAAGCTTTTAATTATTAATGAAATCAAAAGTAAAATTAAAAGCAAAATTAATGTGCCAAATTTGACACTGTTGTTTAAGCTCTGAATACTGAGGACCAAATCTATTCTCTAATAAATCAATAGGTTCAAAATTTTCGGTTTATTAACAGATTGATTTTTTCTTGTCAAGACCAATCTTAACGAAAATGCTGCAAAATGCCCCGTCCTGTGGACCGGGATGAATGCAGCGATTTAAAACCGATAGACGGGACATTCCCTGCCTGCCGGCAGGCAGGTTGTCCCGTACCGTATTTTTTTACAATGCTTTAAAAATCCTGTTAAAAATACATTCATTTAATGAATTTTACACTTCCAAAATTAATCACCTTGACAACTTGAAATCTGTGAGCTTATTATAAAAACGTTTTTCAAAATAATTTAACCAAAAAGTATAAATTTCTAAATTTTTATGGAGTAGTTAATTGAAAAAATATAAAAAATTGTTCTCTTTTTTACTGGTATGGTTATTTCTATTTTCCTGCTTTAATCCTATATTTGCTAAGTATTTAAAAAAAATAAGTAAACCTGTTTCTTCCAAATCTTCAAAATCTCCGAGTTCTATTGAAGAGCTTCCTGTAAAATCAGCAATTCTTGTTGAGGCAGAGAATGGTATGGTCCTTTTTGAAAAAACCCCGCATGAAAAATTGCCCCCGGCAAGTATTGTAAAGTTAATGACAATGCTCGTTGTAATGGAAAAACTAAAGGCTGGGGAAGCGAAGTTAACAGATCAGGTAAAAGTTAGCAGGAGAGCTTCTCATATGGGAGGCTCCCAGGTATTTTTGCAGGAAGGTGAAGTGTTTTTTTTTGAAGATATGATGAAAGCTATTACAATTGCATCAGCTAATGACGCATCCTTAGCTGTTGCAGAATTTATAGACGGAAGTGAAGAGGCTTTTGTTGAAACAATAAATGAAAGGGCAAAAGAGCTTGGAATGAAGGACAGCCATTTTGTAAATACACATGGACTTCCTCCTGAAAGGGGAGAGACAGAACAAAACCTTACATCTGCCTATGACCTCTCTTTAGTGGCAAGAGAGCTGATTAAATACCCTGCTATATTGCAGTGGTGTTCGATTCGGCAGGAAAAATTCAGAGGCGGGAAGTTTACACTGACTAACACCAACAAATTAATAGAAAAATATGAAGGCATGGATGGTTTAAAGACAGGATATACAAAGGAGGCTGGTTTCTGCCTGGTAGCCACAGCTAAAAGAGGAGATAGAAGATTAATCTCTGTAGTTTTAGGTGCAGAGAGCAACAAAAAACGATTTGCAGAAACAGTCCGCTTGCTCGATTACGGATTCAGCTTCTTTAAAAAGATTCCCGTCTTCAAAAAAGGTGATGTTGCTGGAACTATTCCTGTTGAAAACGGAGAAGTAAAAAAGGTTAAGATTGAAGTTTTACAAGATACATTTGCTGTAGTAAAAAAAAGAGATGAGAAAAAGGTAGAGAAAAAACTTTCACCTCTGCCTAAACTTGTTGCTCCATTCAAAAAGGGAACTAAAGCAGGAATAATTACAGCAAGCCTTGAAGGTAAAGTAATTGCAAAGTCAGATATTGTGGCAGTAAAAGATGTAGAAAAAGCACGTTTAATTTTACGCCTGTTGCGCAAGCTCGGACTATCATGGATTTTATACGATGAGGAATAGCAGAGGATGAATTCTATTGATTCGTGCGGGTTGAGAGAGACTTGATTGGTATTATCCCTTTTTCCTGCAAAAGTCCTTCATCTCTTTTCTCCTTTGTCTTTAACCATCTTTCATATACCCTCAAAACATCCTTGTCAGAGGTAATATATGACATTGCACTTACCTCGGAGAGAACATCTGTAAAACTTTGGAATTTGATGGAAAGTTCCTGATACAGGTTAAAAAAGGTTTCCCCTTTGGAGATTTTTTTTAATATCAAAGAAAGTTTATTATACGCCTGTTTTCCGATTGAATTGTAATAATCTACATCAACTGATTTATCTCTCAAGCTATCTGAAAAAAAACCGGAAATAAAGAGAGAAAAATCCCCGACCTTCTTAAAACCCTTGATCTGCTCACTTAATGATGAATGGAATGTTTTAAGAAAGAGTATAGCAATCGGCTCATTTTCTTCGTTCTTATCTCTCTCATATACCTTTTTTATGCTCCCGAATTCAGAAAGCAGGTTTACGATATAAAACTCTACTATTTCATTTGTTTTAATTTTCTGTTTCTCAATTGCAATAGAAACCGATTCCTTAAAAAATTCCATAAGGTTTGTTTTAAATATTAACTTTGAAGATTTTGGAATAGATTCCATTTTTTACCCCATTTTTTTCCTTCTAAGATTGTAAGCAAATTTTATGCCACAATTTTTTTTAAATTATATTTCAGTTCCTGATATCAATAACTATCTGACATTATTAGAATAAATGATAACTTTTTTCTAAAAAAGATTTTCAAATTATTTTAATATAACGCCATTTTATTAACTATGCTTACCTAAAATCGTCAAAAATCTGGTTGTAACAGAATGGGCAATAAAGAATCCTGTCTAAAGGCGGGGTATTCAAGTTATATTCTAATAAATAGGTTATCAAGGAAGGCTCGGAGATTAAAATGAAAGTCTAAGTTTCAGAATTTTCGCTTGTTTTACTTGGAAACTGTTTCATCCGCATCTCCTGTTTTTGTATTGATATCAGTAGCAAGTGATCCCGCTGGGGAAACTCCATGTTTGGCGATTTCCTTGGTAAGATACCGTGACATTACACTGTGCTTCTTTCCGTAGCTGAAATAGATTAAAAGGCCGATTGCAAGCCATATGAACAACCGCATCCAGTTCTCAGGAGGTAAAGAAAACATTAAAAGCAAACAAAAAGCGATACCAAGGATTGGTGTAAGAGGGGCAAATGGTACGCGGAATGGCCGCTCTGCATCAGGGTTTGTCTTTCGCATAATAAGAACTGCACCACAGACAATTACAAATGCCAGCAGCGTTCCGATATTTACTAACTCAGCCAAAATTCTGAGAGGCACAAATGCCGCCATTAATGCCACAAATGCTCCTGTAAGGATAGTAGCTTTCCAGGGCGTCCTGAAGCGCTCATGAATCGCCCCAAAAAAACTATGCGGAACAAGCCCATCACGCGCCATTGCAAGCAGCACCCGTGGCTGACTAAGCATCATCACAAGCAAGACTGAAGTTATACCGGCTATTGCACCAAGTGATATCAAAAACTGGGCCCATGGCAATCCTACTTTCCCAAACGCATTTGACACCGGAGCATTGATATCAATTTGATCATAAGGAACCATTCCTGTTAACACAGCCGAAACAGCAATATAGAGAATGGTACAAATGATAAGCGATGCAACAATGCCAATAGGTACATCACGCTTAGGTTTGCGTGCCTCCTCAGCATGTGTTGATACCGAGTCAAATCCTATATAGGCAAAAAATATTATTGCCGCACCTGCAAGCATCCCGAGAGGTTCTCCGCCTCCTCCTGTCTGACCAGACAGAGTCTTTCCAAAAAAACTTATTCCTGTCAAACCATAAGGAGCAAAAGGGTGCCAGTTAGCAGGATTAACATAAAATGAGCCTACACCAATTACAAATAAAACAATTGCAACCTTTATGCACACCATTACAGCATTAAAACTGGCACTTTCCCTGATTCCTTTTACAAGAACTATTGTAACAATTGCTGCAATGACAACAGCAGGCAGATCAAGGGTTGTTCCGGTCAGAGCAAGAATACCGGTCTTCGGATCATAATCAAAAGGGGCATTGGTAAGCGCATAAGGAATCTTCAGTCCGAAAATACCTATGAAATCCTGAAAGTAGTGAGACCAACCATGAGCTACTGTTGAAGAGGCAACTGCATATTCGAGCACAAGATCCCACCCAATAATCCATGCAAATAACTCACCCATCGTAGCATAAGCGTATGTATACGCTGAACCTGCAACCGGAACCATTGAGGCAAATTCAGCATAGCAGAGCGCTGCAAAGATACATGCTATCCCGGATATTACGAATGAAAGAATAAGCGCCGGTCCGGTTCTGTCATGTGCTGCCACACCCGTGAGAACAAAGATACCGGTACCGATGATAGCGCCCACACCAAGACTTGTAAGCTGGACCGGACCCAGCACACGGCGCAGCCTGTGTTCGCCTGCCATTTCTTCCAGAAGCAGGCTTAGCGGCTTTTTTGCAAAAAGTTGATTCATTTATTAAGCCCCTACAAGTTCTTTAATAATTCGCCAGTTGTTCACAATCCTTATACTTCATTAAATGATTAAAAACGTTTTCACCTGTAACAAATGTAAAAATAGTTGTAAATAAAAAAATTAGCAGGGTTTCCTACCTTATGCATTTAGAAAAATCAATATCAGGTGTATTTTCAGGAAGGCTATAGAAGGAATATTCGGAAATGTTCTCACCCTCCTTATAGAGGATAATGCGGCTACCTTTGTATTTGACAGGAATCAGGATATTAAAGTTTTTTCCTGCTGGACTTCTCTCTATCTTAACTGCCAGTTCAGCCATTGCCTCTTTAACTACCGTATGGTCTTTCCAGATTTCAGTTTTAATAGGTTCAAGCCTGTTCTCATCGCATAAGGTAATTATCTTTAAAATTATGTCAGTCATGCATTTTTCGTCAACATTTTTACCCTTGGCATTAAGTAGAGATACAACTCCAAGATTTGGAATCTTAAAGGATGAAGATGCTTTATTGCCCTGTTCTGAGAAGTTAAGCGAACAAGCTGTTACAAATCCGGCTAATATTATTAGTTTAAGCATCTTCATACCATAAAGCATGCTGGGGCGCGGTTTACCACGCCCCAGCCATTAATTTCACAACTGACAAAAAACTTAGTTACTAAGGTGCATCGGTAAGGACAATATTATCAACCAGTATGGCTGTATCGTAAATACTGTCTCCCACATCAGTAGCGTAAAATTTAAGCCTAAGATGCTTCCCAACATAGGCTGATACATCAATCTCCTGGTTAGTGTTCCATCCTGTGTCGTAGACACCACCCCGGTCGAAACCCACATCTGATTCTGAAACTGAACCGCAAAGATCATCAACATTCCTGCTAAAAAGCTCAGTCTCTGTCCACGTATCTGTTGCGTCATCATATACTGAAATGCTGACTCTGAATGTATCCTGATAAATTGAGTTGCAGTATTCCTTGAATTCTTCGGAGAAAAAGTTCCAGTCAAAACTCAATTTGCTGAGCTTTGGAGAAGCGCAGAATTCCTGTTCAATCGAACCGCTCTGTGTTGTATATCCAAGCCCTGTTGAAACAATACCCATATATGAGCCTTCTGTAGGTGATGTGCCTCCAAGTTGGGTAATAATCCTGCCATCACCTTCTTTTGACCAAGGAGTTAGTACACCGTCTTCAAACCCTGCATTTTCAAGGTCTCCTGAAGGTAGGAGAAGATCACCGCTGCCTGCATAATATAGGTAGGCAGGATCCTTATCTGCATCATTTGAACCGTATGTGCTTATTGCGTCAGCAACTCCCTGAGCTAAAGTTTTATTGTCAAACATATCGTTAATGATTTTATTTAGAGTGTTTTGAGCATATGAGGTTGCGACGTAGTCAGAATACCCTACAACTCCACCAGCTCCCTTTGAAAGGAATGCATTAGCCATTGAATTATTATACATTGATCTGCAGGCACTAAGGACTACGAGACTGTTAGGAAGTTGGGTGAGATAGTCTGAGAAAAACTTGGGAAGCAAAGAAACTGTTCCGCTTGGTGAAATTGCAATCCTCTTGGCTTTTATATCATTTTCATAGCCAGTAATGTCAAAAGTACCGTCAGCGTTCTTGGGAATTTTTAACCCTGTCAAAATGACCACCTGAGAAAGCGCTCCTTTCAGGAAGTCATTTGGTCCCCATGCTTCTTGCCACAGTCCGAGAAGTCCAGCGAAGAAGTTGTCGCCATGGGTAGATATATGAATATATCCGTAATCTGACAAGTTCTTGAACGAGTCTATTGTAACATTTACAGAACCGTTATTTAGTATTTCAGCAGATGCAGACAAAGCGCAGGATTTTTTGTCTTTGATAGTTTTCCACGGAACATAATAATCATCCCCATTTCCAAAATTAGAAGTAGTATTAGGATTGTTGATATAGGGGCTGATTAGTAAGCCCTTCTTGCTTTTGATCTCGTTTTTAGTTTCAGTTGCCGCTGCCGTCATTTTTGAGCTTTTCTCCAATCCTGTCTTGTTGCTTAAGTAGTTTGGAACATACTGAGAGCGATCTTGGAGATATGATGCAGGGTAATAAAAAACTTCAAGTTGAGTATTTTGTACTGGCTGTTGAGAGGCTTTTGCCTGAACGCTTCGGTTTCCATCTTGAGAGCTTCCAGACTTTTCACCATCTATTGTTGGGTGGTAAAGCCCGAGAATTCCATCGTTTGTAATCCACCATACCCCTCCAACCCCTGTAGTATCAGTTGCGCCTATATTCGGGTCGTTACTCAGGGATTGTTTTACTTCTTTTGCAGCTTCCTCCAAGGTTTTACTTTCTGAAATAGCTGTGTCATAAATTTCTTTTGCAGAATCCGCAGTGCTTACTGCAGTTTGGACCTGTTCACTGCTAAAGTGTTGAGTTGCCCAGATAGAAGCGGTTTCAGAGAAATAAGATTTTTCACCCTTAGTTACCCCAACACGATAATAGAGATGTCCTTCATCAATAGAAGATATTGTTTGGAGAAGAGTAAAAACTCCGTCTCCCTGAATTTCATCTGGTAAAGTTCCATCATCCTTCATTTCACCCAGTTCAACCGGGTTTTCTCCATTTTCATCAGTTTGATAGAGTTTTACAACGGCATCTGTTGTATTCCCTAATCCAATAGTAAATGTAACATCTTCAGATTCACCAATGTAAACCGTGTCACTAGATAGTGAAAGTGCGGTTGTAAAGTCCAGATCAGGATAATAGGTTACAATTGTAGAGATTTCACTCGTGGTTTTGTCTTTTGCAGTTGCAACAAAACGAAGTGTGTTGTCTCCCTCTTTAAGAGCAATAGCAGCACTCCATTCCGTTGTTCCTGTGGCAGTCCCACTTGTACCTGTGGTATCGTTAAAAAACTCTACTTTAGAAATTCCAATGCCAGAATCAGCATACCCGGCAAAGGTTGCAGGGGTCGTATTGGTAACTTTAATAGATTCACCAAGCCCTATAATAGCGATAGAAATCGAATTTGAATTTGCGGTTGTACCCTTCTCAAACAAGGCTTCAAGAGTCATATCTGCTACAACGTTTTTCAATTTATACGTACATGGTTTCCCAACTTTTCCCGTCTTAACTATCTGACCGTCCACTTTAATTATTGCCTTGTAACCTTTTTTGGGAGTAGCTTTGAATAACTTGTTTTTTCCATCTCTTACTTTTACTTCTCCTTTAGGTTTGAGTTTCCCATTCTCACCAACTGTAGTGGTAATAATGTGAGTTATCTTAACCTTAGCCACATTGGATACCTCGCTAATGCTATAAGCGTGTAAAACCACATCAGTAACAGGAATTGCAATAATGGAAAAAGTTATCAAAATGCTAAAAATTATTATTGGAATACTAAGATTTCTACTCACCACAGGTCTCCTTTTTTTAAAATAGTTTTTAAAATATTTTCCCCTTTTTATTTACGATTTGAACATTAACATAATTTTATGAATGGTGTCAACAGTAACTTCTAATAAAAGAAAAATTTTTAAAAGTTCTTGACACTTTGTTTTTAATTTTGTTATAAAAAAACCTTAAAGGAGACTATATTTTGGCAAAAACTAAATCAGCTGAAAAAAGAATTAGACAGAGTGAAAAAAGAAGAGAAAGAAACATCATAGTAAAATCGCAGGTTAAAACTACTGTAAAAAAACTTTTACTTGCAGTTGAATCAAGAAACCTGGAAAAATCAAAGGTATCACTGGGAAAAGCCATATCTGTAATTGATAAGGCAGCCGCAAAGGGTGTAATCCATAAAAACACAGCTTCAAGAAAGATTTCAAGGCTTACAAAAAAAGTTAATACTCTGTCAGAAGAAGCAGCTTGATAGAAGCAGGCAATAGCCCTTGCCTCTACCTGCCGGCTAGGATAGCTCCGTTAACAACAGACCTAAAGGTCTGTTTCTACGAATATCTGTTATATAAACTTGGAAACAGGATGTTTTAGACAACTGCAAGATTTGAGAGTTAGACAAGGAAGTTGTCGGTGAACAAAACGGAGCATACTGAGTGGTATGTGAGTATTTGTGAGCCGCAACTGACGCAGTATAACGCCAAATATTGCAGTTGGTTGACTAAAACCCTTCAAAGATCTCACCGACAAACCGTTTGGAAAGCTCTTCTGCTAATCTCTGGCAGGCATTTTCCTCTCCCCGTTTGCGCGAAATGGAGTCCTTCGGAACCTTAAAATCAATATGGCCTTCAAAATTTTTATTCTCATAAAGAATATTATTTTCCTCAATATCCTTTAAAGCTATCTCAAGCCTAACTCTGAGGCGATACTCAAGAACCTTATCTCTTTTATCAGCGGCTATTGTTTCAAGACTATAGGAAGTGATCTTCCCTTCAATAACAGCCTTTGCATGTTCAATATCCGTTATTTTTCCAGGAGAAAAAGAGGTGAATTCCTTTATCACGGCATCAGTAACAATCATCTCAATCCCGGCCACATCAGTTTTATTCTTAAAAATAGGTATTGCCAGGTTTTTTATATCCTTGCTGACCTCTGAACTGCCAGAGCCAACTAAATGATAACAACCTGGCATAAAGAGAAGACCTGAAAAGGTTATGAGTAATGCTAAAGATATTATTGTTTTTCCCATTTAAATTTCACTTTACTACAAGATTTATTAGTCTCTTAGGCACCAAAATTGATTTTATAATCTTTTTATTTTTAAGAAGGTCTTTAACTTTCTCATTGTTAATAGTAATCTGTTTAATCTCCTCCTCTGGGGCTTGAGCAGGAACAGAAATTTTGCTTCTCATCTTGCCGTTAATCTGAATAACAATGGTTATTTCCTCATCGATTAACATTTTTTCATCATAGCCAGGCCATGGTTGCTCAAATATTGTACCGGCCTTTCCAAGCCTCTGCCCCAACTCCTCACAAATATGAGGTGCAAACGGCGAAAGGAGTAAAAGCACAGTTTCAACCGAGAAAAAATATACACTCCTTAATGAATCATCTTTTTTAAAATCATTCTTATCTATAAGGTACAAAGCATTGACTAGCTCCATTATTGAAGCAATTGCAGTATTGAAGTGAAATCTTTGCTCTATATCATCTGATACCTTCTTTATAGTTTTATGACATCTTTTTAAAAGGGTCTTTGCATCTTCTGAGATGGTTTCCTGTCCAGTTAAATCCTTTATTCCACTGAAAGGACTATTATGAGAGAAGTTTTTTTCTTCCTCATCAAGTAATCTCCAGACCCTGCAAAGGAATCTGAAGGCACCTTCAACCCCTTCATCACTCCAGTCCAAATCCCTTTCAGGAGGAGATGCGAACAAGCAAAAAAGTCTTACTGTATCAGAACCATATTTTTTTATCAGGTCATCAGGGTCAACTATATTCCCCTTTGACTTTGACATCTTTGCTCCATCCTTAATAACCATGCCCTGAGTCAATAAATTGGTGAATGGCTCACCTCTATTTAAAAAACCCAGATCCCTTATCACCTTTGTAAAAAATCTTGCATAGAGAAGGTGGAGCACCGCATGTTCAATACCTCCTATATATTGGTCAACGGGCATCCAGTAATTCAGCTCTTCCTTCTCCAAAGGGGATGTTTTGCTCTGTGGGCTGCAGTATCTTGAGAAGTACCACGAAGAATCTACAAAGGTATCCATTGTATCCACTTCCCGCTTTGCCTTTTTCCTGCACTTCGGGCAAGTTGTGTTTACAAACTCATCACAGCCTTTAAGCGGCGAGTCACCAATATTATCAAATTGCAGGTTCATTGGCAGACGTACCGGCAAATCGGCCTCAGGCACAGGGACAACTCCGCAGCTATCGCAATAAATTATCGGGATCGGAACTCCCCAGTATCTCTGCCTTGAAATCCCCCAGTCTTTAAGCCTGTAATTTACTACTTTTCTCCCTATCCCGTTCTTCTGGAAATAGGATACAAGGGCTTCCATTGCTTCAGTATTTTTCATGCCGGAGAATTCTTTGGAGTTCACTAAAACTCCTTCTTCAGTATAAGCAGATTCAAGTGATTCTGCATTAAGCTCTACTCCAGGAGGCTGGATTACAACCTTAACAGGAAGTCCAATTTTTTTTGCAAATTCAAAATCTCTCTGGTCATGGGCAGGAACAGCCATTACTGCTCCTGTCCCGTAATCCATTAAAACAAAGTTTGCAGCAAATATGGGCATCTTCCATCCTGTCATGGGATTTATGCAGTATCTTCCGGTGAAAATTCCTTCCTTCTCTCTTGTCGCATCTGTCCTTAGAATCTTATTTTCTTTTCTAACATTTTCCACAAATTCAGTTACCGGTTTTTCATATTCTGTCCCTTTGATAAGTTCCCTGACAATCGGGTTTTCAGGGGCAATGCTCATAAAGGTCGCACCAAAGATTGTATCCTGCCTTGTGGTAAAAACCGTAATAGAAAAGTTCTTATCAGAAACCGGAAATATTATCTCAGCCCCATAGCTTTTGCCGATCCAGTTTCTCTGCATTGTCAGGACCCTTTCAGGCCATCCTTTCAAATTTTCAAGTTCTGAAAGAAGCTCTTCAGCATAGTGGGTGATCTTGAAAAACCATTGTTTCATTTCTTTCTGGATTACCTCAGTCTCACACCTCCAACATCTACCGTCCTCAACCTGCTCATTGGCAAGTACTGTTTTGCAAGACTCGCACCAGTTAACTAAAGCCTCTTTCTGGTAGGCAAGTCCCTTTTCATAAAATTTCAAGAAAAACCACTGACACCATTTGTAATAGTCTTCCCTGCACGTAAATATTTCTCTGTCCCAGTCATAACTAAGACCAAGGCTTTTAAGCTGAGCTCTCATATAGCTTATATTTTCCTCAGTCCATTTTGTGGGATGGATCTTATGCTTAATAGCAGCATTCTCAGCAGGAAGTCCAAAGGAATCCCAGCCCATCGGATGGAGTACATTAAACCCTTTTCTCCATTTATACCTCGCAATAACATCGCCAATTGCATAATTCCTCACATGACCCATGTGGATCCTTCCAGATGGATAAGGAAACATTTCAAGGATATAATATTTTTGTCTGTTCTTATCCGGACGGGCAGCAAAGGTTTTTTTCTCTTCCCAAATTTTCTGCCATTTATCTTCTATTATTTTAGGTTCGTATTTCATAACTCAAAATATTCAATTGAAACTGGTTCATTGTCAAGAAATTTTTAGTAGTTGCAGAGTTATGAGTTAAGGAGTTTTAAGATAATTCATGAAACCTTTTATCATCTTTGAAACTTCCTCAACTTTTGCATATAATTCATTAAAACTTTTCTGATTGATATAATTTTGATCTAATGCTGCATAAAGATGACATTGAACCTCGGCTGCTGAGCCATGAGCCATATTTAAGAAGTTTGCAAATTCTTTCCTGCTCCTACGTCCAAAGCCTTCTGCTATATTTGCCATTATAGAAATTGAAGACCTCCTAATCTGATCTCTGAGAGAATAATCCTTAGAAAAAGAATGATCCTTAGTAATATAATATATTTTCTTATTTAGCTCTCTTGCTTTTCCCCATACTTGAATATCCTCAAATTTTTCTATCTTTGCCATATTTCATTACTAAGCTATCAGCTTATCTCTCCAACTCACTAACTCTTTAACTCTCTTTACTTTATTAATACTTTTTCTTGAACCTCAATAAGCTGTGAGATCCCTCTGTGGGCAAGCGTCAGGAGTTTATCTAAATCTTTTTTAGTAAAAGGTTTTTTTTCAGCTGTTGCCTGCAGTTCCACAAGCTTCCCGCTTTTAGTCATTATTACATTCATATCAACATCTGCACCGGAATCCTCCTGGTAGTCTAAATCCAGGCTTATTTTCCCATTTACAATACCAACGCTTACTGCGGCAACCTGCTCTTTAACCGGATTTGCATTGATTACCTTTTTAGAAAGCAAAAATCTTATGGCATCCATTAATGCCACATAGGCACCGGTTATAGCTGCCGTCCTTGTCCCTCCATCTGCCTGGAGAACATCACAGTCTATCCAGATTGTCCTCTCACCAAGGAGGGTTAAGTCTGCAGTTAAACGAAGGGCTCTTCCGATTAGCCTCTGGATTTCCTGTGTCCTCCCGCTGAGTTTCCCTGCTGATGCCTCACGCCTTGTTCTTGTATGTGTAGAGCCTGGAAGAAGCGAATACTCCGCAGTTATCCACCCTCTCCCTGTTTTTTCTAAAAACTGAGGAACTTTTTCCTCAATCGTGGCTGTACAGAGAACTTTTGTCTCACCTAAAGAAATTAGCACAGACCCAGGTGGATTTTTTAGAAATCTTCTTTTGATTTTTACTCTTCTTAATTCATTATAGTTTCGTCCATCATGCCGCACTGTCATTTAACTCCTTAGTTATAAGCTGTAAGCTTTAAGTCATAAGCTTTTTTTGAAACGCAGAAAGCATACGTCCAACTTCATCCGCTAATATTGATAAATGTTCATAATCTTTCTTATCCATATATTTTAAATCATTAGCCAAAAGCATATGATATTTGGTTTCTTCTAAAGATCCATCAGCGATATTGAGGAAATGAGCAAAGTCTTTATCACTTCTTCTCTTATAACCTTCAACAATATTAGTAGCTACAGATGCAACTGATCTTCTAAGTTGTGGTGTTAAACCATACTTTTCAGAACTTGGGAAAGTTTTAGTAACTTTATAGATTTCTAAAACCAGTTCATGTGCTTTTTGCCAAACCTTTATATTTTTAAACGTGTATGACATTTTATCCTACAGCTTATCACTTACAGCTTATAGCTTTCTCATAAATCCACCTGAACAAAATCATCTATCACTTTCCCAAGAAAAAGCTTTGCTGTTCTTAAAAAATGAGAAGAGGCATCACTTATAAAAAAATGATGATAAGACCCGGTAGAATTTTTATTCTCCAAAGATTTTTCTTTTAAAACCTCTTTTACAGCCTTAGCTGTTTCAATGCTTGAGTCAATTAATTTTACAGATTTCCCGATTGATTTTTGGATAGTACCTTTAAGCAAAGGGTAATGGGTGCATCCAAGGACAAGGGCATCAATTCTTTTTTGTTTAAGAGGAGTCAGATATCTGTCAGCTATGGTTCTGGCAATTCTCCCTCTGGTTAAGCCTTCTTCTGCCAGGGATACAAACAAAGGGCATGGTTTTGAAAATATTTTGAATTTGGGATCCAGAGAAAGAATCGCCCTGTTATATACAGAGCTCTCAATAGTTCCAAAAGTCCCTATTACACCAACTCTTTTTTTCTTGCTTACCCGCACTGCTGCCCTGGCACCAGGTTCAATAACTCCGATTATTGGAATTGGAAATGTCTTTTTTGCTATCTCAAGACTGTGAGCTGTTGCAGTATTACATGCTATCACCAATATCTTAATCCCTTTTTCTAAAAGGAAGTGGATATTCTGAAATGTGTATCTCCTCACTGTTTCCTGTGACTTAGTCCCGTAAGGAACTCTTGCAGTATCGCCAAGATATATGGAGTTTTCATTGGGTAGCAGCTTCATCACCTGTTTTAATACTGTAAGACCTCCTATCCCCGAGTCAAAAACTCCTATTGGCTTTTTATTATATCTAAAATTCATCTCTCCTCATTTCAATTGTCCATAAAGGTTTGAAAAACTAAAAACCATAGTTCAAAATCTAAAACCTCAGAATTTTAAATCATCACTTTAAACAAATCCCCCCAACCCCTCTTTTCTAAAGGGGGGATTAGGGGGGGATTTAATTTTTCACTTTGCATTTTCTTCTTCCGCCATCCCTATTGGTTAAGGGAAGTTTCAGAAAAGCTTTTTAGCTTAAAAGGCATTGAAGTATCTATATGCCCTATTAGAGTATTTATCTCTTTCCCACCTATTAAAATCTGCACAGCCTGAACTTCCTCAAAATTCTCGGTCAGGGTACGAATTATAGAATAAATTGTAATTAATTCTCCAAATGTCCCTCCCGGGTGGTTAATTATTATATCTTTTGAAAAATTGATATAAGTTACACCTTCCTCATCAATAAAAACATTTATGAGCTTTGTCTTCTTAGGTAAAGTAGGCTTAAGAGGCTCCTTCTTAGGTCCTTTTATAAGCTCTTCCAATGCACTGCTTATTTTTTTAGAAGGCTTCCATCTGTCAAATGAAATAGTTCTTTCCTCATAAGCTAATTGTGAACCATTAAGAAAAAAAATCTTTACTGCCATCTCCTCTTTTCCATTAACCCCTTTTGTTTCCTCTGAAGATTTTTTCTCTGTTAATTCATTTTTACTGCAATTTAATGATATGGGGATGAGAAAGAGTAATAGAAGAAAAAAAACAAAGCGGTATCTGGTTAAACTCTTGAGGATCAAATCATACAGCTTTGAATTTTGAATTTTTGTCATTTAAAATTATTTAGAATTTACTACTCCTCACTCACTTCTTTTACTCTTCAAAATATTCACCAATTCCATCTGCAATTTTAGAAGCAATAGCCTTTAAATACTCATCCCTTGCAAGAGCAGACTCTTCAGCCGTGTTAGTGACAAACCCCGCTTCAATAACCAGGGAAGGCATTGTAGTTCCTGTAAGCACATAAAGAGGTGCTGGTCTTATTCCTCTCACTTCTAAATCTTGCAATTTACGCAGATTATCATCAAGAATCTTTGCAAGTTTAAGGCTCTTAGGTATAAATGCGTTTTGTGCTTCATTCCAGGTAGAGATAAGAGTACTTGTTTCTTCGGATTCAGCCTTAGGACTTAAGGTTTGACCAGGACTTGCCTGGAGGAATAATTCCAAATTCTCTTCAGAATAGTAATATATTTCGATTCCTTTCTGAGCCGGATCAAATGAACCGTTTACATGAAGGCTTAAAAAGATATCTGCACTTTTTGAATTTGCCAGAGAGACCCTTTTTTCAGGAGCAATGTCTATATTTTCAGTCCTTGTAAGAAGAACATTCAGGTTTGGCTTTTTTATAAGCATATCCCTCAGGATCAAAGCCAGTTTTAAAGTAATACCTTTTTCTGTCAGTCCTGAAACGCCACTGGCGCCGGTATCTTTCCCTCCATGACCAGCGTCAATGACTACAAGCTTCTTATTTGGCTTTACCGGCTCCTCCTTGGCAATTGAAGACAGTTCAGGGGACAGCAGATAAAGAACTAACAGGGTAAATAAAATATAAAAAATTGATTGGTAATCTTTTTTCTTTCTAATCATCTTTTTTTCAAAGCTCTTTCAATCTCCCGCTTTGATTCCTTTTCCTTTATCGCTCTTCTCTTATCAAAAAGCTTTTTCCCCTTTCCCAGAGCCAGTTCAACCTTTGCATACCCTTTTTTAAAGTAAATCTTCACTGGGACCAGAGTAAACCCTTTTTCCTTTGTTTTCCCTAAAAGCCTCTCGATTTCTCTTCTGTGCATGAGAAGTTTTCTTGTTCTTGTAGGAGGAGGATTTTCCCTTGAACCCGCAGAATAAGGACTTATGTGACAGTTCATCAGATACATTTCCCCGTCTTTTATCGTTGCATAACTGTCTTTCAAATTTGCTTTTCCATCCCGCAGCGATTTTACTTCAGTCCCTTTTAAGGATATACCTGCCTCAAAGGTCTCGGTTAGAAAGTAATCATGATATGCCTTCCTGTTTGTACAAACAGTTTTAACGTCTTTTAAAGATTTTTTAGAATCTGCCATTTATTCTATAAATTCCCTCTTTAATATTTACTAAACTAAAACAGGAAATTCAAAATTCCCCTTTGAAACAGACTGTGTCATAACTCATGTTTTAATGGTAGCCGCAGGCTACCTGCCTGCCGGCAGGCAGGTAGCCTGCGTTAAGCTCATTGATATTAAAAAAATTTTATTCGCAACCTAAAGGTTGCGGCTACATTGTGACACAGTCTGGAATATGAGGACAAAGGGAATTTTCCTTCTTCTTTACCCCTGCTTAACACCATGAATCTTTTAGTTTCAGACTAAATGTCCTGAACTTGTTACCACATTTAATAAAATCAAATCAATGAAATTCTTTTATGAAACTTGGATCAAAAAACTGTAAAGGCTTGAAGAATCCCAGGGATTTTAACTGTTGAAGGTTTTCACTCACTTGTAGGGGTTCGATTTATCGAACCCGCAAAACGGGTTGCTTTATGGTT
>Ga0154356_1114_pt2 | contig 22399 bp, 18 predicted proteins | sample RifGroA2_FD_115884 | JGI IMG/M metagenome (GOLD analysis project Ga0154356, IMG submission 115884) | Candidatus Schekmanbacteria bacterium GWA2_38_11 | reverse complement strand
ACCATGTGTGCAGCACTTCGGGGATGTTTAAGTTTGCAAGGGAAAATAAATCAAAGGAATTTATCATAGGGACAGAGGAAGGGATTCTCTACCGCCTGAGAAAAGAGAATCCAGATAAAAAATTCTACCTTGCAGCAGAGCATATCCTGTGCCCTAATATGAAGCTCACAAGGCTTGAGGATATTGCAGTAAGCCTTGAGACGATGGAGCCTGTTATTAAAGTCCCTGAAGATATAAGAGTCAAAGCATACCAGGCTTTGAAAAGAATGATAGAGATACCGAGGGACTGAAGAGGGAATTAGGAATTAGGGATTGGGGATTAGAGAATAGGAAATTGGGGAGTTAGGAAGATGGGAAGCTATAAAAAACTATAAGAAATTTCAAATTGTAAAGTGCAAAATGCAAAGTTATACTTCAGATTTAGTTTTTATTTTTTGTATTTCTTTTGATTGTTATTTGGATGTGATGAGTTAGCTCTTGGTAAATTCTATAGGTATTTACGCTCCCTTGCTTCCTTCTCGAGCATTTCCCGAAAATCCGGGTGGGCAATAGAGATAAGGGCCTTTGCCCTTTCTCTCAGGCTTTTCCCATGAAGATTTACAGCGCCATATTCAGTCACAATCCAGTGAACATCTCCTCTTGAAGTGACAACTGCAGTGCCTGTGTCAAACCTTGGAACAATGCGTGAAATCTTGCCATTTTTCGCAGTAGAGGGGATAGCAATGATAGGTTTTCCGCCCTCTGAGCGGGCAGCACCGCGGATAAAATCTACCTGTCCTCCTATCCCGCTGTACTGCCTGGGGCCTATTGTATCAGCACAGACCTGTCCTGTGATATCTATTTCAAGTGCAGAGTTAATGGCTACCATTTTATTATTCTGGGATATTATGAAAGGGTCATTTGTATAGTCTGAAGGATGGAGTTCTATCATCGGGTTATTATTTATATAATCATAAAGCTCTTTATTTCCCATTATAAAGCTTGAGATGATTTTTCCGGGATGGAGAGTTTTCTTCTCATTATTTATAACTCCTTTCTCCACAAGTTCTATTACCCCATCAGAGAACATTTCAGTATGGATACCAAGGTCTTTTTTATTGCCAAGCAAAGAAAGTACAGCATCAGGGATTCCTCCTATCCCCATCTGGAGTGTAGAGCAATCTTCTATGAGGTCAGCTACATTTTTACCAATTTTCATCTGCACATCAGTGGATTCAGTTCTTGGTAAAGTGAGTATGGGGTCTGAACTCTCAACCACGGCAGTAAACTTTCTTACATGGATAAAGCTGTCTCCAAGGACCCGGGGCATCCGGTCATTGACTTCAGCAAGAACAAATTTAGCGTTTTCTGCTGCCGGTTTTACTATATCAACTGAAATCCCAAAGGAGCAAAAACCGTGTTCATCAGGAGGAGAGACCTGGATAAGGGCTACATCAACTGGAAGAAGCCCGAGCTTAAACTGCCTCGGAATTTCTGAAAGAAATATTGGGGTAAAATCAGCTCTTCCTTCATTTACCGCATTTCTTGTATTGGCTCCTACAAAGAAGGCATTATGCCTGAAAATCCCGTGGTATTCTTCATCAGTATAGCCTGCAATTCCTGTTGTGAGCAGGCTTATAATTTCTACATCCCTTAATTTTGGTGCTATACTGTTTAAAGCCTTTACCAGTACTTGGGGTTCAGCACACCCTGAGCCAATGATTATTCTGTTTCCTGATTTTATATACTCAACAGCCTTTTCAGGAGTCGTTATCTTGTTCCTGTAAATTGAAGGCCAGTCCATCATAATATACTCTCAATAGGCGAATATTCTTTTTTGAAGAAATCAGCTAAAACCTTCATAGTTATTTTACCCTTATGAATATAAGTACCTGCTGCAAGGTCAGGGATAGCTTTCAGGAAATTTTCTCCTCTGTCAGCCCTGTCAGCGATCTCGAGAACATAAGGGAAAAGAACATGGCTTAAGGAGAGTGATGAAGAGTGAGCAACCAGGGATGTAATATTCGGGACGCAGTAGTGGATGACTCCTTTATATTCATATGCAGGAGATTTTAAGGTTGTTGGCCTGCTTGTGGCTACGCAGCCTCCCTGGTCAATGGCGAGGTCTATGATTAAAGACTTTTTCTTCATTGATGCCACAACCTCCTCTGAGATCACAACAGGGGTCTTTGCACCTTTGATGTAGACCGCACCTATGACTACATCAGCATCTTTCGCCCATTCTGCAAGGCTGTGGGCAGATGAAAAACCTGTGGCAACCCTTTCCCTGAAGTGCTGCTCCACTAACCTTAACTTTTTTACATCTCTGTCAACAATAAGGACAGTTGCGCCAAGGGCTGATGCAGCCCTTGCAGCGGCCCTGCCTACAGACCCTGCACCGATTATAAGGATACGGGCAGGCTGTATTCCGGGTGCGCCGCCAAGAAGGATTCCTTTTCCTCCGAGGTTTGTCTGGAGGTAGTGAGCTGCTATCTGGATGCTCAGGCTTCCTGCTATCTCACTTGTAGAGGAAAGGACCGGGAATTCACCTGAGGTGTCAGTAATTACCTCATATCCTATGGCAGTGATTTTCTTTTTAAGAAGCTCATTAAGGTACTTTTCACTTGCTGCAGCAAGATGGAGAAAAGACATAAGTATTGATTCACTGTTTATCAAAGGGATGGTTTCTACTGGCGGAGGTGTAACTGTGACAATCAGTTTTCCTCTCTGGTAAAGCTCTTCCTCAGAATAAACTATCTTTGCTCCCTTTTTTATGTAATCTTCATCCCTAAAATCACTTGATTCCCCTGCTCCTTTAAGAAGATACACAGGGTGTCCGTTCTTAACCAGGGTATTTACTGCTCCAGGAGAGAGGGGGACTCTTAAGTCCTCTTTCTTAGTGTCATATGCAATGCCGATGTCCATATTCCTTCTTCCTTAATAATTGGGTTCAAGGGACCAAGGATTCGAGGATTCGAGAGTAATTTAAAGATTAAAAATAAAAACTCAAAATTATAGTGTTTGATGTTTGATTTCTCTATTTCACTTGAGCCCTTGACTCCTCGAACCCTCGGCCCCTTTTCTACTAATAGCTTTGAAAAAGTTTTCCCCATTTTGTATTCATGAATTCGTTGACAGCTTTTTTCCCTTTTGTGGGGTACCAGAGGAAATCATGGTAAAAAAATGAGCCTAAAACAAAAAGATACACAAGTGGTGTATGGAAAAAGAGCTTCTGGAAAACCTTTAAAGGTGAAAACCACAGGGCATCTCCCACATAGCTTGGTACATTGTCTCCGACAAAAAACTTGAAGTTGACCTTAGAGATATTCTCACCGACAATTTCTATTTCGCTGGGGTTCCCAACACCTAACCCCTGCTCATGGGCAAGCCTTATGTATTCAAGACTCATGGGATCAAAGCCCATCATCTTGGATGCGACTGCGTCTATAGCAACACAATCTCCGGATGCTAAGATGTAGTCCTTCTCAACAGGAATCATTGTCCTTGGCCCGGGTCCGTTTCCGCAGGTTGTCCCGTCAGTCACTGCAAAAATTCCTGTATGAATTTCTTTCTGGATTGCGAGGAGGTCAACCAGTGTCTTATGAATTACGCTGTGCGTATAGTGCCTGCGCGTATTCAGTAATCCGCCAAAAGCGTTTTTCATGGCCCCTGTGGTCGTGGTGTAGATGTGAGTTTTCATGGTTGGCAGGTGGAGTACATTTTTATCCAGAAAATAATCTGGGATATAAATCCCTTCAGGGTAAATTTCGTAAAGGACATTCATCTTTGCTTTTGGTTTGTAGGGGATCCATTTTATATCCTGGGGGAGAAAATTATATTTTTCCGGGATATTATATTTTTTAAATACCGGTGTGAGTTTATTCAGTTCCCCTCCCTTAAAGGCATTTGTGACAACAGTTTCATTGTTTACTGCAACGAGATCATCATAGCCGGAGGATTTTAGTTTTTTTATAGTTCCCTCAAGCTGCCACGGTGTAGTGTTTGCGCCAGGGAAAAGGAAGTGCCAGGAAATATTGTCTTTTAAGATAGTGGTCTTTCCCTTTGTTAAAAATTTATCAAACTCAGCTAAATCCATCAGCTTCTGGTAATCATCAATTACGGTCTCAGGCCTTGTCTTTAAGACAGCAACTTTTGCTTTTGCCATTTAGTTCCTTTCTAAATTTCAGGTAAATGTATGGATAGAGGGCTTTTAATCCTTTTTGATATATTCACTATTTGTAGAAACAGACCTTCAGGTCTGTTATTTATTAACAGGTCTGAAGACCTGTTTCTACATCTTGGATACCCTGGTACTTTCCGGCCAACGAAAGACGATACGATCTCCGAACCGTCCAACGTATCGTTCCTTAATTTTTAAAGACCTTTAGCTTAGCGGTTCCTAAGACAGACCTTACAGTCTTTACAATCCCCTCAACATCGAGGCCGTATTTTTCACGCAGCTCCTCCTGTGAGCCATGCTCCACAAACTCATCAGGAATACCTATTCTGCATGTAACCGAATCTGCAAGTCTTTCTTCTGTCAGCAGTTCTAAAACTGCACTCCCAAAACCGCCCTGGAGGACATTTTCCTCTAAGGTTATTACTGTTTTTATTTCAGCAGCAAGACCTGCAATTATTTCCCTATCCAATGGCTTTATAAACCTTGCATTTACAACAGTTGCTTTTATGCCGTACATTTCCAATTTTTCTGAGGCGTAGAGGGTCGGGTACACCATGTTACCTATTGCAAGGAGCATTACATCTTTTCCTTTTTTTATTACTTCTGCCTTTCCTGTCTCAATCGTCTTGAACTCCTCATCCATAGGTACTCCAACACCAATGCTCCTCGGGTATCTTATTGCTACTGGCTGGTTCATCTGTAAAGCAGTATAAAACATATGCTGGAGCTCGTTTTCGTCTTTTGGTGACATTACAATCAAATTTGGCATGAACCTCAGGTATGAGATATCAAAAATTCCCTGGTGAGTAACGCCATCTGCTCCTACTATTCCTGCTCTGTCAATAGCGAATATGACCGGGAGATTTGGAATGCATACATCATGAATTATCTGGTCAAAAGCCCTCTGGAGAAAAGTTGAGTAGATCGCTGTTACCGGCCTCAAACCCTTTGATGCCATACCTGCTGCAAAGGTTATCCCGTGCTGTTCAGCAATCCCAACATCATAAAATCTCTCCGGGAATTTGTCCCGTAAAAGGCATAGCCCAGTGCCTTCAGCCATGGCAGCCGTTACAGCTATTACCCTGTTGTCTTTCTCTGCAAGTTTTAAAACTGTTTCCCCAAAGACCTGTGTGTAAGAAGGGATAAGAATTTTCTCTTTATTAAAGTTACCGCTCTCAATATCAAAGGGTGATACGCCATGAAAGGTGCAGGGATTTTCTTCTGCATATAGATAACCTTTACCCTTCTGGGTTATTACGTGGACTAAAACCGGGCTTTGGATGTCTTTTACATTCTTTAAGGTTTCTATGAGATAGGAGATGTTATGTCCTTCTATTGGGCCTACATACTTGAAACCCAGTTCTTCAAAAATTATTCCCGGTACGATCAGGCTTTTGAGGGCTTCTTCAAGCTTTCTTATCCTTTTTGCTACCTGTGTTCCAATCCTTGGGATGCTTTTGAGGAGAGATTCCACATCTTTCCTGAATTTCATGTAGCGGCTTCCAGTTGTTACCTTTGAGAGATATGCTGCCAGTGCTCCAACGTTTGGGGAAATGGACATTTCATTATCATTTAATATGACTATGAAGTTTTTCTTGAACCTTCCTGCATGGTTTAGTCCCTCAAAGGACAGCCCTCCGGTCATGGAGCCATCTCCAACCACTGGTATAACATAATGCTCTTCACCAAGCTGGCGCATTGCTTCAGCAATGCCAAGGGCAGCGGAGATAGAGTTAGATGCATGGCCGGTAATGAAAGCATCATAATCACTTTCTGCCGGATTGAGGAACCCGCTTAAGCCCTTATATTTCCTGATAGTAGGAAACCTCTCTTTTCTTCCGGTTAAAATCTTATGGGCATAGCTCTGATGCCCTACATCCCAGATTATCTTATCGTGAGGAGCATCAAACACATAGTGGATTGCAATGGCAAGCTCCACAACCCCTAAGCTCGATGCAAGATGCCCTCCGTTTTTGGAAGTAATTTGTATTATAAGTTCCCGAATCTCTGAGGCTAATACATCAAGCTCTTTCAGACTTAGTTTTTTCAGGTCTTCCGGGTTTTCTACTTTTTCTAAAATCATATTCAACTATTCCTCAGTTATTGTTGCTCTATTTGTCAATAAAAGGATTCAAGGGATCGAGGGGTCGAGTAAAATTCAAAAATAAAAAATCAAAATGCAAAATGACAAATCAAAACTAAAAAATTAAATTCCAAAATTTTGACATTTGATTTTTAATTTTATTTTCCTTGAATCCTCGAATCCTTCTGCGTGAATCCTTTCACAATCTCATTTATTTCTTGAAACAATAAATTTTGTAATTCCGCTAAGAAGAGAGGCTTTTTTCCCAAAATTCTCAAGAATGCTTAAAGCCTCTTCATCTAACTCCCAGGCTTTTCTCTTAGATGCGTCAAGCCCAAGGCACTGCGGGTAAGTAGCCTTCTTCCCTTTTTTATCACTGCCTGTTTTCTTCCCGATTTTTTTCTCTATTCCTTCAATATCAAGGATATCATCTATTATCTGAAATGCCAACCCAATTTTTTGACCGTATTCGGTTAATAGCTTCAAATCTTTATCAGAGGCATTTGCAACTAAAGCTCCAGTCCTTACCGAAGCGGTGATTAATGCTCCGGTTTTGTGTGAATGGATATAGTTTAAAGTTTCTTCGTCTATTTTTTTCCCTTCTGATTTGATATCTACAGCCTGTCCCCCGATCATTCCAGCAATACCTGAGAAAAATGCTATATTATTTATTATTTTAATAACTAAGAGAGGGTCAAGTCTATTTAAATTATTTGTGTCGCTCATTATTTTGAAGGCAAGCGTTAAAAGGGCATCCCCGGTGAGGATGGCTATAGCTTCACCAAAGACCTTATGATTAGTTAATTTCCCTCTCCTGTAGGAGTCATTATCCATTGCCGGCAGATCATCATGAACGAGCGAATAGGTATGGATTAGCTCAATGGCACATGCAAATGGAATGGCCTGGTTTCTTTCGCCTCCAAGTGTTTCACATGCTGCAAGAGTCAGAATTGGTCTTATTCTTTTCCCTCCTGCAAAAAGGCTGTAGTAAAGAGACTTGTGGAGATAGTCCGGGTATTCACCAGCTTTAGGTAGAAAACACTTCAGAGATTTCTCAATTAATTTCCTTCTTAGTTCTAATTCTTTTCTTAAGTCCATGGATGTAACATAAAATAAATAAGGACAGCCATTTTACTTCTGGGTAGGGGTGACTTTAGTCGCCTCTAAAATAGGGAGGCTGAAGCCTCCCTTACCCTCCGTCTTGTCTATAACTGACGAATTGCCTAGCCTTCTGATTCCTCCTCATCAGATCCTTCAAAGGGTCTGATAATGTTTGTCCCGTTTTCAGCTTTGATTAAAATTTCAATTTTCTTTTCAGCTTCCTCAAGCTTTGAAGAGCAGATTTTGCTTAACTTAATACCTTCTTCAAAAAGTTTTATCGACTCATCAAGGGTCAGGTTTCCCTGCTCTAATTTTTTTACTATCTTTTCAAGCTCACTAAAAGCAACTTCAAATTTTATTTCCTTCTCCATTAATAAATTCCTTTCTTTTGGCTCCAGGATAAGCTAACCATCCCGCCGGAACGGTGTCAGAAGACCTCGTCTATAGGCAATATGGATATTTAAGCAAAGGTTTAAATCTTTTTCTGGGCATTTACCTGGCATAAAATTTCTCCGTCTGTCACCCTTACATTCAATGGCTCGCCGCTTTTTACCTGGAGTATACTTTTTATTACTACTCCCTCAGGCTTCTGGCATATGCTGTAGCCTCTTTCTAACTGGGAATAGGGATTTAAAAAACTCAATATGCCTGCACTATTTGAATATTCCTTTTTGTAATTAACCAACGAATTTTTCGCACTTACCTGCAGCCTGTGGCGGGTGGATTTTAAAATTTCATTGAAAGCTAATATCCTATGTGTTGGTCTCTGGCTGAGGATATTACCCCGTGCAAGGATAAGAGCTTCTTTTTTTCCGGTTATGATAGCAAGAGTCTTTTTTTCAAGCTTAGATATAAGGTCATCAATCCGTTGATAGAGGTTGCGGACAGCGCCTAAGGGTGAGTATGCCTGGCAGAGGCTCGTTAACATCTCAAGAGATTTTTTCAGGTATTTTATTTTTGAAAAAAACAGATCTTCAAGCCTTCTATGCAGGAAATCGAGATGTTTTTGAATTTCCTCTTTGCTTGAAATAACAAGTTCAGCAGCTGCAGAAGGAGTTGGTGCCCTGAAGTCAGCGACAAAATCTGAAATGGTGTAATCAATTTCATGGCCGATAGCAGAAATCTCAGGAATCCTTGATGAAAAGAGAGCTCTTGCCACGATCTCCTCATTAAAAGCCCAGAGGTCCTCTATTGATCCCCCTCCCCGTGCCAGAATCAGGACATCAATGTCGGTGAACTTATTTAACTCCTCTATTGCCTGGACTATTTCTTTAGGGGCTTCATCTCCCTGCACCTTGACAGGGTAAATCAGTATATGGATATTGGCAAATCTCCTGTTTATAACTTGTAATATATCCCTGATAGCTGCACCTGTTGGAGAGGTAATGATTCCAATTTTTTTTGGTAAAAGAGGAAGTTTCTTTTTAAACCTTTCATCAAAAAGGCCTTCCTGTGATAGTTTTGCCTTTAACTGCTCAAAGGCTAACTGTAATGCTCCAATGCCCTTAGGCTCAATATAATCAATTATTATCTGATAAATACCGCGTGCTTCGTATACAGTAATCCTGCCATTTGCAATTACGCTGAGGCCGTCTTTGATATCAAACCGTATACCTTTGCGCTGGGTTTTGAAGATAACAGCCTGAATCTGTGCTAATTCATCCTTGAGAGTTAAATAGAGGTGTCCGGTTGAGGGGATTCTAAGATTTGATATTTCACCTTCAATCCAGATATTTCCAAAATTTACTTCTAAATTTTCTTTAATGAGTTGATTGATTTTTGATACAGTATAAATTTCAGCTTTAGCCATTTTTAACAGAAATTTTAGGTTTTTATACCCTTCTTCACTGTTAGGAGATTAAGAGAAATCACACGCTCTGTCAAGAAAGTTTTTGAGGCCACTGACACTTATAGCCTATAGCTATCATGGATTGTGGGTGCTATCATTAGAAAAGAAATGCTTACAGTTTAGTAGTGTAATCTTTTTATAAAAGTTTTTTCATGTCAAGATTTAACTTGTAATGGTAGTTGATTGGGGTTAATATTTAATCAGAATTGAAAAATATTAAATTTAGCAACAATTCAAAAACAGTTTTTTTAGCTTGTCAAGCCATTTCAGGAAACATGTCATATCAGGAAATAGCTTTGTCAAACTCTGGCTCACCTTCATCTAAATTAAAGAATTAACTCAAAACATTAAGTTATTTTCCTCAGATGATTGACAATTTGAATTGCGGTTTTTTTATCTATTGCCCTTACCTGGCAGAGTTCTTCAACAGTACTCTGCCTTATCTTTTCAACACTTCCAAAGTAATTTAGCAGATCCTTTTTCTTCTTCTCACCTACTCCCGGAATCTCATCAAGGGCTGAATGACGCAGCGTCTTCCTCCTCAATGTCTTATGATATGTTATGGCAAACCTGTGGGCTTCGTCCCTTATTGACTGAAAGAGATGAAGGACAGGAGAATTTCTCTTAAATCTCACAGGTTCCTCTATTAGGGTAAATATTTCTTCTTCAGAATATTCCCCTAACCCTTCTCTGCCAACATCCCTTAAAATGCTTCTACCTTTTGCAATGGCTATTACATCTATCTCTTTAATACCTAATTTTTCCATTGTTTCATTTGCTATATTTAACTGCCCCTTTCCACCATCAATTAATACCAGGTCAGGTAAGGAACTCTTTTCCTCTATGAGTCTTTTATATCTCCTTGTAATCACCTCTGAAATCATCTGATAATCATCAGGCGTTGAGATAGTTTTTATTTTAAATTTTCTATATTGATCTTTTCTGAATTTCCCCTTTTTCCAAACTACAAGCGAACCAACCCCCATCTTTCCGGAAATATTAGAAATATCTATTGCTTCAATTCTCTCAGGGAGGTTTACGAGATTAAGGAAATCTTTTGCCTCTAAAAGATTATTCCTGCGGTTTGCTGATACGTCCTGATATTGTTTTAAAGCAAGTAAAGCATTCTCCTGTGCCATTTTAATTAATTCCAGTTTTTTCCCTCTCTGGGGAAAAATGATTTTTACGCTCTTTCCTTTTCTCCCCTTTAACCAGTCCTGGATTACTTCCACATCTCTTATTCCTCTGTAAATTAATATCTCTTCAGGAATAACAGTTTCCCGTTCGTAATAACGTCTCAAAAAGGATTCACAGGCATCATCTTCATCAAGGTATGAAATATCCTCGAATGGATATTCCAGATGTCCGACTATTCTCCCCTGTCTTACAATGAGGACACAAAAAACAATCCTGTTTTCATCCGAGCTTGCAGCTATTGCATCATGGTCATTACCCCCTATAACTACTACCCTCTGTCTCTCGAGCATCTTCTCTATAGCATTGATAGTGTCACGATACTTAGCAGCAGCTTCAAAATTTAGAGAACTTGCACTCTTCTCCATCTCTCTCTGGAAATACCTTAATACCTCTTTTGTTTTTCCTTCTAAAAAGGTTTTAACTCTTCTGACGATTTCAGAATATTTCTCTTCTGCAATAAGACCGCAGCAGGGTCCTGAACACAGGCCCATCTGGAAATTCAGGCATGGACGTGTAGGCTTGCCGTCAAAAGGTTTTTTACAGGTACAAATCTGGAAGATCTTGGCTAAAATCTTTAAGCTACCTTTTATTGCTCCAACCGGAGTAAAAGGGCCAAAATAGACTGCTCCATCTTCTTTAAGTTTTCTGGTTATAAGCAACCTCGGAAACTTTTCATTTGTTGTAAGCTTCAAATAAGGATACGTTTTGTCATCCCTCAAACGAATATTGTAAATCGGCTTATGCCTTTTTATAAGATTATTTTCGAGAAGAAGGGCTTCAAGTTCATTATCAGTAGTAATATACTGAATGTCTGCTATTTTTTCTATGAGGGAAATAGTCTTTGGAGTTTTATCGCTTCTGTCTCTGAGGTAGGACTTGACCCGTTTTGAAATAGATCTCGCCTTGCCGACATAGATTATATTATTCCTGCTGTCCTTGAATATATAGACACCAGGGCTATCCGGAGCTCTGCGAATTTTTTCTTCTAATTCCATTAGAGAAAAGTTTCCATTGTTGGGAAAAACTTCAAGAAGGGATATTTTTATTATACAGGGTTGGTGAATATTTTTTAGAAAATTTACATCTTGTATTTACCGAAATCCTCTGGCTTTAAGTTTTCCAAAATCTCTCTCCATCTGTCGTCTGCATCAACACTATCTTTTGAAAGGTCAAAAGACTTGGCTTTCTTTAAAACTTCCTCTTCTACGAAAATTGGTACATCTAAACGAAGGGCGAGTGCTATTGCATCACTTGGTCTGGAATCAATCTCTAAATTCCCTGAAGGAGATTGGATTTTTATTAAAGCATAGAAAGTATTATTTTTTAAATCATTTATTACTATATTTCTAACCGTGGCTCCAAGAGTTAGGATCATATTTTTTAAAAGGTCATGAGTCATTGGCCTCGGTGTTGCTGTTTTTTCAAGCTCCAAAGCAATTGCTGTGGCTTCGAAATAACCAACCCAGATTGGCAGTGTCAGCTTCTTTTCCAGGTCCTTTAAAATCACTATTGGGGTTTTTGAAACTGGATCTAACATCAATCCGTTTACTTTCATTTCTAACATTATCCACTCCTTTTCTTTGTTGTTAGCCCTAGAGTTTAAGAGTTTGTTTTTTATTTATCAATTCCCATTAAGCCACAGAGTGTTTGGCTGTGAGAGATAATTTAATTGTTGTCAGCTACTTTTTCCTCTTCTTGTTTTTGAATTTTAAGTTTAAGGACCCTGCGATGGTCTGCTTCCTGGACTGTTATTTTCAAGTTTTCAAAAACTACTTCATCACCTTTTTTGGGAATTCTTCCCATCAGATCAAAAACAAATCCTCCAAGAGTTTCGTAATCGTTCTTGGGCAGATTTACACCAATTTTTTCTTCTAATTCATTCAGGTTAATTTTCGCATCCACCAGAAAAACCCCTTTTCCAGGACTTGAAATCAGCTCTACTTCTTCATCATATTCATCCCTTATCTCACCAACTATTTCTTCAAGTATATCCTCGATTGTCACAAGTCCGGCAGTGCCTCCATATTCGTCAACAACAATTGCCAACTGAATATTTTTCTGCTGGAATTCCTTCAAAAGCTCATCAACTTTTTTGGATTCAGGAACAAAATAGGGTTTGCGCATTATTTTGCCTATATCAACTGGTTTTTCCCCTCTCAGCCAGTACTGGAACAGGTCTTTTGCGTGAAGAATCCCTACTACATCATCCACTTTCCCTTCGTAAACAGGGATCCGGGAATACTGGCACTCTACAATCTGCCTAACCACTTCTTCAAAAGGTGTATCCTTGCTGACCCTGACCATATCTGTTCTTGGAACCATTATCTCCTTTACAGATATTTCGCTAAGCTCAAAGATGCTGCTCAGCATCTCTCTTTTTTCAGGCTCCAACACCCCTTCTTTATCGCTCACATTAATAAGATATTCGATTTCTTCCTGTGTTATGAAAGGCCCTTCCTTTGAAACTTTTCCTCCCAATAAATTTATCATCCCTCTTGAAATGTTCATTAATACCATTGTAACTGGATACAGAAGCCACACAAATATTTTCATTAAAAAAATTGCGGGTATTGCTAATTTTTCAGCATGGTACTTTGCGTAGGTTTTTGGTGATATTTCGCAAAAAACTAAAATAATAAAAGTAAGTAACCCAAAGCTTATGCTCTCGCCAGCTTTTCCAAAAACTCTAAAAATATATACTGCCGTAATAAAAGAAGCCAGAATATTAGCAACCGTATTACCGACCAAAATTGTGGCTAAAACTAAATTAGGATCGCTAAGCCATAGTTCTAATAATTTAGCCCTCTTCTTCCCGCTTTCAACTAAATGTTTGGTTTTTAAATGCCCTAAGGAAGTTAATACTGTTTCAGAAGCTGAAAATATTACTGAAAGTATTAAGCAAATAATCACCCCCAGGGGTTCTATCCAACTTAGCGATGAATTATCCAAACTCTTTTAACCTCATTAAAAAGAAGTTAAGTATCTCCTTCCTTCTCAAGTATTTCAAATAACTTATATCTCCTTTTACCATGTGTCAATATTCAAGTTTAAAAACTCAGGAGCCTCTAATAGATATCTTTTTAATAAAATTAATTAAAAAAACAGATGCCGTCAAGCGAAATAACCGCTATGTACTCTTTGGTAAGGAAATAAAAGACTTTCAAAATACTATTGTATTTTGAAAGTCTTTTTCTTTTTTAAGGTTGTACTTCTGAGTTCCTTGATTTTATCTCTTATCATTGCTGCCTTTTCAAACTCGAGCTTTTTGGCGGCTTTGCGCATATTTTCTTCAAGAATTACAATCTGGTTTTCAATATCCCCATATAGAGGTTCCATCTCTTCCTCAACCTCTAAAGGAACTGTATAGTAGTCTGCTTCGCAGATACTTATAAATATGTCAGAGATAGATTTTTTTATTGACTCCGGAGTAATGTTATGTTCCTCGTTATATATTCTTTGAACTTCTCTCCTCCTCTCAGTCTCTTCAACAGCTCTTTTTATGGAACCTGTAATAGTATCAGCATACATTATTACCTTGCCTGAAATATTTCTTGCTGCTCTGCCAGAGGTCTGGATAAGAGATGTTTCTGAACGTAAAAATCCCTCTTTATCAGCATCAAGTATTGCCACAAGGGATACTTCAGGTATATCCAGCCCCTCCCTTAAAAGATTTATTCCAATTAATACATCAAATTTACCAAGGCGCAGATCCCTGATAATCTCAATCCGCTCAAGGGTTTCTATTTCAGAATGGAGATACTTTACCCTTATTCCCAATTCCCTGTAATAATCAGCTAAATCCTCGGCTGATCTTTTAGTAAGGGTAGTAACCAAAACCCTTTCATTCTTTTCTATACAGAGTCTTATTTCATTTAAAAGATCATCTACCTGAGAAGAAACAGGTTTTATTACTATTTCAGGGTCTTTTAGTCCTGTGGGCCTGACAATCTGTTCAACTATTTCTCCTCTTGACTTTTCAAGTTCATAAGGCCCTGGAGTAGCTGAAACATATATTACCTGTGGTATTTTTATCTCGAACTCTTCAAAATTTAACGGCCTGTTATCCAGGGCAGATGGCAGGCGAAACCCGAATTCAACAAGGGTCATCTTTCTCGACCTGTCCCCCCAGTACATTCCCCCTATCTGTGGAACTGTTACATGGCTTTCATCTATTATGTATAATGCGTCTTCCGAAAAGTAGTCCAGCAAAGTATGAGGGTGTTCCCCGGGACTTCTGCCGTCAAGGTAACGGGAATAGTTTTCTATCCCTTGGCAAAAGCCTATCTCCTTAATCATCTCTAAGTCAAACATTGTCCGCTGATATAGCCTCTGGGCTTCAAGTAATTTATTCTGGTTTTTAAACCACTCTACTCTCTGTTCTAATTCCATCAAAATCTCTTCCTGGGCAATTTTCATTCTTTCAGGAAAAGTTACATAGTGACTGTTTGGATGGATAGCAATTTTCTCGATCTCCCTTGTTGGCTTGGACTTTATCAAATCAATTCCTCTTATCCTTTCTATTTCATCACCAAAAAGTTCAATGCGTATGGGGTTATCTTCATATGCTGGAAACAGGTCAATAACATCTCCCCTGACCCTGAATGTTCCTCTGTGAAAATCAATATCATTTCGCGAATACTGTATCCCCACAAGCCTCTTTAAAATTTCATTCCTTTCTATCCTTTGCCCTTTTTCAAGAGGGAGGTGCATTTTATGATAACTCTCAGGGGAACCAAGACCATATATACACGAGACGCTTGCTACTATGATTACATCCCTTCGTTCAAACAAGGCTTTCGTAGCACGGTGTCGCAATTTATCAATTTCTTCATTTATGGAAGTCTCTTTTTCTATATAGGTATCAGTTTGTGGGATATAGGCTTCTGGCTGATAGTAGTCATAGTAGCTGACAAAATATTGAACTGCATTCTCCGGAAAAAATTCCTTGAACTCTGTGTAGAGCTGGGCAGCTAAAGTTTTGTTGTGGGCAATTACTAAGGTCGGCTTCTGAATTTCTTCTATAACCTTTGCGATTGTAAAAGTTTTACCTGAACCTGTTACTCCTAAGAGGACTTGATGTTTTTTATTTGCTCTGATCCCCTGGTTTAACCTCTCAATTGCCTTTGGTTGGTCTCCTTTTGGCTTAAAAGGAGATATGAGGGTGAATCTATCCATAACCAATATTCATAAAAGCGAGTATCCTAAAAGTCTCTTAAGATAATACTAAATGCCAAAGCTCAAAATCCAAAATAAACTCAAAGCTCAAATACCAAATGTTAAAATATTTGGTTTTACATTTTGAAATTTTATCCATTCGGCTTTGCTCAGGATCAACCCTGAGTTTATCTAAGGGTTGGATTTATTTTGCAATTTTTTAAGTTCACATCGCTAATTCTCGGAAACCGGTATCTTTATTGACCCTATGACCATGTCTTGCACTTCCTTCATGCTGCCATCCATTACGCACCCGGCAGCATTCTTATGACCTCCGCCTCCAAAATTTTTTGCGATTTCAGCAACGTTTATACTCCCCTTTGACCTGAAACTTACCTTCACTTTGCTTTCACCGATCTCCCTGAACATCAGGGCTACTTCAACACTCTTTATCTCTCTTGCAAAGTTAATGAACCCCTCAGCATCAGATGGGGATGTTCCTGTTTTTTTGAAAAAATCCTTTGTAAGAGTCAGCCATGATATTTTGTTATCATTACTGATCTCTAAGTTATTAAGAACCAGTCCAAGAAGTTTTTGAGACTGAAAGGACTTGCTTTCATAGAGGTTCAGGGAAATTTCCAAGGGATCAATATTGTAGTTCATTAATTCAGACGCAATTTCAAACGCTGCTGGAGTTGAATTCGAATATCTGAAACCTCCTGTATCTGCAAAAATACCCGTAAACAGGCACGTGGAAATCTCCTTGTCAATCTCTACATCTAACTCCTTAATTATCCGGTATACCATTTCAGCAGTTGATGAGGAACAACTATTGACAATGTCATAGTCACTTCCATTCTGATTAGAGATATGATGGTCAATATTTATCAGGGCAGTTTTGTAGTTTTCAGAGCTAAAGATATTTCCGCATCTCTCCAGGTTTTCACAGTCTATAAGTACGGCTATATCATAACACTCGCCGACTTTGCAGGTCTGATGAATTTTATTTACATAAGGAAGAAACATCAGATTCCCAGGAACGGCATGCAGGTTTTTTATGGTTGCAGTCTTGCCCATTTTCCATAAAGCCATAGCCAATGCCAATTCTGATCCTATGGCATCGCCATCCGGATTCCGGTGGGTAGTTAAAAGGAAACTTTTTGATATTCTGATTGCTTCCACTGCCTTTTTCATTTCTCCCAACTTTCTTTTTTCTTAAGCTCCTGAAGTATCCTGTCTATACGGTCTCCGTACTCTATAGAAGAGTCATAGACAAATTCTATCTCGGGGATTCTGTGGAAGTTGACTCTTTTTTTCAGTTTCGCCCTTAAATAACCCGTCGCACTCTTCAAGCCCTGGATAGTCAGTTCTCTGTCCTTTTCTTCTCCCATGATACTGACAAAAACTTTAGCATGGGATAAATCATAGGTAGTCTCCACGGCCGTTATTGTAATAAAGCCTATCCTCGGGTCCTTGATCTCCTTAAACAGGATATCTGCCACCTCTTCATGAAGAAGCTCATTAATTCTGTCAATCCGTTTGTACCTCATAAAATAAATGGATAATTAAATCTTAATTTCTAAATCCTAAATTTTAATTTGCAATCCCCTGTGGTCTTGCCAGAGGGTTACCTTACTTCTGTCATTCCCGCGAAAGCGGGAATCCAGACGTCGTCCCTGCGAAAGCAGGGAACTATTAAATGAATTAGATTCCTGTTTTTACAGGAAACCCTGGATTCCGCATTCCCCGCTTTCGTGAGGACAGGCGTGTGCGGAATGACAAAATCGGTATATAAATTATGTTTAGATGCCCTGTGGTCTTGCCATAAGGTAGTTCGTTAAAAGTATTTATAAAATTTCTATAGTATAATCCAGGAGTTCGCCGACTCCCATATCTTCAACCATATTAACTACCTGATCAAGAGTGCTCTGAACTATTTTCCGGTCATTGCTAACCGTTGCAAATCCAATAGATGTGACCTGCCATAGATCCTGGTCATCGACTTCTGATATTGAAACGTTGAATCTATGCCTTACCCGGTCTTTTATCTTACGGACAATGTACCTTTTGCTTTTTAGTGATTGGCTGTCGGGAATTCTTAATACTATTTTACAGGCTCCAATGACCATGGATAACTAAACTAAATATGTAAAACAACTTCTCTATATCAGATAGGCAGGGTTTTCTAACCCTGCTAACAGGTGGGTAGGGGCGACTTTAGTCGCTCATAAAATAAGGAGGCTAAAGCCTCCTCTACCCTCAATAGCTTTGATTGTTTTATTAAAGTTTCTTTACAACCTTTTCCTGAATATATGATTCAATAATATCGCTGACTTTAATATCATTGAAATTTTCTAAACCGATTCCACATTCATAGCCAGTCATAACTTCCTTAGCATCATCCTTAAACCGTCTGAGCGAAGTAATTTTGCCCTCATAAACTACAACATTATCCCGTACAAGCCTCGCCTGAGAACTTCTTGTAACCTTACCATCAACTATATAACAACCGGCAATAGTTCCAATTTTAGGAATATTAAACGCTTCCCTGACCTCGGCTCTCCCAATAACTTTTTCTTTATAAGTTGGTTCCAGCAATCCTTCCATTGCAGCTTTAATATCATTTACAGCGTCATAGATGACTGAATAAAAGCGCATGTTAACCCCTTCTTTTTCTGCGAGCTGAGACGCTTTTACTTCAGGTCTGATATTGAAGCCTATTATTATTGCATTTGAAGCTGAGGCGAGTATAACATCGCTTTCTGTTACACCTCCTGTCGCCGAGTGAATTATCTCCAACCTTACAGCATCCGTAGACAGTTTTTCCAGTGAATCTCTCAGAGCCTGTGCAGAGCCCTGGACATCACTCTTTAAAATTATTCTTAGTTCTTTAACAGAACCCTGTTTAATCTGGTTATAAAGGTCCTCAAGTGTTATCTTACTTAATTTTGCAAGGGATATTTCTCTCTGTTTTTGCTGCCTCAGAAGGCTTATCTGCCTTGCTTTTTTATCGTCCTCAACAACAACAAAAGAATCTCCTGATTGGGGTACTCCGGACATCCCTAACACTTCAACAGGAATTGATGGTGTTGCAAAATAAATTTTTTTGCCCACATCATTAATCATTGCACGTACCTTACCCCAATGAATGCCTGTTACAAACGGATCGCCAACTTTCAATGTCCCGGCCCGGATAAGAATCGTTGCGACTGGTCCGCGGCCTCTGTCCAGTTTTGCTTCAATAACCGTACCAACTGCTCTGCGGCTTGGGTTTGCCTTCAGCTCTAACATTTCAGCCTGTAACAGGATCATTTCCAGAAGCTCTTCAATCCCCATCCGTTTTTTTGCTGAAACTTCAACGAAAATCGCATCTCCTCCCCATTCTTCAGGAACAATGCTATAATCGCTCAATGCCTGTCTTACCTTCTTTGGATCCGCATTTGGTTTATCAATTTTATTTACCGCTACAATTATCGGGACTTTTGCTGCTTTGGCATGGTTTAGGGCCTCTACGGTCTGGGGCATTACGCCGTCATCGGCAGCTACCACAAGAACAACTATGTCTGTTACCTGAGCTCCTCTTGCCCGCATCGCGGTAAAGGCCTGGTGCCCCGGTGTATCCAGAAAAACAATGTTCCCTTTTTCAAGCTCTACATGGTAGGCCCCGATGTGCTGGGTTATTCCTCCAAACTCGCTTCCTATTATATTTGTCTGTCTTATAGCATCCAGAAGCGACGTCTTCCCGTGATCTACGTGTCCCATAATAGTTACAACAGGAGGCCGCGGCTGAAGGTTTTCTTCATCCTTCTTGGATTCATAAATTAAAGACTCATCATTAAGGGAATCAACCCGTACATCAAACCCGTAGCTTTTAGCCAGGGTTTTCGCTGTCTCCAGGTCCACCAGCTGATTGATGGATGCCATCATACCCATGCCCATTAAATTTTTTATAATATCTTTTGGCTCCGTGTTAAGCTTTTCTGAAAGCTCCTTCACAGTAACAGACTCAGAAAGCTCTATAATATTCTCCTTAACTTCCGGTTCTGGCAAAGGATGGATTGGTTGCTCAGCTTCAGGCATTGATTGAATAACTTCTGCAGTTTCTTTCACAGGAGATACCTTTTCTTCTTTCAGTTCAACCTGCTCAGGTTCAGGCTCCGGCTCTTTTGCAGCCTTAGCCTTTTCTGGTTTCTTAGCTCTTTTTTTTGCAACTGCACCTTCTTTAGGAACAGCAGCAGATTTTTTAGTTTTCTGATCCGGAGCTTTTTCCTTTTTTCCCTTCTTAAAAATTTCCTCAACCAGGCGGCACGTATTTTCGTCCAGGGCATTCATATGGCTTGAAATCTCTATCCCCTCCGGCTTTAACTTTTCTATCAGATCAGCGCTGGAAATACCCAACTTTTTTGCTAACTGGTGAACTCTTACACTTTTCAATTATTGATCTCCTGGTTTTGCTTTATTTTTTTAGCTGATTCAATCAAGGCCTCTGCTTTCTTTTTTCCGATACCCGGCACGGAGCATAAATCTTCTACTGTTGAGTTTACAATGGAATCAATATCCTTGTAACCTTTTTCAAATAAGGCTTCTGCTATTTTTGTACCAACATTTTCAAGCTTTGCAAGAGCATTTTTATCATCAAGCTCCTTCGCTTTTTTTTCCTCTTTTTTATTTTCTAATTCGCTCTGACCAAAAATAGCAAGATGCAGTCCGGTCAGTTTACTTGCAAGTTTAACATTTTGTCCCTTCCTGCCTATTGCAAGAGACAATTGGTCGTCCGGTACAATAACCTCAGCACTTTTATTTCCTTCATCAAAGGTTATCTTTGAAATTTGTGCTGGGCTCAGGGCGTTTGTTATAAATTCCTGATACTTAGCTGACCACCTGACTATGTCGATTTTTTCACCACTAAGCTCCCTTACAATTGCCTGAACCCTTGTACCCTTCATCCCAACACAAGCTCCTACAGCATCCACATCAGAATCGTGGGAAAGCACCGCAATTTTTCCCCTCCAGCCAGGATCCCTTGCCGCCCCTTTTATCTCTACTATCCCCTGGTATATCTCCGGTACTTCCATCTCAAAAAGTTTTATTAAAAAGTTAGGATGGGTACGGGAAAGGAGGATCTGGACTCCTTTGGGACCCATTTTTACTTCCAGCACATAGACCCTTATACGGTCTCCTTTATTATACCTCTCTTTTATTATCTGCTCCCTCACCAGGAGGATACCTTCGGTCTTCACAAGGTCTATTATTATATTTCCCTGCTCTATCTTCTGAACAATCCCGTTCACTACCTGGCCCTGTTTCTGGACAAACTCGCTATATATTTGATCCCTTTCAGCCTCCCTTACCTTCTGAACAATTATCTGTTTGGCAGTTTGAGCAGCAATTCTTCCAAAATCAATTGACTCTAACTTTACTTCCAGTTCTTCTCCTGCAGACGCTGAAGGCTTTATTTTTCTCGCTTCATCAAGAGAAATCTCAGCCTTTGGGTCTTCAACTGCTGAAACAATTTTCTTAGTAAGATAGAGTTCAACCTCACCGGTCTTTTCATTGAACCGGGCAAAAATATTCTCTATATTCCCGTATTTTTTTCTTGAAGCAGACAGGACAGCAGATTCAATTGCATTGATAAGAATATTACGATCAATACCCTTGTCTCTTCCTATCTGATCTAAAACCTGAACTAACTCGTTTCCCATAAATTTAAAACCTTATCTCCTGAGAGGCTTTTGCAATTATTGGAAAAGGAATCTCCAACGACCTCTCCTCTCCTTCAAGCTCTAACAAAACTCCATCGGAAGTAACCTCTAAAATTTTCCCTATAAAACTGACCTTCTCTTCAACAGCCTCACAAGTCGAAATATTCACTAATCTTCCAAGACATCTTTTAAAATCTGCCGGTGTTTTAAGAGGTCTATCTATCCCCGGAGATGAGACCTCTAATATAAAGCTTCCAGGGAATATGTCCTCTACATCAAGTATCCTGCTAAGCTGTTCACTTACATTTTCGCAGTCATTTATACTTATTCCACCTTGTTTATCAATAAAAATTCTTAAAAGATATCCTCTTTTCCTCTTTTTGACATTTATCTCTACCAGTTCTATCCCTTCTTCTGAAATAATCGGGCTAAGAAGCTCTTTTACCTTTTCTGTAATATCAAGCATTATTCACTATCAAGCAATGCCATTTCTGCTATAAATGGTATAAACTAAGGATAGAGCGAGGTCCCCAGACCTCGCTGCAGGTTAGGTCAGAAGACCCTAACCTACCCATATTGGTACTCCTAAACTATTATCTACCAAGGTTTGCCCTGTCCCTGCATTTTTGTTCTCCACCCAAGGGACAGCCTTTACGGCTGTCCCTTATCTAATTAGCAACCCTATCATCTACCTCTCAAAACCTGTCTTTACCTAATCGAATAATATTTAAAACTATATTCTTTGGACTAACTAATTTCAAAAAACAAAAGAGCGGGAAAACCCACTCTTATGTTTTATCTCGCACCTGGTTTTAACCTAAATTATTTTTAGATTATCTATTGAAAAAAAGCAAGAGAAAAGTTGCGGATTTATTGGTTCAATTTCCGCAGGCCCTTAAGTTTCAGCTGAATCTCCTTCCTTCCATTCCAGTTATTAAAAGAAGGGGAATAAATAACCTGATAAGTTTCAGAATGTTGCCCAATATCAAAGGAGCCACCCATTTTAAAACCAATAGAGTTAAATACCGTAGAATCCTGGATTATTTTTAATTTTAAATGATCCTTCCCCACAATTCTTGGTTCGCCTTCAATTCGTATATTAGATGAGATTAAATTTGGTTCCGGGTTTGCTATGCCAAATGGTGCGAGTTTCT
>Ga0154356_1140_pt5 | contig 22678 bp, 20 predicted proteins | sample RifGroA2_FD_115884 | JGI IMG/M metagenome (GOLD analysis project Ga0154356, IMG submission 115884) | Candidatus Schekmanbacteria bacterium GWA2_38_11 | reverse complement strand
TGGAGACGATGACCAGAGCATCTACCGCTTCAGGGGCGCTGCCATAAGCAATATTTTAAATTTTAAAAAGGAGTTTCCGGAGTGCAAGGAAATTGTCCTTACAAGAAATTACCGCTCTACCCAGACAATACTGGACGTATCTTACAAGCTCATCACAAATAATAACCCTGACCGTTTGGAGGTAAGGGATAATATTGACAAGCAGTTGATTTCAGAAAAAGGAGAAGGAGAAGGCGTCAGGCATCTTCATTATGACACTCTTTCAAGTGAAGCAGATGGCGTGGCAAAAATAATAAATGATGCTGTTTCAAGCAATAATTATCGCTACAGTGATTTTGCCATTCTTGTGAGGAGCAACAATGACGCTGACCCTTTTTTGCGGTCATTAAATATGCTTGGTATTCCCCACCGTTTTTCAGGAAGCCGTGGGCTTTACAGCAGGGAGGAAATAAAGTTTTTAATATCTTTCTTAAAGACAATAGCAAATCCTGATGATTCAAAAAACCTCTACTACCTTTCAGGGTCGCAAGTTTATCAGCTTGGGAGTTTAGACCTTACTAAATGCTTAAATCTTGCTTCAAAGAAAAAAAGGTCGCTGTTTGAAATATTTTCAACTCCCGTCTATCTTGATGAAGTTGAAAGTATAACTCTTGAGAGCAAGGCTACTATTGAGAAAATTATAAAAGACATAGAGAAATACGTGATGGTTTCAATCCATCTTCCAACAGGCGAAGTCCTTTATAGGTTTATAACTGAGAGTGGGTACCTCGGCCAGTTAAGCAAAGGTAGTGACTCAGGAGGCGATGAGAAGATTAAAAACATTGCCATCTTTTTTGATATATTGAGAAATTTTAATAAGATTACTACCCTTGACAGGGTTACCAACTTTGTTGACCATTTGCAGATGCTGATGGAATCAGGGGATAACCCTGCTGTAGCAGAAGATGATTATGATGCAGATGCAGTCAATATGCTGACCGTGCATAAGGCCAAGGGTCTGGAATTCCCTGTAGTAATCATGGTAAGCCTTATTGACGGGAGGTTTCCGTGGCCAAGAAGACGTGAGGTAATAGAATTGCCGGAAGAACTTATAAAATATGAACTGCCGGAAGGAGACTATCACCTCCAGGAAGAGAGACGGCTCTTTTACGTGGGCATGACAAGAGCAAAAGACATTCTCTGTCTTACATCTGCCCGGGACTATGGAGGGGTAAGGCAGAGGAAGATGAGCAGGTTTCTCTTTGAAGCGTTGGATTTGCCCAAATCTGATGTCTCAACTCTTAAAGCATCTCCAATAGAGGTTATAAACAGGTCTGCTCCCTCGCAGGAAAATGAATTAACAGAATTTGAACCTATCCCGGACAGCAAAAGAATTATTTTAAGCTATTACCAGATTGATGATTATGATACCTGTCCTTTAAAATATAAATATGCACATATATTAAAAGTTCCGGTTATGCAGCACCATTCGGTTGTATACGGAAAGGCTCTCCACGATGCAATCCAGGAATATCATAAGATGAAGTTAAACGGGAGAGATGTGCGTGAGGAGGATTTGATAAGGGTATTAGAGAAGTCATGGGTGAGCGAGGGTTTTCTCACAAGAGATCACGAGGAATTGAGACTTGAAGCAGGAAGGGAAGCCTTAAGAAGGTTTTATGCCGACCAGGAGACTAATGGGATAGTCCCGGTATTTATAGAGAAGGAATTCAGCTTTCCTCTCAGGAATAACAGAATAATTGGACGTTGGGACAGGATAGACATCCTCAACGGGAAAACATTCATAATAGATTATAAGTCGTCACAGGTAAAAAACCAGAAAGATGCTGATAGCAAAGCGAAGGAAAGCCTTCAGCTTTCAATTTACGCACTTGCATACAACGAAATTCATGGTTTTATTCCTGACGAGGTCAGGCTGTATTTTATAGAATCAGGCAGGATTGGCAGAGCTAAAAAAAATAAATCAGATCTTGATGCGGTAAAAGAAAAAATATTTACAGTAGCCAGAGGGATCCGTGCAAGGAACTACACGGCAACTCCAAGCTACATAGTTTGCAAATATTGTGTTTTTAATGAAATATGCCCAAGCTCGGCAGCGGGGTAGGGCAGGTAAGGAACCAGGTAGTAGAGAGTAGAGAGAATACGGGATTAAGGATTAAGTGGTAAGAATTAAGAGAGGTTTCAAAGGGGGAGAAATAGCAGGAAGAAAATAGGAAAATTTAAAAGCTAAAAGTGCAAAGCTATATAGTTATAAGTCATAAGTTATAAATTAGTTACATGTTTTACACTTTTAGTTTGCGAACTCATTGAGGTGATAAATGAATAATAAGTTTTTCGTATTTCTATTAATTGTTTCCATCTTTTTAATCCAGCCTTTTTATCTTCATTCAGAAGTTACAAAAGATGTAAGCTCAGAAGATACAAAATCTCCTGATTTATTAAGACCGAAAATTGTCAGCTTCCAGCCTCTCAGCGGATTTACAGCAGGAAAAGGATACAAGGGAACCGAGGTACTTATTTCAGGTAGTAATTTTGCCCTTGCGGCAAAAAGAAATACTGTGACTTTCGGGAGAAAGATTGCACGGGTCATAGAGGCAACTAAAGATTCTATACTCGTAAGAGTTCCTTATGGGGCTAAAACAAACAGGATACGGGTAAAAACTCCGGCAGGCAGAGTTGTTTCACAGAATAAATTTGAGATCATGGGTAAGCCGGTTATACTCAGCTTTTCTCCCTCAGAAGCTGCTATAGGTGATGAGGTCACAATCACAGGGTTTAATTTTGCAGATGCGAATATCCAATCAAGCGCAGAAAAAAAGAGAGCCTCAAATATCCTTGATAAAGGTTTTTTGAAGGTGAAGTTCGGAAATTTGAAAGCAGAAGTTACTTCTGCTACAGAAAATGAGATTAAAGCGATTGTTCCTGATGGCGCTTTAAATGGGAAAATAAAAGTAATCACACCAGCAGGGACTACAAGGAGCCAAAAAGAATTTGTAGTAAACGAATCTCCTGGTAAAGAAGCTGTTTCTATAAATGTAGGAGATAGTGTTACAGAAACTCTGGATTCAACTGACAATAGTTTTTATGGAATATTTTATGATGTTTATAAGTTTGAGGGGAAAGCACTTCAGACTTTAACAATTAAAATGAGTTCAAATGATTTTGATGCTTATTTATACCTGATTAGTCCTGATGACGCTGTTCTTGCGCAGGATGATGATAGCGGCGGCGGAACCGATTCACAGATTACAATTACTTTGCCTGAAGACGGTACTTATTCCATATACGCAAACAGTGCATTCGAGGGAGCCGAGGGTTCTTATGAATTATCTGTAATTGAACCTTCAGCTTCACTTTTAGGAGCGATATCAGGGACCCTTTCCTTACAGCCTTACATTACATTAAGCGAAGAAGAGCCGAATGATTCACTCCAGACAGCACAGCAGGTAAATTCTCCCCCTGTAAATATTTTCGGGAGCGCATCAAGCTCTGATCCAGGCTATACCGTTTCAGATACACAAGATAAGGTTCAGGATATTTATTCAATGACAGTTGATGGGGCAATAGAGATAACCCTGGAGTCAAGCAGCCAGGATGCGGATTTCGACCTTTTCCTCTTAGGACGCTATGGACATATAATTTCAAAATCAGAGGCAAGAGGGAATGGGCTTAAGGAATCTTTAGTTTATCAGCCTTTATCACCAAGACAAGTATTTATCGGTATTAAGGCATTCAGCGGCTCAGGAAACTATATACTTACAGTGGATAGGCCAAAGAGTACAACAAGTCTTCCTAATGGAGGTTTAAAAGGAGTAAAAGAAAATTTTGTTCCCGGTGAGTTTGTTGTAAAGTTCAGGAAGCAGTATTCAAAAACAGGATTTATGAAGAAACCTGAGATCGGGAGTTTCAAAATGGCAGGCCCGGCTACAGATGGTCTTGCACTCCTGAAGCTTGATGATGCAGCAAAGGTTCTGCAAAGTAAAAACAAAGCCGCTGCTTCCGGCAAGCGGTTCAAGTCTCAGAATATCTCAAATGAAGATTTAAAAACGCTGACAATAGAGACGCTGAAAAAACTCAGGAAGTCTCCTGAAGTAGAAATGGCTGATCTCAATTACATCAGAAAAGCTTATTCAACAACTCCGGATGACAAATATTATAGTTTACAATGGGATTTTTCTACTATGAATCTTCCGCAGGCATGGGACCTGATAAAAGGAAATGATGACGTGATAGTTGCCGTAGTTGATACGGGGATAGCGTCCAAACACCTTGACCTTCAGGGAAGGCTTGTCCAGGGGTATGATTTTATCAGTGACCAGCAGAATGCCCTTGATGGAGATGGAATTGATCCTAATCCTGAAGACCCAGGAGATGATTCAAATCACAAGAAGAGTTCTTTCCACGGGACCCATGTTGCAGGAACAATAGGAGCAGCTACAAACAACGGAACAGGTGTTGCAGGAGTGACCTGGAAAGGGAAAATAATGCCTCTGCGGGTACTTGGTGCCTGGGGCGGGACTGATTTTGATACACTGAACGCCTGCCTCTATGCTGCAGGATTGCCAAACAGCTCAGGGACTACTCCGTCAAAGAAAGCCACTGTAATAAACATGAGTCTTGGTGGCGCCGGTTACAGCCAGGTATTTCAGGACAGGATTAACGAAATATTAAAGCAGGGTGTTACAATAGTGGCAGCAGCAGGTAATGAAAATACAGATACGCTGAGTTATCCTGCTTCCTATAGTGGTGTCATTTCTGTAGGTGCGATTGATGCCAGCCTCAAGAGAGCACCATATTCCAATTATGGTCCAAACATTACAATTGTTGCGCCGGGAGGGAATACATCAGCAGATGTTAATAACGACGGTTATCAGGATGGTGTTTTAAGCACACTGTCTGATGATTCAGGAAAGTTTTTTTATGGATTCTATCAGGGTACATCAATGGCTTCCCCCCATGTTGCAGGAGTAGTTGCGCTGATACAGGCAGCACTGCTTGATAAAGGACTTGCGCTGCTAACTCCTGCAGAGGTTGAAAATATAGTGACTTCTACGGCGATGGATCTGGGCACCACAGGTAAAGACAATACATATGGATACGGGCTTGTCGATGCCCAAAGATGTGTGGAAAAAGCTATAGAATCTATAAGGAGCTCATCACCGGCTATATCCGTCTCAACAGAAAAATTAAATTTTGAAAATAAGAATAACCAGCTTACCTTTTCAGTAACTAACTCAGGGGGAGGAATTCTTACAGTAAACAGCATTGAGGCAGATGCTTCATGGCTTGTTGTTGAGCCTTCTACCGGAACTGTACCTGAGAAAGGTGAATTAATTGTAACAGTCAGTGTTGATTTCACAGGCCTTGCTGATGGTGCTTATTCAACTGCAATAGCTATCAGTTCAAACGGCGGCAATGCAACTATAGATGTCAGTATGCACGTCGGGAAAGCTTTTCAGAGAGACATAGGACCTATATATCTGGTAGTGGTTGATAAGGATACTCTTAAAACTATCAAATCAGCCGAGACGGATTTAGATAAAAACCTTTCATACGAAATCACGAGTTTGCTGGAAGGTGACTATTTTGTTATAGCAGGGACTGATCGAAACAATGATGGTTTTGTATGTGATGACGGTGAAGCCTGCGGAGCATATCCAACCCTTACAGACCCTCAGCTTGTTTCTGTCAAAGCTAACCAGGACACGCAGAATATCAGTTTTGAAGTGATTGAGCAATTTTCAATTCTTTCTTCCGGACTTTTGAAACAGAAGCCAAAGGCTGTAGAAAAGGGATTTAGGATCCAAAGTTTAAGAAAATAGCTGAGGCATCTTGCCTCGGACATGGTCAGGCTTTTGCAGTGGATAGTAAGTGGTAAAAAGGAAATTAGGAAGTTAGCGGAATTAAACATAAAAAGTATGGGTAGGGGAGGCTTCCTGCCTGTCGGCAGAATGGAAGTGGGATGTCACTGGAAATTATAGAGAACAAGAATAGATTTTATGATCTTTATCAGACTATTCATTCTATTGATCTCCCGCAGCCAGAGCCACCCGAGATAGATTTCAATACTGAGATTGTACTTGCAGCCTTTTTTGGCAGGAAGCCAACCGGTGGTTATTCGATAGAATTCGGGGATGCTCAATTAGTGGATAAAAGTAAGTTTAATGCAGAAGTATTAACAAAAGAACCTCTAACTGGCTCAATCCTGACTCAGGCAGTTACAAGCCCATATGCTCTGGCATCAGTTAAGAGAGGAGAAATTAAAGAAATAGTATTTCTAAATAGGGATGGTGATATACTAAAACAAATAAAGCTCCATTAAGGAGTTTAAAAAATAGTTAGATTACACAAAATTTAAATTAAAATTACGGAAATTGAGTATTAATGGACAAAATTCAGGAAATATTTAAAAATTTATAATCGTATGTGACCATATTTATTTTCAATAAAGTCTAATTTTTTTGTTGACAAAAAATATAAAGTTTATAAAAGAATTTGTAAAATTAAATTAGTTATAACACAAAATTATTAGTTACCAATTAAGGGGTTCAAAGTATTTGCAACATGGACGGGAGAGAGCCCCTATAATTTTTTGTGAAAACGGTTTCGCAAGGTATATTAATATCTTGTTACAAATCTACACGAAAGGAGGCCAACTTTAGTGTTTGATACTCTCATAGAATCTGGGCATAGTAGAGCAGGAAAAAAGAAATGGTACATGGCACCAATTTCCGTGCTAATCCATGGTGTTATAATAGGAACCATTATTCTTGTACCTATCCTTTTCCCAGGAGTTGTATCTGAGAAAATCAATGTTAGGCTTTTTGCTCCACCACCACCACCGCCTCCACCACCTCCACCGGCAGCAGCAGCAGCGCCTAAACCAGTAGTTGCTAGGCCTGATGCTCCGCCAAAAATGGTTGACACATCTCAAATAGCCCCTGTTGCACCTACTACGGCAGGAAAGGGCAGCGGTGAGGGAGGAATCGGAGTAATTGGAGGGGTTATAGGAGGAACGGCCGGAGGAGGAAGTAGCTTTTTGAATAACGTAGCACCAAGTGCGGCACCGGAAGCAGATCGTCAACCGCCTGTAATGGTTACAGCAAACATGACTCCGCCCAAGCTCATTCAACAGGTTAATCCAGAATATCCGACTTTAGCCAAAAAAGCGGGAGTAGAAGGGACTGTACTGCTCAGGCTGGTCATAGGGACAGATGGCAGAGTTCAGAAAGCCGAGGTTTTAACGGTGTTGCCGCCAAAGTCAAAAGGGATCGGTTTAGAAGACGAGGCTATCAAGGCAGTTATGCAGTGGAAATTTTCTCCGGCTCTTTCCGCAGGTAAACCTGTAAAAGTTTATTATAACGTTCCTGTTAAGTTTGTTTTAAGGTAAAACTTAAAGTTTTTTATTAAAAGGAGGATTAAAGGTTATGCAGTTTACTTTGATTGAGATGTGGCATTCAATGGGTCTACTTGCCAAGGTTGTCGTATTTATTCTGGCATTCATGTCAGTTACCTCATTGACAATAATGATCGAAAGATGGTGGGCTTTTTTCCAGTCAAAAAGGCAGTCGAAAAGATTTATTACTTCTTCAACTCCATTATTCAGAGATGGCAAATTAGTCGAGATTTATGAAATTGCCAAGAAAGAAAAGAACAGCCATGTAGCAAAGGTTATGGCAGCTGGTCTTCAGGAGATGATATCAGGGAATCCAGGTAATCCAAACCCGGGCAACAAAGCTATTGAAAAGATGCTTATGACAGAAGAAAAAATCGAGGCTGCTTCAAGGGCCATCCAGAGGGAGACAGCAGTTGAGGTAGCAAGGTTCAAGAAAGGTACCGGAGGGTTGGCTACTATTGGAAGTATCTCACCATTTGTCGGACTTTTCGGGACAATATTTGGTATCATCAACGCATTCCAGGCCATGGCAATGAGCGGGTCCGGCGGTCTGGCAACTGTTTCGGCAGGTATCGCTGAGGCATTGGTAACAACTGCATTGGGAATAGGCGTTGCTATACCATCAGTCGTTGCCTTCAACTATTTCGTTACAAAAACGGAAAACTTTGTTGTAGAGATTGATAACTCTTCATCAGAGCTTATTGATTATCTCCTGAAGGAGGTGAGCAAATAGTGGCAATGGATGTTGGAGGAAACAGGACAGTCAAGTCTGACATAAACGTAGTTCCTCTGGTTGATGTATGCCTGGTGCTCTTGGTTATATTCATGGTTGTAACTCCATTGCTGCAAAAAGGGGTTGATGTTAAACTACCAGAAGCTGCCTATGCTGCGAAAAAGCCTGAGGTCAAAGTAACTCTCACCGTTAAGAAGGACGGAACAATTTTTGTGGAAATGGACCAGGTTCCAAAAGCAAATCTCGAGTCAAAATTAAAAGAACTGTTTGAAGCAAGAGTTGAGAAGACCCTTTACATGAAAGCAGATACAACTTTAAATTATCAGGCCATAATGGATATAATGGATATATGCCAGCAGGCAGGAATAGAGGGTGTAGGATTGATGACTGAGAAGAAAGCCGTTGGAGGACAATAGGAAAGGAAAAATTTAGAATTTCAGTATTTCAAAAGATAAGTAAAGTCTTTTAGATTTTTATTTAGGAGGAATATTAGAAATGGGAATGGATGTTGGGGGAAAGAAAGCAGTAAAATCTGATATCAACGTAGTTCCTTTAATTGATATCGTATTAGTTTTACTTGTTATATTCATGGTCATTACCCCGTTGCTTCAAAAGGGAATAGACATAAACATTCCTGAGAAGACCGCTGCCCCTTCAGCACCACCGCCACCTGAGAAGAAACCTATTGTTCTTACTATCAGGCAGGATTCTTCTATTGACATCAACTCAGAACCAGTACTCCGATATCAACTGGCTGAAAAGGTGAAAGAGATTTTTGATAAAAAACCTGATAAAAAAGATAAACTTATTTTTATCAAGGCAGACGGCGCACTTGTGTATGGTACGGTTGTTGAAGTAATGGATATTTGCCGGGGGGCAGGAGTAGATACAATAGGACTTGTGACTGAAGGGAAGAAATATTAATCTCAGTTATTCCACAGAACCCCTTCTTTTATTTGATATTCAGAAAAATATAACAATTATTTCTTCTGCGGAGGTCTTTTTGCTGTGAAATTTTTCCCAAAAGAAGAAAAGTTCTATGATATGTTTGAGAAAAGCTCCAAGAATGTTCTTGTAGGAGCCATGCTTTTAAGAGATTTATTAAACAACTATACAAACGTTGAAGAAAAAGGTAAAAAGATAAAAGAGATAGAGCATGAAGGTGACAAAATCACCCATGAAACTGTAAAAAAGCTAAACCACACCTTTATTACTCCACTCGATAGAGAAGACATCTATGCGCTGATAAGCAAAATGGATGACGTTCTTGACTTTATTGAAGCAGTTTCATCAAGGATGTTTCTCTACAAAGTAAAAACCCCTACCAAAGAGGCACATTCGTTAATGGAAGTTCTGATGAAATCTATAGAGGAGATGGACAAGGCAATCTGCGAGCTGCGTAACATAAAGAAACCTGAGGCAATACTTAAATACTGTATTGAAATAAATACCCTTGAGAATAAGGGGGATGTAATCCTCAGGGATGCAGTGGCAAAATTATTTGAAGACGGTACTGACCCGATAGAAGTAATCAAGCTGAAAGAGATATATGAAAATCTGGAAACAGCGATAGACCGCTGTGAGGATGTTGCAAATGTAATCGAAGGGGTAGTGCTGAAGAATGCCTGACCAATGTTTCTCTCTCAAAAAAAGTTTTATTCAAACCTGCCAGTACAATTTTTCTAATACAGAGTTTAATAATAAGTTGGAAGGATTCAAGGGGTCAAGGATTCAAGGTGTCAAGTGGAAATCAAATCCCCCCTTGCCCCCCTTTTTTAAAGGGGGGTTGGGTGGATTTTTAAATTTTCGACTCCAGGTATTATTTTTAGCAAATCTTTGGAAGAAACACTATTTATGTTTTTAGTTGTATTCATTATCATAGTAGCCCTTATTTTTGATTTTATTAATGGCTTCCATGATTCGGCAAACTCAATTGCCACTGTTGTTTCAACAAGAGTTCTTTCACCAAAATTAGCGGTAGCATGGGCAGCATTTTTTAATTTTGTTGCAGCCTTTGGTTTTGGCGTCAGCGTAGCAAAAACCATAGGCAAAGGGGTAATAAAGCCTGAAATAGTAAATGAGTATTTGATATTATCAACTCTTATAGGTGCAATAGCCTGGGACCTGATAACCTGGTACTACGGCATACCGTCAAGCTCCTCTCATGCCCTTATAGGTGGCCTTGCAGGGTCAGCGATTGCAAGTGCGGGGACAGGAAGCCTGATTCCCGCAGGTCTTTACAAGGTTACACTTTTTATTTTCATTTCCCCTATTGTAGGGCTTCTTCTCGGTTTTTTGAATATGCTGATAGTTTCATGGCTTTTTAAAAATTCCATGCCGTCAAAAGTTGACCGCTGGTTTCGCAAACTTCAGCTTTTCTCAGCTGCCTGCTACAGCCTGGGACACGGAACAAACGATGCACAAAAAACCATGGGAATTATAACAATCCTTCTATTTACAACTGGGTATCTGGGAAAAGAATTCTATGTTCCATTTTGGGTAATAATAACTTGCCATATTGCAATAGCCCTTGGGACACTGGCAGGTGGCTGGCGAATAGTAAAAACCATGGGTCACAAAATCACAAAATTGAGGCCTGTTGGAGGATTCTGTGCCGAATTATCTGGTGCCACAACCCTTATCGGTACAGCAGTATTTGGTATTCCCGTAAGTACAACTCACACCATTACAGGAGCAATTATGGGAGTTGGTTCAACTTCGAGGCTATCTGCTGTAAAATGGGGAGTCGCCAGAGAGATTATTATTGCCTGGATTCTCACTATCCCTATGTCAGCCGTTATCGCAGCTATTGCTTTCAAAATCGTAGCGTTCATTATTTAAAATTCCAAATAAGTACAAAAATTCAATTACCGGATAATTATAAACATAGAATTTAGGTCATTTGAATTTGTTTGAGATTTAATTGTCTTTCTCCTCACAAACTGCACAACATAACAAAACTGTAGGGGTTTGATTCACCTGCCTGCCGGCCGGCAGGTCAAACCCGCAAATAATCGGAATCGGATAAATCTGAAGTCTGCGCATTTTTTAACGGGTTCAATAAATTGAACCCCTACAGTTTACTTAATCCTTATTGAAAAAACTATTCAGCTTGACAAAATATTTTTAATTAATATACTTTCTATTAGAAACTATTTGATATAGGAAATATTTACAATGAAAAGTAAAAATAGCGGCAGAGAAATCCTTGAGAACGCTAAGAGATTTGAAAAGGCTTTGGGAGAATTTGTAAGAATTATCCGTCTGAAAAATCCTTCAAGTTTCTCTAACGTTCATATCACAGGACCTCAATTCGCCACACTGGTATACTTATCAAGAGATAATAATTGTACAATGGGGCGGCTTAAAGAAAACCTTGATCTGTCATTAAGCACCCTTACAGGAATCGTAGACAGGATGATAAAAGCCGGATATGTAGAAAGGCAAAGAGATGGTAATGACAGGCGGGTAGTCCGGGTAAGGATGACAAAGAAGGGTGAGGAGGTATCCAAGGAGCTTAATAAAAAGAGGCATGAAAAAATAATTACAATATTACAGCTTCTAAAAAGAGAGGACCAGGAATTACTGATAGGCACTTTTGAAAGACTGACTTCTCATCTGGTTCAAAATTCAAAAGCAGAGTTATTAACCCATTAAAAGACCTGGGTAATAACTAACTTATAACTTGTAACCTATAACTTATGACTGATAGATTTTAGTAGCGAGTAGCTCTTCTGAAAGGAGAGAATTATGTCTCAGAAGAATAAGTTCAAGACAGCAATAATTCTTATAATAATATTTTTCTCTTTAATAGTTTTTTACAGGGTTTTTTCAATTATAAAGGCAAAGGGGGCATTGGCAAGAGATCCTAAAACCAGCATACCGGTTGAGGTTTCAAAGGTTGCCCGCGGACCTATAGAAAGAAGACTTTTGCTGACAGGAACAATCAATCCGAGTGCGGACGTTGAGGTTTTTTCCAAAATTGCAGGGAAACTGGAGAAGGTTTATGTGGATGTTGGGGACAAAGTTAAAAAGGGAGAACTTCTTGCAGTTATAGAGCACAAAGACCTCTCCTTGCAGGTAGAGCAGGCTCAGGCTACTCTGGAAGTATCGAAAGCTACCTTAGAACAGGCAAAAGTAAATTATGAAACTGCCCGTGATGAATTAGAAAGGATGAAAAGCCTTTTTAATAACGGGACAGTATCAAGGCAGCAATATGATACTGCATTGAGTAAATTCAATAATGCAAAGGCACAGTTGAAGCTGTCAGAAGCCCAGGCAAATAGTTTGCAAACTGCTGCTCTTAATCTTGCAAAAGATCGTTTAGATGATTCAAAAATAATAGCTCCCATAAGCGGAATAATAACCCTGAAGAATTTCGATACCGGCGATATGGTTTCAAACTCCACTTCTTCGCAAAATAACGCAATATTTAAAATAGAAGATATAGAAACCGTTAATGCAACAACAAATGTACCAGAAGTTGATCTTCCACACATCAAAGTCGGAATGGAAGCGCAAATAGTTGTTGCGGCCTTTCCAAATGAAACTTTTTATGGAAAGGTTTCAAATATAACTCCAAGTTTAAATACTGTTACAAGGACTTCTGTTGTAGAAATAGAAACCCCAAATAAAGATAACAGGCTTAAGTCAGGATTTTTTGCTAACATTATCCTTTCAGTAAAAAATGTCCCGGATGCCTTGCTTATTCCTAAAGAGGCAATCCTTCCCAAACAAGGAAAGAACATAGCTTTTGTAGTTAACGGAGGAATTTCCCACCTGAGGAGAGTTGAAATCGGACTGCAGGATGACAAGAATATCCAGGTCTTAAATGGTTTAAAAGAAGGTGAAGAGGTAATAATTACCGGACTCCACGATTTAGAAGACGGCTTAAAGGTTAAGAAGGAAAAGATTTAATGTATATTTCAGACCTGTCAATCAAAAGGCCTGTTTTTGCTACCATGGTTATTGTCGCCCTCATGGTTATGGGGGTAATTTCAATCTACTTTATAGGTGTTGAGCTTACACCTGAGGTGAACCCTCCTTTTGTGACTGTAACGACTTTGTATCCAGGAGCAGGTCCTGAAGAAATTGAGACACTGGTTACAAAGCCAATAGAAGAAGCTGTCAGCTCTGTCAACGGTGTAAAAAAAATCTCATCAAGTTCAACAGAAGGGAGATCTGTTGTCAGTATTGAATTTGAATTTGAAGTCCCTATCAAGCTTGCTGCTGTTGAAGTCAGAGAAAAAGTTTACATAGCAAAGAGTAAACTCCCAAAGGATATTGAAGAGCCAATAATCCAGAGGATGGACCCGGCAGCACGTCCTATTTTATGGTTTGGTCTTTCAGCAAACCTGCCTCCGGATGAGGTAAGAAGAATTGCAGAGGATGATATTAAACCTGCGCTGGAACAAGTTGAAGGTGTTGCTGAGGTTAACGTGGTAGGAGGACTTGAGAGGGAGATTCAGGTTAATTTAGATATGAGAAAGCTGATAGGTTATAATATTTCCATCTCCAAGGTCCTAAGCCTTATAAAAGAAGAAAACATGAACATACCTGCCGGCAGAATAGACCGTGAGAGAGAAGAGATAACAGTAAGGACAAAAGGAGAGTTTAGCAATATTGACCAGATAAAAAATTTAGTCGTAAGGGTTAATGATGGTGCTCCGGTCTATTTAAAAGACATAGCTGAAGTAAAAGACGGGTTCAAGGATATAAGAACTGTTTCAAGGATGGACGGGGTTAATGCTGTTACCTTTTCTGTTAAAAAGCAAAGCGGTGCAAATACGGTGGCTGTTGCGGACAGAGTATCAAAAGCCCTAACAGGTTTAAAGAAAATCCTTCCTCCAGATTTGAAGGTTCTTTCAATTGAAGACCAGTCAGTGGACATTAAGCGGGACGTTAAGAATGTCAGAGAGGCAATCATCCTCGGCGTAATAATGGCTGTATTGATAGTTTTTCTTTTTATGAGAGACTGGCGCAGTACTGTTATATGCGCCCTTGCCCTGCCAACGTCTCTGATCTCAACTTTCTTTTTCATGTACATCATGGGATTCAGCATAAACATTATGACCCTTATGGCGCTTTCATTGGTAGTCGGAGTTTTAATAGATGACTCCATAGTTGTCAGGGAAAATATTTTCAGGCACATGGAAGAGGGGATGGAACCTAAAAAAGCTGCCTCAGTTGGAACGCAGGAGATTGGACTGGCAGTTATGGCGACCACTTTTACCATAGTTGCAGTTTTTGTTCCGATAGCATTTATGTCAGGCATGATTGGAATGTGGTTCAGGTCATTTGGGTTAACAGCCGCCTTTGCAGTAATGGTATCTCTTCTTGTCTCATTTACGTTAGACCCAATGCTCTCAGCTTATTTCATGAAACCGCTGAGCCATTTAAGAAAAAAGGAGACATTTTTTAAAAGACTTTCAGACAGGTTAGAGAAATTTTATAAAGACATTGATTCCAATTACAGGTCAGTACTCCAGTGGGCTTTGAACCATAGAAAGTTAGTTGTAGGAGGCGCTGTCCTGATTTTTATTTTAAGTATCAGCCTTATTTCTTTAATAGGCGTTGAATTTTTCTCTGCGGAAGACAGGGATCAGATTCTTGTTGACATAGAGATGTCTCCGGGTAGTTCACTCACCATGACTGAAAGGGTTGCTTCAAAAGTTGAGACTATTATGAAGAAACATCCGGATGTAACAACGATATTTACTACTATTGGGACAGACGGAGATGTGACCTTAGCTCACCTTAATGTGAAAACAACTCCAAAGGGAAAGAGGAAGAGCGGGAAGAATATTAACGATCTGATGGCAGATACCAGGGAGATGTTAAAAAATATTCCTGCTGCTGATATAATTGTATCTAACAGGCAGATGGAGCAAAATGTAGAGGCGCCTGTAAGTTTCTATATAAGAGGAGAAAACCTTGCTACCCTTAGCAAGCTTTCAGATGAAATAATGCCTATTGTTAAGAAAATACCCGGAACTGTAGATGTGACTTCATCCTTGAAAAAAGGGAAGCCTGAAATGCAGATTGTTCTTGATAGACTCAGGGCTGCTGATTTGGGAGTAGGTGTGGGACAGGTTGCTCCGAGCCTGAGAATAATGCTTGCAGGAGATGTGGCGTCTAAATTCCGTGAAGGAGATAAAGAATATGACATAAGAGTCAGGCTGAATGAGGAAGACCGCAATTCATCTTTTCTTGTAAGTAATGTTTCTTTGAGTTCAACTTTTGGCAAACAGATTACACTCAAGGATGTATCAAAACTCGATCCGGAACTGGGCCCGATGGAGATAAAGAGAGAAAACAGGCAGAGACAGGTAGTAATAGGCTCAAGGTTAAAAAATGTTCCTTTAAGTGATGTTGTGAATGGAATTAAAGCTAAGTTAAAAAATTACAAACTTCCTAAAGGGTATACTATTGGTTTTACCGGACAGTCAGAGCGTATGCAGGAAGCCCTTGGTATTATGATAAACGCTTTATTTCTGGCTATTATCTTTATATATATGGTTTTGGCTTCGCAATTCAATTCATTTGTCCATCCTTTTACAATAATGCTTTCATTGCCATTATCAATTATAGGAGCTTTGACAACCATTTTCCTTGTTGGGCTTCATTTTAACATGTCCATAATGTTTGCAATTATCATGCTAATGGGCCTTGTTACTAAGAACGCAATTCTTCTTGTAGATTATACGAATACTTTAAGGTCCAGAGGATTTGAGAAAAAGGAAGCAATTCTTTCAGCAGGCCCTGTAAGGCTGAGGCCGATTCTTATGACCACTTCAGCAATGATTCTTGGTATGTTTCCTGTAGCAGTGAGTACTGCACCTGGTTCTGAGTTCCGCGCCCCCATGGCAATTTCAATAATAGGCGGGCTCATAGCTTCTACAGTTTTAACCCTTGTTGTTGTTCCTGTTGTTTATTATATTCTGGATGAAGGAATAATCTCTTTAAAAAATAAATTTAAGTTCTTTTCATCCGGATCTGAGCCACAGGGTTCTTAAAATAGCAGAAAATAAATTCCGTATTCCAAGCAGCCACAAAAGTCCAAATAAATTCTGATTTTCAAAAACGTTATAAGCTGTGATATAAAGTAGCGAGTAGAGATTAGCATGACTGCCGGCAGGCAGTAGAGGCGAGTCGGCGACTCGCCCGGTGAATTTAGAGTAGCAGGACAGGCGTCTCGCCTGTCAAAAAGAAGCTGGGAAGTTTGTAAAATGTAGGGCAACCCTTTAGGGTTGCCTGCCTACCGGTAGGCAGGCTTTAATGCCCTACGGCTTACAGCTTTTTCATCATTTACACTTGCTTTACCATTTAGATTTTGATATTTGAATCAACACTATGAAGATAGATGGTAACACAACAATCGTTGGCCTGTTTGGTTATCCGGTAAGGCATACTCTTTCGCCGGTCTTCCAAAACGCTGCTTTTCAGGCGAAGAAACTTAATTATGTATATCTTCCTTTTGAGGTCGCTCCCTCCGGCCTTGAAGCTGCATTAAAGAGCCTTCCGTTACTTGGAATAACAGGTGTGAATGTAACAATCCCTCACAAAGAATCCGTAGTTCCTTATCTCTCCGGTGTTTCCAACGAAGCAATGATCGTTGGAGCAGTTAATACAATTTCAGTAGTTAACGGAAAACTGCTCGGTTATAACACTGATGGTTACGGATTTGTTGCTGCCCTGAAGGAAAACTTAAAGACAACTCTCAAAGGGAAGAAAGTAATGCTCTTGGGAGGAGGAGGAGGAGCAAGGTCTGTAGCCGCAAAATCAATTCTTGAAGGTGCTAAAAAAGTCTATATTGGTGATATAGTAAAAGAAAAAGTTGCAAAACTTATTTCTGACCTTAAAAAAGTATTTCCGTCTGCAGAGATTAATTCCTATAACATGAAAGAAAACGAAATTAAAGAGGTATTGGGAGAGGTTGACATTTTAATTAATGCCACACCCGTTGGTATGAAGAAAGAAGACCCTCTGCTTGTAAATCCTGAATGGTTAGGAAAAGGCCTTCTTGTTTTTGACCTTATCTATAATCCGTTTGAAACAAAGCTTTTGAAGACTGCAAAGAAAATGGGATGCAGGTGCTGTAATGGTCTGGATATGCTTATCCATCAAGGAGCGCGAAGCTTTGAAATCTGGACAGGAAAAAAAGCACCGGTAAAAGTGATGAAGAATGCACTGCAGGAAGTGTTGAAGTCAAAGAGATGAAAAATTTTTGGGACAAGAATGCTACGCTTATCGAAATGGGTCTTTGGACTCGTTAATTCATAAATGGAAATAGAGCTTTGTCACCCTCCCCTTAATCCCCTCCCATCAAGGGAGGGGAAATAATTAGGAGGGAATAGGGTATGGATTTAGACCCAAGAAATTTGATTGCAGGTTGAGTCGGTGAATAACCCACTTCTTACGGGAAAAGGTCATCAACGATTTCCCTTTCCCATTGCGGGAGAGGGTTAGGGGTAATTTTAAAAAAAGTCACCAGCAACAAAATTAGATATTATAAAAGTAAAACAATGGAACAAAAAAAAAATAATATAATTCTTGTTGGTTTCATGGGAACGGGTAAATCTGTAGTTGGTAAAAAACTGTCAAGGGTGCTGAAGAGAGAATTGGTAGATACGGACAGTCTGATTGAGAAAAAAGCAGGTAAGTCTATCCCAAAGATATTTTCTGAAGACGGAGAAGAACATTTCAGGGGTTTGGAATCAGAGGTAGCAAAAGAAGTTTCCAAAAAGAAAAACTGCGTGATTATAGCAGGTGGAGGAATTGTTCTCAGGGAAGAGAATATCAGAGTATTAAAAACTAATGGAATATTGATATGTCTTGAAGCATCGCCTGAAGTGATATATGAGCGGGTGAAGAATGATACCTACAGGCCTTTGCTTCAAGTTAAAGATCCCCTACAGAAAATCAGAGACCTTCTTGAGTACAGAAAAAAGTATTATGATAGAGCTGACTATTTCATCGATACCTCAGAATTGATCATAGATGAAGTAGTGGATGAGATAATGAAGTATGAAATGTCAAAATCCAAAGTTCAAAATCCAAAATAAATTCCAAATCCCAAATAAATTACAATGTTCGAAACAGCTATAGGCTGTATTATAAAGTAGAGAGACAAGAGGCAAGTAGGGGCGAGTCGGTGACTCGCCCAGTTGTAAGTAAAGCGAAGACACAGCTAAGCCCCCCTTTAGAAAAGGGGGATGGGGGGATTTGGAAATTGGAGTAAAGAAATTTTTTAAAATCCCCTTGATCCCCCTTTTTCAAAGGGGGAATGGAGTCTAAGACAAAAGTAAGAATACGCAAGTAAAATTTAAGAAGACTCAAGACTGTGAGCCGCAATGTCGGCAGTCAGGCTTTAAGCAAGGCTAAAGCCTTGCCCTACGGCTTAAAGAATTCAGCCTCTCTTCTTTTCCCCAAAGACATCTGCTGAGAATATATAAATTTCCACATCCCCTTTCCATGCGTTTTGAGAAAGGCCTGCTTTCTGGCATGTATGCTCAAGGAAAGTTATCCTGTCCCAGCCATATTCAGTCGCGACTTGCGGAAGGAGAAGTCCTGAATAAAAACCTTTGCTGACGACTATTCCATGTTTCCCAACTTCGATTTCTTCAGGGTTATTGATTTTAGCAAGGGGAGTGAGCACTGAAATTTCTATATCAATATCTTTAATTTCTTCCTGCGATAAAGGTGGGAAGCGAGGATCCTGTGTGGCGGCTGCGATTGCCATCTCGGTTATAGTTTCATATAAAGGCTTAAACGCTTCAATATATCCAATGCAGCCCCGTAACATTCCTCTTTTATGAATCGTTACAAAAGCCCCTCTTTTTTCTTTAAGGACAGGTGAAGAAATGTCAAAGGACGGAGGTCTCTTACCGCTGACATGAGACTGAATTGTTTCTCTTGCAATTTTTAAGAGGATTTTCTTTTCATCTTCTTTTAACAAGCTAAATGCCTTTGATGAATTGTTGTCTGATGGAGTATTCATAAGATTTAAAGATAAATTCCTGCTGCTAAATATCCAACCACTCTTGAGTAATCACCTGATGTATCTCCTGATGTAGAGTAGTTTAGTATCCTTGTTTTTTTCGCCCCCAATGATTTTGATGCAAGCATTGCCGTAATTATAGGACCTGCACCGCAAGCCTCGCAAATTCCTCCGTCAAAACTTCTTGAAAGCATCTCAGGGTTAAAAGACTCGATACCATTAATTACTCCTTTATCAAGTTCAACTGCTCTTTCCTGAGAATGGTAGTGAGAGAGGTCAGAACTTGCCACGATCAGAGTATCAGGGGCTGCTATTGAGGAAATGGTTGCTGCTAAGGATTTGCAGTTTTTAAAAGATTTATCCCACATTAAAATTGGGACCATTTTAAAATTACCAAGCACTCTTTGCAGGAAGGGGAGTTGGATTTCAAGGGAATGCTCTTCTCTGTGGGCATCTTCATTAAAATAAAAGTTTGGATTACTATCTATCAATTTATTGGATAATTCCACATCAACTTCTACTAACCCCAAAGGAGTTTTGAAAGCTCCCCGATTATAGACAGATGCGCCTTTGATAGCCATGTAATGGCTCGGAGCGATGAGAACTACCGTGTTGAATTTCATGCCTTCAATCTGTTTATAGGCAAAAGCAGCTACAGGACCGGAATAGACATAACCGGCATGAGGAGATATGAGAGCCATTAAGCCCTGGTTATCTTCTTTCTTTGCCTTTGCCAGGAAACTATCAATCTGTGATTCTAATACTTCTTTTTTAGCAGGATACCAGCTTCCGGCAATTACAGATTCTCGGACAGAGTTACTATTCATGATAAATTACCTTTATATGTTATTCAATTTAGCTTATTTTTTCATTATGTCAATATTCAAATAGACTGGTTAGGATCAGATTATTTAAATAGCGAGTAGCCTGCTTACCGCAGGCAGGCAAGTAGAGAGACTCGTTAGGGAATCAACGATTTGCTTTGACACCCCCATGATATTTTTCTTGACATATTCATACATATTGTATAGACTTAATCAAAATAACACAACATCTTGTTATAATGTCTCAAAGGGGTTTAATGTTCAATAGCTAACTATTAACCTTAAATGTGGGTGGGAGTTACCCGATTTTTCTAACCAAAAAAATATGGTAACATTCGAATTCATCCTCATAGCTATTGGAGCTGCATGGCTTTTGCTTCTACTTATGTTGGCAATAGTCTCGGTTGGGGGAAGCGGAAGCAGTGATGAGAGCTCTAATTAAAGCTTAACAGACTAAGACAAAAGTTATTAGTCTACCAGTCCTTTGATTAATTTTAAGAAGGAAAAGGATTTGTATTTTTATTTGTAAACAATAACCATAATTATAGAACAGGATCTCTCTCACATTGGACAGCCCCTACATATTAAAAAAATATAATAAATAATATTCTATTTTCTACTTAGCTATAAGCTAACAGTAGATTTCTAAAAAAGTCTATTTCCAGGATTACAGCGATTAAAGATAAGATTATACAGATTAATTTTATATAAAAATCTGTGTAATCAGAGGTTTTCTAATATATTTTTCAGAGACCTCCAAAATACCCTTGACAACAATTTACATATAAATTATTTATAAATTAAACTAACATCTTTAAGGAGGGATTGGATCATGTCTGAGTATTTCGTTTATTGTAATTATCCAAAGAAAAAGGCAGTAATCCATGAAACCAGTTGTTCAGAATGCAAACCGCATGCCGGCACCCCGACTGATTACTGGGCAGGACCATTCAATACAGTTGAAAGGGCAAGAAACTACGCCTTTGGTGCATTAAAAAAAGATATAAGCGGATGTCCCAAATGCACCCCAATCGGAAAGATTGTAAATCCTTTGCCAATGGATTCTTTTGACTGATATTGTTTAAATTAAAATACCTCCTCTTAAACTCTATTTCTGTATAAAAGGAATAGAGTTTAAGAAAAGGGGTAGTCAGTTTAAGCAAACTTTAACGTCACTAAAAGAATTTTCATCAATCAAAAAAAATTCCTACCTTAATCTTTCGCTTACTATTCTCCAGTTGATGTTTTGGAAGAAGGCGGAAATGTAGTCTGCCCTTTTAAGCCCGTAGTCTATCATGAATGCGTGTTCGAAGACATCCATGATCAGAATCAGGGTGCAGCCTGCCGGGTGACCTGCATCATGTTCATTGATCCAGAAATTGATAAGCTTATTGCTTATATTGTCCTGGTACATAGCAGCCCAGCCAATACCACGCATTGAGCCAACAGCCTTGAAGTCTTTTTCCCATGCGGTATAACTTCCAAAGTCCTCTGCTATTTTCTTTGTCAGTTTTCCGGCTTTATCAATCCCTTCTTTTCCACCGAGGTTTTCAAAATAAAGTTCATGAAGCCGCATGCCATTGAACTCCCATCCCAGTCTTCTTTTTAGTTCAGCGTATTCAGGGGTTCCAACCTTTTCTTCTTTTAGCATCTGACCTAAAATCTCCATGACTTTGTTAGTGTTTGTGACATAACCCTGATACAGAGTAAAATGGTTCTTCAGTAAAGTCTCGCTGAATCCAGGCATTCCTATCAATTTGCTAAAATCTTTTTGCGTGTAAGGCATTTTTATCTCCTTTTTTTGGTTGTTAATTTAAGCAATAGTGCCAATTGCTGGCTATAACGTATAATTGTAGGGCAAGGCTTTAGCCTTGCTCAAAGCTTCGTCAAATTTTGTTACTCGTAACTTTGACAATTCCTTCTTCCAGCTTATAACTTATAGCTTACAGTTTTTATTAGTATGATTTATATCATAAGCATATTTACCAAAATGTAAATTGGCTGGTTCTACTTTTTTCTGACTTTGTTCTACAAGGGGATAAGCTATGAGGTTTAAGTTATCAGCAATTTTTTCTCTCTTTGACAAATGCTTTCTTTCCACTTTACTTTTCCCTGCCTGCAGGCAGGCAAGCAAAGGGGGAAGATATTGATCGCAACTGAGACCTTTCAAAATCCGGTGGTAAACCAAGACTGTATTAAAAGCCACACCATTTAGGAATATTTCACTTGATAATTCTTTTTTAGCTGATAAGATAAATGTCCTGAGAATAGAATTGAGAGCATTTGATTATGCAGATTTCAGAAAGATCACATAGATTTTTTCATAGTAAAATCTAATCTCTGTAATCACAACTTAATCTGTGTAATCAGCCTACAGGCCGAAGTGGCGGAATTGGCAGACGCGCTAGATTCAGGGTTTAGTGCCCGCAAGGGTGTGGGGGTTCGACTCCCCCCTTCGGCAATGAAAAGACTTGAGACATTAGACCTTAGACATGAGACTGTCTGGAAATAATTCCAAATCCCGATCATCAAATTCCAAATTGGTAGCCGCAGGCTTTAGCCTTCGCGTGGCGAATAGTAAAAAAATAGGGGCAGACTTTATGTCTGCCCCTATTAAAATTGCTATAGTTATTTTGCCGGTGTTGATTCGGGTACCGGAGCAGGTGCAGGTGTTGTTTGTGGTGCCGGAGTTGTTTCAGGTGTTGGAGCTGGCGCTGGTACAGTCT
>Ga0154356_1103_pt2 | contig 23253 bp, 15 predicted proteins | sample RifGroA2_FD_115884 | JGI IMG/M metagenome (GOLD analysis project Ga0154356, IMG submission 115884) | Candidatus Schekmanbacteria bacterium GWA2_38_11 | reverse complement strand
TACCCTCTGGAAGGCATCACTGTCAATTAAAGGACCAATTATTACACCAGGGTCAACAGGGTTTCCAATCTTTATACTTTTAGCGCTTTCCACAAGTCTGTTTAAAAATAGATCATAGATAGATTCATGGATTATCACTCTTGAGCAGGCAGAGCATTTTTCACCCTGATAGCCGAAAGCCGATGCCAGGGTCCCTCTCACAGCCTCGTCAAGGTCAGTATCGCAATCAATTATTATTGCATTTTTCCCTCCCATCTCTGCGATTATTCTTTTAATCCCATCCTGCCCTTCCTTTACCTGCGATGCCACAGTATTGATATGTATTCCGACCTCACGGGAGCCAGTAAATGCAATAAAACTTATCCTTGTGCTCTGGACGAGATATTCTCCTGCCTCTTCACCAACCCCGGGGAGAAAATTTATAACTCCGCGAGGTAAACCTGCTTCAAGAAAAATTTCCGCAAGCTTTGAAGCTATCACAGAAGACTGCTCTGCTGGTTTTAGGATTACTGTATTTCCTGTAACAATACTTGCTGAAGCCATCCCTGTAAGGATTGCCAAAGGAAAGTTCCAGGGAGAGATTACAACACCCACTCCTCTTGGCCGGTACAGATACTCATTTGTCTCTCCGGGTATATACTGCAAGATTCTTGGTTCATCGAGCCGCAGCATTTCAGATGCATAATAGTTAAGGTAGTCTATTGCTTCAGCCACATCAGCATCAGCTTCTTTCCAGTTTTTGCCAACTTCTAAAACTTCAAGAGCAGAAAGCTCATACCGGATTTTCCGCATAAGCTCTGCTGCCATGAAAAGGTATTTAGCGCGTTCATCTGCCGCGGTATACTGCCATGACAAGAACGCCTTAGATGCAGCATCAATAGCCATCTCACCATGCTCTGGTTTTCCTTTTGAAACCCGCCCAATTACCTCACGGGGATCAGAGGGGTTTAAAGATTCCATCACCTCTTGTGCATAAACCTTTTCCCCGTCAATTATAAGAGGTACGGAGAAAGGGTTTTTAGAAAGATCTGCTTGCAGAGCCTTTAGCGCTTTTACCATGACTTCTCTGTTTTTTGCTTTTGAAAAATCTGTATCAGGCTCATTCCTGAAAGGCACCTCCTTGCTGCCATCTCTTTTCTCTACACCCCTAATCTCCTGAGTTTTCTCTGTGAATGGCAGGTCAGGAGACCTGCCGCTACCCCCATGATTAATGTCAGCATCGGGTTTCCTAACCCGATGGAAATTTTCATATTCCTCTGTCCCATGTCGAGACATGGTTGTTTTAAGATTGTTTGGTTTATGGAACAGTGGATTTTGAAGCAGGACATCTTCATCTAAACTATGAGAAAAACTCTGCATCAGAAACGATACATTTGAACTATTTTCAAGAAGCCTTCTTACCAAATAACCCATACCCGGGATGAGTTCACCAAAAGGGATATAGACCCTTAAGGGAAAATCCATGGATACAATAGCCTTTTTTATCGGGTCACCCATTCCGTACAACAATTGGAACTCAATCCTGTCCGATGGAATATTTAAATGCGTTGCCAGGGCAATAGCATGAGCAATGCTTCTGATGTTGTGGGTTCCTATTGCTGTCCTTACAAGATTATTATTTTTAAGAAGAATTTCAGTAAGAAGTTCAAAATTAGCATCAGTCTCCCATTTTTCAGTAAAAACCGGAACCGGCCATCCCTTCTGCTTTGCCTGAATTATTTCATAGTCCCAGTAGGCACCTCGCACAAGGCGGATAGATAAATCTTTTTTGTGATTTTTTGCCCAGCCTAAAAGATCTTCAACCATCTCTCTGGAGTCTTGCAGATAAGCCTGGACTACAAGACCTGCACCACTGAAATCTGAAAACTCTCTCTCCTCAAGAATCTCCTTAAAAATCTTTACAGTCAGATCCCTGTAGCAGTATTGCTCCATGTCAATATTTATAAAAGCATTGTTCTCTTTCGCTGACCGGAATATTTCCTGCAACCGCACCTTTACTGCCATACCAGTCCCATCAGCATCAGCAGGGTCAAACTGTGAATAGAGAGATGAAAGCTTAAGCGAGACATTTATGGGATAAAGTTCTTGTGTGCTACTATGTTTCCATGCACTCTCCCTTAAGAGCCTTGAAAGATCATGTATCAGATTAATATAGCTTTTCATATATGCTTCAGCCTGAGCTTCGCTTGTTGTAGCCTCACCGAGGACATCAAAGGTGAAACTCATGTTCTCTTCCCTTAAGCTTTTAACAGCTTCAAAGGCTTCTTCAGCAGTAGAGCCTGCAATGAACTGCTTTGCAATTTTTGTGACACTTAAGTTTACTATGGATGAGAGTGCCCTTGATGTGAGGAATGGTATTTTACTTGCTGAAACACCAAGACGCAATGGTATTGGCAGGCGGTGCTCTGACTCAGGGAAATATTCCCTCAAATGAGCGATTACCTGCTGCGGGGTTTTAAGAGAAGGAAAGACATCAATAAACTTGAGGATTCGGGTCTTTAAAAAATCATCCCTCAGGCACCACTCAAGTACCTGCGCCTCCCACCATTTGGAGTGGATAAAGGTCTCAGTTTCTGCCTGAATTCTTGAAAAAAGTTTTTTGCCTATGGATTTTATAGAGCTTTCAAGTTCTCTATCAATTTCTGAAAACCTGTTATCCATAAAATCCCCTCTCCCCTACATACAGGCCCTGTTTCTTCCCTCTTCCTTAGCACGATATAAAGCATTGTCAGCACGCTTTATGACCTCCTCAAAGGACTCTGACTCTTCGCTGTAAGAAGCCACTCCTAAGCTTATTGTGAGCCTTCCTGAAGGCTGGGTTTCAGCACATTCAAAGTCATTTGCTTCTACTTCCTTTCTCAATCTTTCTGCCATTGTAAAAGCCATTTCTTTTCCAGTCTCAGGCAGGATTACTGTAAATTCCTCTCCTCCATATCGGGCAACAGTGTCCGATTTTCTCATTGTCTTTTTAAAAATCTCAGCAATATTCCTCAGAAGTTCATCTCCTTTGGGATGGCCATGTGCATCGTTATATTGTTTAAAGAAATCTATATCTATCATTATAAGAGAGAGGGGCCTTTTATATCTTTTAGCCCTTTCAAATTCCTCATTCAAACATTCCATAAAATAACGGTAATTATAAAGGGATGTCATGCTATCTGTAATAGAGAGGGTTTTTGTCTCTTCAAATAATCTTACGTTTTCTAATGTTATTCCAACCTGGGTTGCCACAGCAGTTAAAAGATCAAAGGATGCCTTATCAAAGGGTTCTTCCCTTCCTAATCTATAAGCGTTTATTACGCCTATGACCTGGTCCCTTCCTTTAAAGGGGGCACAGATTAAGTAACCAATATCATCATCAAGCCCCTGTATTGGTTTAAACCGCGAGTGTTTGGAAACATCATTAATAACCTCTGCGTGACCTGTTAGGACAGTCCAGCCATAAACACCCTCTCCTACCTTGCATCTTATCTCCATTGCCTTTTTATTCATTCCAATGCCTGAAATAATATACATCTCTGTCCTGTCATTGTTAATAAGCATTACATTGATTCTGTGGAGTTTCAAAGCCTGGCTTACATTTTCTACAACCTGTTTTAAAAGCTTTTCCATTTCAAGAGTCGTTGCAAGGGTCTTGCTGATATTGTAGAGGGTATAAAGATGTAATATGTTTTGCTCCATTTGTAGGTTTGTCCTTTTTAATTTCTCTGAATACTCTTTTACTTCATTGATTTTCTCTTTCAGAAATTGTGCCATATTATTAAATTCTTCTCCTAACCTCTCAATCTCATCACCGGTTTCAATTTTTATTCGATACTCAAGATTCCCCTGCCCAATGATTTTTGCCCCTTTTTCTAATTCCAAAATTGGTCTTACCACACCTCTGGTAACTATCAAAATCATTAACACCATTCCAACTAATGCAACAAAGGTCAAAGAAATAAAAATTCTATAGCTCCATGTACTTATCTTAGAAATTCTCTCGTTGTGAACATCTAACTCTCTCTTTATCAAATCGTGGAATTTCTCAACCTTACTAACTACACTCTCAGCAAAAGCATCCATTTCTTCCATAAGCATTGCAGCTTCTTTGTTTCCAACCGGGTTTTCAGTTGAAAGAAGAACCATAGCCTTTTGCTGGAGCTCAATAAAACGTTTTTCTACTTCATCTGCAATAGCTATTTCCTCACTGGTTCTGCCTCCGCTAAGCCTGATTTTCTCAAAAGTTGATGCTGCTTCTGTGACCAGATGGGCAAAGTTTTCTCTCTCCTTTTTATCCCCTGTTATAAGATAATCATTAGGAGGCATTAAGATTTTGTGGATGAATCTCTGAAGGTCTGTTATTAAGTTTTCTTTTTTGGCAAGCTCATCATTTCTTTTCTGAATTGATGAAAAGGAATTTAAGTTAATGTAACTGAAAATTGCCAGGACAAGGAAGAGGGTAAGTCCAATTCCAGGAACTCCAATGAGTTTTTTGCTAACTCCAAGCTTCATTTTTTACCTCTTTATTATTTTGTTAAAAACAAGAAAAATAAATAAACGATATTGAGTTATTTTACTTCAATTTAATTTAGATTTGCATTATATTTTTTCTTTAATATTATATCTTAAATAAATTACCGGAGGGAATTAAATGAACTGGGAAGATTTAAGAGAAGAGTTTCCTGTCACAAAAAACTATATTTACATGAATACAGGATGGTGCGGGCCTCGGTCTTTGACAGTCCAGAAGAGGATAGATGAGGTATTTCAGATAGAAAGGGAAAAGGGGGTTGCAAACCCTGAATTAATAAAGATACGGGAGGATATCCGTAATTCAACAAGGAGAAACTTAGCAGGGTTTTTAAACGCTGATGATGATGAAATCGCCCTTACTGATAATACTTCAAACGGAATAAATATTGTTGCGGCAAGCATTGACTGGGAAAAAGGTGACGAGGTAATAATCTCTGATGAAGAGCATCCGGCAGGAATTGTTCCGTGGTTCTATCTGAGGGATTTAAGAGGGATAAAAGTAAAAGTTGTAAAAATAGGAAATGATGAGGTTAATTTTTTAAAAGGCTTCAAAGAAGCTTTAAATGACAGGACAAAGCTTGTATGCCTGAGCCATGTCTCATGTATGACAGGCTTCAGGTTGCCGGTTAAAAAGATTGCAGAGTCCACTGCAGGCAGCAAGGCATTGCTTCTTATTGACGGAGCACAATCAGTTGGTCAGATCGAGGTAAATGTAAAAGAACTCGAATCTGACATATATTGCGTTCCTGGCCAGAAATGGCTTTTTGGCCCTGAAGGGACTGGGGCTCTTTATATAAGAAAGAGCCTTATAGATAAACTTTTTTGCATTAATGCCGGTTATAGGTCTGTTAAGGCTTTCAATTTTGAAAAAGGTGAAATGGCTCTCCATGATTCAGCAAAACGGTTTGAAATGGCTGACAGGAATTGTGCTCTCCTTGCGGGTCTATCAAAGTCCGTAGAATACCTTAACGCAATCGGGATAAGAAAAATAGAGGAGAGAATAAAAAATCAATCCTTGATTTTAATCCATGTTTTAAAACAGATTCCTAATGTAGAGATTCTGTCTCCCCATAAAGAAGGGTTCTGTCATTCAGGATTGATTTCAATAACCATTAAAGATAAAGCAGCCTCTGAAGTAGTAAATAACTTATACCAAAACAAAAAAATAATATGCCGCCATTTCCCAAGCAAAAATATAATCCGCTTCTCAATGAATTTCTTCAACACACAAGGTGAGATTGAAATAGTAGCAGATGCAATAAAAGAGATTGCAACCTGAATTCGTTAGTGATACTTTAAATTCTAAAATGTAGCAGGAATAAAAAAATAAATACCTCTCAGCAAACTGCGAGGTATCAAATACTTAAAACTGATTACATATGCTTGTCATTCCAGGCTTGACCTGGAATCCAGGGTTTCCTGTGAAACTTGTCCTCGACTGCGATCGGGGAACAGGAACCTAATTCATTTAATAGTTCCCTGCTTTCGCCTGCCTACCGGTAGGCAGGCAGGGACGGCATCTGGATTCCCGCTTTCGCGGGAATGACGGGTAACAATGCTTCACTCTGCAACAAGTTGGGAGGAATTCTTTCGGCTAAACTAAATTTATTTTAGGATATTGTTTAATGAAAAGAGTTATTCTGCATTTTTATCTGCTTCTGGTATTTTTCCTATCAATATCTTGTTTTTCTAACATTTCCTTCGCCAGGGATCTGGTGCAGAAGTTTGATAAGGGAAAAATAGACTGGACAAAGGGAATAGTAACCGCATGGGGAGAGGGAGAATCTCTTACCACGGGAAAAGACAGGAGGTTAGCTCAGGAGCTGGCAAAAAGGGCTGCAATCCTTGAGGCACGAAAAAACCTTATTGAAATAATTAAGGCTGTCCGTCTTGATTCAAAAATATCGATTGAAGACATCGTAAAGAGCTGGGACATGGCAAGAGAGAGTATAAATCAGGCAGTCGATGTTTCTTCTGACACAAGGGCTGAGGTGCTTCCAAATGGCCGCGCAATAGCGACCCTGGAACTCAAAATTTACGGAAAATTAGCAGACGAAGTATATCCCTTTTCTCCTGTTGCCGGAAAAGTTCAAGCTGCTAAAGTCGCCTCTATCCCCTCAAGAGAAGAAACTCAACCATCAAAACCATCAAGAGAATCTCTTGCCATAAGAGAAGGAGAGAAGCCTTCTTTAAAAGAGGGAAAAACAACCAAAGGAGGAAGTGCATACACAGGTGTTGTCATTGATGCAAGAAACCTCGGAGTAAAACCTGCTCTTTTCCCAAAGATATTTAATGAAGAGGGAAAGCCGGTCTATGATTATTCAAAAGTGATTTACCCTTATGCAATAAAGGAAGGGATGGTTAGATACGAAGTTGACCTTAACAATGCCCGGTGGGATGAAAGAGTTAAGCCCCATCCTCTTGTTCTAAGGGCTGTTGGAGTAAAAGGAAACGATCACACAGATGTTGTGATAAAGGATTCTGACATAAAAAAATTATTGAGGGAAGACAGTGAAGGCGAATTTTTAAAGCAAGGGAAAGTCGTTATTATTGTAGATAGATAATATAAGATTCCCTTCAGAAGGGTTCAAGGATTCGAGGGGTCAAGGATTCCAGTGAAATGCTAAAAAACTACAAAGAATTAAAACTCTGGATGCTCAAAGCACTTATAAAATTTTTAGAAGATAAACACTTGAACCCTCGAATCCTTGAACCCTCTTAGCATCACATAAAACCAAAATTAAAACCTGTACGTTCTTCCCTGCTTTAGGATTTTAATATTTCTATTCCTTAACCTTTTAATATCTTTCAGGATATCATTTCTGTACTGAGGTTTTAGGTGGTAGAGATAGACAGGGCAATCAACATACCATAATTTATCCAGTTCACTTTTAAGAGCAAGCGGTGTCATATGTCCGCCAAGGTATGCAAGTTTTTCATGCTTATTGGGGAACGAGGTTTCAATAATCAGACCTTTAAGATTCTTTACACCTCTCACTCTTTCCCATATCTCCTCTGTGGGCCCGGTATCACCGGAATAAACGATTGTCTTTCTATCCCTTGATATTATATATCCTACAGCAGGAGCAGGATGATTTACCCTGACTGCCTCAACAGTGAAACCTTCTATCCTGACTTTTTTCCCTTCAGGAATGACTTCTAAAGACACTGTAGGGTTGTGGGTATCGGGAATTTTAGTAAAATCAGGCCACATTATATTATTAAATGCATGGCTCTTTAATGCTTGGATAACCTCACTGATGCTGTAAATCTTAATAGGATAAGGGTTTCTGCCTATAAGGTTATCTGCTAAAAAGAAAATATCTTTTATATGATCAAAGTGACTATGGCTCAGGAGGATAGCTTTTATTTTCATCTGCTCCTTAAAGGAAAGTGATGAGACAATAGCACCTGCATCAAGAGCGAGAACTTCATCAATCAGGAAACTTGTTAACTTTGCCTGTGGAAATCTTGAACCGGAGCAGCCAAGAACCTTAAAATCCATGCATTACCTTTCTATTAAGAGGGTTCAAGGGGTCGAGGATTCAAGGATTCAGGTGTTAGATAAATCCCTATTCCCCCTTTACTTGCCTACCGGCAGGCAGGGAAAAGGGGGACAAAAGGGGGAATTGATTTTCACTTGAATCTTTAACTCTTTGAATATCCCCTCATCGATTGATGGGTTTTTTTAACCTATTCTTTACCTATGTTCATGCATGCTGACAGGCGGGGCAAAAGAATCCCATCTACCGAAACCATAACGATATTTATATAGTTTAGCATTATTATCTCTATTTTAACCATACCGGAAAAATTAAAACAAGAAAAATATCCGCGGTTTGTGCAAATCATAGTTTTTAATAAACACTTATAGCTAATAGCTCTAAGCTATTAAAAAAATATAATTACTATTTGTTCTAAAGGCTATAAGCTACCTGCCTGCCGGCAGGCAGGTAAGCCATAAGCTAATAGTAGATTTCTGAAAGAACATGTTCTTTCAGAAATCTACTTGACAACCGGAAAAATTCCCGTAATTTAATAAATTAAACAATATGGACAAAAACCATTTTACCAATATTTCTCTTTCAAACCAGCTCATTCTCTTATGCTCCCGTATAAAGGTTGATAAAAATGAAAAAGATAATTTTGAGAAAATTATAGAGAGTGAGGGTTTTAGCTGGGAAGAAATTTTAAATAATGCATTCAGGAATAACATACTGCCCTTTGTTTATTTTCATCTGAAAAATTTCGGGCTACTCTCAAAAGCTCCTGCGGAAGTGAAGGAAAAGTTTGAAAAATTTTATCACTTTAATACAGCGCGCAACGCCTGGATACTGCTATCCTTAGAGAAGATTGCAGAGACTTTTAATCACCAAGGTATTCCTTTCATACTTATACAGGGGTCTTCGCTGCTTGCAGATGTCTATAAAAATCCTTCTTTAAGATATCTGAGCGATATTGATATTCTGATAAAGGAAAATGATTCAGACGGAATAGAAGATATTCTTTCTCCCATAGGGTGGAAGATGTCAGATTATCCCGCAGATAAAAGCTGGTGTTTAAATAATCTCAACCACCTTCCCCTTTTCTTCAGACCTGACGAACCTGTTCCCCTTGAAATCCATTTTAAGCTCTCCTACCCGGAAGGGACAAGAGAGGGTGGCAGTGAATGGATCTGGGAAAAAACCGGCAAAGGGAAAATCCGGTCACTGGAGGTTGTAATACCATTACCGGAGAACATGATACTGCACCTCTCAATGCATATATTCAAAAAATCCCACATCAATGACTTGACAATACTTTTACGCCACTGCTGCGACATCTCGGCCATTTTAGAGCGTTACAGCGGAAAAGGAATTGATATTGATGGTTTGGTTTTGACTGCTTCAAAAGAGAGATTATCTGACGTGCTTTACCATTCAATTAAGGTAACACACTCAGTTATTAAAGAAAATCTTCTGGAAAGGATAATTGAAAAAATTTCTCCTGAAGTTTCTACGGATGTAAAAGATTTTTCAGAATTCGTATCGCAATGCCTCAGCAGAGCTGACAGGAGTGGCAAGGTTCTTCTTGATGGGTGGGGATCATTCTTTAGCCAGAAAGGAGCTGTAAACAAAATCACTTTCTTCTTTAAACACCTGTTCCCCTCTCTTGACTTAATGGAAGATTATTATGGTGTTTCAAAACTTAAAAAAAGGATCTATTTTTATTATTTGCTCAGGCCCTTTTTACTGGCAGGAAAATTTACATGGAAAAGGATCGTAATGTCGTACAGAATATCAAAGGTGAAAAGGTAAATCAGAATATATAACCTGATCCAAAATAATTAGGATTCATTATTGTCAATAAATTAATTTGAATTTCTTCTCCTCCTTACCCAGTATCCTATATCACGGAAAAGTTCATATGGGGTGAGAAGAAGATCTATCTGAATGACCTTGTAGTAACGCATTTTTAAATCCTCAAGTAGTCTTCTTTTTGATTCCCTCATATTGTGCTTTGTTCTGAAAATTATATTGCTCAGGTTATAAGGCCGATGCCATTCCCGGTACCAGTTCCAGTGAGTTCTGTAGACTGAGAGCATATTATCTTTACGGAGGTGATAGGCTACAGCTTTTGGCTGGTAGACAATTAAATAGCCTTTCTCCTTTAGCCTCTGCGACATCTCATAGTCCTCACCATTGTTCCCGCATTTCTCATTATAATAACCGACTTCAGCTATAGCAGATTTCTTAAATACATTGTTACTTCCAAAAAGAAACTCTGGTTCATCCAATTCTTTTTCACCCCAGTGCTGGGGCATGTTTATTGAACGCCACTTGTCAGCAGACCTTTCAGAGAACTTCTCAAGAAGCTTTCCTCCAACCCCTGCTACTTTTTCGCCATTGCACTCCGGCATCATCTTCTCAAGCCAGTCCGGGTCAGGGATACAGTCAACATCAAGAGATGCTACAAAGTCTCCGCAGGCATTTTTAAAAGCAGTATTCCTTGCAGCTGCCAGACCCTTATTTTTTTCATGTCGGATAATTTTTACCGGATACCTCGATGCAATGGCTACAGTCTCATCTCTGCTCCCATCGTCTATAATCAGTATCTCATCAACCTTATAGGTCTGCTTAAGCACACCTTCAAGGCATTCCTCTATAAAGTTCTGGGCATTATAACATGGAATATATAAAGTTACTTTCATCAATCTAATTAACTTATTTGAATAACGGGAGATAATATTTCTCCACGATTTTGTCCCAGTTATATTCTTTTTCAACTCTCTCTCTTGCCGCTTCACCCATCTTTGAGCGAAGGGTCCGGTTCTCTAAAAGAAGTTCTATCTTAAAAGCCAAATCTTCCTCGTCCCCGGCGGAAAAAAGAAAACCGCTTTTCCCGTCCTCAACAGTCTTCATTAACCCTCCAACTCTTGAAACGATGACCGGTTTACCGCATGCCATTGCCTCAAGTGCAACAATTCCAAAGGGCTCCTGCCATATGGAGGGAACAATGCAAATATCAGCCTGATTATACAAAGATGGCAAATCATTAGGATTATGCCAACCGCAGGATTCAACAAAAGGCTCATCAAATTTTTTATCTGAGGTTACCAATAGTTTAAAAGATTTTCCTTTTTCATAAAGAATCTTACATGCCCGGTAAAGAGTTTCAAACCCCTTGCCGGGATCACCGATTCTTCCGGTCATTAATACAACAGGTACTTTATTAGAGGCCTTTGAATTTAATGGTTTAAAAAGTCCGGTGTCAACCCCTGAAGGAACAATCAGACAATTCGGGTTATATTTTTCCGCAATTTTTTTTATGAATTCGTTATAAACTATTATTGTACTGGCGTTCTTCAGGCTTCTTTTAACAATATTGGAAAATCCTGGCAGAAATGCAAGGGAAGTCATGAAGGTATGGCGTGCCATACGCGGCTTATTCTTAAGAATCCATTTTGCAGTACACTTGATACAATGGAATGGAGTATCAAGAAAGCTGGTAAGGCAGATTGAACCATCACTAAAAAATGTCCCGTAGTCCTTTATGCAGAAGCTGTCATAAGTATAAAACCTTAAAATAGGTTTATATTTTTTTAATGCATTAACAACATAGGGTTTAAGAAGTTCACCATCAGCTATAAACAGATAATCGGGAGAGAATTTATCTACTGCTTCTTTGATTCTTCCCGGCAACTGGATAAGGTTATATGTAAAGCGGTTAAACGGTATCTGCTCAATATCGATTGGGATTGCTTCGAGGATCTCCCCTCTCGGGTAGTAGCGGGTAAAATGGGGAACAAAAAGCTTAACATCATGAAACTTTGCAACCCTTGAAAAAACTTCTTTTAAATCTACCCGCGAACCTCCATCAGGAGGCCAATGGAAGAGAAAATCTACTACAGCTATCTTTGGCATTTCTTTTTAAAATATTCAAGGGTCATCCTCAGACCCTCATTTCTTGAAACCTTTGGCTTCCAGCCCAAAACCTTATTAGCCCTGGAAATATCAGGCTGTCTGATCTTCGGGTCATCTACAGGCAGTTCCTTATAAACTATTTTGCTCTTGCTGCCTACAAGCTCAATTATTTCCTTTGCAAACTCTAAGATCGTTACCTCCTCATCGTTCCCTATGTTCACTGGTTCGCAATAGTCAGCGTTAATGAGCCTATAAATCCCGTCTACCAAATCTGCAACATAGCAGAAGCTTCTTGTCTGGGAGCCGTCCCCGAAGACAGTTATGTCTTCGTTGTTCAAAGCCTGGGTTATAAAGGTTGGAAGAGCTCTGCCATCATTTAATCTCATCCGGGGACCGTATGTATTAAAGATTCTGACTATCCGTGTATCAACTTTATGATAGCGGTGATAAGCCATTGTCATAGCTTCAGCAAATCTTTTAGCCTCATCATATACGCCCCTTGGTCCAATAGGGTTTACATTTCCCCAATGTTCTTCCCGCTGTGGATGTTCCAGAGGGTCTCCATAAATTTCTGAAGTTGAAGCTAAAAGAAAGCGGGCATTTTTCTCTTTGGCAAGTCCTAAGACTTTGTGCGTTCCGAGGGAACCGACCTTAAGCGTCTGGATTGGATATTCAAGATAATCAATCGGGCTTGCAGGTGAAGCAAAATGTAAAATGTTGTCCAGTTTGTCTTTCACATAGACAAATTCAGTTACATCATATTTGATAAATTTAAAATTTGGATTCTCAAAGAGGTGGGATATGTTCTCAAGGCTGCCGGTTATAAGATTATCCATGCAGATAACCTGGTGACCCTTGCTTAACAGAAGGTCACAGAGATGTGAGCCAAGAAAACCCGCCCCTCCGGTAATTAATGTCTTTTCCACTTTCTTCTCCTTTTCTCTTGAAATACCCCTCACCCTGATTATTCAGATGATTCTTTGAAAAATAGCCGAGGCTTCCTGCCTCGGGCAACTGTCAGGCAAGACCTGCCTGCCGGCAGGTGCCTGACCTATTTTCGAGGTGAAAGTCCAGCCTATCTAACAAAAATGCATTTATTTTATTAACTATAGAATTTTTATTATCAATTAATTAAATTGTTTGCCAGTAAGTTTTCTCGTTCCTCTTTAGTTGCATTAAAATAAAAACTAATTAGCTCTTTAGCTATTGGGGCGCATACTTCGCCACCAAAACCTCCATGCTCAACAAGAATTGCAAGGACAATTTTAGGGTCATCAGCAGGGGCAAAGGATACAAACAATGCATGATCCTTTAACTCGGAAGAAAATTCTCCCTTAGCCTTTAAAATTTTTGCTGTTTCAATGCTTGTAACCTGAGCAGTCCCGGTTTTTCCGGCAATAATTATCCCATTTACTCTTGCTCTCCAACCTGTTCCTTCATTAACTACCCCTATCATCCCCTTTTTAATAATCTCTAAAACCTCTTTTTTCACCGGGATTTCCTCTTTTAATGGCTTTAAATTATTTTTCAAATCTCCTACGGCATATATAACTTCAGGCTTTACCTTAATCCCGTTATTGGCAACAGCAGCTACCATTCTTGCCAGTTGAGCAGGGGTCACAAGTAAATAGCCCTGACCTATTGCCATAAAAAGAGTTTCACTCTTAATCCAGGGTTTTTTCAGGACTTCCATTTTCCATTTTGAATCCGGCACAAGTCCATTTGCCTCAAAGGGAAGGTCTATCCCCGTGCTTTTCCCCAACCCCAGATAGCGTGAATACCGCGCCAGTGTATCCACCTCAAGGCGCTTGCCTAAATTATAGAAAAATACATTGCAGGAATTAACTATAGCCCTGTAAAGATCAACGTTTCCGTGCCCGCCTTTTTTCCAGCAGAGGAAATTTCTGTTTCCGAAATTCATGCTCCCTCTGCAGGTGACATTAAAGTTTTCATCAATTAGCCCTTCATTGAGGGAAGCCAAGGCAGTTACAATCTTAAACACCGAACCTGAGGGATACTGGCTTTGGATAGCCCGGTTCTGCAGTGGGTAACTGATGTCGGTGAATAAATTTTTCCACTCCTTTTGAGGTAACCCTGCGGAAAAAAGATTAGGATCAAAGGAGGGGTGGCTTGCCATTACAATAATGTTTCCGGTTTTAGGGTCCATAGCTACAATTGCCCCCTGCCTGTCCCCAAGCAGTGTCTCAGCATAAAGTTGAAGAGGCAGGTCAATGGTTAAATAAACATCCTTACCCCTCCCGGGGTTTTTTGAAAGGGCTGCAAGCTCATTTTTTTCCCTTCCCAGGCTATCCTTTACCACCTTTCTCCATCCATATTCTCCTCTCAGCGTACTATCGAGTCTTTTTTCCACTCCGGATTTCCCCACTAAAGCCCCGTATTTTAACTCTTTGGAATTGCGCAGATTACTCTGGGTTGCTTCACCGATATATCCGAGGAGATGAGAAGCCATTCCTTTAAAGGGGTAAAATCTTCGCTGCTCAATTTTTATTTCAACTCCTGGAATCTCTTCCTTATGCTCCTCAAGGTATGCCAGACTTTCCCTGTCGAGATTTTTTTTAAGAATTATAGGTTGAAAGTAAAAGAGCTTTGGCAATGACTTAACCTTGGCAGAAATTATATCCTGAGGGATATCTAAAATATTAGATATTTTATTTATAAGCTTACCTTTATCTACATCTTCAGAAATGTTCTCCAAGATAAGCTGAGCTGTGAAGCTTGGCCGGTTAAAAACAATAGGGATACCATTTCTGTCAAATATATTTCCACGAATACCAGGCTCAGAGATGGTTCTGATCCTGTTGTTATCCGCTTCCTTCTTTAAATTGTTCCCTTCTATTACCTGGAGATACCAGATCCTCGCGGTAATAAAGATTAAGCATATAAATAAGAAAAAACGGAAAAGATCAAGCCTTCCGCAATATCCTTCTATATCATTTTTTTGAAACCGCTTGATCGACATGAAAACAATCCCTCATTCCCTGACATAGAGGATTCTCTGGCAGTTTGGACAGGATATTATATTTTCACTGGATGTTAATAAATTAAAATTCTGAGGTGAAATAGTAATAAAGCATCCCTGGCAGGACTTATTTTTTACTTCAGCCAAAGCCACTTTATCATGATGTTTTGATAATTTCTGGTATCTTTGAAGAAGTTTTGGATCAACCTTCTTGACCAAATCTTCTCTTTCAAGCTGATTCTTCTTTATTTCTTCCTCAAGACTTTTTAATTCATTCTCCTTGGTTTTGACTACATCTTCCCAGATTTTCTTTTCCTGACTTGCCTTTCCCCTGGATTTTTCTATCTTCTCTTTGGCGATCTCAACTTTGTCAAGGAGTACTATTATCCCTTCTTCCAACTGATCCTTTCTCTCTTTTATAGAATCAATTTCCTTTAAAATCGCAGAGTATTCCTTGTTTGTTTTTACTTCATTTAATTTAACCTGGGTTTTTTTGAGGTGCTCTGTTTCGTCATTCAAAGTCCCCTCTTTAAGCCGTATGGTTTTCTGGATTTCCTTTAATTCAGATTCTTCATTTTTAAATTCATCCTCTGCAGATTTAAAGTTTTCTCTGTTTTGTTCAATTTCCTTCGGGATATTATTCTTCAGCTTTTCTAAATCCAGCATCTTGAGATCTAAATCTTGCAGATTTACCAGCAATTTCAATTGTTCATTCACCTTTTTTCACCTCAGAAGATAGCTTTTTACAAAAAAAAAGAGAGTGCATTTCTGCACTCTCTTTTTTGCAGGAATAAAAAGAACCTTTCTTATCCCAATATTTTAAATCAATTCTCAAATTCTTTTACTTCCTTTTTAAAGGTCTTCGACCTTTGATTCCGGAGATTGTTTAGAGATTACACAAATTATATATTATTTAATAAAATCGCTGTAATCTTTTTTAATCTATGTAATCAATGAAAGCTATAAAAGCCTTCAATAATTTGGGCCCACCTGGGTTCGAACCAGGGACCTACCGGTTATGAGCCGGTGGCTCTTCCAGCTGAGCTATGGGCCCAAGCTTGGCTTTACGTAGTTTCAGGTAAACTTACAAAAGACCGCAACCTCTTGCTTCGGCTTGGATGGCGGAGTTTTCTCAAGGCCTTTGCCTCAATCTGCCTGATCCTCTCTCTTGTAACATTAAAATCCTTACCAACTTCCTCTAATGTATGCTCTGCATTAACATCTATCCCAAAGCGCATCCGCAGTACCTTTTCTTCCCGCAGGGTCAGGGTTTTCAAAATCTCTCTTGTTTTCTCTCTTAAGTTTAAACCTATCACTGCATCAGCAGGAGAAACAGCCTTTGTGTCTTCTATGAAATCTCCTAAATGACTGTCATCCTCTTCCCCGATTGGAGTTTCAAGGGAGATAGGTTCCTTAGCAATCTTTAAAACCTTCCGGATCTTTTCTTCAGGGAGTTCCATCTTTTCTGCAATTTCCTCAGGAGTTGGCTCTCGGCCTATTTCCTGGACCAAATGCCTTGAAGTCCTGATCAGCTTATTAATGGTTTCAATCATATGGACTGGTATCCTGATAGTCCGCGCCTGGTCAGCGATTGCCCTTGTAATTGCCTGCCTTATCCACCAGGTTGCATAAGTAGAAAATTTATAACCTCTCTTATATTCAAATTTTTCCACCGCTTTCATTAAACCAATATTGCCTTCCTGTATCAGGTCCAGAAACTGGAGTCCCCTGTTGGTATATTTTTTTGCAATGCTTACCACCAGCCGCAGATTAGCCTTTGCCAGCTCTGATTTGGCTAATTTATCCTTTATCCTTCCTTCACTTATCAGCATTATAGCATTCTTTATCTGCTCACTTGAAAGGTTCGCCTCAAGCTCCACTTTTCTGATTTTACGCCGTCCATTTTTAATCAACCTTTCAGCATCATTAATCTCCCTGGCAATCTTGCTGTTGCCTTTTAAAGGTTTTTCTCTCTTTTTCTTTGATGTCTTTTTTGCAGGAGATTTTGTTAGGGAAGAAAGTGTTTTTATCTTTTCTTCTAACTCCCTTATCTCCTGTTCAGCCTTCTCTACCCTTTCAAGCAAGGCCTCAAGCTTTGAAGCAATTTTGTCTATTTGCCTTTGGCTGAACTGGATATCTCTTATCAGTTCAACAAGTTCATTGTGGGTTGTTAGAAGTTTTTCTCTGACTCTTTTATGTTCTTTACTCTCACTATCAAATTTATTAAGCTCTTTTAAAAGCTTTGAATAGTCCTTTTCTTTACCTTTAATCTTATCTATTAAATCCAGAACTCTCTTTTGCTCTTTCTTAGCTTTTTCTGAATAAAGCTCATCAAAATCATTTACACTAACTACATTGCCAATCTTCAGCCGTCCTTTTTTGATCCTGTCCCCGATGGAAACGACTTCTCTTATAGCTAAAGGAGTTGTAATTACAGCATTTATGATCTGGGTTTCTGCCCTCTCAATCTTTTTTGCTATCTCCACTTCTCCTTCACGGGTAAGAAGAGATACGTCTCCCATTTCTCTTAAATACATCCTTACAGGATCATCTGTTTTGCCGTATAGCTCAGAAAGAAAAAGGAGCTTATCATCTTCAATCTTATCTTTTTCATCAGGTTCCTCAAGAGGCTCTTCTGTTTCTTCTTCCTTTTTATTAATTGGCTTAGAGTCTATGATTTCAATATCCATTTCATCAAAAAGCATCATTATGTCATCTATCTGCTCTGAATCCGTTAAATCGGGAGGAAGCATTTCATTTACTTCATCGAATGTTAAAAATCCCTTTTTCTTGCCTGCTGAGATCAACTGTCTTACTTCAGCAAGATTTCTATTTTCCATAAAAAAAGTCTCCTTTATGAAAATGTAACTTACTATACCTTACCTTACCTTAATTTTCTAAAATTTTTGTGTCTTTTAGTGAAACATATAATTTGTATTTCTTTTCCAAAAGTTCATTAAGAACACTTTCGTTACCTTTTATTTGAGCTGATTTTAACTCATTTTCTATAATAGAAAGCATTTTTTGGATCCTTCTTTTTTGCATCTTTTTGATACAGTCAGATGCCGCCTTCTCTATATCACCCCAGTGCTCCTCTCTGATTAAAAGGGTTGAAACTAATCCTGTGGTCTTTTCATCAGTAAGACGGTTCAGTATTCTATTGGGTTCGAGGTCTTCTTTTTCTTTGCGAAAATCTGCAATTTCTAAAATAATTTTTTTAAGCAACGGTTCCTCAAAATCATCAGGACTTATCTTGTCCAATATCATTACTGCCATTTCTTTTGATGATAGAATTAACTGTATAAGATGAGTCTCTAAGGGATCAAGTTTTGATTTTAAAGCCTCTTCTTTAAAAGGTATTAAAGTTATATCCTTTTTTTTGTCATACTTGACGGCTTCATACAAAAATTCCTCATTAATCCCCAATTTAGCTGCCAGATAAAACGAATAATCAGCAAACCGCATCTGGCAAATAACAGGTTCTAACATATTGAGGACTTTAGTTAAAACCTGAGATCTGTCTGAAATTATATTTAAGTTATATCCCTCTATAGATTTGTCAATAACATATTCCCCAATATCTCTGCTATTTTTTATCAAGGTCTTAAAGGCTTCACTTCCCTTTGATCTTAAGAAACTATCAGGATCTTCTCCTTCAGGTAATACCACTACTTTTCCGCTGAGCTCTGTTTTAAAAACCCCTTCCCATGCCCTGAGAACTGCATTGATCCCGGCCTTATCGGCATCGTAAACTAAGATGATTTTTTCTGTCAGTCCCTTGATAATCCTGAGCTGTTTTTCAGTTAAAGCTGTACCTAAAGAGGCTACAGAGTTTGCAAACCCAAATTTATGGGCCGTTATAACATCTATATAACCTTCCATAATAACACAATAGCCTTCACTCTTTATCTTTTCTTTGGCAATGTGTAGCCCGTAAAGGTTTTCTCCTTTTTTATAAACCAATGTTTCAGGACTATTTATATATTTTGGCAAAGAGTTATCGAGGTTCCTCCCTCCAAACCCTATTATCCTTCCATTGACGTGAAATATTGGGAAAATGATCCTGTTACGAAACCGGTCGTAGATACCGCTTTTGTTTTCTCTTAAAACCGCTAGTCCCGATTCCACTAATACCTCTTTTGAAAACTTATTTTTTTCTAAATATTTTATCAGAGAATCCCAGTCCGGCAGGGAGTAACCAATTCCAAAAGTCTCAATCGAGTCATCACATATCTCCCTCCTCTTTAAATACTCTGAAGCCTCCTTCCCTTCTTGGGTTTCCTTTAATGCTTTTTTAAAGGATTTATAAGCAAAATCATTTACCTTATATAAGAGCTCCTTTTTTTCAACAAACCTCTCTCCATCACTGCCTTGGGAAAGCTTTATTTGTATTCCATATCTCCTTGCAAGGGACAAAACTGCCTCAGGAAAAGAGATATTTTCATATTTCATCAAAAAGGAAAAAACGTTTCCTCCCTGTCCGCAGCCAAAACAGTGAAACATCTGTTTTTCTGTAGAAACAACAAAAGAAGGTGTTTTCTCCTGATGAAACGGACAAAGTCCCTTATAGTTTTTTCCTGCTTTATTGAGGGTCATGTAGCCAGAAATAATTTCATAGATGTCGCTGGCTACTCTGATTTCCTCAACCTTTTCTTCCGGGATAAACCCGCTCATTTTGTCAATCCCTTTGCTTCGAACATGCGGGGTTAGAAAACTCCGCCTATCAATACCTAAATTCTTACAAACCTTGTGAACCCCGAACAGGGGAAAACCTCTATCCTCTCTTTTTTTAGAATTTCATCCAGCATAAGGTTCATTCCCAATGAGTCACTGGACATATGGCCCGCTATGATTACATTTATATGGTTTTTTTCAGCTTCCTTCAGGTGGTCTTCACTGATGTGCATACCTACAATTGTCCCTATTTCCGTATGGGAAAGTTTTTCAAAAGCCTCTTTAGGACCACCTGTACCGCCGGTCATATCTACAAAGATCTTTCCTGCTCTTTTTTTCTCAGACCCTGCTAAAATAGCTGGTGTACTCTGGTCTGACTGAGAAAGCCTGTATTCAGGAATATTATTTAAAAAATCTAAAACATCTTTCACATACTCAGGCTTTTTATTATCCAGCTCTTTCTGCAAAAAACTTGTTACTGCATTATCCGAAGGGGTATGAACACACATAAGAGGTATGCCCAGCAGCCTCGCAGCATCAACAGTCCTGTTATAGTTAGCAGGCATAACCCTTCGTGAAACCTCTTTTATCCTTGGCTCCAGGATTCCCTCAGCCACATTTATCGGCACGCCAAACTTGTTTAAAATATCTGCCTGCATGTGCATCACTTCATAAAAGTTAGCCATTGCCCTTCCTTCAGGGTGATGTGCAATTATAAGGTCAATTTCCTTTCCCTTCTGCTTCAATCTGTCCGCAAGGACTACTTCACCGATTTCAACGTCTATCCCGACTAAAACCTTTTTAACCTCTAACTCAGTATCTCCAAAAAGTATCCTTGTATCGGCAAACGGGTTTGTGAGTCTTTCCTTATCAAAGAACTCCTTTTTATCACCTTTAAGCTCATCATAGGCTTCCCTCTGGAGCTTTAAATACTTTTCAATTTGCTCTTTCCCCCTCGGGTCAAAGTCAATTCCTCTTTGAACTAAAGTCTCATACATTTTGCCTAATTTCATAAACGTTTCCGGTTACTGAATAAAAATATAGCTTCTTTGTTAAGTTAAAGACATTAAATGTGGTACGAGGACCGTGCTATCAGAAAAAAAGCTTTTAAAAAGGAAGAGTTTATTACAATTAACCCGCCTCTTTTCTCTCTTCCCCAATAAATTCTCCTTCGACAATGAATATTTTTCTAAGGTATATACTATTAAAATGTTAGGCACATTCCCCGAATGTGCCTAAAATAATTATTTCATTCGGTTCGTTCGGTGAACCAACCCTACAGCAAAGGTCTCACTGCTGGTTTTCCAATGCCTGCTGAACGATTTTATTTACTACCTTTCCATCAGCCTGGCCTCTTATTTTTGGCATTAAGGCCTTCATTACCTTCCCAATATCTTTAGCAGAAGTTGCACTTACCTCTAAAATAACCTCTTTAACAATTTCTCTGAGTCTTTCTTCTGAAATCTGCACAGGCAGATAAGTTCCTATTATTTCAAGCTCTTCCTTCTCCTTTTTAACTAAATCATCTCTGTTTCCCTTTTCAAACCCTTCTATTGCCTCTCGCCTGATTTTTGCCGCCTGCGACAAAATGGTCATCATATCTCCATCTGACAGTTCTCCCATTTTATCAATTTCCTTATTTTTTATTGAAGAAAGCAATAACCTAATAACAGAAACCTTGCTTTTATTGCCTTGTTTCATTGAGTCCTTAAGCTCAGACATCAATTTCTCTTTAAGGTTCATAGTTGCTGATAAAAAATAAAAAAAAGGTAAAAATCCTTTTACCCTTTTTTAATAAAAAAATTTGAAAATAAAAAATTTTTCAAGTTAATTCTTAAAGTTATAACACTTATCCTTTTTGTCAAGAGTTTTATAGCGGGAAATTGAAGAAATATTTACTTTTTCCTTGAAAATTTCCTGTGAACTGCGTTTCCTATTCTTTCCAATGTTTCTGAAATATCACTTCTCTCAATTATAGCTTCAATAAGAAAGGCTTTGTTTTTTTGCGTTCCCAATTCCAAAGCTTTTTTGAAATCTTTTAATGTATTGACCCTTATCCCCTCTGCCCCTAATGATTCAGCAAGCTTTACATAATCCCAGCTATGGACTGTGAAATAGTCTCTTTTCCTGTCCATGGCTTCAAGGCTTGAGAAAGCCCCGTTGTTGACAACAATTATAAGAGCCGGGATATCGCTTTTAACAAGTGTTGAAATCTCAACCCCGGTCATCTGAAACCCTCCATCCCCGACAAGGGAAATAGGTTTCCTGCTTGGCAGGGCGAGAAATGCGCCGATTGCTGCCGGAACCCCAAACCCCATGCTGGCGTAATAGCCTGGATTCAGGATTATATCTGCATTGAGGTCAACACATCCAAAAAGGCAGTCCCCGACATCTGTTATAAAGGAGTATTTACCGTCAGGAAGGCTTGAGAGCTCCCGGAAAATGGCTTTTATTGTAAGCTTGCCGTCTTTAACAGGTGGAGCCTTTTTTTGAGCAAAACTATTTTTAAATGAGAATTTTTTTATCTTTTTGCTGTTTAATAAATAATTTATCAAATCTGTTATATCTATTTCATCAAAATTGTGATGGCTTATAGCGATATGTTCTGAAGACGCATGGATCAGGTTCTCCCGTTTTATATGGCTTGTGAAAAGTCCTGTATTGGTATCAGTTATCATCTCTCCCAGGATCAGGAGGCAGTCAGACTCCTCAACCAGTTTCCTTGCTGCCGGGTTACCGACAGCCCCCATATATGTCCCTATAAAGTTTTTATGGTGCTCCGGAAAAACTGCCTTGCCAATAATAGATGTGGCAACAGGAAAATTATATTTTTCAACAAGTTTAATAAATTTCCCTCCAAGCCCGAAGCGCTCAATTTCAACTCCTGCAATGACTACCGGTTTCCTGCTCGCATTTATCCTTGAAACTATCTCCTCCATGGCCTCACTAAATACTTCTAATTTTTTCTCCGGACGCCTGGAGTGCTTACACCGGAATTTTGGTATCTCCTTATAAACAAGATCCCTTGGGATTTCAATGTAGCCAGGTCTTTTTGTTCTTAATACAGTGTCAATAACATCATCAATCTGCTCGGTTATGAGGTGCGGGTCCTGGAGGAGAACAGAGATATTTGTTATGCGCTGGAATATCTCAATCTGGGTCTCAAAGGTTTTGACCCTGTGATGGAGAAGAAGGTCTGGATTCCGGTTCTTAATCTCAGGAGCGCCGCTTACTACTATTACCGGGGATTTCTCAGCATAAGCCTGTGCAATAGGGTTTATGATATTTAATGCCCCTGCGCCATAAGTAACAACTGCAAGGCCCAGTCCGTTTAAGCGTGCATAGGCATCTGCTGCAAACCCGGCAGAAGGTTCATGGGTTGTTACAATAGGAATTATAGGGCTTTGCGAAAGAGACGCATAAAGAGGAAGAGCAAAATCCCCCGGGATCCCAAAGGCGTATTTTACATTTGCCTTATACAGTTTATTGAATAAGTACTGGCCGACTTTCATACTATTTTAAGCTTATATAATATATTAGTTTGAGATTATCTGTTGCCTTTTAATTGTAACTGTAATCTATGAAAAGCTATTTATATAATAGAGCAAACCCACAAGCTTTTCAAAAAAAACTTATTTTTACTCCTTTTATATATATTTTTGGTTTGGCTTTGGTGGGTAA
>Ga0154356_1063_pt2 | contig 25984 bp, 20 predicted proteins | sample RifGroA2_FD_115884 | JGI IMG/M metagenome (GOLD analysis project Ga0154356, IMG submission 115884) | Candidatus Schekmanbacteria bacterium GWA2_38_11 | reverse complement strand
TCAAACATGCCTCGATAAACTTATCTATATCCCCGTCAAGAACTGCATCTGCATTTCCTGTTTCCAGGTCAGTCCTGTGGTCTTTGACCATGCGGTAAGGATGAAGTACATAGGAGCGTATCTGACTGCCCCAGGCAATATCCTTTTTCTCACCGTGGATTTTCTCCATCTTTTCTCTTTCTTCTTCAACCTTTCTTTCATATATTTTGGACCTCAGTATTTTCAAAGCCGAGGCTTTATTCTTATGCTGGGAGCGTTCATTCTGGCATGATACAACGATTCCTGTCGGAAGATGAGTGATTCTTACAGCCGAATCAGTTACATTGACATGCTGTCCCCCTGCTCCACCCGAGCGAAAGGTATCAATCTTCAGGTCATCATCCTTTATATCAACAACAATCTCATCATCTACCTCAGGTATTACAAATACTGAGGCAAAGGAGGTATGCCTTCTCTTATTAGCATCAAAGGGTGAAATCCTGACAAGCCTGTGAACTCCTGCCTCAGCCTTTAAATATCCGTAAGCGTATTCACCGATAACTGTGAAGGTTGCACTCTTAATGCCTGCCTCTTCACCCGGCTGAATATCATTGATCTCCGATTTAAAACCTCTTCTCTCAACCCACCGTAAATACATTCTCAGCAGCATCTGCGCCCAATCCTGAGATTCAGTCCCTCCCGCACCCGGATGGATTGATACTATGGCATTGTTATAATCGTTTTCACCGGAGAGGATGGTCTGGATCTCAACCTGTGAAACGGCTGTCTCCATCTCCTCAAGCTCTTTCCCGATACTTAGAGCTGAGTTTTCGTCATTCTCCTCTTTTGCCAGCGAATAGAACTCTTTTAAATCAGAAAATTTTTTCCAGATCTCTTCAAAGGACTGGATCGCTTTGGATAAAACTTTCCGTACTGCAAGGACCTCTCTTGCCTTATTTTTGTCATCCCATAATTCAGGATTTGATACGACTTTCTCAATTTCTTCTAACTTCTTTTTTTTATCATCTAAGTCAAAGATGTCCTTTCAAATTTTGAAGCCTGTTATCAATCGACTTAATTTTCTGGTCTATATCAACGTCCATTTTACCTCCTTCATGGTCTCAAATCCCCCCTTACCCCCCTTTTCCCCTGCCTGCCGGCAGGCAGGTAAAGGGGGGATATACTGTAAAACCCTATTTTTTGAAAAAGGCAACTTTTTACAACCCCCCTTTGAAAAAGGGGGATAAAGGGGGATTTATTTTCATAATTGTTATTTATCTATCTCCTTACTTCATCAAAAAAAACCTGATATAATAATACCACACAGGGGCTGCAAATAAAAGCGAATCTATCCGGTCAAGCATCCCGCCATGACCTGGAAATAAATTACCTGAATCTTTTACTCCCCCTGCCCGCTTGATCAAGGATTCGAATAAATCCCCAACCATTCCAGTAAGTGAGATCAGGATTCCAAAAGACAAACATTGAAAAATTGGAAAAATTCCAGAAAACCACCAGAAAGAAGCCCCTATGATCCCGGTTATTAATCCGCCTACTGCTCCCTCAACAGTCTTGTTTGGACTTACTGCGGGAAGAAGCTTATTCTTTCCCAATTTAGTTCCAATCAAATACGCACCTGAATCCGAAGCCCATATTATCACCAAAAGCACATATATATATCTAAGTCCGCCTTGAGTAAGCCCCTCTTGAAGTTTTCTGATTAATATCAGATAACCTCCGCAAACCCCTATGTAAAGCAACCCGGTCATTGTGGCAGCAATGCCGAGAAGATTATCTTTATGACTGTCTTTAGAAAAAAGTTTCAGAAGGGAAAAAAAAATCAAACTGAATATTAAAAGCGCCAGGACTCCTTTTAGCTGTTGTTTATAGAAAAAATAAGAGATTAAAATCCCTGATAAAATTCCCAGGTACTTCTGTACCTTTAACCCGGTCCCTGTAAAAATATTATAGAGTTCATTGAGCGCAATGACAAGTACTGCTGTTAATAGAAGAGAAAAAACTAATATTCCCCCCTTTTCTAATACTAACAAAACAAGGAAGACTAAAACGAATGCCGTTAAGAACCTCTTCGAAGCTATTTCCTTCAAGAGAGCATTATCCTTTTTTTATCCTTTAACTGTTCCGCAGTTAAACCGAACCTCCGCTCCCTGGATTGATAGTCTAATATAGCTTCGTAGAGGTCGGATTTCTTAAAATCAGGCCAGAGTACAGGAGTTATCCATAGCTCTGCATATGCAAGCTGCCACAGGAGAAAATTACTTATTCTCATTTCTCCGCTTGTCCTTATCATGAGATCCGGATCAGGAAGGTCTGAAGTATATAAATTTTTACTTACTGTTTCTTCGTTTATCTCATCTATTCCAAGTCTTCCTTCTTCCAACTGGGTAGCTATTCTTTTTACGGCATCAACTATTTCTATCCTGCTTCCATAGCTTAAGGCGAGATTAAGGATCATACCATCGTTTCCTTTGGTCTGCTCCATTACTGAGTCTAAAGTCTCTTTTACGTCTGCTGGAAGCTTCTCAGTCCTCCCAATGGCAATGAGTCTTATATTGTTTCCCTGCATCTCCTCAAGTTCTTCCTTCAGGAACTTCTTCAAAAGAAACATGAGAGCACGAACTTCATTCCTGGGTCTGTTCCAATTTTCCTGCGAAAATGTATAAAGGGTTAAGATGTCAATATTCAACTCCCTGCAAGCCATTACGGTTTTTCTAACAGTCTCTGTAGCCTTTCGATGCCCCTCAATCCTGTTAAGCTTCCTTAACCTTGCCCACCTTCCATTACCATCCATTATGATGGCAATGTGTCTGGGAAGATTACTCATGTTAATCTTTTTTAAAAGTTCATCTTCGCGCATAAAAAACCTTGCATCTAAAATCCTCCCTTAACCCCCTTTATTAAAAGGGGGCCGGGGGTGAACCCTTGAATCCTCTATATGCAATTATAACCTGAATAAAAAAATTAGGCCGACAAATCTTATTCTCGATTCTCGGCCTAAAATTTTTCCACAATATTGTCAAGCCTCGGGAGGTTTAATAGCTTCCACAGGACATGATTCAACACAAGTACCGCAATCAGTACAGGTATCGAGAATAATGTATTTCGTCTCCCCTGATTTTATTGAATCTGAGGAACATACCTCAGCACAAGTCCCGCATGCAATACACTCATCAATTATTTTATGCATCTTGTTTCACCCCCTTTTAGAGTATCAAAGCGAGTTAAAAATATTTTTTAAAGAATTACAGAATATTCCCAAGTTTTTCAAGTATTACTTCATAATTTATTTTCCTAAAAGAGGGCAACTCTTCATCTTCTAAGCTTAAAATTTTAAAATTTCATTTTCTTTGCTTTTAACCATTGACTCAAGTCTTTCAATATACTTGTCTGTCATTTTCTGAATTTCAGTCTGTGCCTTGTGTTTTTCATCTTCAGTAATTTTTTTCTCCTTCTGCAATGATATTATCTTTTCATTCCCATCCCTTCTTACATTCCTGATAGATATCTTCTCCTTCTCAGCGACCTTATGAACCACTTTCACAAGTTCATGCCTTCTTTCTTCTGTCAACTCAGGAATGGGAATCTTCAGGACTTTCCCATCGTTGGTTGGCACAAGGCCTAAGTCAGATTTCAGAATGGCTTTTTCAATTTCTGTAAGCATAGTCTGATCCCAGGGCTGGATAATAATCAGCTTGCTTTCAGGTATGGAAATGTTTGCAACCTGGTTTATCGGAGATGGTTTACCATAATAACTTACTCTTATCCCATCCAGCAAAGCAGCATTAGCCCTGCCGGTCCTGATAGAGGCAAGATCCTTGCGAAGTGCTTCTAAAGCCTTTTTCATAAGTTCTTCAACTTCTTTATATATATCCTGGACCATGCTTATTTCCCCCTAACTATTGTACCGACTTTCTCCCCTATTAAAACCCTCTTTATATTTCCTGTCTTGTTTAGATTAAATACAACTATGGGAAGATTGTTATCCATGCAGAGAGATATTGCAGTAGCATCCATTACCTTCAACCCCTTCTCAAGAACCTGGATATAGGTAAGCTGAGGAAGTTTTTCTGCGAGCCTGTCTTTGAAAGGATCTGCAGTATAAACCCCGTCAACCTTTGTTGCCTTTAAAATTACTTCAGCATTAACCTCCATTGCCCTTAAAGAAGCCGCAGTATCTGTAGTGAAATAGGGATTCCCTGTTCCCCCTGCAAATATGACAACCCTTTTTTTCTCAAGATGCCTGATAGCTCTTCTCCTGATATACGGTTCCGCCACTTCTTTCATCTCTATGGCTGACAGTACCCTTGTATATATTCCCAATTTCTCAAGCGCATTCTGGAGAGCCAGTGCGTTCATGACTGTTGCCAGCATACCCATATAGTCTGCTGCAGCGCGGTCCATCTCTTTAACAGTACCTTCTACCCCTCTGAATATATTCCCTCCGCCAACTACTATTGCCACTTCAGCCCCGAGGTGATGAACTTCCTTAATCTCATTTGCTATTTTTTTCAGAATATCTATATCAATTCCATACCCTTTTTCTCCGGCCAATACTTCTCCGGAAAGCTTCAGAAGTATACGCTTAAACTTTAACTTGCTGTCATTCATAGTGAACTGCCTTCCATCCAAGATTTAACTTTTTTATATCTTTTTTCTTTTTAAAATACCTTTAAGCGGGGTTAGAAAACCCCGCCTGTCTATAGGCGGGATATTCTTGCCCCTGGTTGTCTTCTCCTAAATGAAATCTGACAAACCTTTTTATACTAATATTCTCTCCAAGCTGAGCTATCTTCCCTTTAATCAACTGCTCAATGGTCAGTTCAGGATCTTTTATAAAAACTTGCTCATTGAGGCATATCAGTTCATAATATTTTTCCAGCTTCCCCTGAACCATCTTATCAATTACACCGGCGGGTTTACCAGATTCTTTTGCCTGAGCTTCATAGATTTTTTTTTCTCTTTCGATTTCTTCCGGAGAGACTTGTTCCCGGGATACATACTTAGGATTAGCTGCAGCGATCTGCATTGCAATATCCTTTACAAGGGATTTGAAGTCATCTGTTTTTGCAACAAAATCTGTCTCACAATTGACCTCAACCAATACTCCTATCTTACCGCCTGCGTGGATATAGGACCCTACGATTCCTTCCTTCGCTACCCTGGTGGCCTTCTTCCTTGCGGCAGCCAAGCCCTTCTTCCTCAATATATCAATTGCCTCTTCTAAATTGCCCTTGCTTTCCGCCAGAGCTTGTTTGCAATCCATCACACCTGCCCCTGTCTTTTCCCTTAAATCCTTTACCAACGATGCAGATACATCCATACCATCCTTCTCCTTTGCTTATAACTTACAGCTTATAGCTGGTTATGGTTAATTTTTTTCTCTATTCGCTACTTACTGACTCGTCACTCGTTACTTCTCTAAATCTCTTCCTTCAGAGCCTCTTCCAGATTTTCTTCCTCTTCTTCACCTACTTTTTTCTGTCCCTCGGCACCTGGAGCAATTACCCCTTGAATTTTTTCTGTCTCCTTTTCTGCTACGAACTGCTTCCCTTCAATAACAGCATCAGCAACCTTTGAGGTAATGAGTCTTATTGCCCTTATCGCATCATCATTTCCGGGTATAATATAATCAATCAGGTCAGGATCACAATTAGTATCAACCAACCCGACAATCGGTATCCCTATTACTCGCGCTTCGTTTACTGCAATCCGTTCCTTTTTAGGATCTACTACATAAAGTGCACCGGGAAGCTTTTCCATATTTCTGATTCCGCCAAAATAGCGTTCTAACCTCATCCTCTCTTTTTCAAGCTTTATCAGTTCCTTCTTTGGAAGCCCCTGGTTAACGCCTGCGGCTTTCATCGCATCCAATTCCTTCAATTTTTTTAAACTCTTTGAAATTGTCTGGAAATTTGTCATCGTACCGCCAAGCCATCTCTCGCTCACATAGCCCATCCCGCAGCGGGTTGCTTCATCTACGATAGCCTCAGATGCCTGTTTTTTAGTCCCAACGAATAAAATCGTTTCTCCTGAAGCTATAAGGTCCCTGACAAAACTATAAGCCTCTCTAAAGAGTCTTACAGTTTTCTGGAGATCTATTATGTAGATCCCGTGTTTGGCACCAAAAATGTACTTCTTCATTTTGGGATTCCATCTCTTTGTCTGGTGACCGAAATGGACTCCTGTCTCAAGCAGACTTTTCATCGAAATAATACTCAATTCATCCTCCTCTTTCTGTTTGGTTAATCCTCCACTTTTCTCATCTCCCCTTAAAATCCTGATTCCGGGTAGGGGCGACTTCAGTCGCCCGCCTTTAAACCGGGGAGTTAAAACCTCCCTCTTCCCTCTTTAAAATCAGGACACCTCTCTAAGAGGATCAAAAAGTGTGTGTATTTTTTTTAAAACTTTTATTAGTTAGCACCTAAAAAAAAAATTGGCAAGAAAAAATTTGGGCTTGTCAACCTCTTCTTTTATAAAAATATGCCAGAATACCCTCCAGCTTGCTGGAGGGATGAATGGCATCAATTTAAAAAGACTTTGTTACCTGCATCATCTCTCCTTTGGGCAAACGCAAGGCTTCGTCGTGAGCTCAGCCGATGGTTCTCCCCTACGGATTATTTTTTTCTTTTCCTATTATTCACTTCCCTAATATTTTCCGCTGAAATAATCTTCTAAAATCCCTGCGTGGTCAAATACCAGCGGTTGTGGCAGGTTATTTTTGGTAAAAACCCCAATTTTAGCTGCATCAGTTGAAGCCTTCGGCTCCCCGCTTTTTGCTTTTGCAATAAAGACTGTTGAAATAGTATGCTGCCTTTCATCTCTGCATGGATCCGAATAGGTGTGGAACTGCCTTAAGAGCTTTACCTTTAATGAAGTCTCCTCAAAAGCCTCTCTCTCGGCACATGACTCCACTGTTTCACCATAATCAACATATCCACCGGGAATAGCCCAGCCGTGAGGTGGGTTCTTCCTGTATATTAATACAATCCCCTTCTCCCCGCTAACCTCTGTTTCAATAATTACATCAACTGTGGGGACCGGGTTCTTGAATACCTCTATCTCTTTGCCGCAGTTGGGGCATTTTTTAATCCCCTTCAGCAACTTTAACCCTTTCAGATAAAGCCGCATGGGCAGCAGCCAGTCTTGCAATAGGTACCCTGTAGGGTGAACAGCTTACATAGTCAAGACCTATCTTATGGAAGAAATTTATAGAAGCAGGGTCACCGCCGTGCTCACCGCAAATCCCTACCTTTAAATTCTCCCTTGTGCTTCTCCCTTTATGTAGACCTGTTTTGACGAGTTCCCCTACTCCTTTAACATCCAGAGTCGCAAATGGGTCTTTTTCCAAAATCCCAAGCTTCTGATAGATTTTTAAAAATTTTCCTGCATCATCCCTTGAAAAACCAAAAGTCGTCTGGGTAAGGTCATTAGTCCCGAAGGAAAAAAATTCTGCCTCACGGGCAATTGCATCTGCTGTAATAGCACCTCTTGGCAGCTCTATCATTGTGCCAACAAAATAATCTATCTTGACCTTATACTTTTTCATTACCTCTTCTGCTGCAGCAACTACTATCCTCTTTTGAACCCGCAGTTCTTCCACATGCCCGACTAAAGGAATCATTATTTCGGGTATGACCTTCATTTTCTTTTTTGCAACAAGTTCGCATGCTGCTTCAAAAATGGCTTGCGCCTGCATTTTCGTAATCTCAGGATATGTTATACCCAGGCGGCACCCCCTGTGGCCAAGCATAGGATTAAACTCGTGCAGCTCTTCAACTTTTGCCAGAAGCTCTTCAAGTTTTGCAATCTTTGCACTGCTCTTCTTTGAATTTGAGGCTTTAAGAGTTGCAACCTCAACCATTAGTTCTTCTCTCTTTGGAAGGAATTCATGAAGCGGCGGGTCAAGGGTCCTTATAGTAACAGGATATCCTCTCATTTCTTTAAAGAGTCCATAGAAGTCATTCTTCTGCATTGGCATCAGTTTCTTCAATGACTCTGTATAATCTTTTACAGACTCTCCGTAGGTCTTTTCAGCTTTTTTAAGTTCTTCTTTTAACTCCCTTGCCTGTTCTGCACTGGATTCTGCTATCCTTTTCTTTAAAGATTCTATCTCGTCAAGGCCTTCCTGCCCTTTTCCTGCTGACAGGATCATCTTGACAACAACCGGCAGCCTTTCTTCTGCAAAAAACATATGCTCAGTCCTGCACAGTCCTATGCCCTGGGCACCAAAAGCAAAAGCTATCTTTGCATCCCGCGGGATATCTGCATTTGCCCTAACCTTCAGCCTCTTTACTTCCTCAGCCCATGATAATAGTTTCTGGAAAATCTTGTAAACTTCTGATTTGCTTTCCTTGAGTTTCCCTGAAACAACCTGAATTATCTCTGAAGGAATTGTTGGAAGCTGCGCAAGTATCACTTCTCCGGTTGATCCATCTATAGAGATATAATTCCCTTCTTTCAGCTTTTTACCGTCAATTATAACATACTTTTCTTTTTCATTAACGTTAAGACCGCTGCATCCAACAACACTTGGCTTCCCCATCTGCCTTCCAACCACAGCCGCGTGTGAAGTCATCCCTCCTGTTGCAGTCAGGACCCCTTTGGCAACGTTCATGCCGTGAATGTCATCAGGTACTGTCTCGCTTCTCACAAGGATTACTTTTTCACCTTTCTTTGCCCATTCCACTGCATCGTCAGCTGTAAAAACAATCTTTCCCGTTGCAGCTCCCGGAGATGCTGCAAGACCTTTGGCTGCAACCTTTACCTTCAACCTCTGTTTTGGATCAAAGATAGGGTGGAGCAGTTGATCCAGTGAAGAAGGTTCAACCCTCAATATAGCCTCCTCCTTGGTAATTAATCCTTCCTCAACCATGTCAACAGCTATCCGTACTGCTGCAAGACCTGTCCTTTTTCCGTTGCGGGTCTGCAGCATGAAAAGCTGTTTGTCCTGGACAGTAAATTCAAAATCCTGAACATCGCGGTAATGCTTCTCAAGCCTCCCGGTGATCTCTTTTAGCTGCTTGTAAACCTCAGGCATAACCTTCTCTAAATGGGTTATTGGCTGGGGTGTGCGGATACCTGCGACCACATCCTCTCCCTGAGCATTAATCAGGAACTCTCCGTAGAACTCTTTTTTTCCTGTCGCGGGATTTCTGGTAAACCCGACACCTGTTGCTGAGGTCTTGCCAAGGTTTCCGAAAACCATTGCCTGTATGTTTACAGCCGTGCCTAAATCTACCGGAATATCGTTCAGCTTCCTGTAAGTCACTGCCCGGGGATTATTCCAGGATTTAAAAACAGCATCCCTTGCCATTGAAAGCTGTATGTGAGTGTCCTGAGGAAAGTTCACACCTGCAACTTTCTTTATCTCCTTTTTGTACTCCGTAACTAATTCCTTCAGGTCTTCCCATGAAAGATCTGTATCATACTTGGCGTGGCATTTCTTCTTTTTAGCCTCAAGTAATTTTTCAAAAACATCTTTTCCTATTCCGAGAACAACGTTCCCAAACATCTGAATAAATCGTCTATAACTGTCATAAGCAAATCTCTTGTTCCCTGTTTTTTTGGCAAGCCCCTCTACTGTCTCGTCGTTTAACCCGAGGTTCAGGATGGTGTCCATCATTCCAGGCATAGAAAACTTTGCACCTGAGCGTACTGAAAGGAGTAAAGGACTTTTCGGGTCTCCCAATTTCAATCCGAGTATGCCTTCAAGTCTCTTCAAAGCCTCATCTATATCCCACTTTATTTTCTGGGGTAATCTTTCACGGTTTTCATAATAAACTTTGCAGGCCTCTGTAGTTATGGTAAACCCCGGTGGTACAGGAATACCTGCATTCGTCATCTCAGCTAGTCCTGCACCTTTACCTCCAAGCAAATCCTTCATCGCACCGGTGCCGTCAGCAGCTCCATTACCAAAAAAGTATACATATTTTCCCATTACTTCCTCCTGTAATTTCACTTTAGATTGAAAGTCTAAATTAAATCCTAAATTCTAATATCTAAATTCTAAACAATATCAAAATTCAAAATCCTAATACTCAAAACCTCGTATACTGGCTGGCCAACCTCTTTTAAATTTTTAAATTTTGGTCACTTGAATTTGTTTATTTAATAGCCGGGGCATCTTGCCTCGGTCGGTCAGGCAAGATGCCTGACCTATCCTGCTTAAAGCTTACAACTATCTTTATCCCCTAATCTAACCTTTACTCCTCAGCTATTTTACTAAAGTCTGCAATCGTAGAGAAAAGCCTCACTACATTCTTTAAAAGATTGAGTCTGTTATTTTTGAGGCGGGTATCTTCAATCATAACCATGACATCCTCAAAAAACATATCAACCTTGTCTTTTATCTCTGATATCTCCTTTAGTGCACCATAATAATCCTCTTTTTCAAGGAACAACCTGCTCTTCCTCTCAACCTCCTCAAAAGCTTTGTAAAGCTCTTTTTCAGCATTTTCATTTAAAAGTGATAAATCAATGTCTCCTTTTTCCCTGTCAGGGAGAATCCTGATAGCCCTTTTGAAAGTGGTGGTCAGCGAACTGAATCCCGGTTCTTTTTTCAACCTGGATATAGCTTCCACTCTTTTCTTCGAATCAAGGATACTGTCCATATTGCCTGCAAGAACAGAATCGATTATATCAATCTCAAATCCCTGCGAAACTAAAATATTTTCAAGCCGTGTTGAAAAGAAATCCGAGATCTTAGATAATATCTCTTCCTTATTTTCTCTTACTCCATGAAGTTCCAGGGACTTAACAATAGCCTCTTTGAGAGATAATCTGTATCCTTTGCCCATTATGATATTTATAATTCCAATTGCCTGACGGCGAAGCCCCAGAGGGTCTTCAGAGCCTGTTGGCACCATTGAAAGGGAGAAACATCCTGAAACAGTATCAAGTTTATCTGCTAGGCTCAGGACTGCCCCGTTATCTGTCGGAGGTATCTTGTCCTCTGCAAACCTGGGCATGTAATGCTCAAATATTGCCTGTGCAACTTCTTCTCCTTCTGCCTGCAGGCGTGCATACTCCCGTCCCATTACTCCCTGAAGCTCCGGGAATTCCTTTACCATCTCTGTCACCAGATCTGCTTTGCAGAGCAGAGCAGCCCTTTCAACAGATTTAACATTGATCTTAGCTTCTCCCGTTTCAGAAATTTTATTGCCCAGAAACAGGGCAAGCTCCCTGAGCCTCATTACTTTGTCATAGAGTGTTCCGAGTTTCTCAAGAAATATTACTCTTTTGAGCGCTTCAACTCTTGCCTCAAGCTTGACTCTCTGGTCTTCCTTAAAGAAAAATTCTGCATCAGCAAGCCTTGCCCTCAGAACCCTTTCATTCCCCTTTATTATCAGATCCATATCCCTGTTATCTGTATCAGAAACTCCTATGAAATAGTTCAATAGATTTCTTTTGGAATCAAAGAGCGGGAAATACATCTGCTGTTTCTGCATCGTATTGGTGAGCACTTCCTCAGGTAGTTTTAAATATTCTTTAGGAAAACTCCCTACGAATGCCGTTGGATATTCTACCATAAAATTCACTGTTTCAAGTAACCCCTCATAGTTTAAAACCTGTCCATTTTTTGAAGCTGCTCTCTCCTTTATTTCCTTTTCAAGAATCGATTTTCTTTTAAGCGGGTCTATGATTACAAATCCCTTTTCACATTTCTCATGATAGTCCTGAAAACCGGTGACTTCAAAAGATGAAGGACTCAAAAACCTGTGACCAAAGGAAAGATTAGAACTCTCAACATCACCGAACTTAAACCTTATTATCTCTCCCTCGTACAAAGCCAGGATCCAGTGAACCGGTCTTGCAAACCTGATATCCTGATTTCCCCATCTCATGGATTTAGGAAAAGATATCTCTCTTATTATTTCTGAAACTACTTCAGGCAATATTTCTTTTGTGTTTTTGCCTGATAACTTTTTTCTCACGCATATTGATTGGCCTTTGCCTGTGTCCTTTATAAACAGGCTTGAAACATCTACCCCCTGTGCCTTTGCAAACCCGATAGAAGCCTTTGTCGGCTGTCCCTTCTCATCAAATGCACTTGCAACCCTTGGTCCTACAACCTCCTCTACAAGGTCTTCCTGCTTATCCTCAACCTCCCTGACAAGAAGAACCATCCTTCTCAAAGTCCCAAAGGTTGAGATTTTCCCATACTTAAGCCTTTCTCTCATAAAATTTTCCCTGGCAACTGATTTAAAATTCTCAAGAGCCTCAGGAAAAAATTTTGCAGGTACGTCCTCAGTCCCGATCTCTAATAATAATTCTCCAGACATATTCTTTATGTTTACCTCTCTATTAGCTGTCAGCTTTCAGCTATCAGCAATCCCCCCATCCCCCCTTTAGAAAAGGGAGGCGAGGGGGGATTTGAATTTTGAATTTCTTATAGCCGAGGCATCTTGCCTCGGTTTTTCCCCAAAAACAGAGGGCACGCCTGCCTGCCGGCAGGCACAGAGGCGGCCCCTACTGCAGGAGCGGTCTCCGTCCCTACCCACTTATAGCTTTTCCAGATTACCCTATAACCGCTTCACACCTTAAGCAGCGGATATCCCATTTCTTCTCTCTGTTTTAAATATGCAACTGCGCATTTCCTTGCAATTGCCCTGACTCTCCCTATATAACCAACCCTCTCTGAAACAGATATGGCCCCCCTTGCATCAAGCAGATTAAAGGTATGAGAGGTCTTCAGGCAGTAATCATAGGCAGGTAGTAGAAGATTAGCCTTGAGAAGCCTCATGGCTTCCTTTTCATACATTTCAAAAAGTTTCAGAAGCATGTCTACATCAGCTTCTTCAAAATTATATTTTGAAAACTCAACTTCGCCTTTATGGTGAATATCACCGTATTTAATCCCTGATGCCCATACGATGTCATAAACATTCTCAATCCCTTGAAGATACATGGCAAGCCTCTCTATGCCATAGGTAATTTCTACTGAAACCGGCTTAAGGTCAATTCCCCCTGCCTGCTGAAAATACGTAAACTGGGTTATCTCCATACCGTCAAGCCAGACCTCCCATCCAAGTCCCCATGCACCGAGTGTTGGCGACTCCCAGTCGTCCTCAACAAAACGGATATCATGTTTCAGAGGGTCTATGCCAAAATTTTTCAAACTTTCTATGTAGATTTCCTGGATTTTTTTTGGCGATGGTTTCATGATTACCTGGAACTGGTAGTAGTGCTGAAGCCTGTTGGGATTTTCACCATACCTCCCGTCAGTTGGTCTCCTTGAAGGTTCCACATAAGCAACATTCCAGGGTTCAGGCCCTAAAACTCTCAAAAAAGTTTCAGGATGAAACGTACCTGCCCCTACCTCAGTATCATAAGGCTGGGCAATTAAACATCCCTTCTCAGCCCAAAAATTCTGCAGCTCAAATATCAATTCTTGAAAAGTCATGTCTTTATGTAACTCCAAGCAATGTAAATTCCTTAAGTACCGTTACAATCGATAGGCGGGATATTCTTGTCCCGCTGTGGCGGGGTTTGAAAACCCCGCCTATCGAGATTGAAAAACGTGTCTTATTTAACTTCTTCATCTTAATTCTTATTACTTACTCCCAACTTCACACCTTCCCGACACGAACGCCAAACCCCGAACTGGGCGAGTCATCGACTCGCCCCTACCACCTCCAGCTTCCCATCCTTTAACTCCAATATCCTGTCAGCCTGCTTTGCTAGTGCCTGGTTATGTGTAACAATGATAAAGGTCTCTTTGCTTTCCTTATTCAGCTTTTTTAGAATCTCAAAAACTGCCTCTCCTGTTTTCTGGTCTAAGTTCCCGGTTGGCTCATCAGTAAAAACCACCATGGGCTTCATCACCAAAGCCCTTGCAATAGCTACCCTTTGCTGCTCTCCGCCGGATAACTCGCCGGGCTTATGTTCAAGCCTTTCTGAAAGACCCACTCTTTTTAAAATATCCTTTGCCCTCTCTTTTGCTTCCTGTTTTTTTAAACCTTTAATCAGAGCAGGAATCATTACATTCTCTAAAGCAGAGAACTCATTTAAAAGATGATGGAATTGAAATACAAAACCGATTTTTTCATTCCTGAACCTGGCTATCTCATTTTCCTTCAAACCGGAAACATTAGCTCCTTCATAAAAAATCTTTCCTGATGTTGGTGAATCCAAAAGTCCTAAAATATGAAGCAAGGTGCTTTTCCCAACTCCTGAAGCACCTACTATTGCCACCATTTCTCCTTTTTTTACATTAATATTAAGATGTTTTAGTATATCTAAAACAACATCACCGCTCCTAAAAGATTTGCATATACCCTCAGCCTTTAAAATTGATGAATTATTCAAAATAGTCTCTTTATTATCCTCTTGGCTTTGACACTAACTTACCTGCCGGCAAGAGTCAAATTCTATTAGAAAATATTGCAACTTCTATATAAACAGGAGAGGAAAAGTCAAGATAAAAAAGGTAGGAAAACTTTAAAATCACTCACAAAAAAGCTAAAAAAAGCAAATTCCTTTATTAAATGTTTAGCATTATTTATCAATGAGTTTTCTGATTTTTTTTAAAGATTATATTTAAATATATTAACGCCTCCTGAGGAGATTTCTGAAAAAGCCTATATTTCAGAGACCAACTGAGAAAACCCTTGCATCTATTACAAATTCTGAAAACCTTAAATTTTTCCATTGACACAAACATTTTTTTAGGTTGTATTTATTATAAATGAATACTTTTAATTTTAGTTATATACATTTTAGGAGGGTAAAATGAAGGGATCAGATAAAGTAATCGAGATATTGAATGAGGTTCTTGCAGCAGAAATTTTAGCAATTATCCAATATGAATCCCATCACTATCACGCCGAGGAAACCCTTGCCCTTAAAAGGCTTGGAGAGATGTTCCATGAAACATCTGAAAAAGAAATGAAACATATGGAAGACTTATCCGAACGGATTCATTTCCTTGAAGGCCTTCCAACTACAAAACTTTTAGGAAAACCAGCTCCTGTAGGAGATGCCAAAGCCATGGTAGAGGCAAATATTGAGCTTGAATATGACGCCATTAAGCGGTTGAACAGGGGAATAAAACTCTGCTGTGACGAAGGAGATAACGGTTCCAGAGCGCTGTTAGAAAGCATTCTGAAGGATGAAGAGGATCATGCTGATGAGTTTGAAGATGTAAGAGACTTAATTGACAGCCTTGGAAAACATTATCTTGCAACTCTGGTGGAAAAGAAACCGTAGCAGGAGTATATAAGTTTGTCGCTTAGCGTTGTACGATTGTGCAGCTCGTTTCGTTATTCGTCATCCGGTTAAGTCATAGACGAGGCATCTTGCCTCGGTCTTTCTTCCAGCAGACTGTGAAGCGTAACAAAACGTAGGAGCAGAGCTCGTCTCTGTCCTCATATCGGGCGAACACAAGGTTCGCCCCTACATTTTATTTTTTTGAAATTTGGAATTTAATTACCCTAATTCCCCTCACACTAAACATCCTGATCTCTGAGCTTGCCGAAGAATCGAATGATTGGGCGACTAAAGTCGCCCCTACCCGCCTATAAACTGGTCATAGTTTTGAATTTTGATTTTTGAACTTTGAATTTCACTTGACCCCTTGAATCCTTGACCCCTGGAACCCTACTCACTTACTTATTTATTCTTCCTGTAAACTTTTCTATTGGGATTCTCAAAGCGTTGCCAGCTTCAGGCTTTGCAGCCATTCTTTCGCCTATTTTTAAAAATTCTTCTTCACTCCTGTTAATCCTCTTGGCACCATAAATAACCCTCTTTGCAATCTGCCTGATCCCATACATTATATTTTCTTTCTTTGACAATATCTCTGCCTTTGCAAAAACCGAAACACCCCTCCAGTTTGGATAAAATTTATCAGCATCACATATCTTAAATATGATTTCCGGGTTTTTCCTCAAAATCTTTGCCATCTTTCCATTTGGTCTTGAGCCGCAATAAATATTCTTTTCGTCAGAACCATAAGAGACCTCGATCGCATAGGGCTTACCATCATCAACCGCGATGATAGTTCCCCATGTCCAGTCCTCTATTAAATCCCTGATCTCTTTTTCTGTCATATCCCGCATGTTTCTCCTCCTTTAGATTTTAGCCCATCAAAAATTGTTGCAGTTCAGATGATAATATTTTAAGTATCAAAACCTAAATTTCAAATCAAGGCTAAATGGACGACAAAATCCGAAATTCTAAACAAATTCAAAATCCTAAATCCAAATGTTCAAAACCATCTTAAAAAATCTTGTTTTGTATTTTGAACATTTGATATTGTTTAAAATTTTGAAATTAGGTATTAGAATTTTTCACACCTTGCCATTTGCCATTAACTCATCTATCCACCATATACGGCAGGACCTTTGCTGCCTGAGGTATAACATACGCAGAACAGCTGGAGCCGGTAATAGAAAAGGCAATGTCCATAGCCTCTTCGATGCTGGTGGCCGGAGTTATGGACATTTTCTCCACAACCTCTTTTGGAAGAGATGAAACGAGGATTATTTTATATTCCTTTGCTTTCATAAGGGTTGAATATGCGGTCTGGCCGTTGACCTCAAAATTCTTTCTCAAGGCAAGCTCAAACTCCTCCACATTTTTGTGCTCAAACCAGTTTAAAAAAGTATTATTGCCTATACCATCACTGCACTGGGCAAGGAGAACCAGCACACCGCCTTTTTTCAAAGCATTTTTAGAATATTCAAGGCTCTTATGGGCTTGGATAAAATTTATATCATAAGGCAACCCCCCGCAGCTTGCTATTACAATATCTGTCTTTCCCCTGATTCTGACAGCATAATGATCAAGAAAATAAATGCACCCTTTCATAAAAGCTTCCTTTGGATCACCTGCAAAAACTTCCACTATCTGCTTGCTTGAGTCCATTACTGTGTTTAACAAAAAGCACGGTTTGACCATATCAAGGACTTCCTCCATCTCTTCATGCATGGGATTATCAGTCAAAATACCTGCTGAGGCTTTTGGATGACGTCCTTTTCCGGGTTCAGGATAAAGACTCAGCAGATGAAACTTTATAATGCTGTCATACTGCGCAGCTCCCGGGAGCAAACTCTTTCTCCCTCCGCCAAAACCGGCCAAATAGTGAAAATTTATAGTTCCTGTTAAGACGACTTTATCAGCTTCAAAAATTTTCCTGTTTAAAAAAATCTGGTTCCCTCTTGACGTTATTCCCGGGCTGACTGTTTCATCTGACCATGCGTTATGGTTATAAGCTTTTATTCTTGAACCTATATCCTTGCCAAAAATTGCAAGTTGCTCTTCTTCCTTTAATGCCCTGTGAATACCAAGGGTAAACAGAATTTCTATATTTTTATCAGGTATGCCGCAACTATTAAGTTCTTCTATCAATATAGGAAGAAAAATATCTAAACCCGAATTTCTTGTGATATCTGACACAAGGATGAGAACTTTGTCACCTGGAGAAAAATGCAGTCTGAAGGAAAGAGAAGAAATAGGAAACAGGAGCGAATATTTTATTCTTTTTACAATATCGTCCAAAGGAGCCGGGTAGAATGGAAGTAAGATATCCCTTACCTCTAATTTGGAAAAGTTAAATGTTATTTCTTTTTTGCCATAGAGTAAAGGTATTGTCCCTCCTGTAAGTCCCTTTGTCATAGCTCTTAATTGGATATCAGTTGTTAGTAATCCCCCCAACCTATCTTTTCCTGCCTGCCGTCAGGCAGGGAAAAGTGGGGCGAGGGAGGATTTGAATTTTGAGTTTTGAATCATGCCATTGCGAGCAGGTCCCTCGCCTGTCATTGCGAGCGATAGCGAAGCAATCTCATTTTTCAGGCTCGGGATAAACTCCGCAATCTTTCTTCTCTCCCACTCTATGCTATTGCGCAGGCTAAAGCCTGCGGCTACCAGTCTTGGGTCTTGCGTTTTATTTTAAAACGCCACGCTCCACCTTTTAACCACATACAATAAACTTCCCAACCACTCAACTTCCTACTTTCTCACCTTTCCAACTTCAAACCCCAACTCAGTCAATATCCAACCTTCTTAATAAGCTTCTGTGAATTTTCAAAAACCTTAGCCAGCAGATTTTCCGGTATTCCTGCTGATAACAAAACTTTTTCTGCATACTCTCTCTCAACAAGATCAAATGGAGAATGGGCATCAGTGTTGAGAACCAGTTGAGCCCCTTTCTCTAAAGCAAGCTTTGCCACACGGCCGTTGCTGAGGGAATGTCCCCTTCTTGTCGTTATCTCAAGAAAGACAGATTTCTCTTTTGCTAAAACAACTTCCTCCTCTGATATAAGTCCCGGGTGTGCTAAGATATCTATACCAGAATTAATAGCAGCGAAATTTGTCCCTTCAGGCACTGGCTCAACAATAGTCTCCCCGTGAACGACAACTATCTTTGCCCCAAGTTCTCTTGATTTTCTTGTTAAATCCTTGATTGATTCAGGAGGAACATGAGTGAGTTCAATCCCCGGAATAGTTTTTATTTTCCAGAACCTGTTTAGTTCCTCTGAAACTTTTACCAGTTTTGGAATTATAAATTCTATATTGGACAAATCACCGTGATCAGTGATTGCAATGGCAGTATAACCTGTAAAAATAGCTCTTCTGACCAGCTCTGACGGGATTAGCTCTCCATCGCTGAATAAAGAATGTGTGTGTAAGTCAATCATGGCTTATACCTTCAAAAATTATGATTCCCTATTTTTTTATTCCAAAGAACCTTTAAAGTCAAATTAAATTAATTATAGTAAGCATCTCCAACCTCGTGCTAAAAAATTCCATGAGCAGGGGCGACTTTAGTCACCCGTAATCGTTCGACTGAGCTCGCGACGAAGTCATTCGACCTTTCGGTAGGTTTAAGGCTCAGAATATAATTCAATAAGCTCACCATGACACACCTTCAGCCTCCTGAGACTGTCGAAGGATCAAAGGGCGCCGAAGAGTCGAACCATAATAAGGAGGCTAAAGTCTCCCCTACTCATGCTTTCCTTTTTACTCACGGAAAAGGAAATGCTTCCAAATTTCAAGCAAATGTTGCAGAATTTATTTTTATTTTGTAAAATAGAAAATAATTTATCTAAAAGGCAGATTATGCATGAGGCTAAAATTCTTAACTTAAATTATAACTGAAGGCTGATAGCTGACAGTTATTTTTGGAGAGGGGTTTATGAAAATAAGGATTAAAAGAAACTTCAAAGTCAATCCTGTTCTGTTAGTCTTAATTTTAATTACTTACCTCTTATCTGCTTCCGGATGTGCAGTTAAGCGGGCAATACCTGTATCTCCCCTTGATAATCCTGAACGCCATTTTAAGAACGGAATGAAACTTTTTGATGACTGGAAAACTAATGAGGCCATGAAGAAATTTATTAGGGCAAAAGAATTAGCCCCGGAATTTTCTCCTGCCTACACAGGGATAGGTCTTGTATTGGGAGAAAAAAAAGATTTTGAAAGTGCTTTTGAAAACATGGAAAAAGCAAAGAAGCTGGCTAAGAAGAAAGAACAAAAACTATTAAGCCACGTCGGAATGATAAGGCTTTATACTGCACAAAAAGGAGAGAACTGGCTAAGCCATGCTGAGGACGAATTTGATGAGGCAGATACAATAGATGATAAGTCATCTGCACTTTATTATTATATGGGTGTTGCTTATCGAGAAGCGGGAGAATTCGAAGAAGCCTTTGTTAATTTTGGCAAGGTAATAGAACTTGACAAGGGGTTTGTTGAAAAAGCTGATAAGGCGTGGACTGAGATTCAGAAAATTGAGATGACTGAACCAGAGACAAAGGTCGGCAAAGAGATTTCAAATATCAAAAATAATTGACCGCTCTCATGTAGCAGCTCTTTTGATAGAGGAACTAAAGTCGCCTCTACCCACATAATTGTTATCACAAAAAGCAAATGCTTACATTTATTTGACATATTTGAGAGATTTTGTTGACTTTTTAACTAATAAAAGGGATAATTTTCTCCTTATGAAAAAAATAAATTTGAAAAAGATTGCGCTCATTGAACCTAAATCTCCTGGAATACATGTCTTTTCAAGAGTGCCAATACCGAGGCTTGGACTCCCTATTTTAGGAACAATCTTATCCTCTAAAGGTTTCCAGGTAAAAATCTATGTCGAAGACCTCGATGGGATTGATTTTGACGATGTCTATCAGTCAGACCTTGTTGGACTCTCATCAATAACCACAACTGCCCCAAGGAGTTATGAGATAGCAAAAAAAGTCAGGGGAAGAGGCATCCCGGTGGTTCTTGGAGGCGCCCATAATACTTTTCTTCCTGACGAAGGGCTGGAGCATGCGGATTTTGTAGTAAGAGGTGAAGCTGAGGAAACATTTGAAGAACTGATTGATGCACTTGTAAACAGGAAAGACCTCGACGGCATTGCAGGGCTCTCTTTTAAGAGAGGTGAATCCTTAGTCCACAACCCGCCAAGACCTTTAAATGACAACCTGAACTTATATCCTGTCCCTGATCTCTCTCTAATCCAGGGATATAAAAAAATGAAGGTTCTTCCTATATCTACATCAAGGGGATGTCCCTTCAATTGCAATTTCTGCTCAGTGACAGCAATTAACGGAAAAAATTACCGCTTCAGAACCCACGAACTTATAATAGAGGAACTAAAAAAAGCAAATGGGAGGCATGTCTTTTTCTGTGATGACAACTTTACTGCTAATAAAGAAAGGGCAAAGGTCCTTTTAGAATATATGCTGCAAAAGAACTTGATGCCTGAATGGAGTGCCCAGGTAAGGGTAGACGTGGTTAATGACCCGGATCTTTTGAAGCTTATGAAAAGGACCAATTGCTACCATGTCTATATTGGCTTTGAATCTATAAATCCTAAGACCCTGAAGCTATTTAAAAAAGGGCAGAGCATTGAGCATATTGAACGCAGCATAAGAAAGCTTCATGAAGCAAAAATCAAGATCCACGGCATGTTTGTTTTGGGGTCCGATGAAGATGAAAAGGCAACAATAAGAGAGACTGTAAAATTTGCAAAGCGGTTAAACATCGACTCAGTGCAATTCATGATCCTTACACCGCTTCCCGGCACACAGGTTTATGATAACTTCAAGAGGGAGTCAAGAATCTTGACAACTGACTGGAGCCTTTATGATGCGCATCATGTTGTTTATGTCCCAAAAAAGATAACTCCCATGGAACTCCAGACTGAAACCATAAAAGCAATGAAAAATTTTTATTCCTGGAGTCAGATATTCAAGAGAGTTATGGTAGCAGATAGCTTTAATGTCCTGATTAAGACGCAGGCAAAATATTTCATCTCAAAGTGGGAAAAACTAAACCATTCCTACATGAAGCAGATAAAAACAGGCGTTCCCTACGAAAACGAAGAAGAAAAGGCATCCTTCCCGTTTTTAAACCTTTCAAAACTAAAGACCATAGGTATTCCCGGGGCTTCCCTGCATCTGGGATCAAGGGAGTTTTTGAACAGCTTTTTTAAAGGCATTGGAATAAACTTCAGGTTTGCAGACCTTGTCAAAGACGTTCCTTTAATGAAAGGGTTAAGCTCTGCTCCATCGGAATCATGCTTACCTGTAAAGTTCGCATATAATCAGCTCGCTGAACTGAAAGATAAAGTTGATTTAATCCTGTTCCCTGAAATAAGAGGCGCAAAATCCGGTCAGTACTGTACAAAACTATCAAACCTGATAGAAAAAATCAAAAGCCTGAAAGAGGAGTTTCCTCCGATTGTAAATTTCTCTTTCGATTCGTTTTATGGGCCGAGTTATCTGGCATGTTCAAAAATTGGTTTGCTTTTTAACCAGAACATTAAAAAAATCCACCAAGCATATCAAAATGCTGTAGACCAGTACAAAGAATCCATAATAGAGAAACTGAAAATCTTTAAAGAGTTTAGTCTGAAACGTAACGAAAAATCCCTAAACATCGCTTTTCTATCTCCATCTTATATCTTACATAATTCATATCTTTCAGGGCCAATACTTAATTACCTGAAGGAAAAAGAAGTAAATTTAGTAACAGATAAATTTTCAGGTAAAAGATTTCCCGTTGATGGGTCACCCTTTCACGGCCAGGAATTCTTTTGCAGCTCAGACGAAAGGATGCTTGATCTGACCATGAACTTTGCTTCAGATTCCACAGTTGACGGTATATTGGTTCTAGGCTCTGACGGTTGTCTTTCTTTTAACTCGGTAAAGCAGAAAATAGAAGAGCAGGATAATTCAGGGATAGATAAACCGATCAAACTTTTGCAACTGGAGGAAGATCTTAACTTTGACAACATGATCTCTGATATCGGGCTTTTCTTAAGCAGTATTGAGCAATGGAAAAAATCAGCCGGAGGTTCTATATAGTAAAGAACCCCACCTAAAAGTGGGGCTTTTGAATTTATTTCTTTCGTTTGTCATTCCTGTCAAAACGGGATTTTATTCCCTATTTAAATCATACAGGGATAAGTTTTCTGGATTCCCCGTATCAAGTACGGGGCAGGCTCTGCTGGAGTTTATCCCTGCGAAAGCAGGGACAGGAATGACATACAAAAAAAGCAACTTTTCATCCCCATCTAAAGACGGGTTATTTAAGTTATATCTTAATAAACTGATTACATAGATTGAAGAAATTTTTACAGAGCTTAGAGTTAATCTTTGTGCTTATAAGGTTTTAGGCAGGCAAGGCGCCTGACCTATTTTTTTTGTAGAAACAATTCTTCATTTCTGTTAATAGTAACAGAGCATCTTGCCGCGCAGTGGCAATTTCTATAAACGCGCATAAAATATAAATATATTAAAGGAGAGGATTCTTGGAAAAGAGAAGGGTTGTAATTACTGGGATGGGAATAATTTCACCCGTTGGAACAGGACTTGAGGAAAACTGGAATGCTCTTATGAACGGTAAATCCGGTATCGATAAAATAACTCATTTTGATACCACTGATTTCTCCTGCAAAATTGCAGGTCAGGTCAGGGGATTTGATCCTCATAAATACATTGATCCTAAAGAAGCAAAGAAAATGGATACCTTCATCCAGTATGCTGTAGCTGCAAGCTGCCTGGCAATGGAAGACTCTGGCCTCAAGGTTGATGATGAAATAGCTGAGAGGGTCGGAGTGATAGTAGGCTCAGGTATTGGAGGCATGCCGCTCATTGAGAAGAATCATAAGATATACCTTGAAAAAGGACCGAAGAGAATATCACCATTTTTTATACCCCAGGTCATAATAAACCTGGCCCCGGGTCAGATTGCCATGAAGTTTAATGCAAAAGGACCTAATTCAAGCGTTGTAACAGCATGCGCTACCTCAAACCATTCCATAGGCGAAGCTTTTAGGACAATTCAGAGAGGAGAAGCAGATGTGATGATAGCAGGAGGAACTGAGTCAGTCATCACTCCACTGGCAATAGGTGGATTTTGTTCTATGCGCGCGCTCTCCTCTCAGAATGATGAGCCAGCAAAGGCGAGCCGTCCTTTTGACCTTAAGAGGGATGGGTTTATCATGGGCGAAGGTTCAGGAATCCTCGTGTTTGAAGAGTTAGAATTTGCAAAGAAAAGGGGTGCAAGGATAAGGGGAGAAATAATCGGCTACGGTCAGTCGTGTGACGCATATCATATAACATCTCCGTCCATAGCCGGCGAAGGAGCGGTCCGCTGTATGAAAATCACCCTGAAAGACGCCGGCATAGAGGCTAAAGATATAGACTACATAAATGCCCATGGAACGTCTACACCGCTTAATGATAAATATGAGAGTATTGCAATTAAGACCGTTTTTGGTGAAAAGGCCAAATCCATCGCCATAAGCTCAACCAAATCCATGACAGGCCATCTCCTCGGTGCCGCTGGAGCTATCGAGGCTATCTACACAATCCTTGCCATAGAAAACCAGGAAATACCCCCGACAATAAATTACGAGTCCCCTGATCCGGAATGTGATCTCGATTACGTTCCTAATAAACCAAGAAAAGGAAAAATCAGAACCGCCTTAAGTAATTCCTTCGGTTTTGGAGGAACTAACGCTTGCTTGGCTTTAAAGAAATACGAAGAGTAGAAGAACTTCCAGAGTATCCAAGAGTTGCTATGTCAAGGAAAAGAATATGAAAACGGAAAATGTTAGACGGTTGCGCAGATCGTACCTGCCGGCAGGCAGGTCGGGTAGGGTAAAATCGCGGGGGGGTGAACCTAATGTGGGCAGGGACGGAGCCTGCCCCTACTGTAGGAGCCGCCTCTGTGCGTGCCCTCTGCTTTGTGAAAGAAACCGAGGCAAAATGCCTCGGCTATAAGAAGTTCAAACCTATGGAAGCTGCCCGCTGATAACTTACAGCTAAGCTTTGACACTTTTTTAAGGAGGGATGAAGGTTGCCAAAAGAAATCGGCTTTAAAGAATCTATTGAGGACTTAGAAGAAAGGGAAAGGATCGCTGAACTTGGAGGAGGGGAAAAAAGGATTGCCGTCCACCACGAGCAGGGAAAACTGACAGCCCGGGAACGGCTGGCTGTCCTTTTCGATAAGAACTCTTTTGAGGAGATTGACAAATTTGTTGTCCACCGCTGCAGTAACTTCGGGATGGAAAACCAGAAAATTACAGGAGATGGAGTCATCACAGGCTACGGTACAATAAACGGAAGGCTTACTTATGGTTATGCCCAGGACTTTACTGTTTTTGGAGGCTCACTGAGCGAAACCTGCGCAAAAAAGATATGCAAGATCCTTGATCTTGCCTTAAAGGTCGGCGCCCCAATCATAGGACTTAACGACTCAGGCGGAGCAAGAATCCAGGAAGGGGTTTCAAGCCTTGGAGGGTATGCTGAGATTTTCTTAAGGAACGTTCTTGCCTCCGGAGTAATCCCCCAGATAGCGGCAATCATGGGACCATGCGCCGGAGGAGCTGTTTATTCGCCGGCAATAAATGACTTCATCTTCATGGTAAAAAATACAAGCTATATGTTTGTTACCGGGCCTGATGTAATCAAAACAGTCACCCATGAGGAAGTCAGCAAAGAGGACCTCGGCGGAGCAATGACCCACAATAACTTGAGCGGAGTTGCACATTTTGCCACTGAGAACGATAAAGATACTCTGTTAATGATAAGAGAGCTTCTCACCTTTCTTCCCCAAAATAACATGGAGGAACCAAGGTTAAAGTCCACTGATGACTTACCGGACCGTGAGACTCCGGAAATAGAAAATATAATTCCCATAAACCCGAACAAGCCTTATAACATAAAAGAAGTAATCTCTGTGCTTGTGGATGATAATTACTTTTTGGAAGTCCAGGAACATTTTGCTCAGAACATTGTCGTCGGTTTTGGAAGGCTTCATGGAAGGGCTGTAGGGATAATTGCCAACCAGCCTGCTGTGCTTGCCGGAACTCTTGATATAAACGCTTCTGTCAAGGGAGCAAGATTTATACGTTTCTGCGACGCTTTTAATATCCCCCTCATTACTCTCCAGGATGTCCCCGGATTTCTGCCAGGGATCAACCAGGAAACAGGAGGGATAATCAGGCACGGGGCAAAGCTCCTCTATGCCTATGCTGAATCCACAGTCCCGAAGGTAACAATAATTACCCGAAAATCCTACGGCGGTGCTTATTGCGTCATGTCAAGCAAGCATGTGAGAGGAGACATTAACTATGCTTTCCCCACCGCCGAGATTGCGGTAATGGGACCTGACGGAGCTGTTAATATAATCTTCAAAAAAGAAATCATGAATGCTTCAGACCCTCTAAAGGCAAAAGATGAGCTGGTTGCAAGCTACAGGGAAAAATTTGCAAATCCCTACATAGCTGCAGAACTCGGGATAATTGATGGAGTCATCTCTCCAAGGAATTCACGCAGGAAACTCATAAAGGCTCTTGAGATGCTCCAGAACAAAACTGACAGAAACCCGGCTAAGAAGCATGGAAATATACCGCTGTGATGAGTAACAAGTAACAAGTTATAAGTAACGAGTGGGGGAAAAGAAAATTTTAAGTTGGGAAGGTGTGAAATAACTGATCAATGTAGGGTTTGCTCCCTGAGCGAACCGA